>Ga0209697_10003817_pt1 | contig 20124 bp, 17 predicted proteins | sample AliMusrvi5mmetaG_FD_184115 | JGI IMG/M metagenome (GOLD analysis project Ga0209697, IMG submission 184115) | Freshwater lake bacterial and archeal communities from Alinen Mustajarvi, Finland, to study Microbial Dark Matter (Phase II) - Alinen... | ecosystem: Environmental > Aquatic > Freshwater...
GCAACTGTAGCCGCTCCCGTCAATGCGGTGCCGGACGGCTTCGACGTAATAGACGCCGGAGAATTTCCGTCCCACCCCGCGCATTTCGATATTCTGTTTGGCCTGCATGGACGGTAGGCCGATAGTCGTCGCCTCTGCCGTGACATGGCCGAGTTCCCCGGTGACGAACGCATGCTCAGCGGCAGGCTGGGTCTTCGCTGTTCCCGCTGCTGGCGTGATCTTCCCCGCGCGTTGTCCTCCAGGTTGACTCATGCTCATGTCCCCTTACCGGCGCTTCCCGGAATTCGCATCGATGACCACCGGTTTGGCTGGCGATCCCTGCGTCAGCGCGGATTTGTTCCCGAGCACCGGACGATCCGGGGTCGAGGCGTTATCCGCATGTACCGCTGTCGACGCTTTGGCTTTCGGATCGACGCCGACCGCTTTCGCCGATTGCCCGCTGGCGGCATTCCCCTGTGTATTGGTCTGCGGACGAAATGACCGCAGTATCCCTGTGCGACTGGTGAAGTACTCCAACGCCAGCGCCGGGGGCTTCTCCAAGCCACGCGGATGGAAGTGCAGCTCCTCACCTTCGACATAGAACACATAGCCGGTCGTCCCCTTGCCGTCCGACGCTCGCGCGGTCTTCGCCAGATGCGCCAGCCATTGGGCATCCGACAGTTTGCTTTGATGCAGTCGGGGGAGCCGGTCGATACTCGGCGTGACCACCGGCGTCAGCCCATGCTCGTTGGCAATGGTCTCCGCGATGTCACTTGCTCGCATCCCGCCCGGCTTTTCCCACACCCGCTGCACCTGCTCGGCGGACAACTTACAGCCTTTGTCATAGGCCTTGATGGTGATGGTCGGCGCTCCCGATTCCGGGAAGTCGTAGCCGATTTCCTTGATCACCGCCACCTTGGTGGGCGATAAGTTGTCCGCATAGCCGAAGCGTGCACGGATTTCGTTCCCTTCCTGTAAGACCGGATCATCGATGAACTGCAGGTAGGGATCTGCCAGCGTCACTTCCAGCAAATCCATTTCCTTCTCATGATCTTCATACGTGAAGGAAATCAGGCGATCCGTGATCTCCTTCGCGAGACGCTTTCCCGCGATCTCCAACAGCACACACGGCGCGTCAGCGCTCCGGTCAGGCATTGACATTGACGGTCCCTCAATAAGTTACATAAACGGCAGCACGCCAAAGTGACGAGTCAAAAGGAAGAATTTTCGAAAAAAACCACGCGGTGTTTCGACACTCAGGCGTCGAATAGCTCATGACCGCTGCCATAGCGGTCCAGCAGTGCCTCGAGTTTTCGCGCGTCAACCCGCCAGGCCCATTCGGGACGTGCCGTGCGCCCACCGCCGGGGATGCGCACGCGGCGGATCATCGACGCGTTGGCGGTATCCTCAGCGAGTAACATGCCCTCTTCCGTGAGCTGCTTGCCGATGGCGGTCGTGCTGAAATAGAGTGGCTCGTCTTCTCCACGTTTATAGGCGTCACGCACCGCGCCCATGGCAAGGCGGGTGAGCAGATAAATCACCGTGCGATCCTTCGCGTAGTAGCCGATGATGGGGATGCCGTGCTCTTTGTGATCCTCGATGTAATGGTCCTTGATGCGCACTCGATCCGCCGTCAATAATTGCGCCAGCGTGGTCAGGAAGCTTTCGCCGGGCCGCGCGTCATTCACCGACGCGATCATGCGACGCAGGATGTCCCGCAACACGCCGGTATGCTCCACCAGTAAGTCCTGTCCGGTAATGGCCACCGGGTCACAGCCGATGGCGTAGGCAAAGTCGAGAAACGCCTCCATGCCAATGAGGGAGAGCGCGGCGTTGGAAGCCAGGCGCCGGCTATTATCCGACTGCAGCCCTTCCGCGCGCATAAAGCCCATGAAGTCCTTTTCCGCGCTGCGCAACCGCCCATGCCAGTAGGCGGGATCTTGCCGCTGCCACCAGGCGATAAAGGCGGCGGGCACTTTCCGGTAGTCCTGATGCCGTTGCAAGCAGGCCAGGTACTGTGGGTGCGTTTGCGGATCGCTCTCGAATTCGACCACCAACGAACGCGCCAGTGCCGCCGTTTCGTTAAAGGGAAGATCTTCCCCGGTGATGAGCAGCATCGCTTGAATCACCGCGCCGGAGATGACCTTGGCGCCGGGCGTCGCGCGTTTGCGCGCCTGCAAGTCGGCATAGTCCGTCAATAAGCGCAGCGCATTCGTCCATTGCATGTGGCCGATTTTCTGACGCTTGAAGTCATCGATCAGCCACAGCCCCCCGCGACAGCGCGCGGCTTCCTGTCGGTTGATCTCCGGTGTCGAGCCCCAGCCCGCCAGCTTATCCTTGGTCGTAAAATCGCCCCACAGACACTGCGCAAAGCGGGCGGTTTCCGTTTTTCCCTTGCCGGACGACCCGGCGATGAAGAGGATGAACGGCGAATATTCCTTGACGAAATCGTGGCTGAACAGGATCGGGCCCAAAAACGCTTGCGCCAGAATCGGCAGCGTGACCGCATAGGGTTGCAGCCGCAGGAAATCCGTCAGCAGGTGTTGCACCAGGTCACGCACCTCCTCCGTGGGCGCCGCCAGCAAGTCGAGATTGCGCGCCTTGTTATAGTCGGCATGCACATCCACGCTGGCGTGCGTGCTTTCGGTGGCGACGATCTCCCCGTTGCGGATGACGACCGACGGCGTGACGAATCCCGCACTCGGATGCTGACCGAAAATGGTATAGACCAGCTCTTCAGTGGCTTCCGTTGACACCTGGGTGGTGATGAGACGAATGTCATCGAGATTGCGTGTCGAGAACACCGCGCGCTGTCGCGCTACGGAGGTAATTTTTCGAGCGAGGTCGGCATTCGACCCCCAATCCGCTCCGCTGATCTGAAACGGTTTTCGCCAGGTGGGGCCGATGATCTCCCCATGCATCGCATTGTCGGCAATCGTCGAGCCATCCTCATGGATATCGCCGTCATCGGAGAGCACTTCACGGTCGATCTTGATGTGAAAATTCGTCAGTAACTCCGGCGGCGAGACCATCGGGCCTTGCGGCGTCTCCCGCACCGTTTCACGCACGATGCCTTGATCGACCAGGTAGTAGCGCAGGCGTCCGGTGGTGAAGACGGGCCCGCCCCGTTCCTCGTTGGCGTGTTGGGCCTGCGACTCACGACTGGCCGCCTGTCTCGCCTGCTGACAGTCTTTCAAGCGCCCGCGCAATGCCACCAATCGATAGGCGTTCCCCAGACGCTCTTGCAACGCTTTGAGCAAGCGGTCATGCTCCAGGTTCGGTTGCCGCGCGATATGCCCCAGGATATCGTCGATGAGCGTGATGCGCTCAGTGGAGGGCGCATCGGCGGGAAAGGCATCAATCGCATACTCGACGCTGCTTTTCGCGGCTTGCACCACACATTGAAATTCCCCAACACTATGGCCATGCACGAAGAAGCTGCAGATGTCGACCTTGGCGATGTCCAATAGTTGAAGCGCCGCCACCCGCTCGCTCTCGGGACGATCCGCGAGGTGGCTCTGCACGGAGCGCTGCCCGGCGGCGCCGGTGATCCCAAAGCGGTCACGCAGTGCGACGCGCGCCTCCTCCTGCGCGGGATCGAGCGGCAATTGCGCGATGCGGCAGGTGATGTCCGCACTCTCCAGGTGTTGGGCCGTGGTCAGTGCCCCGAGCCATCCCGCTTCCGACACCTCGTTATCCTGGCAAATCACCACTTCCTTCACGCCGCGCAGCTTGGGCAGCACGCGTTGCCAATCGTCCTGACGGATACGCGTCGTCACCGGACTGACGCAGGGAAAGCCTTTTGCGATCAGCGTGATGCAATCCGTAATCCCCTCGGTAATGATGACTTGACGCGGGCGACTGAGCAGACAGTCCTCGTTGAAGAGCTGCGTGTTTTCGATCCCTTCCGCCACCCAGGGACGCTTGTCCGGGTCATAGGTCAGCAATTTCTTATACTTGCCGCTCTCCCATTTGTCGTCGGGCGTTCGCGGGCATTTACGCCCGATGAAGTAGGTGACCTGCCCCCGGCTGCGGTACGGAAACATCACCCGCTGGTTGAAGAACGGCAGCACCTTAGCTTCATCGCCGGTTTCATTGGGGCGGAAGAGTCCGCTGGACAGCAGTTCCTCGGTGGAAAAGCCTAGCGCATACAGGTGATCACGCAGCCCCTGAATATCCGCGAATCCGATGGTATGCGCCTTCAGCGTCTCGTCGGTAAAGGCATACTGCAGGCGCAGCCAGGCCTTCACCTCGTCGTTCGCCATCAGCCGCACGTGATACCACTCGGCGGCGGCGGTCAACACCGCTCGCGCACGCTGGAGGGTCACTTCCCGACGCTCGATCTCGGCGATGTCCGCCTCCGAGAGTCCCAGGTGAGCCAGCTTGGGCAGTCCGGCTTTCTCGGCCAGCCAATCGCGCGCGTCGCGGTGAGACTCGGTCATTACTCCGGCGATGCCCATCGTCACGATCCCATGCCGCGCGAACTCCACCAGGTGCAGCACGTCGCCGCTGATGCCACATCCCCAGCAGCGCCAGAGTTGCTTCTCCACTTCCACGTGTAGCGATTTTCCGCTGGTGGAGGGATGTCCCGGACAGTCGATGTGGATGACGGTGCCGTGATCCTCGGTAATGCGCGCCCCGAGCAGTTCTCGGGCCACGTCGCCGATGTTCACCGAAGTGATTTGGCGATAATATTCTTTGATGTCATGCGATTGCATGGGCGGCTCCTTTGCGTAATGATCGAGTGGTAGATGTTTTCTTCGGCGACCGGTCAAGCAGCGCCGTCACCGATGGCGCCACCACGGGCGGCGGCCAGGGCACTGCCGCCTGGGTATGGCGACCGTTATAGAGGGCCAGTTGTGATTGACTGATCGGAATGATTTCAAGGCGCACCGGTGACTGGCCATGCACGCCTGTCAGGTAGGTGGCGAGCCCGGCGAACGCCGCCAAACGCGGATGCGCGCGGCAGGTGTCACGGATGGCGGTTTCCGCCACGGCGTGCGTGGGATACGGCCCGGCGAGGAGATCGATGCCCGCCTCGATGACTACGTGTCCGCGTTCCCGGATGTCATGATCGACGATAAACGCCAGATAAAATACCGTGGTCATACGACGCCTCCCTTCATCACGTCCGCCGGATCGACCAGCGCAAGAAACGTCCGGCGCGCATCCACGTCACGCCGGTCAATCGCCCGCCGGATGCCGACGGCGTCGCCCAGCACAATGGCCGACCGCTGTGCACGCGTGACGGCGGTGTAGAGCAGATTGCGGTTGAGCATGAACGCCTGGGTGCGATGCACCACGGCGATGATGACCGGGAACTCCGATCCCTGGCTTTTATGCACGGTCGAGGCATAGGCCAGCATCAAATCATCAGCCTCCTCCGCTTGCCGGGCGATATGCACCTGTCGCCCATCGAAATCCAACACCAGCACTTCGACCGGGCGTTTCGTTTTTTCATCTTCCTCCTGTACGATGTCACGCACCACGCCGATGGCACCATTCATCAGCTCGAGGCCATAGTTGTTGCGCACCTGCATGACTTTGTCGCCGATGAAGAATTCGGGACGCCGATGCTCCGGGACGGGTGGCACTTGCACGCCGAAGCGTTGCGCCTGCACCAGGCGCTGGAGCAGGATATTGAGGGCGCGCGTACCGAGCGGCCCTTTATTGGTGGGCGTCAGCACCTGGAGATCGCGCACCGGGTCCAACCCCAGGCGCGGCACCACATCGCGCACGATGTGCTCGAGGGCGTCCAATACCGCCTGTTCTCCCCGGCAATCATCGATGAGATACCAGGGACGCAGCACGCCGTTCTCCCCCTCGGCGGTGTCCCGCACGTCGCCACGCAGGATGGCGGTACAATTCTCTTTCAGGATGCCGGCTTGCCGCACCACCTGATCCAACACGGTGATGGGGAGCATCCGGCGCGCGAGGAGATCACGCAGCACGTTCCCCGGGCCAACCGGCGGCAACTGATTCGGGTCGCCCACCAGGATAAGACGCGTCGTGTCGAAATCAATGGCATCCAGTAAGCGCCACATCAAATGGACGTCGGCCATGCTGACTTCATCAATGATGACCACCTGCTCCGTGATCGGATTGTCATGGCTCCGTCCCCAGGTGACGGTGTTGTACTCCAGCAAGCGATGGATCGTTTTCGCTTCGACCCCACACAAGGTTTCCAACCGTTTAGCGGCCTTCCCCGTGGGCGCCGCCAGCGCCACCGCCTCTTCGCCAACGAGTCGCACGAAGGCACGGTAAATCGCCGCGATGGTGAAGGACTTGCCCGACCCCGCCGCGCCGGCGATAAGCGAAAGCACATGTTGAATCACCATCAATGCCGCCTGTCGCTGACTGGGATTCAACTCAGCCGCTTCCTCATCGAGCAACTCGAGCCAGCACTCCGGCGGTTCCTGCTGTATGCCGCCATGCATGACGACCGAACGCAGGATATCCCACTCCCGCTGGGCGAGCGCGGGCAGCGCGATGACCAGGCGACCACCGCCGTCATAGCGGAAGAGCCGCCCCGCCGCGACTTCCCGGTCCAGCAGTTCCGCGATGAGCCGATGGGCATGGAGTGAATCCAGGCACAGCAGCTTGAACGCCTCCTGTTCCACGGCCTGCTCTTCTTGCCAGCAATGGCCGTCGTGTTCGGCTTTCAGCAGCAGGTGCCGAAACGCGGCGGCGATGCGCTCGGGGTGCTCTTTCTCGACACCGAGTTTTTGCGCGATCTCGTCGACGCGGCTAAAGCCAAAACCGGGCAGGATTCGGCACAGTTCATACGGGTTATCCGTGAGCAGGGCTTTGGCGTTGTGCCCCAGGTGCTCCACCATCCGGGTGATCTGCCGGTGGGTCAGCCCGAAGCTCCCGAGCCAACTACTCAACGCGTTCACTTCCGCACGCTTGAGCCATTCCGTGCGCAGGGTGTTCAACGTCTCTTTTGAGAGACGGGCGACCTGGGCGACTTTCTGTGGTTCTTCGCGAATGACGAAATCGAACGTATCGCCAAAGGCGTCGGCGATTTTGCGCGCCTTGGCCTCGCCGATTTGAAAGAAGGCTGGTTCACTCGCCAGGTAGTGCGCCAGGCCCTCGGCGTCAATCGGCAATTCCTGTTTCAGCCCGCTGGCCGCGAATTGCCGCCCATACTGCGGGTGGGTGGCCCAATGGCCGACCAGGGAAATGTCATCTCCTTCCGCGACCATGAACTTGCCGTTGAAGCGCACCTGGCCTTCGCCGGCATGCTTCAACACCCCGGCGGTAAATGCCGGCGATTGATAAAACAAGTGGACGACGTGTCCACGTAAGGTCATCTCTTCCGTTGCGGGCGCCAAACTTGGCATGCTACCTCCCGTTCTGCTGCTGCGCGTGCCAGTGCAGCAGCAGCGCTTCCACCAGCGCGATGGCGCTGGGACGATCCGAGGCGAAGAGCACCGGAATGCCGTAACGCGTCATCAGCGCCGCCGTCAGTCCCAGCACCGACTGCGGATGCGCTCGTGACGCATAGCGTCCCTGCAGCACATCGTCCAACGTCGCCTCCACGACGATCCAGGCGCGCGGATAAGCGCGGAGCAGACTCAATTCACGCGCGAAACGCTCCTGGGCATGAATCACCGTTTGCACGTAGTCGTCGAGCGATTTTCTCTCGATGGCGATCTGCGTTTCGAAGCCTTGCAGCGAATAGTCCCCCGCGGGGAGCGCCGCCTGGACGACACCCCCCACGCGTTCTGCATTGAACGTCCAGGGACGCTGCTCCCTCGAGTCGACCACAATGATCGGCTTAGAAGCGCGAGAGTCCACGGCTCCCTCCTGACTTGGCGGACGTAGGCGATGATGGCGGTAGTGTCGCCTCGGACCCGCCGCCCTCGGTGCGCTCAACGCGTTTGTTGAGGTAGACGTTCGTGAAAGCCTGATCGCCCGTGCCCTTCACGGAGACGGTCACATCGAGCAGCACGCCGAGGAGCGGCTCCAGTTGCAGCGGCAGGTCGGACAGCTTCCGCAACGTGACACCGGCGGTCTGCAAGTCGGCTTTCAGCCAGCGCAGGTTATCCGGCGTTTCCACCATGTTGTTGCGGAACAAGCGTCGGCCCTTCAACTCGCCGACGGCAATCACCAGTTCCCATTTCAGCAGCAGGCGGCGGCTGGTTTTCGCGCGGTCGAGATAGGCGCGGTCGACGAACGCCTGATAATGACCCGGCGGGACATCGTCGAGTTCTTTGCGCTCAGCCGGTTCCACCTCGGTGTAGACCTCATCCAGTTGGGCGAGGTCAGCGGTGTAATCTGGGGTACTCATGGGTTGTTCTCCTTGTCATGGGTCATCGGTTATTGGTCGCGAAACGGGTCGTTGGTGAAGGCCTCGATGAAGACCTGGTAGTCGAGCGGGAGTGTGTCCGGTAAGCGACCGGTGCGGTCACCCGCTTCATAGGTGGTTGTCGGCTTCGTGCGGATCACACGGCGATATTGCGTATCGCCGTGTTCGTCGCGCATCGGCTCAAGGTCGAGATACAAAATCAGGTCGACCAAACCGAGCACGATTTTGCGGGCTTTCTCCGGCAACGTCGGCACGGTGCGGATGAGAGTGCCGGTTCGGGTTTCCACCGATTCCTGTTTAGCGTGCGAGACGATGTAGAGCCCGTAGGGCAGCAGCGACAGCTTGGTCAGGACGCGGGTGAATTCATTGGCGATCATCCCGTAGGCTCGTCCGTATGGCGCCTCACTCTCGTGTGTGATGCTAAGCTGCCGACAGACATACTCCACGCAATAGCGATAGGCATTATCGATGGTATCGATGATGACGGTGCGGAACGGATGCTCACCTTTGGCGATTTCGGCGCAGGCGTTCAGTAAATCATCCCAGGAGGCGATGGGCACTTGGTAGGTGTCGAGATGGTTGAGCCCGGCCTCAGTGGCCAGGAACAGCGCGCCGTCGGCGTGCGAGCACCAGGTACTCTTCCCAAGCTTCGGCTGGGAATACAGCAAGACGCTGATATCCGCCATGTCCGTTTTTGGGGGTGTCTTCGCGGTTGGCAACATGATTGTTCTCCTCTCGGTGTTATTGGGCATATGCTGCGTCGGTGGTGGGACATGTCGAGGATGTCCCACGACGCGGTGTTGTGATAGCGTCTTCCGCTGGCCAATCTAAACGACGGATGCGGTAGAGAATCGTGCTGTAGGAAACAGGGCACCGCGGGTCACGCGCCCACGCGGACACGCAACGTGATTCTCCGAAGGCAGCGATCTGTACGTTGTCAGAGCGGTTGCCATTGTTTCGCTGGCAACTGATCCAGCGGCAATTGTCCGGGGCATATCCGCCGTCGTTGTCGATGCGGTCCAATTGCAAACCGGGACGATACCTGTGCGTGAGCGCCCACTCTCGGAAAGCCAGGTAGTCATGCACCCATTCCGGGCACACCGTAATACCGCGTGCGATATACCGATGGCTGTTATGGCGTGTCGTATTGGTGCAGCGGTTCCGCATGGCGCACCAGACGTAATACAGGCGCGATTTCGAATCACCGTGGCGCCAGTTGAGCGTCAGTAGCAAGGACTTCCGCAGACATCCGCACGTTTGTGTTTTTCGCAGTGCGGTGTTGCTCACCAGCACCTCCATCCCGCAACGACAGCGGCAGGGATAGACGTAGCGTTTAGGCTTTCCCGGCTGTTCGATGACCCGGCGCTCACCGGTTATAGTCAAGTCATGAAACTGTGTCCCGATTGGGAATCCAGGACGATGCCATCCTCTCGCCATGTCGTCCTCCTTTCGTCTGAAAAATTGATTAGGGTACGAGCGTCTCTTGCGGGTCGTCGATGACTTGCACGACATCGCCGAAGGCGCCGATCAGCGCGGAAGCAATCCGCAAGGTGCCCGACGCCGACGGATTGCCGCGACGTATGGTCACGGTATGCTCGCCGTTGGCCGGCACGCCGCCACGGCGCAGGGTGTCCTCGACGATATGTCGCGGTCCGACATATTCGAGCACGCGTAAGACACGGATGATCTCGGTCATGGGAAGGTTCCTTTCGGTTAAAAGACGGGGGCGTCATCGGGCGTCGCAATCAACTCTTCATGCGGCGGACGGCGCTCATACAGGTTGTCGATCACGTGCTCGGCGCCATTGGCCCGGCACAGCGGGTAATAGGCGCACGGCGCGCCGTAGTGAAAGCAATAGGCGGTGTTGCGCAGAAACCAGCGCTGCTTGCGAGCTTCCAGGAACTGTTGCGTCAACTGCCAGAGTTCCGCCTCGACTTCAGCCAGTTGGTCGCGGGAGAAATACAGCACTTCCCGGTGGAACATGTCGGGGTCGGCGTATTTCGCGCGCAGCCGTGCCTGGAAATCGGCATCCGCTTCGGGCAATTTGCGCGTGGCGGTGGTTTTGCCGGTCTTGTTCTTGGCAGCCAGTTCCGCCGCGCGCTGCTGGAATTCCAGCGCCGTTTCTCCCTGTCCCTGGCGCAGTTTCGCCTTGACCAGGATGTTGTAGATCGCGCCGGCCACCCGGATGCCGTCATAGCGCTCCAGCGCATAGGCGTAGAGCAGCAACTGGAAATCCATCCAGAGTTTCTCCAGATACTCGCCATCCAGGCAGCCGGTCGTTTTGTGCTCCAGCAGGAACACCTCGCCATCCACCTCGACCAGGCCATCGATCTTGCCCGCCAGCAGGAAGGTGCGGGACGGTTTCCCGCTGGCCGGGTTAATGATGGGACCGGAGAAAATGCGCTCGACATCGGTGATCGTGAACGTTTCCTCGCGATAGCGCATGGCATAGCCCAGCATCATGGCGGATGCCAGATGCCACGCCTGTTGCACGTCAGGGTATTGCGCGCGTTGGGCGCAGGCCTGGTCGATGATCTCCTGCACGGCGCCGATATCCCGCTGGATGTGCCAGTGCTCCAGGCACCGATGGATGAGCGAGCCAAAGCGCAAGTTCGTGCTCCGACCCTGCGGCACCAGCTCGTGGAGATAGCGCCAAGCGCAGGCTCGCGGGCAATTCCGATAGGTGTTCCAGAATGTGTAGGTTGTCAGTAGACGAGTGTCTTGCATCACGCATCCTCTCCGGGGGTGAGAAAAAGGTCTCCCCACTCAGTTACATAAACGGGACAGGTCAAAAGTGACGAGTCATTTTTAAAGAAAAGTCGAATCCCCCCGCGATAAACGCTTGGTGGATCTGGTCCACGTAGTAATAGAGCGAGGTGCGTCGCATCCCCAGCAGATGGGCCACGTCTGTCAGCGTGTGCCCGCGCATGATCAAGGCGCAGATCTGTTGCTGCAGTGGCGGAAGGGAAGCCAGCAGCATCTCGATATCCAGGCGAAGGTCCACCAACTCGGTCCAGGCGCCGGGATCATCCGCATGCATGCCAAAAGGCAGTCCGCCGGTTTCTCCCCCAATGCCCGTCACGAAGGTGGTTGACCAGTGTTCGTTATCCTCATCCGGCACAGGCGCGCACTTTACGGCAAAGCGTAAGTCCACCCGGCGGTTCCGCAAGAAGGTGGCGATACCGCTCCTGACAATCCGGTCAATGAACGTGGTCCATTGCGCGCGGGTCGGATCGAATTTGCCCATCTGCTGCAGGACGTGGAGATACAGTTCCTGGCGCAAGTCGTCCCGGTCATCGGGAGTCAGGCGGTGGGTGACGCTGAGCGTGCGCATCTTCATGCTGATGACCTGCTCGATGTAGGGATCAAAGTCGTACTGTGATGTGTTGGTAGCCATGGTCGGCCTCCTCGGGTAGTGATGAGGCCGACGTCACCGCGATGGCTTTCGGGAAGTGAGTGCGCGACCTCTCACTTCCTACTGGTGGAATTCCAGCCAAACGGCGATATGCGGGCTAGATGAGCGGTCGCCGACACGGCTATGCGGTGGGCTGTTGAGCGTGAAATGGATGAAAAGCCGGGGCGAAAATAGTTCAAAACTTTTTTGAGGCGTTGGCTGGAATTCCAGCCAACGGTGTTTTTGACAAGGAATAGGGCTAAGCGCAATGGTCAGACAGCCATGTGTCGCTGTGTTGAGCGAGGTATCGATGGGGTGGGCGGATAGCGGCTTCTCGTTATCTCGGGGTATCGCTGAGCGCATCTCCGGAGATCTATTTTCAAAAATAGTTGGCCGGCTCCCGGAAATGACTCGTCACTTTTCCCTGCTGCCGTTTATGTAACTTATTGAGGGACCGTCATTTTCCGGCTGAGGCATCAGAGCACAGCCATGGTCCTCTGACTGAAATCTGGAGGTGTTCCGGTGTCCGAGTAGTTCCTGCTATTACATACGCGCTTATACGCGCCGTTCTACCTTCGTATATACAGCGGGACAGACTCCCGAGATGAAGCGTTCGTTCTTATTAATTTCCTCTCTCCTCGCGAGCTGTCTGAAGAGAGAAGAAAGAAGAAGACTTAAAGACTGAGGAAGCTGAGGTGACTGGGATGACTGAGACGGATAGCCTGACAGACCCTAGCATTCGTTCACGTCGTGTATATGTATATATACGTGAGGCCCATGGCATGGACACGGAACCGCACCGTCTCGGGAGCGTAAAACCAGGGAGGCAGCCACATGCCTGATGCGACACCCTCCCTGTTTCCACTGGACCAAGCCAGGAACACCCAGCCGAACACGTCCCTCTGGTATGCCACCGATCTGTCTCGCTGGGAGGATGCCACCGCGCAAATCACCACTGACCAGGATATGGTGCTGCACGGGAAAGCCTATCGGCGCTTGACGCCTGAGTATTACGCCTGGCTGCGCTCTCGAATGACGCACGCTCAGGAAAAGCATCGACGCGGCTTGCTGCCGGCAGCGGTCTATGACCAGCTCCGCGCGCGATTCAACGTCATGCAGGATGATGCGATTCAGCGCTACGGGGAAGCGACGTTGCTGGCAGTGCTGGAATCGCTGGATATGCAGGGCTATGAGCCACCGAGCGCACAGGCCACGTCCCGTTTGCTGGCATTGCTGCAGGATGCTCAGTTTGTTGAAACAACGTCTTCGGCGCTGCCCGATCCGACCGAACCGCCGAACTTGGCCGTGGGTGTCCCCGTGCGGATGCTCGGTGGCAGTGAAGGCGTCGTGACGATGATCCATGCGGCGGAAGCGGAGTTGCCTGGCGGATGGGTGGAGTTCACCACGACGGATGGTCAGCGCGGGCAGGCTGATACACGCTATCTCACTGATCTGTATGGCCGCCGATTCGTGCCGATGACTTATACGCCGTATGAGCAACGGGCCATGCAATTGGCGGCGGACGAACGCCCAGAGGATTTCGACGACATCCTGCCCGACTTGAATTATCCGCCAACCGGAACGTGGCGATTTACCGAAAAGGTTGATCTGCTCGATTACTTCAAGGTCGAGGAAATCAAGGAGACGGCGATGGCATTAGGCTGGTCGCACGCCGATCTGTTTCAGAACCGGGGACGATTCGCCATGCCGTGTGGACAGGATTATGGCTTGATCTGTTTTGTGCATGGGCGTGCGCTCGGTGCGGTGACCGCTGAGGCCATCGAGGTATTCCCCGAGAAGGGCAACCGTGACCACTGCACGCGGTTCCATCGACCACGACGTCAGGAGGTGACGCATGTTAGCGCAACCGCGACATAAACGCTGCGCGAATGCACGGGATGTCCTGCCGGAATCCGTGCTCAAGCAGGTGCAAGAACACTATACCGGCCATCTCTGGGTGCCGACGCCGATAAATCCCGCGCGGCGTCGGCGTGCTCAGGTGCTGGCGCTCTATATGCAGGGGCGGAAACAGGTGGATATCGCCCGCATCGTGAAGCTGACGCCACAGCGAGTCTGGCAGATTATCGACAAAGAACGGCGTCGGGGAGTTTTTAGTCGTGATTTTCATCGGGGCTGATGTGGAGAGAGAACAGGCCGTCGTGCGGTTGGCGAATCGCCTCCTCCCCGCCGTGTCTCTGAAGCTGGCTTTCAGAACTGAACACCCGATGGATGAATTTGAAGGGCACGGCGACAAGTGCAATTGAATAATCGCGAACTGACAGCTCTGGGGAGGTTACAACGCGTGACGGGACGGACACCAGGCGGTCGCAGTTCACCGAACTCGGCCAGCCGTATGAACAACATGAAGCATGGGATTTACGCCTCGCGGTTCCTGACGACAGATGAGCAGGAGATCTTCGAGGCGATGGTTGACCGGTTCCACGAGGAGTATGCGCTGAACGACAGCGCCGACTTCATGCAGTTGGAACTGATTTGCCTGTACTTTACCCAACTCGGACGGGCCATTGCGCTGGAAGACTGGCAAACGGCGGAACGCCTGGACGCCATGATGCGCCGGCATCTGTCAGATCTGAAGGCGACCAAACGCACCCGCGAGGGTGAGGCGACGCCGGGCACACAGGGGATGAATGCCACGGACTGGGCGAACCAGCTGCTGCAGCGGGTGAAAGCGCGCAAAGACGAGGTGAATGCCGCCGAGCGCACGCCCGGCGCGAAGAAAACGCCGGAAACAGTGCAGAGAACACCTGCGGAGTCAGGGGAGGAGCACGCGTGAATCGACGACATTTCCCGTGCGGCATTGCGGAGAAGGTCTGTTCTCCGCAATGCGCCACGGCCCTCCAGGAGTGAAGAGCCGTGGTGACAATGCCTGACCGAGATGACTGGTTACAGCCGTTCCAGCGCCTCTTCGAGAGCGCCGTCCACCAGGTGGGTGTAGATCTCGGTGGTGGCGATATTGCGATGGCCGAGCGCCCGCTGGACGACCAGCAAATCGCCGGTGCGACTATAGAGCCGGGTGGCAAAGGTGTGGCGCAAGCCGTGAGGTGAGATGGCCTTGTCAATCCCGGCTTCCCGCAGCCAGTGTTCAAAGCGGTAGCCCACCTGCCGAGGTGAGAGGCGTGTGCCCCGCTGGCTGATGAACAACGCTGGGCAGTGTTCACCCTGTTTCCTGCGCCACTGGAGATAGGTGCGCAGGATGCCGCGCAGGTGGGTGTTCAGAAACTTGACCTGGGGCTGTCCACCCTTCGCACGGCGGACATGCAGATGCTTGGCGTCGAGATCAACGTCAGCAAGGTCAAGCGCCACCAGTTCCTGCAGACGGATGCCGGTGGCGAGGAAGGTCTCGATTAACGTCCGGTCACGTTTAGCCAGTAGGCTGGTGCGACCGGTCAAGGCCTTGAGCAGTCGGCGCACTTCGGTCTCGGTGAGAAACGCCGGTGGCGTGCGTGGCGCCCGCTGCAGGTGGATACCGAGCGAAGGGTTCTCGGTGATGTGTCCCATATCGAGCGCCCAGGCGAAGAAGGCACGAACGGCGGCACGGCCCCGGTTGAGGGTCGCCGGAGCTTTCGGCGTTCCCGTTGGGCTGGTGATGAGGGTGGGATCGGACATGACCGTGATGAGTCGCTGGCCCGTGATGCTCGCGACCCCCATGTCATCCAGCCGGGTGAACACCTGGGATAAGTCATGGGCGTAGATCGCGATGGTCTTTTCCGACCGTCCCTGTGCCCGCTGGTGTGTGCGAAAGGCGTCGAGCGCCTGATCGAGTGTCATTGTGGTGAATTCCTCCTTCTGTGCAATTCATGCGCGAGGAGGCGGAAGGAAGTCAAGTCCATGCCGGAATACGAAGCGCGGTGTACAGAGAGAGATACGGGCATGCCGGTATTGCCGACGAGCGTTCACGTCGATGACGTCTTGTTCGATGAGGTGATGCAGGATGCCGCCCAGTGGGGTGAAGCGGTGCTCGTCAGTCGTGATGGCACGCCGCGTCGCTATTGGGACCACCAGATGTTCGATCTCCATTGCCCGTCGCGCAACATCATCCACCTGGATGGACGGGACACCGGAAAAAGTGTGGTGCTCTCCACCGATGCGCTGCACTTCGCCACCACGACTCAGGGCGGTCAGGGGCTGATCGCCGCGCCGCATCAAGGCCATCTCGATTCGCTGATCGAGGAGATCGATTTTCAAATCGAGACGAGCGAGATGTTGCGCGCGTTGGTGGCGCTCAACCAGTTCGGCAAGCTAAAAATCATGCGGAAGCCGTATTACCGCATTGAGTTCATCACTGGATCGGTGTTGTACTTCCGCCCGGCAGGCGTGTATGGCGATGCGTTTCGGTCGTTGCACGTGGAGCGCGTCTGGGTCGATGAAGGAGCCTGGCTGACCGAGGCCGCCTGGAAAGCGCTGCGCCAGTGCTTGAAATCCGGGGGGCGTTTGCGCATCTACTCGACGCCGAATGGACTGCGGAACTCGACCTACTTTCGTCTGACCTCGTCGAAGCAGTTCACCGTCTTTCGTTGGCCGTCCTGGCTGAACCCCAACTGGTCGGAACAGCGTGAACGGGAACTGGTGGAATTCTATGGTGGGAAGGATACCGCCGGCTGGCAGCATGAGGTGGCGGGCGAACACGGCAAACCGAGCTATGGCGCCTTTATCCAGGAACACCTGGACGCCGCCTGTCAGGAGATTGTCGAATATCGCACCGTGCGCATCACCGGCGACGATCTCTCCGGCTGCCAGGACAACGAGCAGACCTTCGATCTGCTGGAAGCGCTGCTCGATTTGACCCCGCAAGCCGGGGTGTTCTGGATCGGCGCGGATCTTGGATATACCAACGACCCCACGGAGATCGTCGTGTTCCAGGATGCCTCCGGAGAAAAGCCGGTGGCCAGTCTGGTGCTGCGCATCCACTGTGAACACGTGGCGTATCCGATTCTCTCCATGCTCATCGCCTTGCTGGAGCGCTATTACACGCCGGCAGGCATCGGCATCGATAACGGCGGGAACGGTGGCGCGGTGGTGCAGGAACTGCTGATGCTGGATGCGTATCGCCCCTTGAATCTCAGCGGTCGCTTGCGCGGGGTCGATTTCGGCGGGGTCACCGCACTGCCCACTCCGGATGGCGGTGAAGTGCGCAAGCGCACCAAGGAACTGATGACCTCCATCATCAACGGCATGCTCCAGCGCCGGGAGATTCGTTTCCCGCAAGGCGACCTGGAACTGCAGGATCAATTCACCACGCACACCTACACGATGACCAACAACGCGGTGGTCTACTCGAAGGGCAATGACCACATCATCGACGCGGTGCGCTGCGCCGTGCTGGTGCGCGAGTTGGGACGGCTCAACCTTGGCGAGACGCAATCGGTCTGCGTCATGCCGCTACTCACCGCGCCGATCTTCTATTAGCGAGGAACTCCATGGCAAAATCAAGACAACGCACTCCGCAGACCACCGGCGCACTGGCGCAGCCGCTCCCGCAGGCGAGCGCTGCCGTCATCGATGGCTCAGCGTTCATCAGCGTCACACCCACCGATCCGATCCCGGTCACCTGGGAGGAACGGGCGCGGCGAGCATGGACCTATTACATCGAGGAGCCGCTGGTAAAGAACTGCGTCAACTCCTGGCGTTGCTTTGCCGTGGGGGACGAGATCAAGCTGGCCAGCGATGACGAGGTGGTGAAAGACGGCGTGTGCGAATTACATGATCGGCTGGCGCTCTCCACCTTCGTCAAGGACATGATCCTGCAACTGCTGGTGAAGGGTGATGCGGTCGGCTTCAAACGCTACACCCAGGATGGGCGCGATATCGAGGCGATCACTTGCGTTAACCCCACTTCGGTGAAAGTGAAGTATGCGCACGGCACGCTGATGGAGATGCAACAGTATCCCGAGGATGCCCCTGCCGCCGGGGATGGCCTCTCGCTGCCCATCGAGCAAGTGATTCATCTCCGCTGGGATGCACCGCCGTTCTCGCCACGGGGAAACAGCCTGGTGCTGCCCGCCTTCCAGTCCATCGAACTGCTGCGCGATTACCGGAAGGCCGAGCAAGCTATCGCCAAGCGGTGGGCGACGCCGTTTCGTCTCATCAAGGTGGGCGGCGCCTTCAACCAGCGCGTCATCACCCCCGACCAGAAGATGCTGCAAGATATCCGCGACATGGTCAATAAGATGGACATGAAATCTGGGCTGGTAGTGCCGTTCTATGTTGGGGTGGAAACGCATGGCGCCGAGGGGAGCGTGCTCAATGTCGAGGAGAAGGTGAGGGAAGTCAAGGAAGACATTATCGTCGGGTTGGGTCTGTCTCGCTCACTCGTCACCGGCGACGGCCCGAACTTCGCCACGGCATCGGTCTCCATGCAGAAGATGCTGGTGATGATTCGTGAGATCAAGCAAATCGCCCGACAGTTGCTCGCCTGGGTGGTCGATGACTGGCTTACCCTGAGCGGGCATGAGGACGCCACCGTCCAGTATCTCTTCAACGACCTCGACCCCAACGATGCCGTCGATCTCAAAAAGCTGCTGCTGGAACTCTACGACCGGAAGCTCATCTCCCGCTCCAGCCTGCAAGTGAAGATGGAACTGGACCCGGATGTTGAGGCAGCGAATCGAGCGCAGGAGAAGCCGGGCATCGATGTGCTGGACGAGCGGCAGGCCAAACCCATCGTCGATATGGTCACGCTCGGGGTGCTTGATGTCGATGAAGCGCGGAGTTTCCTGGGGCTGGGCCCGAAGAGCACCACGCCGGCGGCAGCGGCTGCGTTGGCCCTCGGTGGTCCCGCCGCGCGCGCTTACGCCGAGGATGCCATCTGTGACGAGTGCCGGCAGTTCGAGGAAACGGAGAATCGCTGCGCGGTGCAACGGAATGAGACGACGTTCGAGGCGCGCGCGTGCCGGTTCTTTGACCGGAAGTAAGGGGTTGCTCCATGCCGGTAGAAGCCATATCACAACATGACCTCATTCGCCAGGCCGTCGCGCGCAGTTTCGACGCGCGGAATCGCTATGTCGAACAGGTAGTGAATGATCTCACCGATGAGCTGGCGTCCGCGCGTGAGCAAGTCGGCACCGCCATCCTGCGTTACAAATCCCTTGGCTCCCTGCCGGACAACAAGCTGGCGGGATTGAAGGGACTGGAACGGCTGGATGCCGAGATCAAGTCCATCATGACTGGGCTCAAGCGGACACACACCTTGCGCTGTCGCACCGAAGCAAAAGCCGCCTTCCGACTCGGGGTCTACCATGGCATCGAGGAATTTGCCACCGCGCAGTTGCCGGTCTACCGCGACCTGACTGCCGAGGGATTGGACAAGCTCACCACCAAGGCGTTTCAGATCGTCGATAGCGATGCGCTGGATTTCCTGGCCAACTACACCACCACGTTGGCGGGTGACGTGAACCGGGAGACGACCGACGGCATCATGCGCACCATCCGTGGCGCCATCGCCAGCGGCAAAGGGGTCGATGATATCGTGCGCGATCTCGGCGAGGTGGTGAAGGACAAAGAATCCTTCCGGCATGCCGGGACGAAGGTGTTCAGTAAGGCGCAGTACCGCATGGAAGTGATTGCCCGCACCGAGGTGCTGCGCGCGCATAACCTGGGTAAGCTCAAATTCCACCAGGCGGTCGGTATCCAACGGTTGGAATGGTTCACCATGGATGACGAGCGCGTGTGCCCGGTATGTGGCCCGCGTGATGGCCAGCAATACCCCATTGATGAGTTTCCCGCGCAACCGGCGCATCCACAGTGCCGATGCGGGCATAACCCGGCCTGGCCGTTGGTTATCTGTGGGCAAGGCTTGCTGGCATCCAGCGCCGCTCCGAGCACAGGCGACGCCTGTATCCTTCCCCCACAGAGCATCGAGGGCATGTCCGCAGCCCAAGCCGAGGAGCAAAAGACCCTCAAGGCAGCCTTCGAAGGGGGCGATCCCGCGAAGCTTGGCGCGCTTACCATGAAGCAGGTGCAGACGCTGGCGAAAGGTCAGGGAGTGGCCATCGCGCGTACCAAGGCCGACTTCCTGAAGCTGCTCGCGAACAAAGGCGTGGATGGCAGCGGGCTGTCTGGTAAATCGTTGGAGGCCACGCTTAAACAGTATGGCATCGGCGCGCTCCGCAGCAAGGATGAATTGGTCGCGCTGCTGACGCAGAAACAGGCGGCATTCATTCAGGCCCAGCTCCAAGCTCAGCTATTGAAAGAAGCTGCCAAGTCCGCCACCGGTCTGGAATCGATGACGGTCAAAGATCTCCAGGACCTGGCTGTGCAAAAAAACATCTCGCTCAACATGACCAAGACCGACGTCATTGCGCTGCTCGACCAGTTGGAGCCGGGCGTCGATCACAGCGGACTGTCCGGGCAGACGCTCATCGCAGCGAAGAAGCAGTTCCATATCGGCCCGCTGAAAAACAAGGGACAACTGATTGGCGCC
>Ga0209697_10003826_pt1 | contig 20098 bp, 14 predicted proteins | sample AliMusrvi5mmetaG_FD_184115 | JGI IMG/M metagenome (GOLD analysis project Ga0209697, IMG submission 184115) | Freshwater lake bacterial and archeal communities from Alinen Mustajarvi, Finland, to study Microbial Dark Matter (Phase II) - Alinen... | ecosystem: Environmental > Aquatic > Freshwater...
GACGCGGTCGATCAGTCGGAGGATTCATGACGGGTCAAATCCAATGGAACTTGGCCGCCGCTAGCAAGTGCAAAGGACGATGAACTGCAAGTTCGGCCGCTTATTTGCCTGGGGTCACTTGATGAAATACCCCGACACCCGCCAGTGCCAGCCATTGTTCCGCGGACTTTTTGGCCTCGGCTTCGGGTTTCTCAGCCCCGAATGACAGGGCCACGGACGCGGCGATGATCGGGAACCAGGCGATGACCCGGCGGTTGGGTTTGATGTTCATCTCGGGTGGCTTGGGGTTGGAGGCGCGGCCGCATCGCCGAACCATCCACGGTGTGCGGCAAACGCGCGTCGAGTGCAAGAACAAAGATAGGATTGTGGTGGGATTGGCAGCGGATTCCGATCACAAGAGCCGCGGCTCAACCCAACCTCGCCATTTTCACCGGAAAATTGTTGTGCTTGAGGTCACTGGTGAAGACGATTCGCGGCGTTCAAGGAATCCTCCGAGCGAATCGCGGTCGGCGCCGACCGTTCAGTTAGACAACCAGCCATGATAACTTACATCACCCATCGCGCGCACCTCTCGGTTTTCACCGCCCTGTGCCTCGCCGGCTCCGGCCTCGCCGCCGCGTGGCAGCCGGTGCCCGGTAAAATCATGACGCGCTGGGCCAAGGACGTGTCACCGGACAATGTGCTGCCCGAATACCCGCGCCCGCAACTCGTCCGCACGCAGTGGCAGAATCTCAACGGCCTGTGGGATTACGCCCTCACTCCGCTGGACGCCGCGCAACCCCCGGCATTTGGCGGAAAAATCCTGGTGCCCTTCTGCATCGAGTCGGCGCTCTCCGGCGTGAAGCAGCCACTCACCGCCGAACAACGCCTGTGGTATCGCCGTAGCTTCGCCGCACCCGCGGCGGCCGGCGGCAAACGCTTGCTGCTGCATTTCGGCGCGGTCGATTGGGAGGCGAAGGTGGCTGTCAACGGCAAGCTGGTGGGCACCCACAAGGGCGGCTATGACGCGTTCACCTGCGACATCACCGAAGCCGTTAGACCCGGCGCCGACAACGAACTGGTGGTTGCGGTTTTCGATTCGACCTGTGGGGCACAGGCTCGCGGCAAACAGAAATTCGATGCCATCGCTCATACCAAGGGCATTCGATATACCCCCTGCTCCGGCATCTGGCAGACCGTTTGGATGGAAACCGTGCCAAGCGTTTATATCGAGTCGTTGAAGATCGTGCCCGACGTGGACGGCGGCAGCGTGGCCGTGACGGTCAACACCAAGGGCGGTGGCAAGGCCAAGCTCAGTGCCATCGACGGAGACAAAGTCATCGCCAGCGCTGAAGGCGATGCCGGCCAGCCCGTCGTCGTGAAAATCCCTGACGCCAAGCTGTGGTCACCGGAGCAACCCTTCCTCTATGACTTGCGCGTCGAGTGTGGCGAAGACTCGGTGAAGAGCTACTTCGGCATGCGCAAACTCTCCATGGGCAAGGATGACAAGGGCGTCACCCGCATGTTGTTCAATGGCAAGCCCGTGTTCCAGGTTGGCTTTCTCGACCAGGGGTATTGGCCGGACGGCATCTATACCGCGCCGACGGATGAGGCGCTGCGTTATGATATCGAAATGACAAAAAGGTTAGGCATGCGTGTCGCGCGCAAACATGTGAAGGTCGAACCCGACCGCTGGTATTACTGGTGCGACAAACTCGGCCTGCTCGTCTGGCAGGACATGCCGAGCGCCGGCCCGGTGTTAGGCGCGGTCGGCTCCGGTGCGGGCAAACAGAAGGACGGCACCATGGCGGACGGCAAGGCGAATTCGCCCGAGGGCGCCGCGCAATTTGAGGCTGAACTCAAGGCAATGGTCGAAGGCCGCGGCAACCATCCGTCCATCGTCATGTGGATCGTGTTCAACGAAGGCTGGGGCCAATACGACACCCCGCGTCTAACCAACTGGGTCAAACAACTCGATCCCTCGCGCTGGGTCAACAACGCCAGCGGCGGCCACGACATCGCCGCCGGCGACGTGATGGACGGCCACTTGTATCCGGGCCCCTGCGCGCCGAAGCCCACCGACGGCCGCGCCTCGGTGTGTGGCGAGTGCGGCGGCATCACTTTGCCCACGTCCGGCCACACCTGGGATCCGAACTCCTGGGGGTATCGCAAGGTCGCCAACCCGGAAATACTCACCAGCACCTTCGTCGGCCTGATCACGCGGGCCTACGCACTGCGGGACAGCGACGGCCTCGATGCCCTGATCTATACCCAAACCACCGACGTCGAGACCGAGTGCAACGGCGCCATCACCTACGACCGTGAGGTCACCAAGCTGGATATCCCACAGGCCGCCGCCGCCACTCAGGGGAAAGTGCCACCGGCGCAATGAGCTTTGGCGACCACACTGGGCTGCGGGAAGGCAACCGTCTCGGCTGTCAGGGCAAACAGGCCGCCTGTTGTCCAATCCGATCACTTTCGCCATTTCACGACAGGTTCGTGATCGGGCTTATGGTCAGAGACCGGATAAGCAGCGTTCGCCGGTCGAGGGCCGGAATGATTGACGATTGATGAACAAGGAGCGCCGGGTGTTGAAGTGAAGAGCGCACAGAGGACTGTGCGGACTCCATCCGCCGGCTGAGGCCGGCGCTCCATCAAACCACGATCTAACCGGGGAGCTGGATCTTCTCGCCGAGGAAGCGCGGGCGGGTGCCGAGGACGTGGACGTCGAGGAACATCAGGACGCGTGCGCCGACTTCGCGCAGCTTGGTCTTGAGGCCGGCGTGGGTTTCGACGCTGCGGGCGTTGAAGCCGATGGCATGCATGCCGTTGGCCTGGGCCAGATAGATCGCGCGCTCGTTTTGAAACCGCTGACTGATGAAAAGAATCGAGTCGAGCCCGAAGATCTCCTTGGCACGCACCACCGAATCGAAGGTGCGCAGCCCGGCAAAGTCGCACACGATGCGGTCGGCCGGAATGCCGCGATCGATGAGCGCCTGCCGCATTTTCCCCGGCTCATTGTAGTACTTGCTGGAGTTGTCGCCGGAGACGATGAGGGTGTCGAGCTTGCCGGCCTTCCACAGTTTCTCCGCGGCATCGATGCGGTAGCGGAAGTAAAGGTTTTCCAAGCCGTTGATCCGGTCGGTGGTGCCAAACACCAGCCCCACGCGGGTTTTGGGCACGGCCTCCACCTCATCGAACAAACGTCCGCGCGACGCCCACATCGCCGTGATGTTGGCATACGCGACCACGCCGCAGCAAACGATGCCAAGCACCAGTGCGGGTCGCGACAGGCGTTGGAGCCAATGGCGGAACTTGTGATTTTGTTGTGGATTCATCGCGTGCGGGTTGCCAACGGATCCTCGGCGCGGCGCGGCCAGGTGAACAGGTTCTTGAGCACGCCACCCAAACTCCGCTGCAGCGGCACCTCCGGCGCGATGACCCGCAGCCGTTCGGTGGCCTGCGCAAAATGAATTTCATCGAAGCGACCGAGCAACTCGCCGTCCACTTCCACCGGCACCTCGCCATCCGCCCGCACCACGAACCCCGCCGTTTGCAGATAGCTCGCCGAAGACACCAGATCCAGGCCGCCCGCCGCCAGCCCGCGCAACAAATCCAGCACCAGGCGGTAACCCTTTTCCTTGTAAACCAGCACGTCCAACATCGAATCCTGGTTGTCGGCCTTGCGGAAAAACTTGAACGGCCCGCCGTACAGCGTGCCGTTGCCCGCCAGCACCGCCACCCCGGACTCGCGCCGGCCGTCGGCGCAAATCACCTCCATCTGCGGCGGGTGCTCGCCGAGCACCTTCACCGCCGCCAGCAGATAGGCCAGCGGCCCAAGCGCCTTTTTGGCCGCCCAGCTCGTTGCCTCGATCACCTTGGCATCGAAGCCGACGCCCGCCATCTGCAGGAAGGGCACTTTGTTCGCCTCGAACAGGTCGATCTCCCTGACAAACCCGCGCTCGATCACCGCGAAGGCCTTGGGCAGGCTGTCGAACGGGATGCCCAGCTCGCGCGCGAAAACGTTCATGGTGCCGGTGGGCAGGACGGCCAGCGCGGTGTTGGAGCCGGCCAGCCCCCGCACCACGGCATTGAGCGTGCCATCGCCGCCCGCGGCAATGACCACCGGTTCGCCCGCCGCGGCGAAACGCGCGGCCAGTTGCCGCGCCTCGTCCTCGTGGCTGGTGGCGAAAAGTTCGACGCAGCCGGCCTTTTCGGCCAAGAAGCGCGAGGCCCGCCGCCCCCGTTGGCTGCGCGCCTTGGGGTTGAAAATGAGCGGGTAGCGATGCGCCAGCGGCATGCACGATTGTTGACCGATCCCGGACGGTTCCGCAACCCGATTTATGGGATGACGCAGCTATTCCGGGTTGACCAGGATTTCATCGACCATGAGCCAGGCCCTGGCACCCGCGCCTAACATGCCGGCCGGGATCTGGCCGTGGTTGCGGGCCCGCACGCGCACGTAGCGGCCGTGGGTGGCCTCCGGCGCGAAGGTTAGAAGCGTCGCTGTGAGCGGTCCCTCGACTGCCGTAGGCACCTCCGGCTTGGCGGTTGCGGCCGGCACGAAGGTGATGTTATCCGGCGACACGGCGAACTCCACTTGCTTGGGCAGATACATGCCGTGGAACACCTGTTGCATGCACACGATGCCGAGTTGAGTGATCGGGATGTCGGATCCGAGATCAAGGACCGCCTCGAAATCGCGCTGGATAAACGCCAGCCACTTGCAGCCCCAATCGGCGGTGAGCAGTTGCCCGTCCACCAGCCCCGCGCTGCCGCCATGATTGAAGCGCGGGTCGGGCTCGGTCATCGACAGCACCTTGCAACCGAGTGCGGCGTGGCGCACCCGGCGGATTTCCGGGGCCGCGGTGACGACCTCGTCGGGCAGCATGGCCGGGCGGATTTTGTCCATGTGTTTGGCGATGCCGCTGTGGATTGTTAGATCCCACAGGCTGACGCCGCGTCGCCTGAGATCCAGCACGGTGGGAATCCAGCCCTGGGTCCAGCCGCTTTCCACGGACCAGGCGCCCCAGCCCGCGTCGGCGTTGGAGCCGAAGTACTCCCAGCGCTTGTAATCGAACGCGCGGAACCAGGCGCCGTCGAGTTCGGGCCGGACCTCGCTGCGCACCTGGATGCGCAACAGGAAATCGGCGAGTTGGTTCTCGATGCGGCGGTATCGCTCATCGCCGGTCGCTGCGGCGGCCTCGTGCAGGCCGAGGAACGCGAAGTTGCAGGTATAGAGCAGGTCCGCGACCGGGTCGCCGTTGGCGTGAATGAGCGGCGCTTCGTTGGTGCCATAACTCGGGTTGGATTCGGGCGGTGGGAAGTAGCCCATCGCCGGGTCGCCGAGTTCTTCGCGAATGGCCCCGCATGCGTCTTGCGAGGCGGCGATGTCGGTGACGATGCGCTCAAGCCAGCCGCGGTGCTCCGGCGTGTCGTCCACGCGCAGCAGCCAGGCCAGCGCTAACAACATCCGCGCCCGCTCCTGCTGCATGCCGTTGGTCCAGAACCAGCCGGCCGGATATTTCTCCATCATCAAATTGATGCCGAGCTTGGTGCGATCTAACAGCGGCGCGTAATGCGTCTTGTCGTAGAGCCACAGATAGGACGCCCAGGTCCAGGCCTCGAAATGCGGCGAGAGGCGCTCCACCGGCGCATTCCAGAACGACTGCCAGCCCCTGCGGACGAGTTCGGTGTTTTCGATCCGCTCGCCGCGGAAGCCGAGGCGTCCGGTCGTGCGGAAATTCGCCAGGATGTTGGTCAGCAGCGCTTCATCCCAGCGCTCGGTTTGTTGGATTGCGGCGGTGCCTATGCCGCCGAGGATGGCTTTGACATCGTTATCCTGATAGAGGGCGGTGACCCCCTGCGGCGTCCAGGCGAGCAATCCATGGTTGGGTTTGTCCGGGGCGTTGATGAACATGCCGGAGCGCAGATAGACCCAGTCTAGCAAGTTGGAGGCGATCCGCGCGCTGCGGGCGTCGTTGTCGATGCCGGCGCGCAGGGCAAAGGCCAGCGCGCTTTCGCCATTGCAATCGGAGCGGATCGTTGGGACGAGCGGTTGTCGGCCCAGGTAATCGACCTCGGAGCGCACTCCCTCAATGATGCCAAGTTCGCCATCGCCGCAGGGCCAGGAGGCATCGGGAGCGACGGGCTGCGGGCGGTCTTTCCACGAGTTATGCACTAACAATTTCGCCTTGCTGTTCCAATCCACACCGCGCACGATGGCATCGGTTGCCGCGCTTGGCGGCAGGGTTGCGTCGCGGGTGTAGCTCGGACGCACCGTGGGCGTCCATTTCAGCGCGGGCTGCGCAGTGCCGGGAGTCAGCCAGGAAAAGATCCTGCGCCACACAACCGGCCAGGCGTCGCTAGGCGCATAGCGAGCGGTAACAAACTGGCTGAGCTTGGTGGTGGCCACCAGGATGTCACCGCGGGGATGCTCGAACAGCAGGGGATACACCTCGGTGTCCGGCAGCCCAAACACGGCCGTGTCGTAGCCGGCCACCCGCGCCAGCACCAACTCCGGGGCTTTCGCCTCCATCGGCAGAAACTGGCAACCGTGGATCACAAGGATGCGCATCCGCGTCAGATCGGGACCGAAGGCGTCGGACGCCACAACCGTGCGCTCCAGGCTCACTTTGCGCGACGCCGCGATTTTCGTGTCGGGCAATTCCGCGGGGTACTCGACATACACGCGCAAGTGCTTGAGCGCGGCCTCGACGAACACGGTCGGCGCGACGTCCGTGGTTTGCTGCGGGTAGCCGTCGGCTAACAGCAGCACCCCATCGCCCTCGCCGGCTGCCGCCACCGCGGCCTCGGGGGTTTCGACGCGCTGGAGAGCCACCCCGTTTTCCGACGCGACGCGAAACAGATCATTGCTGGCGGAGCAGGAGAAAATCAGCGGCCCTGCGGCACGCGCCGGCATCCCGGACAGCAGCGCCGCTGCGGCGAGCAAGAAAACCGTTAGGCGGCGTGGGGCTGGCTCATTCATGAATGTCGATGGGAAAGGTTACAATGCCGCCACCCCGTCCACAAGGCGAATGCTTCATAGTCACGGAGTTCCAGCCGTGGACTGCGTGCAGCCTGCTGCCGCTGTCAATGCCGCAGCCTGCTGCGGCACGCGAAGGAATCCGTCAAGACGTTTTCTTTCAATGGGAGTCTCCCTTTCAATGAGATCAACCAGCGCTTTGGCACAACCCTTTGAGCCATGCGCGTGAATTACGACGACACGGCCCGCGAGGAAGGACTCGCCGCCGCCGCTTGGTACGGGGAGCAACAGGAAGGTCTCCAAATCCGCTTCCTTGCAAAATGGAAGGAGGCCGAAACCCGCATGGCGGCCAGCCCGCAAATGCACCGTTGCTTCGAAGGAGAGCTGCGCAAGTGTCGCCTTGAGATTTTTCCTCATGCGCTTGTCTTCCGAATTCGCAACCACTAACTGCAAGTCCTCGCCGTCATGCACATGAGCCGCCGCCCCAACTATTGGCAAGACCGTACCTAACGCCCCAGCAACGCTTCCACCCGTTCCTCGAACTCAACTGTAGCGGTGAGTCTGTGACCGCCGCGGTCTTCTGTCTTGGGGAGCATAGGCGTTCCGACTCACACACCCTCGGCTCCGGCGAGCACTTCCAGCAGGCGGGCCACGGGCAGGCCCATGACGTTTTCAAAGCTGCCGCGGATTTCCGCCACGATGCGTTCGCCGTGGACTTGGATGCCGTATGCGCCGGCCTTGTCGAGCGGATCGACCAGCCGGAAATAGGCGTCGATGGCCGCGTCATCCAACACCCGGAACACCACTTCGCTCAACTCGTGAAACGCCCGGATTTCCCCGCCCGGCCGAATCACGCACACGCCGGTGCAGACGGTGTGGACGCGCCCCGACAAACGCCGCAACATCGACCGCGCCTCCTCCAGATCGGCGGGTTTGCCCAGCGCGTCGGCATCGATGAACACCAGGGTGTCCGCGCCGATGACCGTGGCGTGCGGGTGGCTGCGCGCCACGGCGGCCGCTTTGAGGATCGCGTTTTCCTCGCACAAGCGATCCGGCGGCATGGACGGGTCGTGGACTTCCTCGGCGGGGGAAACCACCACTTCAAACTCAAGCCCGGCCCGCGTCAGCAGGTCGCGACGCCGCGGGGAACCAGATGCAAGCACAATGGGCATGCCCGCAACCTGTCGCCGATTTCCTTTACCGGCAAGCTGAACATTGCTGAGGAGTCCGTAGGTTGGACTACACAAGGTTGGACAGTCTGATATTACCACTGAGGACACTGAAAACCACTGATGCCACTGGTTTCTGGTCTTTTTCAGTGGTTTCAGTGGCCCTCAGTGCAATCAGTGGTTGTCTTTGCCCGGCTTTTTTCCCAACGTGTCGTCCAAACCGAGGACTGGTGAGCAAGCTGAACATTAGGATTGACGTTGCACCCACGGCTGCCTTGTTTGACCGCGTGCCGCAGCCGACGAATTTTCCCCCGCTCCATCTGACAACCTAGCGACCCTCATGCAAATGCACGTACTAAACGCCGACGAACTCGGGCGCATCCACGAAGCCACCCTCGATATTCTGGAAAACCAGGGCGTGTGGTTCCTCGACAGCCCCGAGGCCGCCGCCATCTTCGAGAGCCACGGCTGCCGGGTCGATGGCGGCCGGGTACGCATCCCGCGCCAGCTTTTCGCCGAGTGCCTGCGCTGCCTGCCGGATCGCAACACCCTGCAAATCTGCGTCACCAAGCTCGGCTTCTCCGATTCGTTAGGGCTGCGCCGCGGCGAGTCCCACGTCGGCGTCATCGGCAATCCCTATTATCTCTATGACCACGACCAGGGCGAACGCAGTCTAACAGAATCCGACGCCGACGACAAGTTCCTGGTGCTCGATAGCCTGCCCGGCCTGGAGTACGATTGTTGCTGCACGATCAACGCCAGCCAGCGCGCGGCCAACGCCAGCTTCCCGGACTATCAGAACCTCCAGGTTTGCCTCGACTACCTGCGCCGGCGCCTGGGCAGTTGCGCGCGCAACGGCAACCGGCCGCAGGCGATTCACTCCAACATCATGCACGGCCAGGAAAACAATCCGCGGATTCACAGCCCGCTGACCCTCAAGCCACTGGAAAAAATGGAGGTGCTCCGCCATGCCATCCTGCACGGCCCCCAAGCCACCGCAACCCTGCTGGCCAAGGACACGCCGCTGATCTGGTGCAACCCGATCAGTCCCCTCCAGTATCATCCCGAACAGGTCGAGGAAATCGTCCAGGGACTCAAGACCCACGGCTCGCAATGTTATGTCATGTTCTCCCCGGAAGTCATGCTCGGCGGCACTGGCCCGGTGACCCTGGCCGGCTCGCTGGCCCAACACAATGCCGAGGTCATGAGCGGCATCATCCTAACACAACTGATCGCCCCCGGCACCCGCGCCATCTATGGCTCGGTCTCCGGCGTGATGGACCTGCGCAGCGCCGACATCTCGCTGGGCAGCTTGGAATCCATCATGTTCAATGGCTGCGTCGTCCAACTGGCGGATTCCTACGGCCTGCCCTCCCGCGTCCAGTTCGGCAACACGAGTGCCCGCCGCCCCGGCGTGCGCGCCGCCGTGGAAACCGCCTGGGGCCTCCAGATGGGCATCATGGCCGGCGCCAACCTGGTCAACACCGGATTGTTGGACTCGACGCTCATGCTCAGCCTCGAGCACCTGGTGCTGGTCGATGAGTTATCTAACCAAATCCGCGGCGCCAAGGCAGCCACCGCCATCGACGCGGAGCACCTCGCGCTGGACGTCATCCGCCAGGAAGGCCACCCGTCCACCAACTACATGGGCCACGACCACACCCTCGATCACATGAAGGAGGCGATGTATTATTCCGACTTCACCGGCCGCAGCGCCAAGTCCTATGAGGATTGGTATGACATGGCGCATCAGCGGGTCCAAGCGATCCTGCGCAACGGACGCGAGCAAGCCGCGGCGGATCCGAGCCTTGGCGCGCGCGCCGCGGCGGTGGCGGCTAGACTGATCGAGGACGACCGCACCTGGCGCGAGGGGCGCGACGGCTGGTGGCGCGGTTATGTGCAGGACCTGACGTGAGGTGTCCCAACCTAACGAAATTCCGGTCCGATGATCAAGATCAAGCCCCTGGTGTTCCTGCCGCCCTGCCTGTTGCTGCTGCCGGCGGTCATCCTTAACTTTGTCAACCCGGACCGATTCGCCAACACTCTGGAGCATGCTTACAATGCCGCGCTGTCTGGGTTTGGCTGGCTCGCCTCGTTGTTGGCACTGATCATGCTTGTGGTTTGCTGCGTGGTATATGCCTCGCCGTTCGGGCGCGTGATGATTGGCGGACCGGGTGCCAAACCGATTCTCAAGAAATGGAATCTGTTTGCCATCGTCGTGTGCGTGAACATCGGCGTCGGCATCCTGTTGTGGGGGCCCATTGAGCCGTTGTATCACTTCCACACACCGCCGGTCAGCTTGGGCATCACCCCGGAAACCCCGGCGGCGGCGACCTTCGCGCTGTCCACCGTCTATTTGCATAACACGGTGTTGCCGCTGTCGTTCGCCACCCTGGTCGGCCTGATGTTCGCGTTTGCCTACTATAACATGCGCCAGCCCTTCACGCTGGGCGCCCCGCTGGCGCCGCTGATGGGGCGGCATAGCCGCGGCAGCGCTGGCCAGTTGATCGATGCGGTGTGCCTCTATGCGCTGGTGGCGGCGATGGCTGCCTCTCTGGGCGGCGCCTTGCTGTTGCTGGGCGGCGGCATCAACTACTATTTCGGAATCCAGGGCAAGCCGTCGAATTTCCTGTTGGGCTCGGTGTGCCTGGCCATCGTGGCGGCGTACACGGGTGCGGCGATCACCGGGTTGACCAAGGGCATCCGGATTCTCGCCAACTTCAAGACCGTGCTGTTCGTGCTGTTTCTTGCCTTCATTTTCCTGCTGGGACCGACGCAGTTCATCCTGAGTTTTGCCGTGGAGGGCCTGGGCAATTTCCTGAGTCACTTCTTCGAGAAGGCGCTGTTCACCGGTGCGGCGCACGACGATCCGTGGCCGCATAAGTGGACCCAAATGTATATGTCGGCGTGGTGCGCCTGGGCACCGCTCAACGGGCTGTTTTTCGGACGCATCGCCTATGGATACACGGTGCGCACCTATCTGGTGTTCAGCCTGCTGCTGCCGGCGATTTTCATGGGAATCTGGATGGCCATCATCTGCGGCGCGACCATCCATCTGGAACTCTTCAAACACGCCGACTTGTGGACGGTCCTCAAGACCCAAGGTGATGAGCGCGTGATGTACGCCTTCATGGAGCACTTCCCCCTGGTTAGGTTCATCACCCCGGCATTTCTTTTCGTCTGCTTCATCTCGTTCATCACCAGCGCCGCGGCCGTCACCTCCACCATGGGCGGGCTGTGCTCCACCGGCGTTTCCCCGGAAAGCCCCGAAGCCAGCCGCTTCCTGAAAATCTTCTGGGGCGCGCTGGTCGGCGTGCTGGCATATATCATGATCACCTATGCCCGCATCGACGGCATCCGCATGCTGTCCAACCTCGCGGGCGTGCCGACCCTGTTGCTGTGTGGCACCGTCGTGGTCTCCGCCCTGGTGGTGATGCTCAACCCGGCCAAGTTCGATCACTTCAAAAACAATTATGACAAGCACGGCAACCCCATGCCGGACCGACAGACCCCTTCGGATCCTCCCGACACCCAACACGAACCAAGCGCCAACCCACCCCCATGAACCTACCCCTCGAAGACACCCGCGACCTCGGCCTGGCCACCCGCTCGATCCACTGCGGCGAGGGCGTGGATGCCGAAACCCAGGCGATCCGCCGGCCGATCGTCATGGCTAACAGCTTTGAGCTCAACAGCACCTCCGACACGCTGCCTGAATCCTTCGCCTGGGACAACACCCACAAGTTCAACTACCCACGCTCGCGCCATCCCAACGCACGCTACCTCGAAGAACGCCTCGCGGGCATGGAGGGCGGCGAGGACTGCGTGGTGTTTGCCAGCGGCATCGCGGCGGTCTCCGGCATGTTTTTCACCTTCCTCAGCGCCGGCGACCACCTCATCAGCTCGCGGATTTGTTATATCGGCGTCCACGGGTTCCTCGTCGAGCATCTCGGCAAGCGCTTCGGCGTGCAAGTCTCGCTGGTCAACACCGACAACCCCGAGGAGGTCCGCGCCGCGCTCCGGCCTAACACCAAGATGATCCATATCGAAACACCGGCCAATCCGACCACCCACCTCAGTGACATCGCGCTCATCGCCACGATCGCCAAACAGGCCGGCGTGCTGTTGTCGGTGGATAGCACGTTCTCCGGGCTCGTCACCCAAAAGCCGCTGAGTCTCGGCGCCGACCTGGTGGTCCACAGCCTGACAAAATATGTCAACGGCCACGGCGACGCGCTCGGCGGCGCGGTGATCGGCCGCAAGGACCTCATGACGCGCATCCGCGACGCGGCCAGCATCTATCTGGGCGGCACGATCAGCGCGTTCAATGCCTGGCTGTTGATGCGCAGCGCGGTGACCCTGCCGATGCGCATGCAACGCCACTGTGAGAATGGGCTGCTGATCGCGCGCTTCCTGGAAGCGCATCCCAAGGTGAAGTTCGTGCGTTATCCCGGGTTGCAAAGCCACCCGCAGCATGAGATCGCCAAAAAGCAGATGTGTGGCTTCGGCGGGATGATCAACTTCACTTTGTTAGGCTCGTCAGCCGAGTGTTTCAGGTTTCTCGCCGCCCTCAGGATCATCACCCATGCCGTGTGCCTTGGCCATGCCGAGTCGTTGGTCCAGTACTATCCCCAACAGGGCAATCACCCCGAACTCGGCGTGCTGAATTACCCCGAGGACATCGGCGAGGGCTTCATGCGCCTCAGCGTCGGCCTCGAGGACGCCGCCGATCTGGTCGCCGATTTGGCCCGGGCCCTCGCGGCGTGTTAGCTAGATGTAGGCGCTTCGGTCACAACGCGTTGGGGGTGGCTGCGGCGTCTCGCCGCAGGCCGTGTCAGCGGCGTCTCGCCGCGAGTCTTCCAGGCGGCGTCATGCGCATTCCTGTTCCAATCTTTGGATTCAGAATTTTGAACAGGAGGAAACAGAGGATCTTTCGAACCCTGCTTGCGCTTTCAGTCCTTCTAGCTGAATCTCCCCTCCCGGGCTGCTCAGCCCGTAAGCGCTTCGGTCACAACGCGTTGGGGGGTGACGGAGCACAGCCGTCCCGGCGGTGAGGACAAACAGGCGTCCTCGCCTGCCAATGGTGCATTACCATGGCCGCCCTGCGGCTCGACAGCCGGGACGGCTGTCTTCCCTAACAGGCGATGACGCCTGTTTTCCCCTCCCGTCCCGCTAGGCGGGAACGAATGCGCCTATGGGGGGCAGGACCGCTCAGCCCTTGATTTCCAGCAGCGCGGTGGCGGCGCTGTGGGGATCGGAGCGTTGTTGGAGCGACTTGAGGATGGCGTCGGCCTGGCGGGGCACCTTGCCCTCGAAGACGGTCTTGCCGTTGAGCAGCACTTTGAGCGGCTGGTCCAAATCGACCAGGCGGTCGTTGAGCCGGAGGGTGAGTTGGGTGACCTCGGGGGCGTCGAGGGTGATGACATTGTTGTCTGCGCTGGCACGAATGGTTAGGCCGCCCTTGGCGACGCCTTCGGGCAAGGCCAGCCAGTAGAAGCGGTCATGGGTGCGGCCGGACTGGCACCAGACGATTTTTTTCGGCCACGGGTTGCGGGTGAATTTGGCCATCCACGGCACGGATTCGGCGTCCTTGCCATTCATCCAGTGGCCGAGGCCAGGATAGACATTGACCCGGTGGACATAGGCGCCGGGGTCCTGTTTTTCGAGGTCGTCGAGTTTGACCCCCCATTCGGCGGCGATCTTGTTGCGGCTATAGGCGGCATCTTCGCCGCCGGCGTAAATCGCGAAAGGCAGGTTGCGCAGCCCCAGCGGCGAGGCATTGCCCGGATGGCCGGCCATCATCGAGGCGGCGGCCAAGCGGTCGGCCAGGCGCGGTGCGAGTTGATAGCATCCGTCGCCGCCGGCCGAGTAGCCCATCAGATAGACCTTGTCCGGGTTGACGCCGGCGAGCAGCACGCAGTCCTCGATGAGGCGGTCGAAGAGGTCGTCGATGTGACCTTCATGCCACAGGTTCCAGTTGTTGGTCGGGGCGCGCGGCGCGACGTAGAGGCCTTCCGCGGGCTGATAGAGGCGGATCTGGTTGTGCCATTGCTGGTCGTTGACTTCGGCGGGCGCGCCACCGCCGCCGTGCATGGAAATCCACAGGCTGCGGCCGTCGGCCGGGGGCGCGCCGAACACGCGGGTCAGCAAGCGCATGCTCTTGTCGCCGATGGTAATGACGTTGTCCTTGAGTTCGGCGACCCGGGTCGGCGCCTGTTGGGTGCGCCACTGGTCCCACACCAGGGAGAGGGCAGCGGCGGCGTCAACTTTGGTTAGGGTGGCGGATGGGATGGCGGGCAGCGCGCCGTTGATGGGCTGGCACAACCACTTGCGCAGGGCGAGCATGCCCGGGGTGGCCTCCACCGTCGTTCCCTTCGACCATGTTATGTCGAGGATGGTTTCGCCAGCTTCCTTGGCGGGTTGGGGAAAATCGCGTGCCTGGCCGTCGCGCACCACACGCAGGACGAACGCGGTGTTGGGCTGGACTTCGAGCGCCGGCATGTCGTTGGAATCGGCGGTGCCGGCCTTGGTGGTCACGGCGTGGAGGAACGCGCCCTCCTTGTCTAACAATTCAACGCGGGCCACCACGCGCTCGCCGGCGTCCTCCAGCACGCGCACGCGGAGGGTGGCGGCGGCCGGGTTTGAGTCGGCAGCGGGGGCTTTGTTTTTCGCACCGCCGGTATAGCGGTCGGTGACATTGACGGCGGGGACCGAGTGGTCGCTGGGGTTCCAGACCAAGGGATAATGATCCTTGGTGGGGGCCCACATGTTGGCCCAGATCGCGTAGGTCGGGTCATCGGCCACGGCCTTGGAGGCGTTGCCATTGAACCAACCGTGGTCGAGGCCTTCGGCGCTCGGTTCGGCGGCACCGGTGAAATGCCAGTCGCCGTCCCAGACTTCGACCCAGGTGTGATTGCCGCTTTTGTTCGTCCAGAGGGCGGTGCCGGCGACGCGGGCGGGGATGCCGACGCTGCGGCAGGCGTCGGCGAGGATGATGGAAAGGCCGGTGCAACTGGCCAGGCCCTGCTCGATGGATTCCTTGGGGCTTTGGTTGGCGCGCTTGCGTTGGGTGCTGTATTTCACGCTGATTTGCTTGAAGAGCGTGCGGTTGATCGCCTGCACGGCCTCGGTGGCGGTTTTGCAGTCCTTGACGATGTCGCGGCATTGCTCGAGGAACTTGGCACGCCACGCGTCACGCGGCTCATCGAGTTGGGCGTAGGGCAGCACGCAATCGAGAAACAGCGCGTCGGGCACCTGTTTGGCCCACGGGAACGCCGCCCGCGTCTGCAGCGCCAGGTGCAGGTTTTCCATGAGGAAATCCTTGGTGAGGGAGTGCAGGTCGCCGGCGGGCATCCCGGCGACGAGAAATGCGGCAGCCTTGGCCCCGGGCTCGCCAAAATCCTTGGCGGCAGCCTCGGCAAAGGCGCGGATGGCCGGGGCATTGTCGCCGGCGAGGGCGAGACGGGCCGGGTCAAGCTCGGCCGCGACGAGCGAGGCGGTGGCGATAAGCAGCAGGACGAGTGGGCGCATGCGCGGGAGGGTGCGAGGAGCGGCGGGACCGGTCAATGACAATTCGCAGCGGCTAGCCCCCAAGCGCGTGCCGTGTTCCAGAGGGGCACGGGCGGCACGCCCGTGATTCTCTTCCGTCGCATCTGCCAGTTCCCGGCCACACCAAACGCTTCCGTCAGGAGCCTCGCCTCCCCCAGTCCATTTACGTGAAAGATCCTTTTCCGCCTCTATCCCAAACGCTACTCATTTAACATCATCCTCAAGCAAAACTCCCGCCCCGTCCCAGATTGTGCTCTGGAGAATCGCCCCAGGTTGGAGCGGACGAAAAGACCATTTAGGCTTGCCAATCGCACCAAAAGATCGAAACTGCCTTGGAAATCAGCCGCTCCACGCAACCCATCGGAATGAACGACTATCTCTTGCGATTTGAATTTACCTTTAGCCTGTCCCAATCATGAGCGAGAAAGCACAGATCAGCGCAATTCCCGTCGGGGAGCTGCACTTCGACCATAACAATCCGAGACTTGCTGAGTACGGCATTGAGGCTTCCACGACTGAGACGGAAATTCTCACAATTCTCTGGGAGGCGATGGACGTACTCGAATTGGTCCAGTCCATCTCCGCCAGCGGCTTCTTCCCCCATGAGGCGTTGATCGTCTCTGAAGAGGACGGAAAGAAGATTGTGATTGAGGGCAACCGGCGGTTGGCCGCTGTCAAGGTTTTGCTAAATCCCGCCATCGCCAGGGAAAACGGCTGGGATATACCCAAGCCCTCGAAGGCTGTTCTGGAAACCCTGCGAGAATTACCCGCCATCATGGCGTCGCGCGAGGAGTCCTGGCGCTATCTTGGATTCAAGCATGTTAATGGCCCGGCCAAGTGGACAAGCTATGCCAAGGCGGCTTACATCGCCAGGGTCCATCGCGAGTATAAGATATCGCTGGCCGGCATGGCGGGCCAGATCGGGGACCGGAACAATACAGTTCAGCGCCTCTATCGCGGCTTGATGGTGCTGGAGCAGGCCGAGCGCGAAAAGGTTTATGATCGGGAAGACCGGTTCAGGCAACGGCTTTCATTCTCCCACCTCTACACGGGCTTGGATTACGAAGGGATTAGTGACTTTCTTAAAATTTCGCCCAAGGAGGCGGAAACCGCCTCTCCGGTCCCAAAGAATCGGATCAAACAACTGGGAGAGCTACTGGTCTGGCTCTACGGCAGCAAGAAGGAAAAAAAGGAGCCGCTAGTCATATCGCAGAATCCGCATCTGCGGCAGCTCAACGCTGCCATCTCCAACCGCGAATCATTGTCAGCGCTTCGGGCCGGAGTGGAACTATCGAGGGCCTTCGAGATCAGTCGGCCGCCCTCGGTTCTGTTCGAGGAAGCGCTGCTTTCCGCCAAACGTGACCTCACCACAGCACGAGCCTATCTGACAACGGGTAACGATGGATCGGACAGCTTGCTTCGGATGGCCGGGACCGTGGCTGACCTTGCGGCTGACATTTATGGGGAAATGGAGCGCAAGCGACAAGGCACGCCGAGCAAACGGAAATTTCTCACGCAAGACTGACTCACAATGTTCCGCTTGCCTAATGCCCCGTCCCCCCGTGCGGAGACCCACGAATTGGCGGATTTCGTTGAGTGGTGTGCATGGCGCGATGGTTTGTGCTCCGCGCGGGCAACAAACACAGCTCTCGACCAGTTGGATGACAACTTCGATAATGAGGGTTGCGACGATGATTCCGACCAAACGGGACGCAATCTTGAAGAGGTTTTCGTCGAACTTGAGCGTCGGGAGAAATCGTGTGGTGGAGGCTACCCGTTCGACCTTGTCCGAAATGGGAGCGTCCTACGCCACGTCAGTTCCAATAATGGTCCCCGCCATGTGGCCTACTATTATCTCCTGCTGAGCACGAGGCTCGACATGAACCACAACCGGAGACATGCCAGGATCGATGGTGCGGATTTGCTGGAAGCATTGTCTGCCCATGTCATGCGAAACTACCTCGGGCCGGAAAGGGCGCAATCCCAAGTCTTTGGAACCTCTTGCAGGTCAAGCTTTCAGAATAAGGTTGATGCGCTGTGTGTTTCCTTAGCCGAAGGCGGTGGGTTCAAACAATGGGATCCTGGGCGCGTTTATGCAAACGATGCCAAGCTCGATGTCGTGACTTGGGTTCCGTTTTCGGATGGCCATCCCGGAAAATTAATCGTCTTCACCCAATGCAAAACCGGAAGTACCTGGCGGGACCGACTTGGCGACCTGAATCCTGAAGCTTTTCTAAAGACGTGGACGCAGCATCGCTGCACCGCGCTACAGCCCGTTCGAGCTTTTTGTGTCTCCGAAGCTGCCAGCCAATCACGCTGGACCGAGATAACCTCACAGGCAGGCCTCTTCTTAGACCGCTGCAGACTCGTCGATTATGCTCACAATATTGATGCGGAACTGCTGGGGAAAATGAGAACCTGGACAAGGTCGGCATTTCAAAGTCTTCAACAATGAGGATTATTCATATCGCGACCCCTAACCAAAATACCTATGGACTATCCCCTCCTCGCGCTTCTCGCCGCCCTGCTGCTTGGGCAACCCGCCGCTGCCGCCGAACTGCATGTCGCCACCAGCGGCAACGATACGAATCCCGGCACTGCGGCCGCGCCGTTGCGCTCGATCCAACGTGCCGCCAATCTCGCGCAAGCGGGCGATACCATCACCGTGCATGCGGGCACCTATCGCGAACGCGTCGCCCCGCCGCGCGGGGGGGAGTCCGACCAAAAGCGCATCACCTATCAGGCCGCGGCCGGCGAGAAAGTCGAGCTCAAGGGGTCGGAGGTGGTGAAGGACTGGGTGAAAGTGCGGGACGACGTGTGGCTGGCGACGCTGCCTAACACGTTCTTCGGCGGCTTCAACCCCTACGGCGACCTGATCCGCGGCGATTGGTTCGAGGACAAGGACCGGGCGCATCACAGCGGCGCGGTCTATCTGAATGGCGGGTGGCTGCTGGAGGCCGCCACGCGCGACGAGGTGTTCAAACCCATCGGCCCGTCGCCGCTGTGGTTTGCCATGGTGGATAACACAAGTACCAGGATCTGGGCGCAGTTCAAGGGCACCGATCCTAACGAACAGATGGCGGAAATCAACGTGCGACGGACGGTTTTCTATCCGGAAAAGCCGGGCGTCAATTATCTGACGGTGCGCGGTTTCACGATGCGCCACGCGGCCACCCCGTGGGCGCCGCCCACCGCCGAACAGGTCGGTTTGATCGGCACCCATTGGAGCCAGGGCTGGATCATCGAGAACAATGTCATCAGTCACTCGCGCTGCTCGGGCATCACCCTCGGGAAATACGGCGACGAGTGGGACAACAAGTCGGCCAACTCGGCCGAGGGCTATGTCAAGACCATCGAGCGGGCGCTTGCCAACGGCTGGAACAAGGACCGCATCGGCCACCACATCGTGCGCCACAACACCATCTCCGATTGCGAGCAAACCGGAATCTGCGGCAGCCTCGGCGCCATCTTCAGCGAGATCTCCGACAATCATATCCATGACATCTGGGCCAAGCGCCAGTTCGAGGGCGCGGAGATGGCCGGCATCAAGATCCACGCCTCCATCGACCTGCTCATCAAACACAACCGGATCCACGACGCCGGCCGCGCCATGTGGATGGATTGGATGGCCCAAGGCACCCGCATCACCGGCAACTTATGCTATGACAACTCCTCCGACGACCTGTTCATGGAGGTCAATCACGGTCCGTACCTGGTGGACAACAACCTGTTCCTATCCGGCTTCAACCTGCGCGACTGGTCCGAGGGCGGCGCCTTTGCGCATAACTTGTTCGCCGGCAAAATCGACTGCCGACCGGAACCCGAGCGCGTCACGCCCTATCATCCGGCGCATGCCACGGCCGTGGCCGGCTTGAGCGACATCAAGGGCGGCGACGACCGCTTCTATAACAATATCTTCGTCGCGGGCCCCGAGCCCACGGATGTGCATATCGGGTTTGAGCGCAACAACCGCCTGCGCTTCGCCGGCTTCGGACTGTGGGTGTATGATACCCGCGAGGCTGCGCTGCGAACCGGCGGCAACGTCTATCTCAACGGCGCGCTCCCATACGCCAGGGAAACCACGCCGCTCGTCCTTAAGGATGTGAATCCAAAACTCCAGGTGATGGCCGAGGCGGACCACATGCTCCTCAAAGTCAACTTCGGGCCGGCTCTTCAACACGCCACCACCGTGCCGGTCACGACTGACCTGCTAGGCAAGGCGCGGATTCCCCAGCTCGGCTATGAAAACCCCGATGGCTCGCCGCTGAAGCTCGACACCGACTATTTCGGCAAGTCACGCAACACCACCAACCCAACGCCTGGCCCGTTCGAGAACCCCGGTACCGGGGCGGAGTCGATCAATGTGTGGTGAGGGAAGGGGAATTGTGGTCCGGGCATCCTGCACGGAGCCTCGGAG
>Ga0209697_10003827_pt1 | contig 20098 bp, 15 predicted proteins | sample AliMusrvi5mmetaG_FD_184115 | JGI IMG/M metagenome (GOLD analysis project Ga0209697, IMG submission 184115) | Freshwater lake bacterial and archeal communities from Alinen Mustajarvi, Finland, to study Microbial Dark Matter (Phase II) - Alinen... | ecosystem: Environmental > Aquatic > Freshwater...
CGACCCGGACGGCACCCAATTCTACAAAGTAAACCTCAAAAAATTCCTGAAAAACGGCGACCGCTCATCCTTCGTCGTCCTCAAACCGAACGACACAGTCATAATTCCCGAAGATAATGGCATCTCCTTGGCAACAATCTCCTCGGTACTCTCCCTTATGTCAAGTGGATTCAATAGCTACTATATTTTGAAACAGCTCGGAAAGTAACAGGGTACAACTCATTATTATAAAAAATCATGCCCGATACCCAGATTCCCGGTACCGATAAAAACCTGAATAAAGCCTCTGACCCCTCTCCCAATAAGGGTCAACGGCAGCCAAATATGCAGGAGTACTTCGTTGAGCCTGTGAAGGAAATCGACCTCCGAGAAGTCTTCAATGTCCTCAACCGCCGAAAATACGGCATTATTTTCTTTCTCATCATTTCCATAGCTCTTGCCTGGATTTTCCATAAGGCCCAAGCTCCCGAGTATTATGCAGAATCCATACTGCTGATAGACAGTCCATTTGGTATCAACCCAGTCGACGCGGCCCTCGGGACCACAGGTGAAGCCGATGCCAAAGCGGTAAAAAAAGACGTAGAGCTTCTAACCTCAATGCCCATTACGCAGCTTGCTGTCCTCAAACTGCTTAAAACCACTAAACGAGACTCTCTCGAATTTTTCGGTAAAAGAGAATACCGGTCATCGTTCGATCACATCCTTTCCCTGATGTCACCTTTTTCTGACAAAAGGAACATTCAAACCATGAACCTCAATGGGCCTGAATACCCCGATGATTTTATCCGAATAAACGCAATCAAGCTTAGCGGCCGTATCAAGGTAGATCCTGTACGCGAAACCTCCCTCATCAAAGTCTCCGTACAAAGCCCTTTCCAGGATGAGGCAGTCTATCTGACCAACACGGTCTGCAATGTTTATAAAAACGCGGATATTAACCGTAAATCCGAAAAATACAAGCAGTCGAGCACCTTCATTGCCGATATGCTGCACAACCAGCAGAAATTTGTTGTCCAAACCGACAGCCTCCTCTCCAAATATATGGAGACAAACAAGATGTATGAGGTCTCTGGTAACGTAGGGCAGCTTCTCTCCAAAGTCACCGAAATCGATTCCAAGGTTAACGACCTAAAGACTGAAAGTCGTATAACCCAGAACAGCCTTGACTTTCTCCAGTCAAAACTCACCGAGGCCGACCGGATCCTCAGCACCCGCATAGCCAAAACCGTAAACTCCAAGCTTTCAGCTATCCTCGATGATATTAAAAATCAGCAGAAACAATACGTTCAGCTCATTGCCGAAAAAGGTGTAGATGACGCCGACACCAGAAACAAAAAGCAGCAGCTCGATGCTGCACAATCACGTTACGAAAACCTCAGCCGCAGCCAGATAGCAGGAGAAATCAACTACACCGGCAGAACAAAAAAATATAGCTTCGACCTCATTGCTGAAAAACTCGAAACAGAACGCAAGCTAAACCTCCTCAGCAATAGTGCTATTGAATACGAGAAGCTTAAACAGGGCTACGAAGCTAGGGTCAACCTTCTTCCTAAAAAACAGCAGGACTACGCCAAACTCCAGCGCGATCGCGAAGTTGCCGGAAAAACCTACACATTCCTCAAAGAAAAGCTCGATGAAAGTCGCATCCTGCTCGGTTCTGAAGTTGGCAACGTCTCCATAATCGGTAGCGCTTTTCGCCCCTTCTTCCCCGCAAATTCCAGCCCTCTGAAAAGTATACTTATCGGCCTTCTTATCGGCGGACTGATCGCAACCATCTACACGTTAATTGGCGAATTTCTGGACGACAGCATCAAAGACGAAATCAGTTTAAAAAACCAGGGCTTTACGGTTCTCTCACAAATCCCTTTTGTTACCAACACGCCCAATGGCTCGAAGGCAACCTTGAGTAATTACATAAAGCAGACTGATCAACTCAACACTGATCAACTCAACACTGATCAACTCAACACTGTCCCACTCATTACCGACCGCCTCTCCTCCTGGTATGCCGAAAGCTTTCGTACCCTTAGAACAGCAATCGGTTATTGCTCTATAGACAACCCCATACGCTCTCTTATTATCTCAGGTGTTTCAATAGCTGAAGGCAAATCCTCTATTTGTGCGAACCTTGGGATAGCCCTTGCTCTCAATGGTCGAAGAACAGTCATTATTGACTGCGACCTCCGCCTCGCATCCCAGCACAACATATTCAAAACAAAGCGCGAAAATGGTCTCACCGACTACCTTTATAGCGACATTAAAACCATCGATAACAGTTTTATCAAGTCCACCCATGTCGCCAACCTGAGTATCCTTACTGCGGGTAAAAAAATTCCGAATCCCAACGAGTTTCTTTCATCCCAAAAAATGCAGGATCTCATTTTACACTTAGAAACAAAATTTGATATAGTCCTCATTGATAGCCCCCCGCTGTTCCTCAGCGATGCAGCCCAGCTTGCCCAGACCGTCGATGGCATCCTGATTGCAGCACGTTTGAACCACACTCCACGCAAACCACTGAAAGATCTTGCCGATGACCATTTGATTTTCTCCAATATCATCGGTGTCGCTCTCATTGGCTCCCTCAAGAATAGCTATGGCTATGGCAAATACGGTCATCACAAATATGGTTATGGCAATAGGGGCAGTTACTATGGACAAAACTAAATTCCAAAAGACTATAATCAGTCTGCCTCAAGGTCAAAAAAAGGTTTTTGCGCTCCTTTTTGACCTCGCGGCATCTCTGTTTAGCGTCTGGCTTGCCTTCTCCTTTCGGTACGATTCTGTTCGTCTTCCTGAGGGCCAGGAGTGGGTAGTATACCTTCTCGCCCCGCTCCTTATGTTGCCGATTTTTATATCAAAAGGCCTCTACCGTGCAATCTATCGCTACCATGGACTTGCTGCGTTCATAACCATCCTCAAAGCAGTAGTTATTTATGCTTTTTTATTGATTATAGTACTTTTATTCCTCCATATTCCGGGTATTCCCCGGTCAATTGTCTTCCTGCAGCCAATCATTATTCTACTCATAACACTCTCCAGCAGAGGTTATATTCGCTATTGGTTTTCCTTACGCGGCAACAAAAACACTAATCAAAATAACAGCTCCTCCTCAGAACAAATACTTATCTATGGCGCCTGTTTATCAGGCATTCAGCTCCAAAATGTCATCTCCAGCCATCCGAATCTCGACATTGCCGGCTTCATTGATGACGACCCCTCGTTATGTGGGCGCACCATCAACGGTCACATGGTCTATAGCCCAACTGAAGCCTTGCCGCTCATTCAACGCCATAACATTAAAAACATTCTCTTGGCTACCCCTAAGATTACTCGTTTCCGTAGGCTTGAGATTGTCGAACACTTTAAGAACTATCCTATAAATCTTCGCTTCCTGCCAAATATTCAGGACCTAACTGAAGGCAAAATCACCTTCACCGAAATAAAAAAAATAGATATCGAAGATCTCCTTGGTCGCGATACCACGCCACTCAGCGACCAACTGACCATAAACTCCATCAACGGTAAAGTCATCATGGTCACCGGTGCAGGTGGCAGCATTGGTAGTGAACTCTCTCTTCAGTTGCTTGCTCTTCAACCAGCAAAACTGCTTCTTGTTGATAATGCCGAATACAACCTCTTCAATATTCACAACAGACTCATTGAGTTGACTGTTAAAAATAATTTTGGTACACTCATCATTCCTCTCCTCGCTGACGTTACCAATGAGCCACACATCTCCAATATCATTCGCATCTATCAGCCCTCTGTCATCTACCATGCCGCAGCCTACAAGCACGTTCCGATGGTTGAATACAATATTTCCCAGGGTGTTCGCAACAACGTTCTCGGCACCCTCAGCCTTGCCAAAGCCGTCCGTCAGCATAGAACACCTGCCCTGATACTCGTCAGCACCGACAAAGCAGTCCGCCCAACCAACGTCATGGGAGCCAGCAAACGCCTCTGCGAACTCATTCTCCAGGCCTTCTCAGGCGAATCCGGAAACACCACTAGCTTAAGTATGGTTCGCTTCGGCAACGTCCTTGGCAGCAGTGGTTCAGTCGTTCCTCTTTTTCGCAACCAGATCAGTCAGGGAGGACCAATTACCATCACCCATAAAGAGATCACCCGTTACTTCATGACTATCCCCGAAGCAGCCCAGCTTGTAATTCATGCTGGCAGCATGGGTAAGGGAGGCGAGGTCTACCTGCTTGATATGGGCGATCCTGTTAAAATAATTGACCTGGCCCATCGCATGGTCACTCTCTCAGGCCTCTCAGTGCGCGACCACCAAACCCCCCACGGCGATATCGAAATCAAAGTCACAGGCCTGCGCCCCGGCGAAAAACTCTACGAAGAACTCCTTATCGGCAACAACCCGTCACCCACAGCCCACCCCCGAATTTTTAAGGCCAACGACCACTTCATACCTTGGCCCATACTTGAGCCTGAACTCAACAACCTTATGCAATACATCAAAACCGACAACATCACAGGTATAAAGCAGATACTGAAAAAACTGATTCCCGAATACCAGCCCAGCATAGCCACCACCGACCACCTCCAACGCGAAGCCGAAAGCACAACAAAAAAAATACCCATAACCCCCCAGCAGAAAAACTAACCAAACGTCATAAATTAATAACCTATCCCTTTCATCTGTCATCCCGAATGCAAAGAGGGATCTCTGTTGATTTCACTCGGCGCCTTACGTAGGTTGGGGTGATTCCTGAACCCCAACGTAACAAAACTTCGCTCAGCGCTCAGCACTCTTTTCAAGTAACTCAGCACTTTCTTTCCATGTACCCAATAATCAAAGGCCGTAAAATCCGTATCGCCATAGCCGGCTGCGGCCGCATATCCAAAAACCACTTTGCTTCCATAGAACAACACCGCGATAATATAGAACTCGTAGCCATCTGCGACGCCGATCCCCAAATTCAGGAACAGCATCAACAACTATACAACGTCCCCGGATACCATCGGATCGAGTCAATGCTCAAAGCCGAAAAAATAGACCTCATAGCTCTCTGTACACCCAGCGGACTTCATCCGGCCGAAACCATTCTTGCCGCCCGCTATGGCGTCAACGTCATGACCGAAAAACCAATGGCAACACGCTGGCACGACGGAGTCAACATGGTTAAAGCCTGCGACGAAGCTGCTGTACGCCTCTTCGTCGTCAAACAGAACCGCCGCAACGCCACACTCCAGCTCCTCAAAAGCGCCGTAGAAAAAGAGCGCTTCGGTCGCATATACATGGTCAACATCAACGTTTTCTGGTCACGCCCGCAAGACTACTACGACAGTGCCAAATGGCGAGGTACCTGGGAATTCGACGGCGGAGCCTTCATGAACCAGGCCAGCCACTACGTCGACCTTGTCGACTGGCTTATTGGACCAGTAGAAAGCTTACAGGCATACACAGCCACTTTGGCCCGAAACATAGAAGTAGAAGATACCGGAGTAGTAAATTTTAAATGGCGCTCAGGAGCACTTGGCTCTATGAACGTAACCATGCTTACATACCCGAAAAATCTCGAAGGATCCATAACCATCATCGGCGAAAAAGGTACGGTTCGGGTAGGTGGTCTGGCAGTAAACGAAATCCAGCACTGGGAGTTCGCGGACAGCGACCCCGACGACGAAAAAGTCAAAGCAGCCAGCTACCAGACCACCTCAGTCTACGGCTTCGGTCACCCATTATACTATAAAAACGTAATCGACGTTCTCCAAGGCAAAGCCGAACCCGAAACCGACGGCCGCGAAGGCCTCCGCTCCTTAGAAATCCTGATAGCCACCTACCTGTCAGCCCGTGACGGAAAACGAGTATCCCTACCCTTAGACTACTAAACCAGTTATAAACTTAGCCCTTTCTTTTGTCATCCCAAATGCAATGAGGGATCTATCATATCATCCTTCTCAGCACTTTGAAGACTGCCAATTGCCAACTTTCTTGCTTTCTTGCATTCACTTGCCAACTGTAGACTGCCGACTGCCCACTGCAAATTGCCAACTTTTATTGATTTCGCTCGGCCCTCAGCACTCACGTCTCAGCACTTACCTATGAACATAGGTATAGTAGGCGGCGGCATCAACGGCCTATGTTGCGCATGGGAACTAGCTAAAAACAACCACAAAGTAACCCTCTACGAACGCGACCATATAATGCAAGCCACCAGCTCAGCATCATCAAAACTCCTCCATGGAGGCATCCGATACCTGGAAAACGGACAATTCCGTTTAGTCCGGGAGTCACTCCATGAACGCGATGCATGGCTGAAGATAGCCCCAGATTTCGCCAAACCTCTTCCGGTGATATATCCTAAATATCAGCATGGTAACAGAAGCAGATTGAAACTGAATCTTGGCTTCGGCCTCTACAAATTGCTTTCAGGCCGATCCCCAATGCCATCATCAGAATGGTTAAACCCAAAAGAAGTACAAACCAAAGTTCCTGATATACAAACAAAAGAATTACAATGCGGCTATCTATACTATGATGCCCAAATGGACGACTACCAGCTCGGTCAATGGGTAGCAGACCAATGCAAAGCCTTAGGGGTAAAGATTTATGAACAAAGACTCGTTCAATCAGTAAAACCCGACGGCACACTCATCCTTGACAACGGTTCTTCAAAAACATTTGACATTCTCCTCAACATAACCGGACCTTGGGCCGAACAACTTCTTGTAAATAGTAATATCGCACCGAACCACCACCTCGATTTAATCCGTGGAAGCCATCTTGTAATTGATCGCCCCTGCAGCCACGCTCTAATACTAGAGGTACCCAACGAAACCAGAATCTTTTTTGTCCTGCCATGGCAAAGCAAAACCCTGATAGGCACAACCGAAATACGTCAAAAGCTGAACGAACCAATAGCCTGCAGCGACATCGAAAAACAATACCTCATTGATGCCTATAACCACTATTTCAATACAAAGATAACAAACTCAGATGTTATCGAAACCTTCGCTGGATTACGCCCATTACTGAGAACTAACCCCGACCCCGGTAAAGCAAGCCGAGAGTTCGCCATACAAATAAACAACAAACTGATCACAATATTTGGCGGTAAATGGACCACAGCCCGAGACTTAGCACAAACAGTTAAAAACAAACTCGATCTTAGCTAACAAACCCTTTCCAGTTCTTGCTTATTTTTTTTCATCCTCAGCACTTTCACTTCACCACTATTTTAATAATGATAACCATACACCCTACAGCAATTGTTGACGAAGGAGCAAAGCTTGGCGATGGCACTCGTATCTGGCACTGGGTACACATTTCTGGTGGCGCAAGGATTGGTGAACGATGTTCCTTTGGTCAAAATGTCTATGTGGGTAATGATGTTCTCATTGGTAACAATGTCAAAGTCCAGAACAACGTCAGCATCTACGATGCGGTCACACTTGAGGACGATGTCTTCTGTGGCCCAAGCATGGTCTTCACCAATGTGTATAATCCAAGATCGGCTGTCATTCGCAAAAATGAATACCGTCGAACCCTCGTCAAAAAAGGCGCAACTATTGGAGCAAATGCTACAATAGTATGTGGTGTAACTCTGGGAGAGTATTGTTTCATCGCCGCAGGGGCTGTTGTGAATAAAGATGTCATTCCCTATGCTCTTATGGCAGGTGTTCCAGCCAAACAGATTGGGTGGATGAATCAGCAGGGTGAAAGGGTTCCTGAGCAGCCTTCTTTCTAAAACTGAAATAAAATTGCAACATTGAACATCCCTACCATCATTAGAACTCGTTCAAAGTTTGTAAAGGAGTCCGCGTTTTGAAGAGCAGTTCAGCAAGAATACTCATAGTTTCTTTGATAACAGAAGCTCCATCATTTTAGCAGTGCCGCAACCTGATTTTCTTGTTATCGGGGCTGGTATTGTCGGACTAAGTATAGCTCGTGAACTCAAACAACGCCATCCTGATCTAACCATAACGATCCTTGAAAAAGAAAGCCAGTTTGGCCGCCATTCAAGCGGGCGAAACAGTGGTGTTCTGCACAGCGGGATTTACTACCCTCCTGAATCACTCAAAGCCCGTGTGTGTGTAAATGGAGCAAAGGAGATGGCTGAATTCTGTGAGCAATATAAGTTGCCTTTAAGGCGATGCGGTAAGGTTCTTATTGCGACTCGAGTAGAGGATGGCGATCAGCTCGCACTTCTCGCGCAGCGAGCAAAGGGTAATGGTATTTTGGTGGAAAAGCTTGATGAGAGAGCTCTTCGAAACGTTGAACCTGAAGCTCGCTCAGCCACAGGCATTGCACTCTTGATACGTTCAACAGCCGTTGGTAGTCCTAAAGCTGTTCTTCAGGCATTACAAACAGAGATAGAACAGTTAGGAATTGAAATTGTATGTAATGCAAAGATCTTGAGTGTTAATGTGGGGCAAAGAGAGTTGACACTTGAGAACGGCACTCGAATAAGCTATGGTCATGCGATCAATGCAGCAGGTCTTCATGCTGACACGATTGCCCATCAGTTCGATAGCGGGCATCGCTACACACTCCTGCCTTTTAAAGGGTTGTACTGGAAACTTGATCCAAATGCAGGCTTTGATATTCGCCACTTGATTTATCCTGTCCCGGATTTGCGGGTTCCATTTCTTGGCGTCCATACCACGACAACTACAGATGGAATTACCTACATTGGCCCAACTGCTGTTCCAGCTTTTGGAAGGGAAAATTACCGAGGGTTAGAGGATGTCGATGCTTCAGAATTGATAAGGATATCCTCTCTTCTTGTAAAACAGTTTGTTGCGGGTCGTGATGGATTTCGTCGCCTTGCATGGCAGGAAGGTCGGCGATATTTTAAACCATGGTTTACTAAAGCCGCACAGGCAGTTCTTCCAAGACTCAAATCAGAACACCTTTTACCAACTGATAAAGTTGGCATTCGCGCTCAAATGCTTGATAAAGATACCGGTCGTCTGGTAACCGATTTTCTCGTCGAACGAGGGCCTCATTCGACACATATTCTTAACGCAATTTCTCCCGCATGGACTAGCGCATTTCCTTTTGCTCGCTATGTCTGTGATAACTTCATCTAAATAAAAAGATTATGGAATTAAGCGGAAAAAAACTCGTTCTTGTAGGTGGGGCAGGCCTGATAGGGTCACATACAGTTGACCATTTAATCAAAGAGGATGTCAAGGAAATTATCATCTATGACAACTTTGTACGCGGCAGCAGGGAGAACCTTCAGGATGCATTAAAGGATCCCCGGGTAAAAATTTATGATATCGGCGGTGATATCACGCAGACCGATATTCTTGAATCCGCCTTCAAAGGTGCAGATGGAGTTTTTCACTTCGCAGCACTCTGGTTGTTGCAATGCCACGACTTTCCTCGCAGTGCCTTCGACGTGAATGTTCGTGGCACCTTCAATGTTATGGAAGCCTGTGTAAAAATGGGGGTAAAACGTCTCGTCTACTCATCTTCAGCGAGTGTCTATGGCGATGCTGTTCGTGAACCGATGGATGAAGAGCATCCATTCAACAACAAAAATTTCTACGGAGCCACTAAAATTGCAGGTGAGGCCATGCTTCGAGCCTTCCATTATCGCTACAACCTCAACTATGTTGGACTGCGCTACATGAATGTCTACGGCCCTCGTCAAGACTATCATGGTGCCTACATCGCTGTTATAATGAAGATGCTTGATGCCATTGATAAAGGCCAGAGTCCCACCATCATGGGTGACGGTTCAGAAGCATTTGACTTTGTCGCTGTCGAAGATTGCGGGTTAGCAAACCTTCATGCAATGAAGGCCGATACAGTCGACCAATTCTACAATGTCGGTACAGGTAAGCGCACCTCGCTTAAGGAACTTGCTGAACTGCTTATCGAAATCACCGGCAGCGACAAGTCGGTTTCTTATGCACCACGCAGCCAGGCCACTCTGGTGCGCAACCGTATTGGTGATCCCAAAAAAGCAATAAAAGAGATTGGCTTCAAGGCAACCCTCGACCTGCGTGAAGGCCTGGAGCAACTTATTGAATGGCGTGCCACCCATATCGCTGAAGTGGAATCCCGTCGAATCGCAGTTGGATTACCCCTATAAACGATAATTCTCATGAAAAGAAATATTCAGATTTCACTACCCTTTACTGGCGAAGATGAATGGCAGGCTTGTCGTGAACCTCTAATGACCGGTTGGCTGACGCAGGGCCCAAAAGTTGCTGCATTTGAAAAAGCATTTGCCACGCGCCACCAGGTTACTCAAGCCCTTGCTACAACCAGTTGCACTACTGCTCTCCACCTTATTCTCTCAGCCATGAATATTGGCCCTGGCGATGAAGTTATTGTACCTGCGTTTACCTGGGTAGCTACTGCGAATGTTGTTCTTTATTGCGGTGCAACCCCTGTGTTTGCAGATGTAGATCCGGTAACCAACAACATTATTCCAGAGGAAATTGCTCGCCGTCTTACCGCTAACACCAAGGCTGTCATTGTTGTCCATCTTTTCGGTCTCTGTGCAGATATTGATGCCATTCGAGCTGTTGTGCCAACTCATGTCAAAATCATCGAAGACGCAGCTTGTGCCGCAGGTGCTAACTACAAGGGCATATCAGCAGGTGCATTAGGCGATGCGGCAGCATTTTCCTTTCATCCCCGCAAGTCTATCACCACAGGTGAAGGGGGTATGGTTACAACCAACGACGATGAACTTGCCGATATTGCCAACAAACTTCGTAACCACGGTGCTGAAATATCCGAAGAGCAGCGCCACAAAGGCCCCCGTCCTTACCTATTGCCCGAGTTCAATCTGCTTGGGTTTAACTACCGGATGACTGATCTGCAAGGCGCTGTTGGGCTTGTCCAACTTTCCAAGCTTGATCAATTCATTTCAGAGCGCCAACACTGGGCTGAATTCTATCATAGAGAGCTCGAAACTATTGACTGGCTAAGGATGCCTGTTATTCCAGCTTTAGGCGTTCATGCTTGGCAGGCGTTTGTTATCTATGTTGACCCCGACAAAGCACCAATGGCTCGTAACGACCTTATGGAAAAACTCCAGCAGGCAGGTATTGCTACTCGTCCAGGTACGCATGCCGTGCACATGCTTGGCTATTATGCCGAACGTTATGCTATAAAGCCTGAAGATTACCCTGGAGCCTTTGATTGTGATCAGAATACTATGGCCATTCCCTTGCATAACCGCATGTCAGCTGAAGATTACCAGTATGTTGTTTCCTCTATCAAGTCGTTTGCCTGAGCTACTATGTGTGGAATAACAGGCATTATTCATCTTGACGGGTCGCCAGTGTCACCAGCTGTGCTTCAAATGATGACAGACATTATCTCCCATCGAGGGCCAGATGGAGAAGGTCACTGGATTGAGGGAAATGTGGGACTGGGCCATCGGCGTCTTGCAATCATTGATCTTACCCCGGCAGGGCACCAGCCGATGATCTCTATGGATCACCGTTACATACTCAGTTACAACGGTGAAATCTACAATTTCCGCGAACTGCGGATGGAACTGGAGGCAGCAGGATTCTGGTTCCGTTCAAAGACTGACAGCGAAGTCGTTCTCTATGCTTTGGCCTACTGGGGCAATGAAGCGCTCTTGCGATTTAACGGTATGTTTGCTCTTGCACTTTGGGATAGAAAAGAACGGACATTACTGCTTGCCCGTGACCGCTATGGCATCAAACCGCTCTATGTCAGCCAGCAAGGGAATACCTTTGCTTTTGGCTCAGAACAAAAAGCCATTACAGCCCGACCAGGATTCAGCAAAGCACTCGATAAAGAGGCACTGCTTGAATATTTTACTTTCCAGAACATTTTTACTGATAAAACGCTTCTTCTGGATATTCAGCTTTTACCAGCAGGCCACTACGCTACGCTCAATCTGAGAATTGATAAACCAAGGCTCCAGCGAACCCGGTATTGGGACTATAATTTTCGCCAGCCCGATCTAACGGTAAGCGATCATGAATATCGCGAAGAGCTTGATCGACTTTTTACCCAGGCAGTCAACCGACAATTGGTTACCGATGTTGAACTAGGCAGTTATTTGAGTGGCGGCATGGACTCTGGCTCCATCACCGCTATTGCAGCAAAATCATATCCCTACCTTAAAACCTTTACCTGCGGCTTCGATCTAAGCTCTGCCTCAGGTCTTGAGCTTGCTTTTGATGAACGCGCAAAGGCCGAGGCAATGTCCTACCACTTTAAGACAGAGCATTATGAAATGGTGCTTAAGGCTGGTGACATGGAACGCTGTCTAACAAAGCTCGCTTGGCATCTGGAAGAGCCTCGTGTAGGGCAGAGTTACCCCAATTACTATGCTGCCCAACTGGCCAGCAAGTTTGTGAAAGTGGTGCTGAGTGGCGCTGGTGGAGACGAGCTTTTTGGTGGATATCCATGGCGTTATTACCGTGCTGCAGTGAATGATGATTTTGAGCACTACATTGATAAATACTATCTCTATTGGCAACGTCTTGTGGATAACCGTCTTCTTAGGCAGATGTTTGCTCCCATCTGGAAGGATGTTGATTCAGTATGGACCCGCGATATTTTTCGTGATGTATTCCAGAACCGCTCTGATAAGTTATGCTCTCCAGAAGAGTACATCAATCACTCTCTCTATTTTGAAGCTAAAACGTTTCTGTCCGGTCTTTTTGTGGTCGAAGACAAGCTCAGTATGGCTCACAGTCTCGAAACCCGAGTGCCCTTCATGGACAACGACCTTGTAGATTTTGCAATGCAGTGCCCGGTTCATCTGAAGCTGAACAATCTTAGTGAAGTTGTGCGAGTCAACGAAAACGAACCAGGGAGTAAACAGCAACAGTATTTCCAGAAAACCAGCGATGGTAAACAGATACTGCGTGATGTCATGAAGCGTCATGTGCCAAATGGTGTGACCGAAGCTGAAAAGCAAGGTTTTTCTTCACCGGATGCGAGCTGGTTTAAAGGTGAAAGTATAGAGTTTGTGAAAAGAACGCTCCTCAATGGTCATGCAAAGATCTATGACGTGTTAGATCGATATACAGTAGAGGCTCTTGTTAATCAGCATTTGAATGGTGAGCAGAATCGGCGCTTGTTGATCTGGTCATTGTTGAATGTCGAAACTGTTTTGAATACAGAATTTTCTTGAGAGTTGTTTTTATCGGTGCAAGTAAATTCGGCCTACGCTGTCTTGATCTCCTAATCCAACAACCGGATTGCCAAATTGTTGGTGTGGTTACGGCTCCTCAAAAATTTTCTATTTCTTACCGCCCGGAAGGAGTAACTAATGTTCTTTATTCGGATATCGATGCCTATTGCAGAGAAAATCGTTTAGAGTGTTTCATCATTCACGAAGGAATGCAATCTCCAGCACTTATGTCGACGATACAAGTTTGGAAACCTGATATTTTTATTGTTTCTGGCTGGTATCACATGATCCCGAAAGCCTTGCGTGATCTTGCTCCCGCTTATGGTCTCCATGCCTCTTTGCTGCCTGATTACAGTGGAGGCGCTCCTTTGGTATGGGCAATGATCAATGGTGAATCAAAAACCGGTATTACGCTCTTTAAAATGGCAGGAGGTGTGGATAACGGGCCAGTTGTTGGCCAAGCCGAAACCGCTATTTATGATGATGATACTATAGGAACGTTGTATACCCGCATAGAGGATTTGGGATTGGAGCTCTTAAAAACCTACTTCCCAGCGTTGGCTAACGGAACAGCCCCGCACCTTGTACAAGATGAGAGTTATCGTCGGTTATTTCCTCAGCGAGGGCCAGAAGATGGCGAAATAGGATGGTCGCAGGATGCTCGCAGTATTGTGAATTTTATACGTGCCCAAACCAAGCCGTATCCCGGTGCATTTACAACATGGCAAGGAAAGCGCTTAATAGTATGGAAATCTCGATTTGTTGTTGACACGGCGGCGCGACCACGTCCTGTTCCGGGGCAAGTGCAGCCATTACAAAAAACAACACTTGTGCAGACCGGGCAAAATTTTGTTGAAATAATTGAAGCAAGCTATGAAGAACAAATCATCAAAGGACACCAACTTCGATCAATTATCGCCGGGGGGGGAATTCTGGGCAGATAGCGTAACTCGCCAAGCTGCTTGAGCAATACTGGTTGTTACGCCAGCAGGAGGTTGCTCTAAATTGGAAGCGGACATTGTCGTTAGCTGACTATATCGTTGACCGATGGCAAAAGGCCAAACTATTTGGATTGGACCAAATATTGTTCTTGATTGTTCATGTTGATTATATAAAGTTGACTTTTGCTCGATTTCAGTACGTATTCAAATTTATACTCATGACTCAGTTCAGTGGGAATTGAGTTTAGGACAAGCAGAATATGAAAAAGCTCAAACCAGAATTGGTGACAACTGTTATCTTGGACCAAATGTTGTCGTAGCAAAAGGGGTCACTATCGGAAATCGATGTGTGATTGGAGCGAACAGTCTGGTTTTGCAAGATATCCCTGCCAGTTCAAAAGTTTATGGTTCCCCATGCAGGGTTATGGGTACAAGTATCAGTTGATGTTATAAATACTTATGTATATAAACTTTTGTTTGATGAAATTGCTGAATAGTCAATGTTAAAACATCCTGATATTCTAAAAGCAGGTATGCGGATTTGTTCTCGTTGTATCTATGATGAACGCGTTCCATCCATAATTTTTGATGAAAGAGGGGAATGTAATTATTGCAAACAAGTTGATCAACTAGTAGCGCAATATGGAACCGGGACACAAAAAGGCAGTGACCTATTTCAAGCAATACTCACAGAAATTAAAAATACAGGGCAGGGTAATAAATATGACTGCATCATTGGAGTGAGTGGTGGTACTGATTCTTCCTACTTGGTATATTTATGCAAACAGTGGGGCTTGCGTCCTCTTGCAGTGCATTACGATAATACATGGAATTCAGCCATTGCAACGATGAATATCCATAAAGTGCTTTCAGTATTGGATGTAGATCTTTATACACATGTTGTGGACAATAAAGAAGCGGATGACATTTTTAGATCATTTTTTCTCGCTGGAGTAGCCGAAATTGAAGCTTCAACTGATTTAGGTTATGCGTACCTGCTTCGGCAGGTAGCACAAAAATATTCAATCAAGTTCATTTTAGAAGGGCATTCATTCGTTGAAGAAGGAATCACCCCTCTTGGACGAAATTATTTTGATGGTCGCTACATCAAGTCTATTCATAAAATGTTTGGCAGAGTTCCTATGAAGACATATCCTCTCATGACCTTTTCAAGATTTCTTAAGTCAGCGACTATTAATCGCATTAAGTTTATTCGCCCTCTTTGGTATCTTCAATATTCCAAAAAAACAGCACAGGATTTTCTTCGCTCAAGTTTTGGTTGGGAATATTATGGTGGACACCATCTCGAAAACCGCATGACCGCATTTTACCATGGCATCTATATGCCACAAAAGTTCCAAAGTGATTTAAGAAATAATACGCTTTCAGCTCGTGTCAGAAATGGTTCACTTACTCGTGAGCATGCATGGGCAGAATACAATACCCCACCAGTTATTGAAGATGAGCTTCTTGGCTATTTTAAAAAGCGCCTCTATATTTCTGATGAGTTATATGAACAGGTAATGCAGTTAACACCTAAATCCTGGACCGACTACCCAACATATAAAAAACGCTTTGAAAGTCTTCGTCCACTTTTCTATGTTCTGGCTAAGGCAAACCTTGTGCCCATGAGTTTCTACCTTAAATACTGTTTTCCGGTAAAAACTTATACATGATTACCATTGTTGATTACGGGATGGGCAATCTCGGCTCGATCCTTAACATGTTTAAACGGATTGGTGTAAAGGCCTGTGTCAAGAACGATCTTGAGTCCATTCAATCTGCAGATAAAATTCTTCTTCCAGGAGTTGGTGCTTTTGATGCTGCAATGGCGCGAATTGCAGTGTCAGGTTTGCGCGATATACTTGACTATAAGGCACTTGTTGAACGTGTACCCGTATTGGGTATTTGTCTTGGAATGCAATTACTGACTCGAGGGAGTGAAGAGGGAGCGCTTCCTGGTTTAGGTTGGATTAACGCTGATACACGACGCTTTCCTGCCCAATCAGGGCTCAAGGTACCCCATATGGGCTGGAATATAGCATTGCCCACAAACCCGAGTCCATTAACGATTAATCTTGGTGAAGAGCCACGGTTTTACTTTGTCCATTCATATTTTGTCACTGTCGATGACCCTGCTGATTCCATTATGCACACGACACATGGTGTGACATTTGATTCTGCGGTTCAAAAAGGGAATATCTTCGGTGCTCAGTTCCATCCCGAAAAAAGTCATAGGTTTGGGATGCAATTGCTGAAAAACTTTGCAGAATTATAATGCTGCGTACACGAATCATTCCTGTGCTTCTACTTCGAAATGAAAGTCTCGTCAAGACCGTTCGTTTCGGTAAATTTACTTATGTAGGAGACCCCTGTAATACGCTTAGAATCTTTAACGAGCTTGAGGTCGACGAACTTCTTTTTCTTGACATCACTGCCACACGAGAGAGGAGGGGGCCAAATCTTAAGGTACTCGCTGACATTGCCAATGAGTGTTTTATGCCACTTGGTTACGGTGGTGGTGTGCGTACCCTTGATCAGGCAAAATCTATTTTTGATATTGGCTTTGAAAAAATAGCAGTTAACACCTATGCTGTTGAGCATCCAGAATTTATGACGGAGCTTGCTAAGTATTATGGCAACCAGGCAGTGATTGCTTCTATTGATATAAAAAAAGGATTTTTGGGGAAGAACTTGGTGCAGACATACTCTGGTCGTCATCGAACCATTTTGGATCCTGTCGCTTGGGCAAAAGAACTTGAGTCACGAGGTGCCGGAGAAATACTGTTAACCGCTATTGATCGTGAAGGCACTTGGAGTGGTTTTGATCTGGAATTGGTTAACAGTGTTGCCGATGCCGTGAGTATTCCCGTCATCGCCCATGGTGGAGCCGGAACACTCGCTCATATTGGTGAAGTTGTGAGACAAGCAGGCGCATCTGCAGTTGCTCTTGGAAGCATGGTAGTGTTCCAAAAGAAAGGGATGGGAATTCTCGTGAACTTTCCTGAAAAAAATCAACTTGAGCTGGCTTTAGAATGAAAATTGCTCTGATCGGTAATATGAATAACAACAATTTTTCGATCATGCGTTATTTTCGAGATCTTGGGGCTGATGCACATTTATTGATTTATTCTAATGATGGTGTAGGATCGTTAAGTCATTTCACCCCCGAGAGTGATACATTTAATATTGAGAAATGGCAAGCATTTATTCATAAAACAGATATTGAAAACGGTCCTAGTTCTGTTTTATTTCGGATGGCATGGTGGGGCTATTATATAAAGTCTAAAATAGATAACATATTTAGACATGAAGTAATAGGAATAGGCGTTAATTCAAAGAGATATTTAAGAAGTGTTTTGAGTGAGTTTGATGCTTATATAGGTTCGGGACTTTCTCCGGCTATTTTGAAACGTATAGATATATCCCTTGATATTTTTTATCCTTATTCTATTGGGATTGAATTTTTGGGATCTCCAAGTTTTTTTCTACAAGTGAGTTCACGTGGCAAATTGAGTAGTGCCTTACATAAGCTAATTGCGCAAGCCCAAGAAAAAGGTATACGACGGGCAAGGTTTTGTTTGAATGCTGAAATGAGTTTAACAAAAAACACTTTTGAGAAGATTGGTGTGAAGTTTCTTCCCGTTGCTGTTCCAATGGTATATAACCGGGAAATTTTAGGTGATGAGGATCTTTCCCAAGAGATTTTAAAACTCAAGTTCGAGCTTCAGCAGTATGATTTTAAAGTTATTTCTCATTCGAGATTAATGTGGATAAACCCTGGTAATTATACAGATGTTCAATGGGAGCAAAACAGTAAACATAATGATTGGCTAATAAACAGTTTTGCAGAATTTAACAAGGTACGTCCAGAAACAAAAGCCATTCTTATGCTTCTCGAGTATGGCCCTGATGTCGAACATGCCAAAAAGCTATGTGGTGAGCTTGGAATAAATCATATAGTAAAATGGTTGCCAAAATGTGGTCGCCGAGAAATCATGCAGATTATCGGTTGTTGCAATATTGGTGCTGGTGAGTTTTATACGGATGAAGGTGTAATTTGGGGTGGTACCGGCTGGGAGGTATTGGCCTCTGGAAAGCCTCTTATTCAGGGATTTCGATTTAAGGAAGGGGCATTTGAATCAACCTTTGGTTATCCGCCACCGCCCATGCTTCCTGTTGTTGATTCCGACTGTATACTGAAGCATTTGATTGATATCGCAGACCATCCTGAGAAAGGAGAAACTATTGGAAGTGCTGCTGCCGTTTGGTTCAATCGCTACAACGGAATCGGATTGGCGAAGCAATGGCTGAATTTGTTGATGCTGCCTCGTGAAGTCGAAGGTGTAGTCAAGAAGACATTGAGAAGGCAAGGTGTGAATGACTGAGGTTAAGTTTACTTCACCAGTCGGTCTTACCAATCGCGGTCGTCTTGGCTTCTTGCTGAAAGATTCCGTTATATACGGTGGTGCTGCTGCCTTCAGCAAAGCCATATCGCTGGTAACATTTCCTTTGCTGGCCAGGCATTTTTCGATTGCGGATTATGGTGTGCTTGACTATTTCATGGTGTTGGCCTCCTTTCTCACTATCATGTTTATTTTTGGGCAGGACTCTGCGGTGGCTCGCTATTTTTATGAACATGAAGATCCATGTGTGCGCAGCCAGCTAATATCACAATCACTTGTGTTTCAATTAGTCGGCTTGGGATTGCTTTTACCGTTTCTTTGGTTTGGAGGAGATTGGCTCGTCAAGTTATTGATTAATGTCCCTGGTAGTGTGAGGTTGTTCAAGATCATCTTGTTGCACTTACCATTTTTACTAGTGATCAATTTCTCCCAAAATTTGCTCAAGTGGACTTTTGCCCGCGCTTCGTTTCTCACCATGTCTTTAGGGTTCACGCTGGTACAGGCTTCGCTGTTGATTACAGCTGTGTTAGTGTTTGATACAACTATTGAAGGTGTTTTGCTGGTAAGTCTGACGACAAGTTTCGTATTTGGTGTTCTGGGGCTCTTTTTTGTGCGTCATTGGCTGATTTGGCCGAGCAATTTCCGTCGTTTGCGAGAAATGCTGATTTATGCCATACCGTACGGTGTTATTTGTGTGTTGGGAGCATTCTCTCCTGCTTTAGAGCGTTCGCTTACCAGCCAAATACTGGGAGCCAAAAACGTTGGTCTCTATGCCGCGGGATGCAAAATTGCCATGCTCATTGGGCTTGTTGTGAGCGCCTTCCAGACTGCATGGGGGCCTTTTTCGATGTCGATATACAAACAGGCTGATGCTGTCAAAACATACAACTGGGTACTTAAGCTTTTTGTTATGGGTATGTCAGTTATGGTGTTTGCATTGACGTTGCTAGCCCACCCTATCATACATTTGCTTGCAACCGATCGTTACGCCAATGCTGAAGTGGTGGTTTTTCCTTTGGCTATGGGGTTGGCGATTCAGGCTACTAGTTGGATCACTGAAATTGGTATTGGAATTTCCAAGCGCAGTTATCTCAACCTGTACTCCTATATCTTTGCATTAGCTAATACTCTCGCTGGTATTTTGCTTCTTGCACCAATTTTTGGGCTTTTTGGTGTGGCTATGGGTGTGATGCTTGGACATGTGGTAAAGGCGATCATATCGTCATGGTTAGCACAGCGTGCATATCCACTGGACTGGAATTACACATCGGTTGTTATTGTATTTTGTATGACGCTGATTACAGGTTTTTTTGCAACGTTGATAGAGCACTACGTGAATTACCAAGCTTACATAATGGTGCTTGGTGCAGGGTTGCTTGCAGTCTTGGGGTTGGGTTGGGGGGTACTGTTAAATTCCATAGAACGGCAACGGCTGATTTCCGTTGTGCGAACACGCTTGAACTCATTGGCGACTAGATTTTGAAAGCCAACTTCTAAAACTATATCATTGTGTGAAGTGGACCCCAACCGGTAGACAAAAAGAGGTTGAGTTTAAGTTGGTAGCCTGACCTGTTCATGCAGCGGAAAGGCGCTGCCCCTCTTTTACCTTTAAATCTTCTGTCGGCGTGTTCAGTTTCCT
>Ga0209697_10003828_pt1 | contig 20097 bp, 17 predicted proteins | sample AliMusrvi5mmetaG_FD_184115 | JGI IMG/M metagenome (GOLD analysis project Ga0209697, IMG submission 184115) | Freshwater lake bacterial and archeal communities from Alinen Mustajarvi, Finland, to study Microbial Dark Matter (Phase II) - Alinen... | ecosystem: Environmental > Aquatic > Freshwater...
AAATGGAGGCGTAAACTTCACGCGCGTTTTTGTCCAACAGCGGGAATGAATTTCGCGGCGTTTCGGGAGACGCTTACCGGCAGGCTGCCAGACTTTGACGCAGCGCCTGCCCCCCAAACAAATAGATTTCGTCGACCTTAAACGTTCCCAGCAAGATAAAGCCGTTTGCCTCGAGGTGTTTCCGGATCGAATTTTTGTAATAGCAGTTTTCAACCGAAATGACGGACACCGGGTGCTGGTCAAAGTCGATGCTTTTGAGTATTTCCAATTCTTCGCCTTCCGTATCCACACTCAGAAAATCGATCTCCTGGATTGCAAACCGTTGGGCCAGATCGTGAAAAGTGAAGCATTCGACTTCAATGGTTCGCAGTTGGCCCTGCCAGCGCTGCATGTTCTTTCTGATCCGCCTGCTGATCAGACCTCGATTATTCTTCTGCAAGGTGCTCAGCATATTGGTGTTGCCGGTCAACTCGACAAATTGTGCGTGTCCGGCCTTCGGCGCGACGCACCCTTTTACCAGGTGACAGGACCGGTTCGATGCCAATTTCTCGAATACGCCGGGAATCGGCTCAACCGCAACGCCACGCCATCCCAGCTGTTTCTCGAAGTACAATGAATTGCTGATCGTCACGCCGTCGTTCGCCCCGATATCGAAGAAAACGCCGTTTTTCTTGTTGCCGAGAAGTTCGGCGACGAAGATATCCTGACCGCATGCGCCATTTCCGCCTGGCCTCACAAGATCGGGCAACATGCGATGTTTTCGGTGGTAGAGATACCGATTGATGTAATGTTTTACTTTCGCCAGCGCTTCCATGAAACAGAATCCCTTCCTTTTGCAAAAGTGTGGCGTTCTTACGCCGAGCGTTCCAGCACTTCGCGGTAAATCGCGAGCGTGCGGTCCACCATGGTCTCCAGCGAGAAACGCGTCAGTACATCCGCGCGCAATCCCGTAAATGTGCGTCGGCTGGCCGCAACCAGGCAGCGGGCGAGATCCGCCGCATCGCCGGGGGTGAACAGCAGGCCGTTCTGCCCGTCGCGCACGATGTCCAGCGCGCCGCCGTGGCGCGCCGCCACCACCGGGCGCTCCATGGCCAGCGCTTCGGCCATAGATCGGCCGAACGTCTCCGGCTTGGTGTGCGCGCACGAGACCAGCAGGTCGCAGGCATGCAGGATCTCCGGCACTCGTGACTGGCTGCCGCAGAAAACCACGGCACTGCCGAGGCCCAGTTCCTCCGCGAGTCGGCACAGTTCCTTGGCGTAAGCTTCCTGCCCCGATTGCACGCCGCCCACGATTGCAACGCCCAGGTTCGGAATCTCCTTCTGCGCCAGCGCCGCCGCGCGGAGGAGCGTGTCGTACCCCTTCCAGGATGTAACCCGGCCGAGCGCCAGCACGAGGTATCGACTGTCCATGCCGTGCTGGGTGCGGAACGCGCGGGCGAACGCGCGGTCCACGCGCGCCGGGTCGAACGTCTGCGGGTCGATCCCCCGCGGCACGAGACGCAGGATCGCATCGGGTGTGCGGTAGTGCCGTACGACGTGATCCCGGATCGCCGGACTGGCGCAGATCACGCGGTCGGCGCGCGTCATGATGCGGCTGTAGGCATTGACGCTGTTGAACCCATGCACCGTGCTCACCACCGGCAGGCGGAGACGGCGGTTGGCGATTCGCAGCAGCCACGCGGGGAGGCGGCTGCGCACATGCACGAGGTCCGGATGCAGTTCCGTCAGCACCTGCCGCAGCCGCCAGGCCCGTATGGGCGCGGTGAACAGGTTCTTGCTGCAAACATCCAGCGCGACATGACGCCCCCCCGCCGCCTCGATCTCCGCCACCAGCCGCCCGCCGCGCGAAATCACGGTGCTGGTCACGCCGCGCCGGATCAGTTCACGATTCATCTCCACGACGCCGCGCTCGACGCCGCCTTCCTGCAATTCCGGGAGTAGTTGGACTACATGCATGGGGAAAGGCAGAGGGCAATGGTCAGTAGTCATTGGTCATTGGGAAGAGATTTTCTTTCCCAATGACGAATGACCAATGACCTCTCCAGAGATGCGCCGGATGATTTCGGATGTGGACCGGTTGGGAATCTGGGGCATGTAGCGGATCTCGCCGCCATAGGCGCGCACCGTGTCGGCCTCGGGCACGAACTTGCCGTTCGGCGGCGCATACTCGGCGCCTTTGCAGTGAATCTCGGGTTGCAGGCGCGAGAGCACAGGGATGACGGTGTCTTCTTCGAAGACGAGAACGCAATCCACGCAGGCCAGCGATGCCAGCAATTCCGCGCGTTCGTCCTGTTCGATGACCGGCCGGGAGGCGCCCTTGATCCGCCGCACCGAGGCGTCGCTGTTAATGCCCACCACCAGCACGTCGCCCTGCTGCGCCGCCGCGTGCAGATTGCGGATGTGTCCTACGTGCAACACATCGAAACAGCCATTGGTCCAGACCACCATGCGCCCCTGCCGCCGCCATTCGGCGCGCAGCGCCAGCAGCCGCGCCAGCGTCACGATCTTGGTCTGTGGGTCGGGGGTTTTCATGCTGCGACATTCCTCGCGGTGAACGAATACAGGTCACTATAACACGCGGCCTGCCGTATTCGCAAACCTCCTCGACACGCCCTGAATCTGCACGAATACATCGGCGAAGGGTCTGCCCCCAAACCTGCTGCCAGCCGCGCACCGGAGGCGTCGCAGAGCTCCGCCCTTTGGGAAGGTCTAGGTGCGTCGGATGCAACTAAACTGGAGGGGCGAGCTCCTGCGAGCCCTTCTGCGCGCTCGACACCCGCCGCCCCTATGGCTATTCTTGTCGTCAGTGATACAATTGCAATCTTGCGAAAGATCTTCCATGCTTTACAGGCTATTTCCCAAGTGCAAGACCAATATCTCGCGCGTGAGTTTCGGCGCCATGCGCTGGCCATCAGAGGAGATCTGCCACCAGATCATGAACTACGGCCTCGATCTGGGGCTGAATTATGCGGACTGCTCCACCGGCTATGTCAACGGCAAGAGCCAGATCTGGGTGGCGCACGCCATTGCCAAGCGCCGGAAAGAAATCCTCATCTCCAGCAAGACCACGTTCGCGCAGGCCCCCACCGCCGACCAGGTTCGCGCCAAGATCGAAAAGTCGCTGCAGGACACCGGCCTCGACTACTTTGACTTCTACCAGCTCTGGGGATTGTCCGAGCCGGCTGTGCTCCAGGCGGCGCTCGCCAGGGGAGGTTTTGTCGAAGGCGTGCGCAAGGCGCAACAGGACGGTCTGGTCCGGCTGGGACTCGGCTTCACCTTCCACGGCTCCGAGGAACTTTTCCGCGCCGCCATCGACAGCGGCGAGTTCTTGGCCGCGACCGTTTCGTACAACCTGATGAACCGCAAGGAAGAGGGCAACATTGCCTATGCCGCCCAACACGGCGTCGGCATCGTCATCATGAATCCACTGGCAGGCGGCATCCTGGGCCTGGCCGGGGATCCGTCGCTCGATTTTCTCTGCGGCAGGGAAGGAGGCCCCTGTCATGGCGCCCTTCGTTTTCTCCACGCCAATCCGGCCATCACCACTTCCATTGTTGGCTTCCGCGCCGTTTCGGAGGTCGATCCGGCCGTCGCGTCCCTGAACGGCGCCGACCGGCTCACCGAGGAGTGGCGTCAGGACCAGATGCGGCAGATGGATGCCGTCAAGCTGATCGAGGGGCAGTTCTGCACCGGCTGCGGCTACTGCAAGGATTGCCCGGCCAAGTTCAACCCATCCGCCTACATGCAGCACATGCGCGATTTTGCCCGCTACGGCGTGGCGCCGGAGCGGCTGACGGAATGGATCCATTCGCGCTATGCGCACCAGGACATCGCGGCGGAAATCGGAAAATGCACCGAATGCGGCCGCTGCGAGAAGGAATGCCCGCAGCACCTGCCGATCGTCGAACAGATCCGCCGGGGCAAGCAGGCGCTGGGCGTAAGCACAACTTCGGAATATCGAATATCGAACCAGGAACGCCGAATGTCGAAGTGAATGCCTGTGTTTTGCTTCCCCATCGTAATCGTCCTCGGCCCCCGCGCGTTTGACATCCTGAGGCACATGTAGGATTATGACTTCGTTGCACCTCTTGGCGCCTGGCGCCTGACTACTGATTACTGGATCTTCCTCTATGAGCGATTTTTCTCTCGCCTCCATGATTGCGCAGGGATGGCCCATCCTTTCCATCCTGCTGGTCATGTCCGTCTTCTCCATGGCCACCTTCATCGACCGCCTGCGCGCCGTACGGCGCACGCGCTGCAACGCCCGCCAGTTCGTGCGCTACGTGATCCGGGTCATCGAAGAGCGCGGCCTGGACCCCGCCATCAACTACTGCGCCAAACACCAGGTGCCGGTGGCCAAGGCCGTGCTGGCCGTGCTGGAACAGAATGGCAACCGCGAATCCCGGGAACGCGCGCTGGAACATGCGGTCGAAGTGGACGTGCATCAACTGGAGGCGGGTGTGGCCGCGCTCGGCACCATCGCCAGCGTGGCGCCATTTGTCGGCCTGCTCGGCACGGTCATCGGCATCATCAAGGCCTTCGGCAGCATCGCCGTGAGCGCCGGCGGCGGCGCCGAGGTCGTGTCGAAGGGGATCGCGGAGGCGCTTGTGACCACCGCCTGCGGCCTGCTGGTGGCCATTCCCTCCGTGGCGGCCTACAACTACTGCGTTCACAAGATCAAGAATCTGGCCAAGGATACCGACCTTGCCGTGTATGAACTGATTGCCTGGCTCTCGGAGCGCTCGGAACCGCCGGTCTGGAAAGGCATCCGCACGCCGCCGGTCAACGAACCGGATATGCAATAGCATGAAAGCGGCATCCAGCGAAAAATACGAGGTGATGGCGGAGATCAACATGATCCCGTTCATCGACGTCGCGCTCGTGCTGCTGATCATCTTCATGGTGATGACGCCCTATCTCGTGAAGGAACAGATCAAGATCAATCCGCCTAAAACCAAAACGGCCGGGTCGGAGGTCATCAAGCACGAACTCGTGCAGATCGACATCACGCGCGAAGGTTCCTACTACGTGAACGGCGAGGCGACCTCGGCCGAGGGCGTCTACGACATTGTCCAGCGTCGCCTCAAGGATCCCGAAAACCAGCAGGTGGTGGTGGCGGCGGACAAGGACGTGGTCTTCGACCGTGTGGTCCAGGCCATGGACGCCGCCAAGCGCGCCGGCGCCACCAAGATCGGCGTGGAAGTGAAGCACGAGGGCGATGGCCCCGGCGGCGCGACCTCCGGTGCGCCGCGCCGCTCGACGCGGACACGGCCGTAGGCGCGACCGATTGTCGCTGAGCGGTCCGCCGGCCGATTTCGTCAGGTCGTCCGCATGCAGCAAGCGCTCGTCCCGCTGCAACAACGGCATGATGATCTGATCGATAAACAGGCGCGGAAGGATTATTGAAGCAACCGCGCCAGTTCCCGATCTACGCCGGCGAACTTGAATACGACCTGTCCACCGCGATGCGCCTTCGTGGCCGCCCCCCTGGGCAGCACGTTGCCACTCGCGTCGACCGGGTTGATCCAGGTCAATTTGCCGGCCGGAAGCGCGCGCGTGAGGTCGGGCGTATCGAACTGCTCGAGCACGCCGTACAGGAAGTGTGCAAAGTCGCAGACGCGCCCTGCGCCGGACGTCAGTTCCTGCCAGCGCAGGGGCGTGCGGTAGAGCACCACGCGCCGGAAGACGTCAGGTGCCAGCACAGCCGCCAGCAACGCCGCAAAACCCATACCGCCCTCGGCCACGAGATCGACGGCCGCGGGCGTTGCCGCAGGCGGCGCCACGGTGCTGCGTAGCGCGGCGGCGGCCTGGAGCAGGTCGATTGTGCGCATACCGGTCAGCGTTCTCCCCTGGTGCAGCACCATGCGCGCCAGGGAAGCTGGATTCCCCATGAGCAGTGGCATCAAAAAGGCGCTGTTGGGTTCTGACTCGTGCGTGGCGCTGATGCCGGTGCCGCGCACATCGAGACGTGCAATCGCGAGACCGGCCTGCTGCAGTGCGCCGTAGAGCGGGGACGCGCAGGCGGCCTCGGCGCCGTGTTCGTGAACCAGCAGCGCACGTGTTGCGCCGCAGCCTTCGCACACCGCCCGTAGCGGCACGCCGCCTTCGGCATCCCACTGCATCTCCGCGCCGACCGCACGCAGATTCGCCGGCGGACGCTGCACAGCCGCCTCGCTTTCGCGAAGCGTGGCCAGCACGGCCGCACGCAGCCCAGGACCGCTGGGCGCAGGGCGATGGCGAGCAAGGGCGATGGTGCGTTCGCGGATCAGGTCAAAGGCGTTCTTCCCCACGCCATCGGCGATCAGGTTGCCCGTCAGCGAGACCTGCAGTTTGCGCTCCGCAGGGAGCGGGAGGTCGTCGGCATGTTCCGCATCCGGAATCGTGTGGGTTTCGCCCCGCAGGTGCCGCAGCACGAATTCGGCGATGATCCGACGGCTGCCGGGCGGAAACCCGTGCGCGCCCTCGCCGATGCCGGATTCGATCTGACCAGGAGCGCCAAAGGCATTCCAGAAGGGTCGGTAGAACGAGGCGACCGCGGCGGTGTCATGCTTGTCGGCACTGGCCGAGACAATCAGCAGCGGCTTGGGCGCCACGCAGACGACGAGGTCGGTCTGCGAGATACCGCGGTTCACGGTATCGAAAAGGCTCTGGTCCGCATCGCCGCCGCCGAGCGCGCGCGTAGAGCCGAGGATCGAAGCCACCACCGCCAGCGCCAGGCGGTCGTCGAAGGCCGCCAGGAAGCGCGTGTCCGTGCCGCCGCCGCTCGCGCCGCAGGCGCCGATCTTGTCCGGCGCGACATCCTCGCGGCTTTGCAGCAGGTCCACCAGACGCTTCCCTGCCGCCACGGTCAGCGCGTGCAGGTGCACGCCGCACAGGTAGCCGGGGTCGCCGATGATGCAATGCGACGAGGTGACATTGACGGCTGCCGTGAAGCCGTGGCAGGCGCCGTCCTGCAGCGCAAAGGGCTGGGGGGCGCCGGCTGGATGCGCGGCCGCGAGGCGCGTCATGGTATCGCGCACAACCGGGTTGAACCAGGCGATGCGTTCGCCCTGGCCGCAACTGTCGAATGACGCGCAGATCACGCCGCGGCGCGCCAGCATGCGCATCAACCGCTGATACATCGGCTCCGCCTTGCCGCTCCACCAGTGGCCGACCGGCAGGACGAGCGCCGGGCATTTCCCCATGCGGCGCGCCGGACGGTACAGCAGCGCCGGCACCCAGAAACCGGGAAGCGCCTCGTAAAGGAACCGCTCGATCACCACGCCGTCGGATTCCAGCGTGCCGGCAGCACGCCGACGCGGCGGCGTATCCGAAACAACCTGCGACAGCACATATTCGCCAAAGGCGTGGCGCGCAATGGCACGCAGTTCCTGCTGGAACACGCGCACCTTCTCCGGCGTATCGATCTGCCGGAAGCGTGCCTCGCGCTCCTCCAGCGCACGTGTTCCTGTGGCGTGAAAGTAATCGGCAAGTGTCGTCATGGCTGAATTCTCCTCTGTAGGGTTGTCAGGATATGTGAGCAACTGACGCAGGACAAAACGGCACTCTGTCCAGAGCGGAGCGCGATGCGCCGTTGAAGGCTGCCTCTTCCACTGCCACCTGTTCGCTCGCCCGGCAGGCGAGCAGAAATTCGTCCACATCGATCCACTCCGCAACCGTGTGGGCGCCATGCTGCCCCGTGCCCATGGAAACCGTGGGAAGTCCCTTGGCGTTGGTCCAGTTGTTGTCCATGCCGCCGTCGTTGCTCTCGAGGACCGGCGACACACCCAGGCGGCGCAGGGCCGCGCAGGCCGCCTGCACCACCGGCGCGTCGTCGCGCAATGCGAACGACTCGTAGCAGGGTCCGAGTTTCCACGACATCCGGACGCTCTCCCCGGACACGTTGCGCGTTGCTGCCGCAGCGCGCTGGAACGCGTCGCGATAGCGGTCGACGATCTGCCGGCGAAAGACCGGATCGTGACTGCGCGCCTCGCCGCGCACGACCAGCGTGTCCATGACTGTGTTGGTCATCTCGCCGCCGCGCAGCACGCCGATGTTGGCGCTCCCTCGCCCTTCCGGACGCACAATCCGTCCGTGCCAGCCATCGCGCACCAGTTCTGCCAGGGCCAGCGCCTCGGCAGTAGCCGTGGAGACACCCTCCTGCGGGTTGATGCCCGTGTGCGCCGCCTTGCCGTGAAGATCGATGAAAAAACGAGTAGTGCCGATGATGGCGGTGACCACATGATCCGGCCGCGAGGCATCATAGTTAAAGCCCATTACCGGCGGATCCGGTTGGAGCAAACCGAGATCGAGCCCGCGGGCGCCGATCAGCCCCAATTCCTCCTGGACGGTGAAAACCATCCAGATGGGCGGGTGCGCGGGACATGCCGCAAGGAAACGCGCCAGGTGCAGCAGCACGGCAATGCCGGTGCGGCAGTCCGCTCCGAGCGCGGCATCCGGGTTGTCGTTCACAATACGTGCCGTTTTTCCGTCACCGGCAGGAACCAGACGCGGCCGGGATCCGCGGCAAAGGGCCACGGTGTCGAGATGCGTCATGAAAAGGCGCGAGGCGCCGGCATGGCCGCCGCGCCGTGGCAGGCGGACGATCAGATTGCCGGTGGCGCCGCCATACTCGCTCTGCTCCTGCGTCCGGTCGTACCGCATGGCTTCGGCAGGTACGCCGCAGGCGCGCAGGCTTTTCTCAACGTGCGTCGCCATGGCCTGTTCCTCGGTCGAAGGGCCGGGAATGGCCAGCAGCGCCAGAAGTTCGTCAACGGATGGGTGCATCATGGCACAGCGTTTCCAGATTCAGGGTTTGGGTGTGAAACGATGTTCGAATCCGGAATGCAAACGTCGCCTAGTTTGCCAGCGCGCTGTTCAACCACGCGGCCACATCGTCTGCCTCGCCGGGGGTGAGTGTCAGGGCGGCGGGGCAAGCGTGATAGGTTGCGCGCGCAGGCGCGTAATCCTTTTCGAGGCGGTCCTGTCCGGCCAGGCGGTTCCGGCCATCGACAGAGCCCTCCAGCCGCACCGGTCGCGGCACAAGCATTGCCACCACGTCGGTCAGGTCGCCGGCTTCCAGTACATCGGGCACAATGGCATCCAGCACCACGTGACAGGCCGGACCATCGAGCAAGGCGGCATAGCCTGTCAGACCACCGCGGGCGACAACCGCTTTGACATCATCTTCGTACAGCGCCAGCAGCAGCGCGGCTGTTGCGCCCATGGGTTCGGCCTGCAGGGCGGAATTATCGGATTTCATCGGAGGATCGACAAATTTCGGCGGATTGACGCTGGCAAAGGATTCGCCCCACACCGCAACCCGGCGTCCATCCAGGTCGGGCCGGCTCTGCAGGTAGCGCAGCACGCTCCGCAAATCGCGGACGCGGGAACCCAGGATCGTCTGACCGAGCATGAGGTCCCGGGAGGCATAATCCACGGCATCGGAATACCAGAGGCGGTCGCCGACAGGCAGCGACTCGCCCGTGCCGCGCACATCCACCAGGCACACGGCCACGCCGCACGACAGCAGCTCGGCCGTCTCCAAAGCCCGCCTGGCAAGGAACAGGTCCTTGCCCCCCTGGGCCACGGCAATGACGACCGGCTGCTTTGCGCCAGCCTTGCCCGCCAGGACGGCTGGCTTCAGCAGCACAGCCGGAACCAGGATCGCAGGCTCCACGGCCAGAAGCAGCCGTTCGGCCACATAGCCTTCGCCTGAGACGCTCTCGCTGTGCCTGACTTCCGGCACACCCGCGGGGATCACGTTGCCGAGTTTCGCTGCCCAATCGCGGCGGAGTTTCGCCTTGCGCTGCTCCGCCGGCAGGGCCGCCAGCGCGGCGCGCGCAGATGCGATCTGCCGTGCTCCCTGATCGGCCAGCAGCGCATGCACCGGCTGCGCCGGCCAGTGCGGTCGGGCTGCGGGCGTCAGGCAGGTAAGCTGCTCCACGGACATGCGCTTCCGGTACTCCTCCGGGGGCGGCAGGTTCAGCCAGCGCTCCAGGGTCGGGTAGAACTTTCTGCGATGGGCAGCGTCCACGTTGTTGCAGTCTGTGCCGCCCTGGGCTGTTCCCAGATGGTCGCGGGCGCTATACAGTTCGAACACGCGGGTGATCCGCGCAAACCCCTCGTCGCCGGCCGGTTGCCAGTCGAATTCGTGGGCGAAGATCGTATGCCGCGGCGCAATAGAGGCGACGATCATCCAGTTATTGAACCCGTCGCGGCCCTTGTTGCGCAGGCAGCGCACCGCGTCGAAATCGCCGCCGCCGATGGTATTGGCCCAAGCCGTTTTGTCCGGTGCAACCGGCTGCTGAATACCCGCACTGCCGTAGTTATACGAAATCGCGCACGTCACACGGCTGTCCGTGGCGCCCAGCACGCCGGCCAGGTCGCCGCCGCCGGCCACGGAGCCGATCACCAGGATGCGCTCGGGGTCCACCCCCGGCCGGGACGTCAACACATCCAGGCCGCGGCGCAGGTCGGCCACCATCCAGGCCATCAGGCTTTCGCCGACGGTATGGAGCTGCATTCCCAGGTAATAGCGCCAGCGATAGTCTTCACGCCCACCGAAGAACTGCTGGCTGCGCTCGCCATAGCCGAGGTTGTCGATGATCAGCACCAGGCAGCCGCTGCGCGCCCACGTCATTCCCATCTCCTGCAGCTCGCCCTGCCACTTGGGGTTGTGATGGCTCGTGACCACGAGGATGCCAGGCATGTTGGTTGCCGGCTTGGCCGGCACGTACAGGTTCGCCGTGATGGGCAGCCCCGGCCGCCCGGCGATGACGAGGTTTTCGAAGCGAAACCCATCGCCTTCGACCGTGCCGGTGACCTCGTAAGCCGGTCCGCCGACCGGAACCGGCAGCGCGTCTCCTGAACCGAAACTCTTTCTCATCGCATCCAGGCGTTCGTTGCGGAAACTCTCCCAGTCCGCCCGCGTCCTGATCGCTTCGAAGGCGGCGGTCTCACGTGCGCAGGCCGCCTGCGTGCGGACGCGAATGTCCGCCTGCAGTATGTTCGTCAGGGCAGCGACGTCGCCCGCCATGGCCACAGAGGTACGCAGCGCCACCAGATGGGATGCCATTTCGTACGTGTTTGACGAATCTGCCGAAAGCCGCTGGCCTGCCGCCAGCAACCCGATCGCAAGCACATTGAATGTGTAGTTCATTGACGAATCATGCCAGCCGAACGCGTCCGCACCGCCTCGGAAAACTGTTCGAGCAGTTCTTTGGTATACACCGCGCGCACCGCAGCGCGCAACAGATTCTGACGCGGTTCGGAAGCGTACTTGAAGTAGGGAACCCAGAGTCCGGCGCAAGAACCTGTTAGCCACACCGCGCTTCTTCTTTTTCGACCTCGGCATCCGGCCTGCCGCCGCCGGACTGGTCCCGGACAGGAATGTCGTCCGCACAGATGCGGGGCGTTTCTTCGAGCAATGGGTGGGGATCGAGATTTGGAAACGGTTGCAGTACCGGAACGAAGGCCGACGGCACCATTTCCGCACCAAGGATGGCGCCGAGGTGGACTTCGTGGTCGAGTTGGAGGAGGCGTAGAAGGCGGAGGTGTCTGCGCTACCTCACGCGGCACAGCAGCCCTTTTAAATACAGCCCTTCCGGGAACATCAGGCTTTCGGCATGATCCGGCGCCTGTTCAAGTCGCTGCAGCAACTGCACCTCGCGCCGGGCGTCGCAGGCGGCGTCGGTTACGATCTTCTGGAACAGATCCGTCGGCATCAGGCCGGAGCAGGAGAACGTCGCCAGGATGCCGCCGGGGCGAAGTAGCTTGAGACCGAGCAGATTGATGTCCTTGTAGCCGCGGGACGCCGCCATCAGGTGCCCCTTGGATTCCACGAACTTCGGCGGGTCCAGCACCACCAGGTCGAACGACCGCCGCGCATCGCGGAACTTCCGCAATACCTCGAAGACGTTCCCCTCAACATACTCGGACTTCGCGGCATCCAGCCCGTTGCGCTCCGCATTCGCGCGCGCCAGTTCCAGCGACGCGCCCGAGAGGTCCACATGCACCGCCGCCTTTGCGCCTGCCTTCAACGCCGCGATGCCAAAGCCGCCGGTGTAGGCAAAGGCGTTCAACACGTCCCGGCCGGCGGCAAAACCCGCCACGGTGGCGCGGTTGTCGCGCTGGTCGAGGTAGAAGCCGGTCTTGTGTCCCGACTTCACGTCCACGCCGTACGTGCAGCCATTCTCCCGGATTTCGACGCAGGCCGGCGGCTCTTCGCCGACGAGCACGCCTTTGCTCTGCGGCAGCCCCTCGCGTTCGCGCACGTCGAGGTCCGACCGCTCGTAAATCCCCTTGCACAGATGCAGCTTCTGCAGCGCCGCCACGATCTCGGCCTTCCAGCGTTCGACACCTGCCGCGGTGAACTGGCAAACCAGGAAGTCGCCATAGCGGTCCACGACCAGACCGGGCAGGCCGTCCGACTCCGCGTTCACGAGCCGCAGCGCATCCGTGTCGCGGCGGCTGGCCGGCAGCGCTTCGCGCGCCGCCAGCGCGGCCGCGATCCGCTCCTCGAAAAAGGCCGCGTCCACCGTTCCGCCCTCGCCGAAGGTCCACATGCGGATGCGGATCTGGGAGGTCGGCGACCAGGCGCCCAGCCCCAGCGCCGTGCCCTCGCAGTCCTGCACGGCCACGGTGTCGCCAGAGGCCGGTTCCGGTCCGTCCTTGCGGTCCACGCCGCCGGAGAAGATCCAGGGATGATGCCGCAGCACGGTGTGGTCGCGGCCTTGCTTCAAGATGATCGTGGTCATTGCAGCAGTGTCCATGCTGGTCTTCGGGAAGACAAGGGCAAAAAGTTTTATCTTAACCGCGAGTCGGCTCGCAGCCTCACCCGAATGCGGCCCGCATGCGGTCGCAGTAGTACCGGACATTGTCCCATTCGGCGTCCGGCGCAATCCGGTGGTCGGGACAGGGAATGTAGCCCCCCATCGCCACCAGCGGCTTCAGCCGTTCCACTTCCGCGTCGATGGCGGCTCGGTCGTGCGCGAAGACGGTCTTGTTCATCCCGCCGACACCGCGCAGCGCTCGGCCAAACCGCGCCCGCCAGGGCGCGATCGACGCGTGCCACGTGCCGACCTCGATGGGAAACATGACGTTGACGCCGTTCTCGAACCAGATCGGCAGCAGCGCATCGATGCAGCCGTCGCAGTCCAGAGAGACCAGGTCAATGCCGTGTGCCCGCACCAGATTGGTGATGCGCCGGTAGTGGGGGCCGACGTACTCCCGGAAGACGCCGGGGCTGACCAGTGGCCCGTTCTTGAAGCAGATGTCCTCCCAGAAGTGGGCGAAGTCGAACCCGACACCGGCGCCGGCCTGCAGGATGCATTCGACGTTGCGGTAGCAGATATCCGCAATCGTGTCGATGATCTCGCGGAACAGCGGCTCGTCGTCCACGTAGAGGTAACTGACGCCCTCCAGTCCGAGCACATCGCGCATGTGGCCAAAGAGGCTCCCGCAATGCAGCCCCAGCGGGTCCTCGCGTGGCATGGCCTTCAATTGCGCCAGCCGCGCCGTGTCAACCCGGGCAGCCGACCACGCGTAGCGCCACTTGTAGTGCTCCTCCCACGAGGCGCGGTCCTTCAGCAAGTGCTCGATCTCAGCGGGGATTCCGGAGGCCTGCGGGTTGTGCACCTCCACGACGCCATTGCCGTTCCGCACATGCCGGCTGCCGTCCGGCAGTTTCCGGATCACCTGGCCCTCGAACCTCGGACGCAGCCCGCCGTCGCCGCCAAACATGGTCTGCCAGTCGAAATCGAATCCCAACCTGGCGGACAAGGCGCGATCCACCGCATTGCCATCCCCCCAGCCGGCGATCTCCGCCGCGGACAAATGCCCCTGCGCCACCCACTTCTCCAGCGTCTGGCGCCAGTAACCAAAATGAACGACCGGCAGACGATCATAGGGCTGATCGTGCAGCATGGCCGACGTTCGTTCGCGGTTGTTCATCTGTGGCCGGGTGTGGCTACTTTTCGATGTGGAAGACTTCCTTCAGCTCGCGCGACACGGGGCTGTTGTCGGGGTTGGAGGGCATGACGTCGCCCATGCGCTTCCACCAGCGCTGGCAAACCTCGGTTTTGGCAACCGCATTCCAGCGCGCCTCGCTCTCGATCTCCGCGTAGCCGAAGAGCGTGTTCGTCAGCTTGTCGAGGTAGATCGAGTAGTTCAGCACGCCGTGGTCCTTGAGTGTCTGCTCCAGATCCGCCCAGATCGGATTGTGGCGACGCTCGTACTCGGCGTGCTGGTCGGGGTTCACGTGCATGAGGAAGGCTTTACGGATCATGGGATGTCTCCTGGGGAGTTCTTGGTTCTTGGTTCTTCGTTGCTTCGCCATCGTTCCTTTGGATGTGTGGCGTCCATAGTGCCTAACCAAGAACGAAGAACCAGGAACGAAGAACATTTGTCCTACAGCTTCACGACCGTCCCGGTCTCCAGCGACCGTATGGCCGCATCCAGCACGCGCTGGGCGGCGAGGCCGTCGGCGCCGGAGCCGTCGATCTCCTCCGGCCGGCACCCGGTGGCGACCTGCTCCAGGAACGTGTTGATGCGCGTGCGGAAGGTGTCGGTGAAGTCGCGAAACCCGCCAAAGACCGGGTTGGTGTAGACCAGTTTCACGGGATCGCCGGCCGGGTAGAGCGTGGCCTCGCGCCACATGTCGTCGATGACGAAGCGGCCGTTGACGCCCGCCACCTCGCAGCGTTCCATGGGATGTCCGCGCTCGATGTCGTAGCTGCCGGTGAGCCCGCCGACCACGCCGTTCTTGAACTGCATGCCGAAATGCGCGGTGGTCCAGATCTTGCGTCCCGGCGCCTTGGTGGCGAAGCACTGCACCGCCGTGACGTCGCCGCAGAAGTGCCGCATGACGTCCACCGTGTGCGGATGCAGCGCCTTGATCTGGAAATACGGCGAACTCTCGTTCGGATTCTTGATCCACATGGCCATGTTGACGAAGAGCAGGTGGCCGAGGCGGCCCTCGTTCATCCACTTTTTCGCCAGGCGCGCCGCGGGCGTGAAGCGGTGGTTGAAATCCACCCCGAAGCAGCGGTTGCAGGCGCGCGCCTTGGCAACCATCTCTTCGGCCTTGGGGATCTCGTTGCAGATCGGCTTCTCGCACAGCACATGCGCGCCGGCCTCCAGCGCCTGCAGGGTCGGCTCGTAGTGGTCGCTGCCGTATTCGTACCCGCCGGTGGCCACGCTCACCACGTCTGGCTTCAGGCTGGAGAGCATCTTCGCCGCATCCAGAAAGAACGGCACGCCCAGCCGCTTGCCGGCCGCTTCGGCGCGCTCCTTGCGGATGTCGCACACGCCGACCAGTTCCGCCAGCGGCCCCTCGCGGTAGATATCCGCATGGCGATTGCCGATGGGACCAAGACCGATGACACAGACACGCAGCATAAAGACCTCGATGTGGCAGGTGTTAGGAAAGCCGTTCCTGGTTCTTCGTTCTTGGTTCTTGGTTGGCGACACCGGAACCATCGCAGATGTTCTTCCAAACGATTGGTTCAATCCGCATCGCCAGCGTCATCCTCTCTCAACCAAGAACCAAGAACGAAGAACTACGAACGAAAAACGAATCATCAATGATCGTACCCATGCTCCTTCATCGCGGGAAGGAGGAAGTCGTACAGCTCTCCGGCAGGTTCGCGCTGGTGGCGGCCGATCGGATCGCGCTTCACGGGGATGCGCGCCAGCGGGAAGCCGAGATACTTCTCCAGCCGCTTGAGTTCGCGCTCCTGGTGCAGCACGAAATCCTCCAGCCGTACCTTGATGCCGTGTTTGGGCTGCCCCGAGGCGCGCACCAGATCGTTCTGGTATTTCCACGAAATCGCGCGCCGCCGATGCACGTCCGTGACCGGATACTGGATGCCGAAGTCGCGCAGGTCATCCGTCAGGTGGCCGCCGGTGATGCAGTCGCGCGGATTGCGCACCCAGAAGATGTAGCGGATCTCCGGAAACAGCCGTTTGATCCACGGATAGCAGAGCGTGGTTTCCGGAATCTTCCACCCCTTGTGCGGCGCCGGACTGGCGAGCACGGACTGGAGGTAGCGTTCGATGAGCTGTTTGAATTCCGCCGGAATCTCCATTGTCTGCACCGGGCCGAAATCCCACTCCAGCCCGCCGCGCCACGGAATATAGCGCGCGATCATGCGACTCGCCTCGTACATGTCCTCCGGGGGCAGCAGGTCGCCGGAAACGTTCAGCGGCTCGCCCATGAAGACGCCGCTCTGCGAGAGCGTGTGCGACATGACCCGCGTGCCCGAATGGCCGCGGCCGATGACGGTGATGAGAGTTTGGGTTGGCTTCACGAGTTAAAGTCAGGGATGGTCGTTCTTGGTTCCTGGTTCTTTGTTCTTGGTTGAGAGGAGAGAAACAGCGACAGAGTACAGATCTTTGTATCCCAACCAGGAACGAAGAACGAAGAACCAAGAACGATTTCGACTACAATTTTGCCGCTCCGCGCTGGGTCTGGAGCTCCTTGAGGTTCTTGGCGTCCTTATCCTTCGCCTGCAGCGACTGTGCGGTCTTGGGCGAACCGATGTAGAGCGAGTCGTAGGCCTCCTGGGAGGTCTTGAATGTCGCGCCCTTGCCATGCCAGTCGAGGTTCGTGAATATCGGGTTCTTGCGACCGGTCGTCTTCTCGCGGCGGGAGATGTGCGCCTGCATGCGCGCCTCGAGCAATTTCACGACCTCCGGCTCCTGGGCCGCGACGTTCTTGTTCTCGTCCGGATCCGCCACGAGGTTGTAAAGTTCGACTTCCGGCTTGAAATGGAAGTCCGGTTCGAGCGCGTGGATCATCTTCCATTGCGGCGTGCGCCAGCCGTGCTTGCGCATCCAGGTGCATTCGGTGATGTAGAATTCCGGTTCGACCGTCCGCGGCTCGCCGCGCAGCAGCGGCGTCAGGCTGCGGCCGTCGAACTTGATTTTCGACTTCACGCCCATCAGATCCAGGATCGTGGGACAGATGTCCTTCATCTGGCAGATGTCGGCGTTGCGGAATCCGGCCGGAACCTTGCCCGGCATCACAAACGCCAGCGGAATGCGCAGCGTGCATTCATAGAGGCCGTGGTGATCGAAGTAGCAGTCATGGTCGTAGAGCGTCTCGCCGTGGTCGGAGTCAAACACGGTCAGCGTGTCCTCCTCGATTCCCAGCGACCGGATCTCCTCCAGCAGGTTGCCGATACAGGCGTCCATGTACGCCAGCGCGCCGTCGTACTGCGCGATGACGTAGTCCTTGTCCGTGCAGTTGGGAGGGAACCAACTGCGCAGGTAGTCGCAAAACGGCTTGAATTTGTAGACCGGGTCGAGCGTGTGGTTCGCAGGATCGCACTCGTTACGTCCGTAGAACAGCCGCTCGAACGGCTGCGGCGGCAGGTAGGGGGAGTGCGGGTCCATGTGACGCAGGAAGAGGAAAAACGGCTTGCCGGCTGCAGCCAGGGCGCGCAATTCGGGAATGGTGATAGCGTTCAGGTTCTCGGCCTTGGGGCTGCGCCCTGCCTCCCACGAGCCCCAGCCGGAGAAGTCCAGATACTTCTGGAAGCCACGCGAGGCGGGGTTGCCGCTGAAGCCGACGCAGACCGTGGTGTAACCCTCGGCGGCCAGCATTTCCGCCAGCGTGGTGACGTGGCTGCCCAGTCCGCCCTGGTGCCGCAGCGCCACCACGTCCGTGCCGAACACGTCCATGCCGGTGAACATGGAGGAGTAACCGGGCGTGGTCGGGATGCTCGGGCTGAAGGTGTTCGAGAACGCCGCGCCGTTGGCGACGAACTTGGCGATGTGCGGCGTGGTCAGACGGTTGTAGCCGTAGAGGCTCATGTGGTCCGGACGCAGGCTGTCGATGCCGAAGAGAATCAGGTTGGGTTTGCGTGCTTTCATTGTGCGTACTCCAGGTTACGGTTTGTTCTACTTGCCAATCATCTGTCATCAAAGTGGAGAGCGGAGCGCTGCGACGCCAAACCGGGCTCGTGGAGCACGCCCCTCCAATGATTTCAGGCGCCGATCCTTACCCGCCGCCCTTCGGCGGACGATTGCAGGCTGGCATCCACCATTTGCAGCACGTCGCGCCCTTCCTCCGCGGTTGCGATCGGCGGCCGGCGCCCATGCAGGAAATCCGCCAGCGGCGCGGCCAGCCCGCAGATGCGCTCCCCCTGGCTTTTGATCTCCGGCAGTTCGCTGGTTGTCCAGCCGGCGCCTTGCAGCCACCACTTGAGCTGCGGCGCGCCCGCCGGACGCGCCGCCGCGCTCGGGCCGTCGCCGTAGTTGCCGATGATCACGCCGTTCTCGGCCACGATCTCCAGCGTGTTCTCGCCGGCCCGCGCCACAAACGTGCAGGAGACCTCGGCCAGGGTTCCGTCCGCATAGCGGAAGACGGCAATGCCGTTGTCGTTGGGGATTTTCGGGTTTGCGACCGTGGTGATCTCGGCGGTCACACTCTCGGGCAGGCCGCGCAGCCAATAGATGAAATCCATGGGGTGCGCGGCATCGTCGGCAAAGATGTCGCGGTTCAATTCCGGCTGCACATGCCAGCTTTTCTCAAAATCGGGCCAGTCCTGCGTGTTGAGCGTGTGGCGGCGGCGGATCATGAAGACGCGCCCGAACCTGCCGGACGCCAGCAGATCGCGCGCTTGCAGGTTGTGGTGTTCGACCCGCATCTGCCACGCCAGCGTAAACGGCACGCGGTGGCGCGCCACCGCCGCCACGATCCGGTCCGCTTCCGCCAGTGTCAGGGAGAGCGGCTTCTGCAGCACGACGGCCTTGCCCGCGGCCGCCGCCAACCCGACCAGTTCGGCATGCCGGGAGGTCTCTGCGCCGATGACCACGGCTTGGATGTCGGGCCGTGCGACCAGCGCTTCTGCGGTGGCGCTGGCCTCGACGCCGTTTTTCGCGGCGGCCTCTGTCAGCCGTGCAGCGTCATGATCCCACCCCGCCACCACGCGTACGCCCAGTTCCGGATGCTCTCGCCAGCGTGTGCAGTACATGCCCACGTGTCCGTGTGCGAAACCGAGGATGCCGATGGGGAGAGGGTTCATGACTTTTCCTACCGCGCCTTGAGCGCCCTCAAACACGCGTTCATGTAGCCGTAGCTTTCGGCCGCCACGGCCATCTTTTGCGCCAAATCGTAACTTGCGGCGCCGATCACTTCGAGGCAGACGGGGCCGTCGTACTGCGCTTCGGTCAGCGTGCGGAAATAGCGCGGCAGATCGATGTCGCCGCGGCCGCAGGCTTGGTCGCGGGCTTCTCCGGGCGAGGGGCCGCGCCCCTTGCAATCGCGGATGTGCACATGCTTCACGCGGGAAACCACCTGCTGCAGCGCGTCCGCCGGAACCTCGGCCGCGCGCCAGATATGGCTGGGATCCATGTCCACGCCGAAGCTCGGCAGCGCGATCGCGTTCATCACTTCCAGCGTCGTGGGCGTGTTGAAGACGGCACAGCCGACGTGCGCCTTGCAGCAGAGCGTGACGCCGTACTTCGCCGCCAGCTTGGCGCGCGCCGTCAGTGTGGCGATCGACTGCTCCACCGCGCCGGGCGCATTCGCCTTGCCGCCGGGGCCGACATTGATCAGCGGGATGCCGATCGCCTGGCCGGCTGCGAAGGCCTTTTCCAGACGCGCCTCGTCCAGCGAGGCGACTTCCATCGAAAGCAGCGCCAGGCCGTTGTTCGCCGCGGCGGAGCGGATCGTCTCCGCCTGTTCCTGCCAGCGGTCCAACACGAGGTGCTCGCACATCCCCGCAATGGCGGAGATTTCGATCCCGTCATAGCCGCACAGTTTCGTCAGCCGCGCCGCCGTGGGGAAGTCGAGGCCGCTGAAGAGGACAGAATTGACACCGAGTTTGATCATGGTTGGTTCCTGTTGGGTCAGTGATCAGTGAGCAGTTATCAGTCAGCAGTTACTGATCACTGGTCACTGATGACTGCGCACTTGCTTGTCCTAGATCTTTTCCACCCGCGGATCCCCATGCACCGTCGGCAGCGGATGCGGACGCACCAGAGCGCCGCCGTTTTCGTACGATTCGATCACCGCGAAGATGTACTCCATCGTGGCCAGCGCATCGCGCCCGGAGGCGCGCAGATGCTCGCGCGGCACACCGTTGGTCACGTCCTCGAGGAAGGCGTGGA
>Ga0209697_10003833_pt1 | contig 20082 bp, 17 predicted proteins | sample AliMusrvi5mmetaG_FD_184115 | JGI IMG/M metagenome (GOLD analysis project Ga0209697, IMG submission 184115) | Freshwater lake bacterial and archeal communities from Alinen Mustajarvi, Finland, to study Microbial Dark Matter (Phase II) - Alinen... | ecosystem: Environmental > Aquatic > Freshwater...
GCGTAGAATGGAAAGACACTGGCTTGCCGGACTCGACGTCCACCATGGACTTGACGTGAAAACCTAAGTCGGCCAATTGAACGGTTGCATCGGGCTGCGCTGCCTCGTGATTGATGACAAAGACGTAACCTTCGGTTGAATTGGCTCGCACGGATGCTTCAATATCCGGGTTAGAGGAGTAGATATGCGCCCGGACCTTCGCGTCACGCAAGAGATCGATGATCAGGCCGCCTAACTGGTTGCGTGCGGCCGAATCCCCATCCCGGTATGTCTGGAAATAGCTGTCCTGGAGGCAGAAGCCGAAAAGGTAGGCAGTGCCGGAACCAGTCCGGTGGCTGATCAAAGCAGGCTGGCCTGATTTGAGCCCCAACCTCACCTTTCCCGCCGTAACCTCACAGGCGCGAGGGCTTGCCACCGTGAACTCGTAGCGGTGACCGAATGCTTTTCCAGCGACCACCGCCAAGTTGGGCGCGGCCTTGTTTGTACCCGCAGAGGCCGCGTTGGCCATGATCGGGGCACGCGTCGAATAGGGTATCCAATGACCTTCTTGCACCGTCCGATCGGTGGCCGCGCTACTCACGCCGAAGAGCGGCATCAGGGTGTTGAAGGGCCTTTTGTATTCATTCAGTTGGGGAACACAATCGGCAATAACGGTGCCTCCACGGCGGACAAATCGCTCGATGTTATTTGCTGCCTGCTCCGCCAGGAGCCTCACATCACAGAGCACGAGCACCTGGTAACCGGCGAGCTGGTTATCTCTGATTTGGTCTTCATGGAGGATGTCCAGCTCACCGAAGGCTCGCAAGAACAGTTCGAAGGCGAGCCCGACGTTGAAACACTCTTCCTGAAGCTGCAAGTACTGGCTGCGAGGGAACACAAAACCCGCCTTGGCCTTCACTTTTGGTGCCTGGAGCAGGCCGGGACCTGCTTTTTGGATCACCCGCATGCTTTGACCGAAATCATCCCAGTGCCGCGCATCCTCCGGCACATCGAGGCCCGTAACAAGAAGGTTGGCGCCCTGGGCAATCGCCGTGTAGGCCAGCTCGCGTTCACCCCAATACTCCCCCTGCCTCGCCGGGCTCATGAAATCCTTAAACCACGCCTTGTTGTATGTGCCGACCCAAAACGCCAGTTCTTTGCCGTAGGTCGCCGTTACGTTCCGCAGTTGGGAGATTGTGTAATGCATCTGGCTGATCCGCGGCTTCGGCAGCCGGCCGAATTCCCCGTAGCGGTAGTCAAACATCGTGTAGGGGTAGATGTCATAGATGAACATGTCCGCAAAATCACCACCCCAATGGAAGACATCGTCGATTGCCACACGTGAATCGGATTTCACGCCCGCGCCAAACGTGCTGTGGCTATCGTGGGTGAGGACGATCTTGGGACGCGGATCGAACGCCTTGACGACTCGATAGACCTGGCGCCAGCCGTCCCGGAAGGTCTCCGACTGGAAGTTGAGCAGATCCAGCCACTGCTTTGGGTCGTCCCGCACGGAATCCAGGCTAGCTGGCATGGCATAGCCGTATCGCCGGTTAAACTCCGCCTTGGCCTCGCTGCTGTAATCGAATGCAGCAGGGCTGGCATGGAACGGTTCGTCCTGGAAAGGAAATACGCTATAGATGCGCCGGATCGCTTTCATGGGCCCCAGCCCTGCCGCGACACGTTTGCTGACCTCCTCGGCGTAACGAGCTGAGTAAACACTAATTGCGGGAGGATGGTCCCGATCGAACATCTCGAACCCGCCGGTCATGTAGTTGACCTTCATTCCCAAGGCCTGGGCCGAAGCCAGGACCTCTTGGCCTTCGGCTTCGGAGAGTCCGCCGACGGGGTAGTAGAGCACGTTAAAACCGTGGTCGATCAGGTTCAACAGGGTGTCCTGCCTGACCTCGGCCGAAAGAGGCGGCTTCTCTCCCTTCCAGCCCTTCCCGGCTGGAACCGGCGAAAACTGGATGCACGCGGGAAATGCATCCTCCGGGACCATGGGGCTGGCGCCCGATTCCCCTCCCGCGCCGAGTGCGGCAAGAGCAATCAAGGCTAGAAGGCTAAAGTCGCCGATCACGGAGCGCCGGAGCCTTCTCAGGAATGAGAAGTTCCTGATGCTGCGGGATGTCCTTATCCAATTAAAGTGTTGTTTCATGTTTAGTTTGGTAGAGGAACCCCTGCCCTCTAGTCCAGGATATCTCATATCTCCATACGTTTTCAAAACAGTTGTCACCCTTATGGCCGGAAAAAGGACCTTCCGGTTTCCGGAAGCCTGCCTTCCGGTAGAGACACTGATTCATGGAGTTCGCTGTTGGAAAGTGTAAAAAGTGAGGACCGACACCGGGCCGAGAGATCAACTCGGACAGGGCGGCTTTAGGCCATTCCGTGTTTTGCCTCGGAGGCGGTACGTGCTATCATTGATAGCAGCACAGTGAATTGATGTATCATGCCACAACTGATTGTGAGACAAATCGAGGACAAGGTCGTAAAGAAACTCAAAGAGCAAGCCGGACAGCATGGGGTGTCCATGGAAGAAGAGCATCGGCGCATCCTGCGTACGGCGCTGCTGGGAGCGTCCAAGAAGAAGCCGTCGTTCAAGGAATACTTGCTCTCGATGCCCAACGTGGGCGAGGACAAGGATTTTGCGCGGGGGCCACAGCTTGAGAGCCCCATCGAGCTATGAGCGGCTTTCTGCTCGACACGAACATCCTGAGCGAACTCCGCAAAGCGAAACGCTGTGATGCCGGGGTGCGCGACTGGGTTGAGGGCATCCCTCCCGAAGAGTTGTATGTGAGTATGCTGGTGCTCGGTGAGATCCGGCAAGGTGTCGAGCGGATTCGGATGCGCGACCAGGCCCAAGCACGGGCCTTGGAGAAATGGCTCCAGGGCCTCTCGACCGAGTTTGCTGATTGCATTTTGCCGGTGGACGTACTTGTGGCCGACCAGTGGGGTCGTCTGGGTTTGCAGCAGCCGGTGCCCACCCTCGATGCCCTCCTGGCGGCGACAGCGCTTGTTCACGATCTGACCGTGGTCAGCCGCGATGAGGAGGGGTTTCGACGCACCGGCGTGCGGATGATCAATCCGTTCTCCAAATCCAAACCTGCAGGCGACTAAAATTTCCGATGAGGCTTGAGGGAGGTTGCGGTGCGTGGAAATAGAGGGCCACCCAAAGCCACCTTGAAGCTACCCCGAAGCCTGTTGATAGCCAAGGGGTTGCGACCCCGAGGCCACCCTTAAGCGCCCTTGTCATTACCCACAAGTCAGGCGAGCTCAGATTAGCGCGGGTGTTTGGCAAGCTGGCCTACCACCCCGAAGGTGGAATGGCGCTTGCCTGAGGTTCAGCAAAAGCACGGGCCTTTCAACGGTCGCTGAGGACCGGGGCGAGGGTGCCCTCGTAGCTTCCCAGCCACTGAGCCGCTACACCCCGATTCCCGAGCCGGAGCCAAACTCGCTCCCAACTACCTCCAGGCCGCCCGCAGGCCCCCTCCAGGCGTATTACTAGCCAACCAGTAGCCTCAGCTAGGCCGGCAGCGGGCCAGTGCGGCACTCCCTTCGCCGACGCCCGCGGCGGACCACCGTTGGGCCCAAATGGTCGGGATGACCTGTGGCCGGATCAGCCCGGCTACGGCAATGCGACGGGCTACAGGCCACCGCTAACGGGGTTTCAAAACGTCGGCCCAACTTTCACCATCAGTTGATCTCAACCAAGGCCGTTCCAGATGTGGGTGATGACAAGCCCTCAAGCCACCCTCAAGCCACCTTAATGCGACCTCAAAGCCATCGGAAAGTGAAGGAAGAAGGATGAATGATGAATGATGGAAGCCACGCGGTCCGGGCGTGTCGCGAAGTGCAGGAAACTGCCCGCCCTGCCAGTGAGCAGCCACGCAAGGAGTGAAAGCTTTGACAACGACGCTGGTTCCGCGAGAATAACCGCACGTCTATGCAGTGGTTGAAAGCCCTTTCTCTTGGTCCGGTGCTCCGGTTCGCGCTGCTAGCTGTCCCGATGCTGGCAGGCGGATGCCTGACACCGAGCCATCCGCCATTGTTCACGGCTGCCGGACCTGGCTGGCGGGTGCGTGAAGGCCAGGCCCTCTGGCGGCCGGGGCGCCAGTTCCCTGAACTGGGTGGCGATCTCGTAATGGCCAGCGATGAAGATGGGCGTTGCCTCGTTCAGTTTGCCAAGACCCCCCTGCCGCTGGTCACGGCCCAGACCACGACCACTAACTGGTTCATCGAGTTTACGCCGCGGCGGATGAGCTTTGGCGGCCATAAGCCGCCGCCCACTCGCTTTGCCTGGCTTTACCTGCCGGCCGCGCTTTCGGGAGGCTCGCTCCCCGCCACTTTGCGTTTCCAACGGAAGCCCGACGGCGGCTGGCGGCTGGAGAACACGCACTCGGGTGAAACCTTGGAAGGCTTCCTGAGCCCGTGAGGTTGCTGTTCAGACGCTGGTGGTGGCTCCTGCTGGCCGTGCCCGCCGCGATCGGCTTGTGGCGCCTGCGCATTGATGTGGAGATGCTCAACTTGCTGCCGCCGGATCAGCCGGCGGTGCAAGGACTGAAGCTCTACCAACAGCATTTTGCCAATGCCCGGGAACTCATCATCACCATCCGGGCGAAGGAGGCCGAAGAAGCAGAACGGTTGGCGGGTGCCCTGGCGGTCCGTTTGCGCCAGGAGACGAACCTGGTCGTAGGAGTGTCCTGGCAGCCGCCCTGGATGGAGCAACCGGCGCAGGTGGCGGAACTGGTGGCTTGCCTATGGCTAAACCAGCCGCCGGAGTCTTTCAGCGGCCTGAGCAATCGGTTGGCGGCCGGGCATCTTGAATCCGTCCTGGCCGAGACGAAGGAGGCCCTCACTACCTCGCTGTCGCCAATGGACCTGGCCCGCCGCCCTTTCGACCCTTACGATCTGCTGACCGTCCCCGCGCTGACCAACATCAGCGGGCTGTCTGCTGACCAGGGACAGAGGATGTTTGCCTCGGCCGATGGGACGTTTCGCGTTCTGTTCGTGCAGGCGCGGTCGGACCTGGCCGACTACCGCTCGTGTTCAAGTTGGCTGACGTCAGTGCAACGGGTCGTAGCGGACCCTCGAGCCGGCCACGCCGATTCGCGCGACGTCGTGATCCGCTATACCGGGCGACCGGCTTTCGTGACAGAGATTGCCGCGAGCATGCAGCGCGACCTCAGCGGCTCGATCGTGGGAACGGCCGCAATCATCGCGCTGCTGTTCTGGCTGAGCCATCGGCGCTGGTTGCCGATGTTCTGGCTGCTGGCATTGCTGGCGATGATCCTGGCCGCCACGGTGGGGATCGGCGGGTTGGTGCTGGGATCCATCAGCGTCATCAGCCTGGGCTTCGCGGCGGTTCTGCTGGGACTGGCAGTGGACTATGCGGTGGTGCACTACCAGGAGGCTTTGGCGCATCCACAGATGAGCGTGCCCGAGATTCGGCGGGCGATCTCCCCGAGTATCCTCTGGGCGGCCATCACAACGATCAGCGCGTTCCTGGTGTTGAACCTCGGCGGGCTGCCCGGATTGGCCCAACTGGGAACGCTTGTGGCCATGGGCATTGCCATCGCCGCCCTCCTCATGGTGGTGGCCTTCCTGCCGCCTCTTTTCCCGGAACGGCGCACGACCAGTGTCGCGCGGAGCAAGCAGGAGTGGTGGACCTACTTGATCCCCCCGGACGAAAGGGTGGCTGGCGCGCTCATTCCGGTCGAACCTTCCTATATGCGCGCGGCCTCCCTGGTGACAGCCTTGCTCATCCTGTTCGCCGGCGCAGTGCTATGCGTTCGCCGCCCCGGGCTAGACAGGACCACCCAGGCGCTTCGGCCCCAACACGGGCAAGCAGAGCAGGCGTTGGATGAAGTCACGGCCTGCCTTGGGATCTCCCAGGACCCGATTTGGGTCATCGCTGCGGGGAACCAGGAGCGCGAAGTGTGGGAGCATTTGACCCAGGCGGAGGCGTTGCTCGGCCAGGCGTGTTCAAACCACCTCATCAGCAGTTACCTGCTCCCCACGGCGTTGTGGCCACGCGTGGAGTTTCAGGAGTCCAACCGAGCGACGGCGCGATGGTTGGGAGAGCAAGGACCGTTGCTGCGTGAGACGGCCCTCTACGCGGGCTTTAACAGCAATTCCCTGTTCCTGACCGAGGAACTGGTTAGCACCTGGGCACGCGCCGGCAGCAGCACGGGAGTCTTCTGGCCGACGAACCAATTCAGCCAGTGGCTGCTGAAGCGGTTCATGGCTCGCACCACCAACGAGTGGCTGGTGATGGGGCTGGTCTCTCCCATCACCAATCGGGTGGAGAAGCCGTCCCTGGCGGAGCTGTCGTCGCACTTATCCGAGAGCCGGGTGTTGCTGTCCGGCTGGGAATTGCTGGGAACCACGACGCTCAAGCGCGTGCAGGACAGACTCTGGTTGCTGGTCCTGCCCATGGTGGGCATGGTCCTGGCTTCCCTCTGGTTCGCCTTTCGCCGTTTGACTGAGGTGCTGCTGGGGGTGGCGGTCCTGTGCGTTAGCGGGCTTTGCTTGCTGGCGACAATGACTTTGTCCGGCTGGTCCTGGAATTTGCTGAACCTGATGGCGCTGCCGCTGGTGCTGGGTACGGGTGTTGACTACGGCATTTTCGTGCAATTAGGCCTTCGCCGGCATGGCGGGGATGTGCGCCTCGTGCGCCGCTCAATCGGGCGCGCCCTGCTGCTTTGCGGCGGAACCGCCATTGCCGGATTTGGCTCCCTGGCCTGGTCGGGCAACGCCGGGATGGCGAGCTTGGGTAAGGTGTGCGCGGTTGGGATTGGGGCGAATATGCTGATCGCCGTCTTCCTGCTCCCGGCGTGGTGGACGAAGTTAAATCCGAAATCCGAAACCCGAAGGCCGAAAGAAACCCGAAATCCGAAACCCGAAGGCGGGGCTGAGCAGTCCTCCAGGTCTGGGCACCAATCAACTGAGACCAATACCGCATCACACATCGCACGTCCTTCTGCGTTTTATCAACTCGGGCTGTGGCGATTTGGGATGGCGGTCGTCCGGATGCTGCCCGCGCGGTTGGTCAAGGGCTGCTGTGTCGCGGTGGCCGAACTCTACTTCCGCACGCAGCGCTCGCGCCGTGAGGTCGTCGTGCAGAATCTCTTGCCGGCGGTCTCCGGTAGTCGGCCGCTGGCGGAGAGGACCGCCCGCCGGTTGTACCGGAACTTCGGCCGGAAGCTGGCCGACTTATGGCAGGTGGAGAACGGAGTGCCCGTGCGCGACTGGGTGACCAGGCAAGGGGAGCGGGAGGTGATTCACAGGGCCTTAGCCCAGAGGCGCGGTGTGCTGTTCATCACACTGCATTTGGGGAATTGGGAGCACGGTGGCCTGTTGCTGGCTGACATGGGAATCAAACTCACCGTGCTGACCCTGCCCGAGCCGGACGATGGCCTGACAGAACTACGCATTGCGTCGCGAGCCCGTTGGGGAATTGAAACGCTGATTATCGGCCGTGACCAGTTCGCCTTTATCGAGGTCATCAAGAAGCTGCAGGACGGTGCAGCGCTGGCGATCTCCATTGATCGGCCGCCCGAGCGCGGCTCGGTCCTGGTCGAACTGTTTGGCCAGCCGTTCCGGGCTTCGCCCGCGGCCGCTGAACTGGCGCGGGCGTCGGGCTGTGCGTTGGTCGGGGTGACGATCGTACGCCAGCGCGAAGGTTATGCGATCAAGGTGCTTCCGGAGTTCGGGTATGATCGCCGGGCGCTGGGAAGTCATGAAGCCCGGCGGGAATTGACCGGGCAGATCTTGCGTGCATTCGAACCGGAAATCCGCGAGCATCTGGATCAATGGTATCACTTTGTGCCCATCTGGCCGGCCGCCTCACAGAATGCAGAATGAAGAAGGCAGAATGCAGAATGCAGCAACCCGCCCTTGCGCAAGCCTTGTGGCGCCGTTGGTGGGAATTCTGCGTTCTTCATTCTGCGTTGTGCCTTCTGCTGGCGGGGACAGCGGTGGCTGACAGCAGCACTGCGTTGCTTGATCAGTGGATCTCCGCCCAGACCAATCTGCACACGTGGACGGCCGATTGCACGCAGACCCGTTCGCTCAAAGTCCTTTCGCAACCGCTGGTTGCCAGCGGCAAAGTGTGGGTTATGGGGCCCGACCGATTCCGCTGGGAACTGGGCCAGCCCGCGCAGACCATCGCGCTGCGCCAGCCGGATCAATTGCTAATCATTTACCCCCGGCTTAAGCGCGCGGAGAAGTATGCACTCCGTGGGGTGCAACCCGGCCCGTGGAAGGACGCGCTCGCATTGCTCGAAGCCAGCTTTCCTCGCAGCCGGGCGGACTTGGAATCGCACTTCCGGGTGCTATCCGTCGTCGAAACGAATGCGATGATGCAGGTGACGCTTCAGCCAAAGAGCGCTTCGGCTCGCAAGTTCATGGCGGCGATTCAGGTGGACGTCAGCACGAATGGTTTTTCGCCCCTCGCGACGGAACTCCGCTTCAGCGACGGCTCAAGCATGCGCAACGATTTCACAAACGTGGCCATTAACGCGCCGCTCGGAGAAGAGCTATTTGAAGCCAAACTGGATCCGAGCTTCAGCGTGGTGGAGCCTTTGCGCCAATGACCTCCCGGCCTGACCCGCTGAAAGAGGCCTTGAGGTCGCTGCCTCATGGGCCGGAATTCCGCTTCGTAGACCGCTTGCTCAGCCTCCGTCACGGGAAAGAGGGCGTCGGGGAGTACTTGGTGCGCGGCGACGAACCCTGGCTCCCGGGTCACTTGCCGGGTGACCCTTTGCTGCCGGGAGTGCTGCTGGTCGAAGCCGCCGCCCAGTTGGCTGGAGTGGTAGCCCAGAACGATCCGGTCATCCCGCCTCTGCTGGGGCTGAAACTGACAGCGCTTCGCAAAGTCAAGATCGTCGGCACAGCACGGCCAGGACAGACCGTGCTACTTCAAGCCCGCATCACCGGCCGTTTGGGCCCGCTGGTGCAAGCTCACGTAACCGCATCTGTCTCCGGCACCCAGGTGCTGTCCGCTGAAGTCACGTTGAGTGGCACAACGGACCCCGCCCAAACCGGACTGGAATCGGCCAGCCCGGAGACGCCTGCGACTACTGGTTGACGATTCGGCGAAAGACCAGGCGACGGGAATCGAAAGCCGCCACTTCCCAGCCCTCCTTTGCCAATTTGTTCGCCGTAAACGCCAAGCAGAATTCCTCCTCCTGCATCTCCTTGGGCGTGCGACTGCTGGACAGCTCGTACACGTGCAGAACCTCCGACTTGCTGGGCAGATTGACGCAGACTTTGTCGGTTCCATCCCACTTGATGATGGCATACTCGAGCTGTCGGGCAGGTGCCTTCTCTTGAGCCGTGCTAAAGAGGGAAGCCCCAAGCCAGACCGTGAGTGCTGTGATACCGATAGCGAGCAGTGTTGTTCTTCTCATAGATCCTATTCTGACATTCTTGTTGATACCATGGCCCACCGTGCCGGCGGGAACTCCAATACTACTGCCATCCTTTCCGCCATAGAGGCGCTTGTCAACTTGTTCTTCCGAGCTCGGCTTCAAGGAATCGCTTACGCCACTCCGCCCGCGATAATTTGCCGCGCTGGTTGGCGAATAGCGAATCCACCAGCCACCATTTCCGCGGCACTTGCCAGGCCGGCAGTCGGGCGAGCAGGAACTGCTTCAGATCATCGGCCCCCACGTCGGCGCCGACGGCAACACAGGCCACAACGACTTCGGTGCGGTCCGCGTCTTCGCTCGGCAAACCAAAGACCAGACACTCCCTGACGGCGCTGTGCTGCGCCAATACCCTTTCGATACTGGCCGGTGAGACCTTCCGGCCCGCCACGTTGATTTGGTCGCCCAGGCGGCCACGGAGAAATACCCAGCCATTCTTAAGTTCCGCTCGGTCGCTGGTCTGAAACCGACCTCCGCGCAGCACGTTGTCAGGGTCCGGCCAATACGTCTCGCCCACGGCCGAGCTAGTCACTAAAGCACAACCGTCCTCGTTCAGCGTCACCTGCACGTCTTTCATGAGCGTGCCCGCACAATCGTCCTCTAAACGCGGATCGTCCGCCGCGTCGTACGCAATGCCGCCACACTCAGAGGAACCATAGAAGTTGTGTATCTTCAGCCCGGCCGCCTCATGAATAGCCCGTTCAAGCGCGGCCGACAACGGCGCGCCCGCCGAGATCGCAAGACGAACCTGCTCAGGGAGGGCCCCGGCTTGATGCCAGGCACTCCAAAGCGCCGGCACCGCCGGCAGTGTCAGCGCCGGTTCCAGGGCCGCCGCCCGCCGCACCGCTTCCGGCAGGGGCGACGGCGCCAAAATGAGCGGAATGCCGTGTAACAACAACGGCAGCACGAGGTTCGAGAAGCCATAGGAATGAGCCATTGAAATGACGCCGAGGTTCGGCCACTCCGGGCGCAGCCCCATGGTAGCCACAATGTTCTCCGCGTCGGCTACTAACTGGTCCGCCCGGAAGGCAATCTGACGCGGTTGGCCGGTCGTGGCCGAGGTGGTCTTAAGGTGGCAACAGGAGATCGGTGGCGTCCGCACCGGTGGCGGCGATTGTTCCAGTTCGAGCGGACATGCAATGGCATTGTCGCGCCAGGCCTGCAAAACGGCAAAGATGAACTCGGCGCCCTGCCCTTGCGGATGCGCAATGGGGGCGTCGTACCTGGGTAGGCGTTCGATATGGCGAGCCAGCTCGGCAAAAGTCCATCGCTGCCCGGAGCCCTGGTCGCGCAGAGCAAGCTCGTTGCCTCTTTCTTGGGCGATCTGGCGCCAGCGTTCGTAGAGCATTGTCATGTTCCTATCTGAGGGCTAGTCTATGCCGCAAGCATGATTTCAACTGGAGCCCGGGGCACGCGCTCGTTCTTGTTCGAACGAGACACGTTTGCCTTTGCGCACGAGTTAGTCTGGCAATACCGTTTCGATGCTGCCACGGGCGAGATGACTACCGCGCGGGCCGACCCGCCCCCCACCTACTACCACCGCTGCTTTGTGATGGTGCGATCGGCGCGACAGTTCTTCTACCATGCCCGTTTCGAGCCCAGCCTGCCCGCACTCGAGGCCGAGAGCTGTCGGCGGCTGATTCGCTCCATCGTCTCCCGCAACCCCCGCCGGGCAAGCGCTGAACCGGACCGCGTGGCCGTTCCCGGCTACGAGGGGTTACGTTCCTTCAGCGAGGCTTGGGAACCGTTGCTCAAAGCCGAGTGCGGCGCGGCCTGGGAATCTTATTTTCTTCGCAGCCATTGGCGGATGGTCTTCCCGGTATGGCGCGGACACCAGGAACAGACGGCCCGGCGGCTGGAGCGATCGATTCAAGAAGACGGCACCGCCGTCGTGCATCTCTTCCGTTTCCCCCACGTCACCATCAACCACGGAATCATGCTCTTCACGGTCAACGAAACCGACGGGGAGATACGCTTTCAGGCCTACGACCCCAATATCCCCGCTCATCACGTCGAACTGATCTACCGTCAGGCCGAACGGACCTTTCACTTCCCGCCCAATCACTACTGGGCGGGCAGCAAATTGGAGGTGGTCCAAATCTATCGCAATCTGTTCTACTGAGCAGGCCGCTGGCTTTCGACCGCCTTGGTGGTTGGCTGGCCCGGCCGCCAGAAGGCCATCCCAAAGAAGAGGAAGCCGCAGGCATTAATGCCGGCGATATAGCCCAGCTTGTAAATCCGCCCCTGGTTGCGCTCCGCGTAAATCGGCACGTCCTTCCCCAACAGCAAGCTCGGCAGCGCCACCGGCATCAGCGCGCCGTGGAGGATCCCCACCTTGAAGCCAGGGACTCGCTCAGGCCCATAGAATCGCGGTGCCGCCCAGTCGTAGCCAAACCCCATGACCAACCCCAGCAGAATCAAGGTCGCCGCCTTCCTGGCCAGCCTCTTCACCCAGCTCGCTGAAGCCGAGGTCGGGATCTCACTTAAGGGTGGTGGTGCCATGCTTCACAGCATGTTCCGCCCTTGCGCGCGCGCGCAAGCAGAATGCTCGGCTCCTTCCAGTTCAGGTTGCTGATTGGGCCGTCGGCCTAGCCGGACCCCTTTCCACCATCGCAGCCACCGCCACGAGTCCCGGACGGGGTGGATCTTGCTGCACCGACCTCGGCCGATCACCTGGATGGGGACAAACTCGATTCGGCATCCGGCCCGGGCAAAGGCCAGCAGCATTTCCGATTCAATCTCAAAGTGGTCAGTCTCCAAGTGCAAGGCAGCCCAGGCCTTCAGGTTGATTAACCGAAAGCCGCACTGGGAATCCGGCAGAAACCTGCCGGCGATCTGTGAGAGTTGCCGGCTCATCCAACGGTTCACTAAGCGGCGCAGCCAGGGGATCGCCTCCGCCCCGGGCATCCGATTGCCAATGACAAGTGAAGCGCCTGTCTCCTCGGCACAGCGCAGGAAGGCTGGGATGTCCTCTGGCCGATGCTGGCCATCGCCATCCAGGGTCATCACCCAGGCACAGCCTTGGGCAAGAGCGGCCGCCACACCCGCTTTGAGGGCAGCGCCCTTGCCAGGGTTCTGCTCTCTCCGGACAACTTGGGCGCCCGCTTCAACGGCCCATGCGGCGGTTTCGTCGCTGGAATTGTCGTCCACCACGAGCACCAGCGGCAGATGTTGGTGAACCTCCCGGACCAGCCCGGTAATGCTGGCCTCCTCGTTCCGACAAGGGATCACAACCGCGCATGTTACAGGCCAGTTCACCTCCGGATCGTATCTGCATCGGCCGCCAGGTGCAGCAAAATCTGCCACGCCCCTGCAACGCACCTTAGTCGGGAGTATTTTGCTGGCACTGCCACTCGAAGCGGATCCCTGAGGGCAGGTTAGGAGCGACGCCTTTTGGCCGAAGGAATGCAGCAGTTGCCCCCTCGCGCTACAGGAGCATCCCCGTAGCCGTGCCGGACCATCGGCTTAGTTGCAGGCAAGTTGCAGGCAGGTTGCAAGCCTCTTGCAGGCTTGTTTTAGGCTTCCTTCTTCCCCTCCCCCGCCCGGTCCATCCTGCGAGCGCTTAGGCATCCCACAGGGCCCGGGTATCAGGTATAGACAGCAGAAGGACCGCCAAGGTTACATAGATATGAACGACCTGAGCTCGATTTGGCCATTTTCCATTGCCCCGGCGTCGCCCGGCACCTATGCTCAAAGCCGACTGGATCATGGGCTATGAGACGATATTGACGGCAGTGAAAGCGCGCCGGGCGAAACATGCCGCCTTGCGCGGGCGTGCCATCCCAGCCTGGATTTTTCACAGTCGCCTTGAAACGCCTGCAGGCCGGAGCGCCGGTCTCCGACCCGGCGCCTCCCAGCCAATTGGCCGACGCCGGGTCGGAGTCCGGCACTCCGGAGGGTATGGAGTGTTCGGGCTGGGGCTCATCCATTCGCATCAAAGCCTGTCGTTGCCCTGCCGCAGGTTAGCGGCCAGCCGGACAGTCCCCTCGCCAGTCGCCACAGCGCCCCGCCAAGTTGCATGCCCAGCAAGATTCTCCTGATCAACGCGAATCGCTGCACGAGGCCAGACCCGGTTTTCCCCCTTGGACTGACTCATTTGAGCGCGGCATTGCGTCATGCTGGCCACACCACCGCCTGGCACGACCTGTTGGCCAATGGGGATCGTCTCGATGAGCTGATCGACGGTTACCGGCCTGATTTCGTCGGCATTTCACTGCGCAACATAGACGATGTGCTGATCGGCAAACGGGAAACGTTTTTCGATGATGCGATCTCGCTTGGCGCAAGGATTCGGCACAAACTCGCCTGCCCGGTTATCGTTGGAGGCAGCGGGTTCAGCATTTTCCCACAGCGGTTGCTGGAGTTGGCCGGAGCGGATTTCGGAGTTTGTGGTGCAGGCGAAAAGGCCATCGTCTCTCTGATCGCAGCTCTGGAAAAGGGTAGCTGCTTCACCGAAATCCCAGGCCTGGTTTTCCGGCAGAACGGACGGATCGTTGTCAACCCGCCCGTAAACGCCCAACCCAATGAGCAGCTTGCCGATACCGACTGGCCCACCGCAGTCACCGATTACTACCTGCGGACTGCTGGCATGCTCAATGTGCAAACACAGCGCGGCTGCGGATTCCGCTGCGGATATTGTACTTATCCGGTGATCGAAGGTAAGCAGCACCGCCGTCGCCCTCCCGAAATGGTGGCCGATGAGTTCGCCCAACTCCAGCGCCTCGGCGCCAGATACGTGTTCATCGTAGATTCGGTCTTCAACTCCTCTGCCCGTCACGTCGTAGAGATCTGTGAAGCCATTTTGCGACGCAAGGTGAAGCTATCGTGGGGGTGCTTCCTCCGACCGCAAGGCCTCACCGCCGACCTGATGAAGCTCATGGCGCAGGCTGGGCTATCGCATATCGAATTCGGCTCAGACAGCTTCTGCGATGAGGTGCTAGCGGCCTATCAAAAGGATTTCGGCTTTGAGGACATCCTTCATTCCAGCGAGCTGGCGCGGCAGGCTAACATTGACTGCTGTCACTTTCTCATTTGCGGTGGACCTGGAGAGACGCAGGAAACGCTTGCACGGGGGTTCACCAACTCACGCCGGCTGAAAAGCGCCGTTATCCTGGCGGTGGTAGGAGCGAGAATTTACCCTGGCACGCGTCTATTTGCGCACGCGGTCAGCGAAGGACAAATCAAGCCGGACGCGGACTTGCTCGCACCCCGGTACTACCTCGCTCCCGGCCTGACCGAAGAGGCGGTCTTCGCGCAGCTTCAGGAGTTCGCCCGTCTCTCTCCGAACTGGATCGTGGGCAAGCCTGATCCCGGTTACGCGAGCCTGGTCGAGCGCTTGCGCCAGCGCGGGGTGGTGGGACCTCTCTGGAGCTACTTTGCCATCCTGCAACGCATTCAACCCCGGAAAACCGTGGCTGCCTAATGACCAAACGCCTCCTGCTTATTTCTCCCGTCGCCAGCACCGGCCTGGTGGCCAAGGATTTTTACTTCCGGCTGCCTGTGCTGGGCTTGTTAAAAGTGGCGGCGCTCACGCCGGCCGGTTGGCAGGTGACGATCCAGGACGAGAAGGTGGAACCGCTGGACCTGGACCAGAGCGCCGATCTGGTGGGAATCACGGCGATGACCACGACCGCGCCCCGGGCATATCAAATTGCCGATCACTTCCGGCGCCGCGGGATGAAGGTTGTGATGGGAGGAATGCACGTCTCGGCCCTGCCGGAAGAGGGCTTGCAGCATTGCGACAGCGTGGTGGTAGGAGAAGCCGAAGAACTCTGGCCCCGCTTACTGCTGGACTTCGACCAGCAATCGCTGCAGCCCATCTACCGCCACCAAAACGGCTTCCCCACGCTGGAGCATCTGCCGGCGCCGGACTGGACGTTGTATCGTGACAAGCGCTACCTCCCGGTCCACTTCGTTGAAACGACACGGGGCTGTCCTCTTGATTGCGAGTTTTGCGCGGTTACCACGGCGTTTGGCGGCAAGTATCGCAACCGCCCGTACGAGGAAGTGGTCGCCGAACTGCGCAACCTTCGTCCCTTCGAAGGCCGTTTCATCCTCAAGAACTGCGTGTTCTTGGTAGATGACAATATCATCAGCAATCGCGCCTATGCCCGGGAGCTGCTACCACGCCTGGCGGAGTTCAAGCTCAAGTGGTACAGCCAGGCCTCCATGAATATCGCCAAGGATGAGGAAATCCTTCAGCTTTGCCAGCGTAGTGGATGCGTTGGCCTGTTTATCGGCTTCGAGTCTCTTTCCGAGGAGAACCTGCGAGCCCTGGGCAAGCGCACCAACCATCCGCAGCAGTACCATGAGGTGGTGCAGCGGATACACGATCACGGCATCGGAATTGACGCTTCGTTCGTGTTCGGGCTTGATGGCGACGACGAGGGCGTCTTCGACCGCACGCTGGAGTTTGTCGAGCGCGCCAAGGTCGAAATCCCCTACTATTCCATTCTAACGCCGTATCCCGGCACGCGACTGCACGAGCGCTTGACACAAGAAGACCGCATCCTCACTCGAGATTGGTCGCTCTATGACACCAGCCACGTAGTTTATCAGCCTCGGACCTTCACGCCTGACCAACTGCTGGCCGGCTATTACCGGGTCCTCAAGCAGTCGTTTTCCCTGGGCGCAATCTTCCGGCGGCTCTGGGGAACAACGGCTTACAAGCCCTTCTTTTACCCGATGAACTTTGGGTTTCGCCACAGCTCCCGCGAGCTCGGCCGCGCCTATCAACAAGGTCGAATGGGCCTTCCACTAGCCACACGGATACCGAATTAGTGTGCTGTCTCAGAATTGCATATACATTTACGCGCGAAAGCGGCAGAGGACAGCCGCACTCCAAGACGCTAGCGCGGCCACCTATGCGACGGAAAACGCGAAGCGTCTTGGAGTGCGGCTGTCCTCTGCCGCTTTTCGGCGTGTCACGAACTTCTGCAATTAGTCACTAGCCCGTGCTATTTCCGCCCAACAAGCCACTACCACATCCGCCCCCGCGGGTTGTTGTGACCGGCGCTGGTATCGTGAGTGCACTCGGCATCGGCTGGCGGCAGAACGCGGAAGGTTTCCGTGCCGGTCGCACCGCATTCCGTCCCGTTTCACTCTTCGACGTCAGTCGCCAACGTGTCAAGACCGCTGCCGAGGTGGCCCTGCCGCAGGTTCTGCCAAAAACGCTCCTCACGGCTCGCCAGATCGCCCGGCTGGACCGGGCCGGCGCCATGCTGCTGCTGGCGGGGCATGAAGCCTGGGTCCAGTCCGGCTGGGAACCTGCCGAAGAGCTACCCCTGGTTCTCGGCACCACGGCAGGCGGCATGTCCCTTGGATTGGCCATGCCTGGGAACTGATTCGTCGCGGCCAGGCGGAGCGGATAATCGCTGGCGGACATGACGCACTCAGCCTGATGGTCTTCTCGGGCTTTGATTCACTCCAGGCGCTTTCACCCACGGTCTGCCGCCCTTTCGACGCCCGGCGCGATGGCCTGGCCCTCGGCGAAGGCGCGGCGATCCTTGCCCTCGAGACGTTGGACAGCGCGCGCCGGCGAGGTGCGGTCATAGTTGGGGAGCTCATTGGTTACGGCACCTCGATGGATCCACACCACCTCACCCAACCTCAACCCCAAGGAGATGGGGCGGTTGCTGCCATGACGCTGGCTTGCGAAAGCGCCCAAGTAAATCCAGCGGAGATTGACTATATCAACGCCCACGGCACCGGCACAGCGCTTAATGACAGCGCAGAGGCTGCAGCTATCAATCGCTGGGCCGGGCCGGGAGCGTCCACGCTGCCTGTCAGCTCCACCAAAGCCGGCATCGGGCATTTGCTGGGCGCCGCCGGTGCTGTGGAAGCCGTGGTTTGCCTCATGACTTTGAGGGAACAGTGGCTGCCTCCCGAATCGACCCTCGGCACCCCCGATCCGGCCTGCAGTTTCCCGATTGTTCACAAGCCCCAGGACGCGCGCGTGGACGTTGTCCTGTCTAATTCTTTTGGCTTCGGGGGGGTGAATGCGAGTTTGATCTTCAGGAGGTGGCCATGAACCGGGTTTTTGTCTGCGGACTGGGTGCAGTATCTCCCGCAGGTTGGAATGTCGCCGCCATGCGGGGCGTGCTGGCACAAGGAGAGCCCCTGCCCATTCAACCGCTCGAACGCCCGGGTGGTGAGCAGCCGCTCCGAGCACGTCTGGTTCCTCCTCCACCCACACGCCTGCCATTCCTTGCGCACCCACGCCTGCGCCGAACCAGTCCCATCACGCACTACGCCGCTGCCGCTGCGCTCGAAGCAGTGGCCAGCCTGCGTCCGAACAACGAGACCCACCAGCGGCTTGGTGTGGTCGTTTGCCTCCAGTCAGGATGTGTCCAATACTCGTACCGATTCTTCGAAGAAACGCTGAAGGACCCCGCCACCGCCAGCCCTCTCCTTTTCCCTGAGACCGTCTTTGCGGCGCCAGCCAGTCATGTCGCCGCGCTACTGGATAACACACCGCTGGTCTATACCTTGACTGGCGACCCGGCCTGTTTCCTGCAAGGGATGTCGCTCGGGGTTCAGTGGCTTCAGGAACAACGCGTGGATGCGTGCGTTGTCATCGGGGCCGAGGAAACCAACTGGCTGCTCGCGGACGCGCTCTGGCACTTCGAGCATCGGGCCATTGTCAGCGCCGGCGCCGGGGCGGTGTGCCTTAGCCTCGATCCCACCAAGTCACTGGGGGTTGAACTGGATGCGATCACCGATGTCCATACCTACACAAGCCGGACAAACCGCGCGCGTGCGGCGCAGCTCATGCGCGAACAATTGCCGCCAGGCTCTCCGGAAGAACTACTTTGTGACGGCGTTAGCGGTAGCGGGCGGGCGGACGCTGCGGAACTGGCTGCGTGGCGCGATTGGCCCGGTCCGCGCATCAGCCCCAAACGCATTTTAGGTGAAGGGCTTATGGCCGCAGGCGCCTGGCAGTGCGTGGCGGCGTGCGATGGAGTTGCAACCGGGCAATTTGGGGCGGCGACCGTCGGTCTGGTAGGCAGTAATCAGCAGGCTGTGGGGGCCCGATTCGTGCGCGATCGCTGCCGCGTTTCGGATTTGCCGGCGGACAAGCAGCAGTCCAGCATTAGACCATGAGTTCGCGGGTCATCTTGATCACGGGGGCCAACGGTGGCCTGGGACAAGCTATTGCCCGCGCGTTTCTGCATGCATCCCCTGCCAATGTCGTCTGGCAAGGCGTCCGGTCTCGGCGAGACCGCGCTGATCAGTTGGCCCAGGAAAACCCGGACAGGTGCTCTTGTCTAACGCTGGACGTGACCAGCCCCGAGTCCTGGAAGCAGGCGGTCGCACAAATCCTGGAGCGCAACAGCCGGCTGGATGTACTGGTCAATAACGCCGGTAGCCACGAAGATGCTCTCCTCGCCAATATGCCCGTGGACTCCTGGCAACGGGTCCTGGCGGCCAATCTCGACGGCGTCTTCCATGGGTGCCAGGCCGTGCTCTCGGCGATGATCGGCCAGCGCCATGGCCGGATTGTTAACGTGACGTCGCTGAGCGCGCTGCTGGCTCCACCGGGCCAGACCAATTATGCTGCGGCCAAAGCTGGCGTGATCGCGCTCACGCAATCGTTGGCCAAGGAAGTCGCCCGGATCGGCATCACCGTCAATGCGGTCTGCCCTGGTTTCATCGAGACCGATGCGCTGTCCCGGTTGAGCAGCGAGGAACGAAAGGCTACGGCGATGCGAATTCCCATGCGGCGCCTTGGCCGGCCCGAAGAGGCCGCGGCGGCAGTGCATTTCCTGGCTTCTGCCGATGCCAGCTACATTACGGGCTCCGTGCTCAAGGTTGACGGGGGAATTCTATGAGGACCGTCGCCGCAGGGATGAACTGCAGCATCATACACTTCAATCACGGCCTGAGTATTCAGCGCCTCCATGGGAGGAATGTCCATTCAGGTCGGAGCGCGGCGTTTACGCCGCAGCAAGGCACCACAAAGGGGGCAGCCCCGCTCTCCGGGCGCTGCGGCGCGAACGCCGCGCTCCTAGCCTCACCTGAATAGTCACTTGGAAAATGGGATACAGGCTCTTAATCATTCAGCCTTCGTATTACCGCTCGCCGGTGGACCGCTCGATTTACAGAACTCGCCGCCGTAACACAGTGCCCCTGACTCTGCCTTACTTGGCAGCCCTGACCCCGGCAGGATGGGAGATCAACCTCCTGGACGAACAATTGCAGGAGATTGACTTCTCTTCCTGTCCCGATTTGGTCGCGATTACGAGCGGCACTCTTCAGTCTCTTCGCGCCTATGACATCGCCGACGAGTTCCGCCGGCGTGGCGTACCAGTTATCATTGGCGGGCCGCATACCTTCTTTCACGCAGAAGAAGCGGGCGAGCATTGCAGCGCTGTAGGTATCGGCGAAGCCGAGGTCATCTGGCCGCGCATGCTCGAGGATGCGATCGGCGGGCGTCTGAGCAGCCTCTATCACGCCGACCTGCTGCCCAACCTCGCCGGCCTGCCGCTCCCACGCTACGATTTGGTGGACCTGCGCCGCTACGGTCCGTTCAAGACGTTCGTTGTCGTCTCCTCACGTGGCTGTCCCTTCCGCTGCGATTTCTGTTCCGAACGTTTCCTGCTGGGCGACCGCTATCGGTGTCGCCCCGTGTCGGAAGTCATCGAGGAAATCAAGCACTGCCGCAGCCGCAATCTCC
>Ga0209697_10003836_pt1 | contig 20064 bp, 6 predicted proteins | sample AliMusrvi5mmetaG_FD_184115 | JGI IMG/M metagenome (GOLD analysis project Ga0209697, IMG submission 184115) | Freshwater lake bacterial and archeal communities from Alinen Mustajarvi, Finland, to study Microbial Dark Matter (Phase II) - Alinen... | ecosystem: Environmental > Aquatic > Freshwater...
GCAGGAAATCGCGCACTTTGCCCTCCGCGGAGGTCTCGATGCGCATGTCGAAGGCCGGAACGAACGCGTCGGGATAGCGAAAGTCACTCCGCCCGGAAATCTCGAGGCCCTTCAGGTAGGCATCTCGATAGAGACCGCGATCGATCAACTGGCGCATCTCGCCGAGGCGGGAGGCCGTGTCCGGGGGGGGCGTCGGAGCGCCGCTCGGCAGATACATTCGCGCGTGCGTGAAGATGATCGTTTCGTCGAGCGGCCGGCTCAATACATTGACGCCGATCGTGCCGTTGCCGCCGATCAGTCCCTGCTCCCACGTCTCTGCGAACGTGGTGCTTACGAAACCGCGCCGCGGAACGGGCAAGCTGCCATTGGCGGAATGAGATTGCCCGGGACGTTTTTTCTTTTCCGCGTCAGCCTTGGCTTTATCGACGGCGGGTTTGAGCTTCGCGATGGTCGCCTTGGCCTCCTCGATCCGGCGCTCGATGTCGGCCAACTCCAGCGCCTTGCGAATCTGGCCGGCGGCGTCCCTTCTTGCCGCGTCTTCCGGCATGTCTTTAAGTGTGGGAATCCTCTCAGGGGTCTCTTCGAGAAGCCAGTCGTCGCTGCGTTGCGCGGCCAGGGGAACCTGCCGGCTGTTGGTGATGTTCGCCATGGGGTTGCGGGCCCAGGCGTACCGGTAATGCAACGGCTGCGGGACAAAGGGACTGCTCAGAACCAGGATGTTGCGCGATTGGACCGGCCGCTTGCGGTTGTCTTTTGTGCCGTCGCTGTACCAGTCGACGTCGGCGGGGTAGAAACGCCGGTCGTTGCCGGCGATGGCGAAGCCCACCAGCTTATCGGTGCTCTCGTCTTTCATCTTGGTGGCGGTGCTCATCGTCAGCCTGATCGTGCCGGCGACGATCTTGACTTCCTCGATCGCCGGCGGCAGCCAGTACTCATCGGCGTCGCCGCCTGTCAGCAGTCCGTACTGCGTCGCGAGCGCCCACTTGGCGGCGCGTTCGCCGACGGGAATCTTGATTTGCGGGTGATAGAAGCTCTTTCGCTGGTCGAAACTGCTGACGAAACCGACGTTCTTGTCGCCGGCATCGTAGAGGTCGCGGAACGTCTTGTACTGCGCCTCGCGGATGTAGGGCCCGGCGTCATACATCGGCTTCAGGTAATTCTCCGGGGTCTGCGGCTCGCTGGCGGTGCAGAGCGAGATGATGCAGAACGGCATCCGCGGGTCGCGGAACGTCTCGCGCCAGGCGGCGATCATCTTTCCGAACACCTGGTAGTACATCCGCGCTCCGGCAGAGCCGCCAAAACAGTTGTTGTAGCCCTGATGAAAAACCGCCCCTTTAATCGCCAGGCCGCCGAGCGGCTTGATCACGCCCGCGTAGCAAAAGCCCGGACGATTCCGATCGGCGGCCGGGCCGGGCCTCAGGTCGGCCGGAACGGACTGGCCCTTGCTCTTCGGTTTCTTGTTGTTGGCGTTATGGCTCTCGATGCGTTTTTTGAGGTCGGCCTGCGGATCGAAGGCGGCGATCTTGTCGTCCCAGCCCTTGAGCAGTTCCCGGGTTTCCTTGCCGTCGATCTTCCGCAGCAGATCCTCGGGCGTCCATGTCTCGACCGTGGTCCCGCCGATCGAGGTGTCGATCAGCCCGATGGGGACGCGGCTGGCCATGAACAGCCGCCGGCCGAACACGTAGCCGATGGCCGAGAACTCCTTGACGGTCTCGGGGGAACAGACATTCCAGTCGCCCCTGCGGAAATGCCGGTGGGACCACGCACTCCACTCGTCGAGTCGCTCGAAACTCCTCACAGACTTGAACCCCTTTCCCTGCGGCAGGGCCAGGAGCCGGATCTGCGGGAAGTTCGCCGAGACGATTTCCAACTCGCCGTCGTCGACTTTGCTGATGGGAAATGCCATGTTGCTCTGGCCGCCGAGCAGCCAAACGTCGCCGACCAGGATATTCTCCAGCGTCAGCGTCAGCGATTTTCCCTTGACCGTCATCGCCTGCGGCGCGGAGTTGGCGGGCATTGCCTTGAGGGTGACCTGCCACGACCTGTCGGCCGCCGCCTGGGCCTGGGCCTGCTGGCCGGCGAACGAGACGATCACCTCCTCGCCGGGATCGGCCCAGCCCCAGATGTTCAGCGGTTTGTCGCGCTCGAGCACCATGTTCCCCTGGAAAATGTTGCTCACACAAAGCCCTTGGCCGACTGCGGGAAAGTCGACCACGTCCTCCTCGGGCATGGCCTTCTTTCTATCGGCGGCATTGGTGATGCCGCCGATGAAGAGGGCCAATAGCAAACAGGGTAAAGTCATTCTAGTCAACATGCGTAATCCTTGGCGTAAGTGATAACCTTTGGCCAGGCCGGATTGTCCGGCCGATCTGCATCAGCTTGTCGCGGCGCACTCATGGGGTATTTCCTGCCTGTTTCGCTTCCTCGAATCCGATCATCTTCCTGGTCTCGGTGGACGACTCGATCTTTTTTACGATTGCATCCAAGGACTTGCCCAGCCTCCCGCCAAAGAGGGCCTTGATCTTGGGCAGGGCATCCTTGGCATTGGCGCCGTATTTCGGCAGGATATTCACAAGCATCTTGATCTTGAATCCGGCCTTGCCGGTCTTGACCTCAAAGGTCGCGAGGGCCGCCTCGATACCACCCTTGATGTTGAGGTTCGCCAGGATCGAAATAACCTCGGTCATAGCGCCCAGGTTGTGATAGGATTGATAGGTCAAGTCCTTGTCGTCCATGATGTAGCGGACCTTGTCGGCAACATAGTGGAAATCGACGAGCGGAATGTTCGCGATCAATTGCCCGCCGGTGGCACGGGCAACGGCGCGTTTGTGGTCGAGCAGCTTGTTGGCGGCGGCATAGAACAGATCCTTGTCCTTCACCAGTCCGGCCTTGTAGGGGTCGTTGCAGAGAGTATTCAGACTGCGCCCGACCGTGTAGTCGAGATGGCCGAAGGTGTCCGTCGGCTCGTCGGCCAGAATGATCCTCAGCATATCGTTGTAGTACTTGTAGGCCGGTTCTCCGTGCCGGCACAGGGCATTCGCCGCCGCAGCCCGCACCTCGATGTCCTCGCGGGTGTCGCGCATTACGGAGGCCAGGTCATCCAGTACCGGAACCGTCGTTTCCGACGGACACTTTTCCCCAAAGTATCCACAGGCGCTCAGCTTCTCTTTTTTGGAGCCAGCCTTGACCATCTTTCGGATTGAAGCGACCAGCTTGGGCGGCCTGCCGCGGAGCGCCCCCACGGCCTCCTCGCGGACCTTCGGCATGGGGTGGTCGAGCAGGGCCAGCAGTTCCGCGTCGCTCTTGCTCTTGATGTCCAGGGTGGCCAGCGCGATCGTGTCGGCGACCTCCCGGCCCTTCAGCCATATCGAGGGGTCGGAATCCCTCCCGGTGATGAACAGCTTGTGCCGTCCGAGGCAGTAGTTCAGCAGGTGGGATCCGGCATCGCTCAGCCCGCGATAGCTGAAAATGCCGCCGCCTGCATCGTCATACGTGAAGTTTCCGTCCCAGGTGCGGTTGAGCGTGTGCAGCCAGCGGGTCTCCTTGAAGAAGGCGGCCGAGGTCTCCGAACCAGCGAGGTTGGCTCCCAGCCCGGTCCAGAGCTGATTGAAGTAATGGCCGGTATGGCCGGTCTCCATGGTGTTGTGTGCCGCAGCCGACATTCTGGAGAAGAAGGCGGCGCCGCGCGTGTTTCCATGAATGGAAAAGGCGACTGCCGCCAGACCGCTCATGCCGTTGTTGTTATACGAGTCGGCCCTCGGCTCATGCACGCCGTACGGCAGCGTGCCTTTGTCGATGAAACTGCTGTAGAAAATCTGGTCTTGCTCGATGGCCGCCTGGACTTCGGGATGCCGGACACCGCACTTTTCGGCCAGCTCCAGGGAGATGAACAGCGGCAGGCTCGACTGATTCATGACGGCATAGCCCATGAGGCGACCGTGCAGCTTGCCCCCATTGAAATCGGGTATGGCCATGCCGTGTCCCCAGAGGCCGGCGGCATCCCGCCCTCGGGCGATGGCCACCGAATAGGATTTGATCGCCGGCAGCACGAACTCGTCGCCCGTGAGCAGATAATACTCGCAAAGCAGAAGGTTCGTGTAGCCCCAACTCCAGGCTGAACCGCTCCCGAGACTGAGTCCAATATCCGGCTTGGCCCAGGGGGCTTGATGCAAAACCTCTCTGACCACGGCGATGTACTTCGCTTCGCCGGTTGCCAGCAGCCCAAGCAGACCGATAGGCAGGCCCTGACCGCTAAAATTCCTCGATTTGACGAGGGCCTCGGCGGCGCGGGTGACAATGGCATCGGTCTTGGGGCAATTGTAGGGGGCGGTATTGCTGTAGGCGCCCAGCACCTCGAGCTGCAGATCGACCTGCTTGCCGTCCTTGAGTGTCAATGTGAGGACACCCTTGGCCTTCTCGGTCTCCGCCTGGTCGATGGCGGCGGCCAGTTGCTGACGCGTGCCTTCCTTGAACGGGATCCCGCCCGCGGCGACGATCGCATCGCCCACTTTGAGCTTTCCATCTGCCGGCGAGCCTGGCTGCACCTTGGTGATTTCGATGTCGCTCGCCGAAATCACCCCAAGTAGACCGGTAGGCCCGAGGTGACGCTCCTTGTGCTCGATCTGCCGGGCAGGGGCTGCGCGGCCGGCCAGCGCGGTGGCGACTAGCAGGCAAAAAATGAATCGACTGGTGTATTTCACGGGTTACTTCTCCAGCGGCGGGATCTTCATCTCTTCCATGCACACGGTCAGGTGGGCGCGGTGCGGGATGAGACCCTGGGTCGGTTTGTTGTTCATCGGGAAATTGGCGACGGCAATGGTTATCTTGCCGCTTTTGAACTCGTCGCGGTAATCGGCCCAGACATGGACGCCGCGCGGCTTGCCGCCCTCTTTCCGCCAGGCGACGACGCCACTTTTCGACTCGGCCAATAGCTTGCCGTTGGCATGGATCGCGTAACCCTCGCCCATATTGACGTGTGCGCTGCCAGCGACCCGGATGCGGTAACGGTGGCCGTCCTGCAAAGGCGGAAGATCGAAGCTCTGACGCATCAAGAGCACGTCCTTTTCGCAGAGCGTCTTCGGTGGAACGCGGCAATGGGGCATCCAGTCCGGAAGGGCCGCCTTGTCATCGAGTTGACCGAACGGCGCGGCGCCGCTCATCCAGCCCGCCTTCTTGGCGTCAAAGTCAGGCGCAAACCAGTTCTCCATCCCTGTCGGATAGATCTGCCCGCCCTTGGCCTTGTCCTGGGCTTTGGGCAGGTCGTATCCGAAGTAATCCCAGGAGGCGCTGGCCGTGTCTTCACCAAATGGCTTCCAATCGTAGTCGTGGATGCCGGCGGCACGATAATACGCAACCGCTTCATCCAAGGCGTCATTCAGGAACGGCGACCCACGCGCCGGCTTCTCGCCCTTGAGCGCCGACTTCAGGTCTGGCTGGTATCGATCATTATTCACAAAATTCACCAGCGCGCCGTCGAGGATCATCGGCTTGACCGCCGCCAGATGCGCGGCCTTCTGCTCCTCCGTTGGCGTCGGCTTCGCGGCCGCGGCAGTATCTTCGGCGGCTATGCGGGCTTCACGATCCGACTTCGGGATCGCCTCGGCCTGACCGCCCTCCAAACGCACCATCGCCCGCCCCATCGCCTCGCCCACCAGCATGTAGGTTTCGGCATTGCGGTTGTAATGGTAGTCCTGCTCCTTGGGCGACTCTTCCACCTCCCGCCAGAAATCGCGGGTGTCCACCGAGGCCACCGTGCCGGTGAACTCCGGATGCTGTTTCGGGTCGCCCACGGCCATCTGTGCCTCCCAGACCCCTTTCCATCCTCCAGACTGCAACCTGTAGCCGTGAAAGCCGACCGTGGCCACGACGACCCGCATCTTCGGCGCGTTGAGATCCTTGCGCAGGTCGTGGATCAGGTTGACCAGGTGCTTCTCGTACTCTGCTTTGGGCGCGTCTTTGTCTTTGTGCCCCTGGAACCAACCGAAGCCGGCGATCTCATGGCCCTGGCCCTTGTAGCCCGGCACAATCTTGGCGATGTTGTCGAGGGTCTGTTGGACGCCTTTGACCATCAGGCGGTATTCGAGTCCTTCGGACTCTTCTTTGAGTTCTGCCCTGCCGCTGGAGGGCGGCCGGAAGTCGTACCCCAGAGAGCGGTTGCCCTGGGCGGTCTTGATCAGAAGAACCTGCTCGTCGTGGAACGTGCCCATCACATAACCGAAGCCCACTTCCGGCCCAATGGATCTAGACCTCGGTAAACACGTGCTATTGGCAGTGGCGCTCAAGGGACAGCCTTTGCCGCCTTCCACGAGCCGAGCTTCCTGGAAGTAGACATCGTTGCGGACCGTCCAGTTGCCCGCCTCATCGAGCAGGTATTGGAACTTTTTGTCCTTCTTCGTCACGGTCTCGAGATCACCCTTGCCCTCGAGGTCAACCTGCTCGATCCAGAACGCGGCCGAACCGCTCTTGAAGTAGGTGATCGCGATGGGATAGCGCTTGCCCGCTTCGAGCGCGACCTTCGCGCACACGGGCTTGCTCCCTACCTCTTTGCGGTAGACCTCCTTGCCCTCGAGGGTCACGATGGCGTGGGTGCTGTCGCCGAAGCCGGGATGCAGGGTGTAGGTTCCCGTTGCAGGAACGGTGATCCAAGCGGTCGCCACGACGGTATGCGATCCAGCGATCGCGGGCAGGCTCGCCCCCACGGTGCCTAGGGCCACCGTCGCCGCCTTGGCCGGCGTCAGCTTGGCATAGTCTGCCATCGGATCGTATGCGCCCTGGTAGAGGCTAACCACGGCACCCTTGTCCGCTTTGAGATCGGCCGACTGGTAGGCGCCGTGGGCCACCACCGCAGCCCCTCCAATGGGCATAACACCGGGGATAATCGCCGGATCGGCCGAAAGAAACACGCTCGGATAGAGCGGCCGGGCACCGCTGATGTCGCCCATGCCGACCATATTCGACTGCCCCGCCAGGATGTAAACCTTGACTGGCTTGGTGGCGTCACCGGGTTTGCCATCCGGCTTGGGGAGGTCCAGTTGAATCGCCGTCTTGGCATTCCCTTCGGCCGCGCTAACAGCCGAGATGCCAATGGCTAGGACTGCCAGCAGGTACCCGAGTTTTGCTGCCTTCTTAAAGGCGAAAATTGTGGTTTTCATATCGGTAACATTTCCTTTTCTAGTTATTCTTTTGTAGGTCAGGCTTTCCAGCCTGACAACCGGGAACTGTCAGGCTGGAATGCCTGACCTACTTGAAATTCTGGCGGGTGGTTGATTCTTTTACAACGCCTTACCTCAGCGGTGTTAGCGTGAATTGCTTGATGGTCAGGCCGCGGAACGGGGCCTTGCGCGTGAACCGCAGAACATTTTGTCCTTTGACCAACGCGATCTCGACCGGCTCGGTATCCTGCCACATGCCAAGGGTGCAGGGCATGGCCACGACGATCGGCTCCTGGAGTCCGTTGGGCGCGACTGAGAGCTTCTGGTCGGAACTCACCGTCGCCACGCGTGCAGCAAGCGCGTACTTCCCGGCTTGCGGCGCGTCGAACGTGTACTCGAACGCCTCCTCGCCACCCAGCCGATTGTAGTGCAGTTGCATCCCGCCGGCATGGCTCTTCATGAACGCGATTGTTTTCGTATTGCCCGTCGGCTTGCTGCATGCCGCCGCCGGAATCGCGATTGCCCCGTCGGAGCCGACGACGATCTTCTTGTCCGCTTCCGTAATGTGGGCTTTTTCAATCGCCTCGGCCTCCTTCGATTGATTGGCTTCGGCAATGTCCTGGCCGAGCGGGCCTAACTCAACCGCCTTGGCCGCGGCAACGATCGCTTCTGCCTGGCAATGGGCCACGGCGCTCCAGAAGCCGCCGGCAATGTTCAGGCGGTCGTTGTAAGCCTCCTCGCCAAGGATCTCGCCGATCCACTGCGCCCGCAAGACCTTTTGGTAATCCCGCGGATCTGCTCGCGCCTGCGTCTCCAGCAGGAAGTCCGTGCCGCTGCGACGTGTCTTTTCGTGGTCCCACCAGCTCCACTTCCAAGTCGCGCCGAGGTTGATCACCCATCCTTTCGGCGTCCAGTGGCCGAGCGCGGCATGCGCGTGCTGGGTCACTCCCCACACCGGGATGCCAAAACTACAGAGGATAAACCGCCCGAAGAACGCGCGCCGTCCGCAGACGCCCCCATTCTTAATGATATTCTGGTAGAATTCCAGGGAATCCGTATCCTTGAACTCCTTCTCACCCCCGTACTTGACTTCCGTCTTGACGGCCCCCGAATAGCGCCAACCATAGTTCGGGTTGTTGATGTGGTCGGGCCGGTAGTTCCGCAGCATCTCGCGGCCCCACGCCAGCACGCGATCCGGAGCGTCGCTGTTGACGATCATCCGATACTCCCAGACGGACATGCCCTTGAAGGCGGGATCTAGTTCGCCATCGAGATAGGCCTTCTCGTAATGCAGGTAGCGTTTCACTGGGTCCACGATGGCCGGGGCATCCGGCCGGTCAACGGGATTCCGCTGCCTCACCGGCACGGCGTGCTCCAGGGCGGTGCCCAACGCCAGACGTTGGAAAAGACCTTCGTCGGCCTTTGTGCTCGCCTTTTGGATCGCCGTGTAAATCTGCATCGCCCGACCGTAATTGCCCTCCTTGGCGCCGCCCGCCACCAGCATCTCCTTCATCAACTTATCATCGCTCAGAAGCTTCTTCAGCAGGGCTTCCTGCTCCTTCCCCTGCTGGGCGAACTCCGCCAGGCCGCGCGGCGTTGCATTGGCGAGCACGGTACACTTGACCAACTTTGCGTCCATCTTGTCACTTGCCAGGAATGATTGCACCTCCGCCAGGAGGATCCTGGCCGCCGCCAGCGCGTCCTCTTGCGTTTGGGAGAGCGCGTTTTCCGCGGCCCGGCAGGCCTTTGCCGCAGCCTCCTTCTGCTTGGCATCCTTCGATTTGGCCACGCGCTGCGAGGCGCTCGCGGCGGCCTTCACCGCCGATTGCGCGGCCGCCAGCGCGGAGTTTGCCTTCAGAAATGCGCCGCGTTTCTGCTCGTCGATCTTCGGCAGCGATTTGCCGATCTCCGCCTGCAATGCCGTGAGCATCTCGGAGTAGTCTGCTTGCAGCTTCTCCCCGGCCGCGGTCAGCGAAGTCCGCGGCTCAGCGTTTTTGGCAGCCGCCGAAAGGTTGGCGAGGTCGATCAGCGTCACCGCCAGCAGGCATGTCGCGCCAAACAATGTCTTCAGGTTCGTCACTTTGCCATCTTTCATGAATTTCTTTCTCGTCAGGACAGAAGGGTTCGCGGGGTTGTAGGTTGTCTGAATAACGGATTGGCGAATTCCGACCCCCGAGGGGTTAAAGCCATTAGCCGGTGGTTGCGAAGCTTTAGCGACGCCACCACCGGTTGTGGTCGCCACACGTGAGTCCATCGTCGCGTAGCGACGACGCGACGGTAGCCATGGGTTTCAACCCTCAGAACGCATGGCCCAACCGTTCTGTCAGTCGCGTAGCGACGATTGAAATGGCCCGGTTCCCGATGGCACGCGTCTCGTTTTCAATCGTCGCTACGCGACGGAGGGCAATTTCGCGGGATCCGATCTGTGGGTTAAAACCCACGGCTACCATCGTAACGTCGCTACGCGACGACTTGAATCAAGTTCCATACTCCCGTTGTGTAACGATGCCCGGCTGCGGAACCGGATACCTTCCGTCCGGCCCCGCCACCAGCGGTGCGGATGAATCCATCGTCAGCTTGTCCAAGTCGGGTGCGAATTCGTGGGGGCAGTTGAGCATTTGTTCAAAGGTCACCACCTGGCCGGTATGGGCGGCCATGCGTCCCATCGACGTGACGAGGCTCGCTTCGGCCCCGCGCTTCGCCTCATTGTAAGGTGTGTCGTGGCGGATGGCGTCGATCAAGTCTTCCCATTCGCACGCATAGGGGGACGGTTCGGGTTGAGGAAAGGCCCAGGCCAGCTTGTCCTTGGTCATGGCCCGCCCCCGGTAGATGCGGCACCTGCCCGGGTGATGGCCGCCGTCGTCGATCACCGCCAGGCCCTTGGTGCCGAAGGCCTGGCCGGTCATCTCGGTGTGGCAGCCATTGATGCAGCGGCCGTAGAGGTACAGCCGTGCGTTGTCGGCAAAGACATACTCGACCGAGTAGTTGTCGAAGTTCTGATCGACACAATCGCCGCGGTAGTCTCGGCCGCCGTTGGCTTGGGCGTAAATCGGCCAGGCATCCTTCATCCAGCAACATTCGTCAATCTGGTGGATATAGAGGTCGCTGAAGAGGCCGCCGCTGGCCCAGAGAAAGCCGTGGAAGAGACGCGTCTGATAGAGCAGCTCGCTTTGCTCCTTGGGTTTTGGACCATAGAAGCCGAGGTAGGCCTGAACCATTCGCGAGGCCCGCAAGGCGACGATCTCGCCGATCTCGCCGCCTTGGATGCGCTCGTGGAGCGCCCGCCGCGCGCGGCAATGGCGAACCATCAGGCCCACGCCCACCTTGAGGTTTTTCTTGACCGATTCCTCCGCCAAGGCGAGCATCTTCTTCGTGGTGGGACCGTCCACCGTGGTCGGCTTTTCCATGAACACGTTCAGGCCCTTCTGGATCGCATAGCCGAAGTGGACCCAGCGGAAGGCCGGCGGAGTGCCGAGGATCACCACGTCGCCCGGATTGAGACAGTCCATCGCTTTGCGGTAAGCGTCGAAGCCGAGGAATTGGCGTTCCTTGGGCGCGTCCACGCGGTCGCCGAATTGCCTCTGTAGATTACGGTGGCTGCTATCGAGCCGGTTTTCAAAGACATCGGCCAGGGCAACAAGCTTGATGGGACCCTTGTGGTTGGTGCCTAGCGCATCGCCCGCCGCGCCGCTGCCGCGTCCGCCGCAGCCTACCAAGGCCACCTGGATCGTGTTGTTTTCGGCAGCATGAACCGGGGGAACCACGACGCCCGCCAACGCCGATGCCGCAACCGCGCAGCCGGTGTTCTTCAGAAAGTCGCGCCGACACGTGGCGTTAAGTTCTCGTTTCATCATTAACTCCCTGGTTTTGTGGTGCGGCCGCCCCGGCTGCACGTGCAGGCGAGACGCCCGCACCACAAGTTGTTTTCGGACGTGTACGAAGTCCTCGTTTTATCATATTACGTTGGCCAGTAATTGAAGCGTTGTTTGTGGTTGGCGACGCCACCACCAGTTGTGGATGAACCATTCTCGACAACTTAACTCCACTTCTGGCGGGCCGTTTCATCCGGACAACGGTTCGAGGCGGGAGGGGTTCTTATCTAACCCCGCATGGCTTTACAAGTTCCGCGGTGGCGACATGACGGCCGATGCTTTTGCGAGGCGTCAATCAGGTGGGATCCAGTCCACGTCGCGTAGCGACTAACTTGAGTGAAACGAGTCCCACCATCCGTCGCGTCTCTCATGCTGGGACTCGTTTCACTCGGCCCACCCTACAACTCACTCCTGTTGTGGCCGGTCTCCGGACCGAGCCACACCGCCGACCGCAGGTCTCCTATTCACCGGGAGACCCGCGCCGAACCGTCGGATTTGCAATTTGCAATTCTCAATTTGCAATTCTCAATTTGCAATCTATTTCTTCCTCCTCCTCCACGCTCCACATCCAACCACCAGCCCTGCCAGCAACAAGGCCAGCGCACCCGGCTCCGGAACGGGATTGACCGGCGAATTGGTGGCCTGCGGCGACAGCGGGGAAGCGATGATCGGCGAGAAACTGAACGAAGGATCGAAGATCAGCGTCCCGCCGGCCCCGACGGTCAAGCTTTGATTGTCGGGCAGGGCGGTGCTGGTGGTTACGGCCAGGATGCCGGCAAGCACATTCGTGCCGTTGTTATAGTTCCCCGTGCCGCTGAGCAGCAGCGTGCCGCCAGTGCCGCTCATGGTCAACGGGCCGACTCCCGTGATGCTGCCGCTGAAGGTCAGCTTCCCGCTGCCGCTGATATCGAGGCCGTTGGTCAGATTGACCGTGGCATCGATGACGTGCGCGCCGTCGTCCACGACAATCGTTGCGGCGCTGGTGGAATTGTTCAAGGTCAGCGAGTTCGCGCCGCTGCCGCGGATCGTGTAGCCCAGGGTGGCGCTGTCCGAATTTCCCAGTTCCAGGGAGCCGATGGTCTTCGGCAGGTCGAGCGTAATGGTCACTGCGGCGTTGGTCGGGGATTTGACGATTGCCCCGGCGCTCGTGGCGTTAGGCTCGCCGCCCGTCCACTTCGTCCCGTCGCTCCAGTTTCCATCGACGGCCGCCTTCCAAACGCTCGGGCTTGCGGCCGCCGCGGCGACGATTTCCACCGAACCGCCGCTGTATTGCAGGCTGTAAGCGGCAGGCAGGCTGCCCCAGGAGATGCCGTTGAAGTAATTAACGGTGCCGAACGCACCCGGTGTCGAGCCGGCGTAGGAAATCAGCAGCTCCGGGAGAGTAGTGATGGCACCGGAAATATTGATCGTGCTGGCGGGATCGAAACTCGCGGTGCCAAGGCTCGTCAAGGGATTCGTCGTGGTCACGTTCAGTGCGCCTTGCGCTCCGATCGAAATCGACTTGACCGTTTGCCCGCTAGCACCGGTGACGTCGAGCGTGCCGGCCGTGCCCTGGTATCCGACAGACATGTCAGACGACTGGGAGAGCGCATTACTCGCGCCCACCGCGAGCACGCCGCCATTGACGTTGGTCGGACCGCTGTAGGTGTTCGCGGCGGAAAGCGTCAGCATGCCCGCGCCGATCTTCGTCAGGCTTCCGCTACCGGAGAGCACGCCAGCATAGGTGGTGTTCAAACCATTCGCGCCGACGGTCAGCGCCACCGCCGTACCGGCGCTGTTGGTCAGGCCGATGTCATAGCCCGCCCCGCTCTTGGACGCCGACAACCCGCCGAAGTTGAACGCCGTGCCGCCGCTCATCAACAACGTGCCGCCGTTCATCATCAGCGTGCTGTTCTGGATCGCATTGGCGTTCGCCAAATTCAGGGTGCCGGACGTGAGGGTGGTCGAGCCGCTGTAAGTATTGGCAACGTCCAGGGAGCTGAAAGAGGTCGCACTCGACTGAACGAGGGATATGGTTCCGCCTTTTGTGCCGTCGGAAATAATATTGTCAAAAAGCACCCCGGCCCCGGTGCCGCCGGTGCCATTGTTCGTGATCGTCAAGGCGTTGGCGGTGTTGTTGGTGAAGGTGGCGGAATGGGCTGCTCCGGTACCTTGTCCGGTCTGAAAATTGAGAGTCCTGTTACCCGTGTCGTTGTTAGAGATGTTCAGCGAGCTGTTCAGCAGGATCGGAAGATAGAAGTAAGTGTTATTTCCTGAGGTGTTTCTCGTGAGCTGGGCAGTGCTGCCGTTGTTGTCGAAGGTCAGCGTCTCGTTCGAGTTGGCTGAAATAGTTTGGCTCCTGCTATTGGTTTGAAGAAGCATGGTGCCTAATGTGCGCGAATTGCCATTAAGTCGGATGATTTGGTTGCCACCACTAGGGGCGACTTGGAAAGTGCCCGTAGCACCCGCGCCGTCGGCTACGATGCCGGGGCTACCAGTCCAGTTGGTTGTGGTCTCATAGTCCTGGGTGCCTTTGGTGGCGTTTATCCACGTCCCGTCGGCTGCCACCGCGTTAACCGTCCCGAGGGCCATCGCCAGCAGCGCGGCCAGCGCCGTCAGAAACAATTGCAGGGGCCTGAAAAACAACGCGCGGTTCCGTTGATTATTAGGCGTCGCGGCGGAACCCAGCGCGTCCACGATTCGATTGAGCTTGAAAAGGTTCATAACAATTCTCCTTTCCTCGTTGAATTGTGACGGCTCATCCGGTTCTAGTTGCAGGCGTAGGGTGGGCCGAGTGAAACGAGTCCCACCAAAATACGTATTGAATCCTAGTTGGTGGGACTCGTTTCACTCGGCCCACCCTACAACTCACGCCTGTTGTGGCCGGTCTCCCGACCATTCCCTACGCCAACGGCGTTATGTCTCCTAGCCCAGGGTTGCCGCACAGGCTACCCTGGGAAACGGTATCCACAAAACCTTCTACGCCAACGGCGTTGTGTCCCTAAATAGGGGACTAATTACTTCCGAGGGACACAACCCCGTTGGGGTAGGGCCTCGTCTATTCCTGTACCCAGGGTTGCCGGGCAGCGGCAACCATGGGCTAGGGGACAGAATCCCTTTGGGATACGGAGATCCCAAATTGGATAGTAATACCAAAAAATCCTTAAGTTCGTTCGCATGGGCTGGACTGGCACCGTGCCATGCTCGGTTCTAACCGGCAAACTCACGCCTGTTGTGGCCAATCTCCCGACCTTGTTGTGGCCGGTCTCCCGACCGAGCCACACCGCCGACCGCAGGTCTCCCATTCACCGGGAGACCTGCGGTCGGAGCTTTCGGCGGGGTCGGGAGACCCGCGCCGAACATGAACTCATAACTCCTAACTCCTATTTCCTAACTCCTATTTCCTCCTCCTCCACACTCCAAACCCAACCACCAGCCCCGCCGCCAGCAGTGCCAGCGTACTCGGTTCGGGAACGGGTGAAACGGGCGAAGCCACAAACGAGGAGATCGGGGTCGCGATGATCGAGGATCCACTGTACGAAGGATCAAATATCAATGTTCCGCCGGCGCCGACGGTCAGGCTGTAGCCGTCGGGGAGGGCGGTGCTGGTAGTCACGGCCAGGATGCCGGCGTTCACGATCGTGCCGCCGGTATAGAGGCCGGTGCCGCTGAGGATCAGCGTGCCGTTGGTGCCGCTCATGGTCAAGGGGCCGGTGCCGGAGATGCTGCCGCTGAGGGCCAGCGTGCCGCTGCCGCTGAACACGACTTCGCTCGCCAGCACGAGATTCGCGCCGATCGAATCCGAGCCGGTGGTAACGGTCACGCTTGCGGACGAAGAACCTGTACCCTGAAGCGTGAGGCTGCCGGTGCCGGTGCTGTCCAAGATCTGATAGTGCGGACTGCCACTATTGTTGAAAGTCAGGACCGAGAGAGTCGGCTTGGACCCGGCGAGATCGATGGTGGCCTGCGTGCCGGTGCCAATAGTGGCCGAATCGCCTATCGCTTTCGGCACGGCAGCAGGTGTCCAATTGCTCGAATCGGACCACTGCGCGGACCCGCCGCCGGAACTTGCCGACCAGACGCCGTCGACCGACGTCGCAACGAGGATATCGAGTTCACCGGCGGTCGCGTAGCTCAGGGTATAGCCGGTGGGGAGCGAGGATGTCGTGGCGAAGCCGCCAGCATAGCCGCTATAGTACATCAAAGTGTTCTTGCCGCCGATGAGGCTAGCGGTGTTGGAGAGGTTCAGCGTGCCGTCAAAGATGGCGCTGCCAGTGACCGTCAAGATACTCCCGACGTAGAGATTCAGTGCGTCCGAATCTCCTCCATTCATCGTCAAGGATTTGACGGTTTGGATAAAGTTCCCGGTGTCGAGCGTGCCGCCACTGATGGTCGCGTCGGAATTGGTCGCGAGGGCGCCGAGAGCGTCGGCGCGGAGCACGCCGCCGTTGACGTTGGTCGGGCCAGAATAGCTGTTCGAGCCGGACAGGATCAGCGTGCCGGAGCCTTTCTTGGTCAGGGCATAGGTGCCGCCAATGCTACCGGCGATGCTCACGTCAAAGATGCCGGTGTCAATGGTGCTGTCGGCGGACAGGATCACCCCACGTGTGGCCACGGAGGTGATGGTCCCACCGGCTTGCAGGGTGCCGCCGTTGAGGATCAAGGTGTTGGTGGCGCTGCTATCTCCCAGGGCTGCGGTGGAATTGGCATTCAAGGTGCCGTTGACGATCGTGGTCGGGCCGCTGTAGGTGTTGGCATTGGTGAGCATTAAAGTGCCGCTGCCCTGCTTGGTAAAGCCTTTGCCCGCCCCACCATCGCTAATCACCCCGTCGATGTAGCCAATGCCGCCATCGCTTCCAATCGTGGAGTTCGCATTGAGGATCACGGAACCAGCTTGATGGTTACCATTTTCGACGCGGAGTTGTCCCAGATTCTCGCCGTCATCGGTAGTGCCGTTGAGTTGAACGGTGCAGAGCAAAGTAGTAGTGCCGAAATAGCCTAGATACGCCGTCGTGCCATTTTCAACTTTTATCGTGGCTCCAGCCGCCGGGCTAACGAAGGACGATTGCATGGTCAGTCTGCCGGAACCTTGGATGTCCAAAATTCCGCTGAACCCGCTCATGTCATAAGTAAATTCGTTGTCGATATACAAACCGCCGGTGAGGTGCACGTTAAACGTGCCGGCACCGGTCACATTGACTGTGGGCGAGGTGGAATTCACCCCCAAGTTGAACAGATTGACAGTCGCCCCGCCGCCGATGGCCAGGGGGCCGCTGGAAGGTTCCGCTGAGAAACCGGAGAAGTTGAGCGTACCGCCGCCGATCGTCGTGCCGCCGATGTAGCCGTTGGCCTGATTCAACGTGGCAAGGCCGCTGTAGGTGGCGTCCAGAGTGAAACCGCCATTGCCGGAGGCTGCCCCAGTCTGGGCGAAGTTGCCGTTGCCGGTGAGCGTGGGGGTGAATCCAGCATTGGTGAGCGCGCCGATGGTGAGCAGCGTGGTGCCGCCAGCCACCGGGTTGGTAATGTTGAAGGTGGCTGCACCGCTGAGGGTGGTGGCCCCGAAGGTAAGCCCCGCCGTGCTGCTGGTGACGTTGCCGCCACTAACGGTGAGCGTGCTTGCGCCGATGCCCAGGGTGCCCATCGTATAGTCCACACCAGAGCCTGCCGTGCTCTTCTCCGCGATGATTGTCATGCTCCCGTTAACGGTCGTGTTCTTTTCGAAACTCCGCGCCACGGTGTCGTTCAAGTCCAGCGTCGTGCCGCCATTCAAGGTCAGCGTGACCAAAGCCGCGCCAAACACCTGGTTATTGCCGTTTGCCGCCAGCGTGCCTTCACTGAGAATAATCGCGCCGTTAGTGTACCCGCTGCTACCGTATTTCAGGGTGAGCGTCCCAGGGCCGGTTTTGGTTAGGTTGCCACTGCCGTTGAGATTGCTGCTACCGTCGAAGGTCAGGTTCGTAGTGGCGTTAGTCACGTCGATCACGGCCCCGGTGCCGCCTATGTTCCAAATCCTGTTGCAGGTGGCGGTGGCTCCGGTGTACTGCAAGGTGCCGGTCTGCCCATTGGCGCCGAGTTGCGTGCGTACCGCATTGCTCCCGCTCATACCCATCGGGCCGGCGGTATTCAAGTCGTTCATGGTGGCGACGGAAAGCGTGCCGCTTTGCACGATCAATTGTCCGCTGAAGCTGTTGTTTCCGGAAAGGGTCAGGATGCCGGCTCCGGCTTTGGTCAGGCTGAAGCCGCCGCTGATTTGATCGGTGGCGCTCAGGGTGCGATTGGCCCCAACCGTCCAGGTCTGATCGGCACCGAGGGCGACTTTGACGTTCAGGGTGTTGTCTCCGGCGCTGGTGTCCACATCAATGCCGTTCGTGGACAAGGTCGGGATGATGGTCAGGGTGCTGCTGTTGGCGCTGCCAATGGTCACGGCGGCGGCACCGGCGTCAAAACTCAGCGTCTTGACGGCGAAATTCGCCGCGAGATCCACCGCACCGAGGTTGCCGGGTGGGGGGGCCGTGGTGGAGAAATGCACGTCCGTACCCGAGTTGGGAAGGACTCCAACGGCTTCGCCGCTGGTGGCCGTGGTATTCCAATTGGTCGTGGTGCCCCAGTCCCCGCTGGCGCCGGACCAAAAGGCAGTGGGGATGCCACCAACGAGCGCAGTCCAGACGAGTTCTTCGTTACCGCCGGAAACGATGGTGGTGAAGGTGCCCTGGCTGGTGATGGTGTTAGAGCCACCGTTCTGCGGGACGCCATTGATAAAGATGCTGATGTTGCTGGCATCGAAGGCGCTGGAGACACCGCCGGTGATGAAGTTCCAGCTTTGGTTGGCATCCCAGAAAGAGTTGGTGAAGTCCGTGCCGCTGTTGAAGCTCAGCTTGAGCTTGGAACCGGTGCTGGCGGTGCTGTCGATCGTCAGGCCCCCGCCGGTGAGATTGGCCACTCCCCAGTTGGTGCCGGCGCTGCCCAAGGTGTTCCCCGCGTTGTTTTCCCAGTTGAAGATACCGCCTGAATTAATTGACAGTCCGGCGGCCTGGGTGAGGGAGCCGGGGCTGGTCGTGCCGGGGCTGTAGATGCCGCCGCTCTGAATGGTGGTGGCTCCGCCGATGATGCCGGTGCCGCTTAGGGTCGCATTATTGGCGACCGTCACGGCACCGCTGGCGGACGTTTGGTTGCCATTGATGTAAAGCGTGCCGCCGTCGATAGTCGTCGTGCCGGTGTAGGTGTTGGCACCTTGCATAGTCACTAGTCCGCCGGACTGCAAAAGTGCCAGTCCGGCGCCGTTGACAATCGGTGCGAGAAACGTGAAGTTACCATTGAGCGTAAGGGTCGAACTTGAAGTTGCCGTTACGGCGATGGCAACACCTGACCCATCCGTCATCGTGTTGGGGGAATTGTTTGTCCATGTCTGATTGCCACTGACACTAAGAGTTAAAGGCAGACCGCCTTGGCTAATAGTTACCGCGCCGGCGTTGCTGTCGATAGTGATTCCGCCTGCACCGATCGTCCAGGTTTGGGTTGATGCCGTGTTAGTCGTTATGCTCGTGGTGCCTGTATTGACAAACTGAACAGCAGCGATTGATTTGGCACTTCCTATTTTAACTTGTACGTTGCTATTTATAGTTGAATTGTTAAACACAGCCGTGTCGCTTGCGCCAGGTGCCCCACTTGGGCTCCAATTTCCAGAAGTTCCGTACGTGTTTGCCCCGGTCTTGTTCCAATAGTAGGTGGTGGCGGGCGCGGGGCCAGTGCCCATTAAGAGGACAAGAAGGCAGACAAGCCAAAGGGCAGATTGGGTCTTCAGCGAAAACAATAGGCGGCGGAAAGCGGCGCGTGCCGTAGTCCACTTCTCCTGGTTGTGATCCCGGCTGGCCGGGGTGGAACAGACGTGGTTGAACGAACTCATCGCGACATTACCTCTGATAAGAGCAGAAAAGATGTTTGTAAAACTTACTTTGGTTCCTGAAGGACACAAGGTTATGCCGCCCGGCGCGTGGCTTTCGCCGCACGGAACGGGAAGGACAAGGTGGCTGGTGCATCATCATCGCTCACCGCCGCAGCTCGCCTTGCAAGCCGCCTTCGCCGCCAGCCGTAGCCGCAGAGTCCGAGGACTCCGAGGAGGGCGAGGGTGGAAGGCTCCGGCACAACCCCAACCTCAAGCACCAGAACCTTATCGCTGCTGCCGCCAGGCCCCCCGGTGACGATCGCCAGCTTCGCCGGAATATTATCAATGCCGACCGTGCCGCTGAGGTTGGTTCCCAGGCCCCCGCTGATCGACCCAGCGTCAATCAGCGTATAGGTGCCCGGACCAAAGCCCGGCTGGGCGGTAAAATTAAAGTCGGAGAATTGCTGTCCGTTCAAGGTCAAGAGTCCCTGCGGCATGGAGACCATGGTTTCCGCTAGGACTCCGCCCAGGGCGTAGTCCATGAATGCGCTGGACATCAGCGTGAGGTTGCCGCTGAGATGCAAAACCCCGCCCAACGCATGGCCAGGGACGAGGTGCCCGCCGTTGTTGACTGTGAGGGAACTCAGACTGCCGGTGCCGCTGAAAATCCCGCCGCTGTTGACTGTCCCGTCGCTTGCGAGCGAGCCGTCGAGGACCAGTTGGCCGTTTTGAACGATCGTGCCGCCGCTGTAGGTGTTGGCGTTCGTCAGAGTCAAGGCACCGGGGCCGTCCTTGGTCAGGCCGCCGCCAAAACTGGTGAGGGCGGTTGCCCAGGTGACGTCTTGGCCGTTGGTATCGACGTTGTACTGCTGATTGTTAGCGATACTGAAGCGGCTCGAATAGTCATTATGGTTGGCGGACGAATACTGCAAGTACCCGCCGCCCAGGACGATCGAGCCGGGGTTGCTGGCGGCTGACTTGCCTAGAGGACCCGACGTGCCCGCTGTTTCCACACTCCCGAGGTTGAGAGTGCCGCCGTTGATCGTCGTCGTGCCAGTGTAGTTGTTGGTGCCGGACATAGTCACTAGTCCGCCGGACTGCAAAAGTGCCAGTCCGGCGCCGTTGACAATCGGTGCGAGAAACGTGAAGTTACCATTGAGCGTAAGGGTCGAACTTGAAG
>Ga0209697_10003838_pt1 | contig 20060 bp, 14 predicted proteins | sample AliMusrvi5mmetaG_FD_184115 | JGI IMG/M metagenome (GOLD analysis project Ga0209697, IMG submission 184115) | Freshwater lake bacterial and archeal communities from Alinen Mustajarvi, Finland, to study Microbial Dark Matter (Phase II) - Alinen... | ecosystem: Environmental > Aquatic > Freshwater...
AGGCTCGGGAATCGGGGCGTACCGGCTCAGCGGCTGGAAAGCTACGCGGGCGCCCTCGCCCCGGTTCTCAGCGACCGTTGAAAGGCCCCTGCTTTTGCTGGACCTCAAGTAAGCGCCATTCCACCTTCGAGTGGTAGGCCAGCTTACCAAATAGCCGCGCTAATCTGAGCGCGGCTGACTTGTGGGTAATGACAAGGCCTTTAGGCTGCAGAACATCATTTTGGAGGGGAGCTAAACAGTGTTCCGGTGCTACTGGGTTCTCGTGTGCTTCTGCAGACTAAAGGCCGCGCTCCTATGCGCTGGTGGCATTGACAAGACGCGCCCACTGCCCGCCTGCTCCAGCACCACCTGCCTTTGGCGACCAGAACCCCTATGATCAGTTGTTGCGGATGGTGCGAATCGACTGCACCGCAAACTCGCCTCCGCTGCCCTCATCCGCCGGGTCGAGACGAATGCCGATGATGGTCTTGCCGGCCCAAAGGGAATGCCGACCGACTTCAAAGACAGATTCATTGAAATCAGGGCCGGGCTTGAACGGCAGACGAACCATTTTGTCCTCGGACCAGTTCGGGCTGTCCGCAGTAATCCAGTACAGTCCGATAGAACCGCCGGTAGCCGACTGGGATTTGACCTTGAGCTTGTCATCAAGGTGGCCATCGACTCGCAACCGGGTTCGGTGCAGGTAGGGATTGGACCCGGTTGCCCGGCCCTTGAGCAGTCCAGCTTCCGTTCGCAGGTCTTCGACTTCGTGGACCGGCATCCAGCCTTCCAGGCCCTGTCCAAAATCAAAGGCAATCACGCTCAACTGGCTCGGTAGGAGGCTGCCGGCCACGTACTTCGCGCCCGGGATTTCCAGCAAGTGCGGGCCTGGCCCGGACAACCGGATAACCAGAAACCCTTTTTCGCCCTGATACTGCCAGCCGTCGGTTGGGGATTGCGGCAAGCTTGAGCTATTGAGCATGACGCGCACGGGTTTCTCAAGGCCGGTCACCAGTACACAACCGCTCTCTCCTTCCGGAAAGCGCGTTTGAAATCTCAGCACTCCGTCTTTCCAGGCAGCCTCGCTTACCCGGGCGCGTGTAGTGATGCTCACACGCTGATTCCCGGTTTCGACCGTGATCGTCGCCGGCTCGATGTCACGCCCGAGTAGTTTATAGATGTTCTTGGAGATCAGGCCCGGTTCGAAGACCCAGGGGCACTTGGACCAGTCCAACGCACTGAAGTTGTCGGGCCAAAGGGCTACGTTGGGGCCATCCGTGTCCTGCTGGTAAAGCGCGCTGATCGTGAGCCCTTCGGCGATGCGCCGCCAGGGAAAGGAATGGTCGTAGTCCGCCAGTTTCAGCAGGGCATAAGCGTAGCGTAGCCCATTCCATTGAACAGGCTGACCTATCCAGGAACCGCCGAACCATGAGCCGCCGAAGAGGGCAATTGAGGCATAGCGGAGGACCGGCTTGCCTTCAGGATTCCACACATACACAAATGGCATGCCCGTCCAGGCCCAGCGCACGGCTTCCTGGAGGTAGCGGGCTTGCCCGGAGCAACGATAGGCCTCGATCTCGGCCTCAACGGCATCCGCAGCGGCAAGGATGTCCGGCGCGTGGACCGGGCATTCCCAGACTTGGGCGGCGCGGGGCACGCGGAACTGCTCGATAAACGCCAGCGGCTTTTCGGCTGCCTTGAAGTACCCCGCGTCGCCAGTAAGCCGGGCGAACCGCAGGACTTCGTACAGATTGTGGGCGCAAGTGCCGAGTTCGGCGGCATGGTCCGGACCGAGCAACGAATAATCCAATCCTTTGAATACCCCGCTCGTCTCCACCCGGGTCCTGAATCGCCATGAACCGTCGGGCTCCATCGCATCCAAAAGCTGGATGGCTGTCTGACTCATACCCGCCAGTCGCGGAACCGGGTCAGCCCAAGTAAAACCCAGGTCGTCCCATTGCGGGCTGAATCCGCCCAGCTTTTCTGCCAGCGCCGCCCGGTCGTTGTATGCCTGTCGGAGATCGGCGTCCTGGGTCATGAGGGCCGCCATGCGGAGCTGGCAGGCGAAATGCGGGGGCCGTCCCTTCGGGCTCAACAGTTCGCCCGCGCCCTTCGAGGTCCACCATTGGCGCTCCGCCTCCACCCACAGCGATTCCAGGAACGCCCGGGTGCTGAACTCCAGCTCCTTCACGTAGCTTCCTCGCGGGATCGGCGCCGGCTCAGGAACTCCGAAGGTCTCAAACCACCGAGGCAGGCAGGCGACGGACTGCCGCGCGGGAGTCACCCCCGTAATCCAGGCCTCAAGGCGCAAGGGCGTCTGCCGCTTGTAAGGGTACGGAGCAGCGGCGGCTTCGAGCGCATTCGAGCTCACCCAGCCAGGCACCGTTGGCAGAAATAGTCCCATCAGGTGATTGTCCTGTCGTTCAATGAAATTCGGCGAGGCAAAGACCGCCGCAGGCCGGTCATTGGCCCCGTCCCACTTTTGGAGGCAGTCCCAGTAAAGCGCCAAGGCGGCGTTGTCCCTGGAGAAGGCCATGAGCGGCACCGTGATCTTGTTCGGATGCGGCACGTAGCGGACGTAGTAATCCGAATCGTGCATATCGAGGTTGGACGACGAGGCCTCGTCGCCTACCAGCCACTCCAGGCCGCAGAACAGGCCGTCGTCTTTCCTGGCTCCGAAGGTCCCTTCGCCGACATGCAACATGGGTCCCTGGAAATGCACGAGCAACCCCTCTTTGTCTGGCTTGGCTTCATAGACGATCCTGACTCGGTCATCATTGGAGAGAGCGAAAGAAAAGCGGCAGTCCCACCGCGTGCCTGCTCCGTCATCAAGGGAGCGGGCGAACTCCAGCCCGCATCCGCCGGGCCCGAGGTCCGTCGGTTTGAATTGGTCGGCATAGATGAATCGCCGCGACAATTCCGTTCCCTTCTTTACGACCAGATAGCTTAACTCGCTCGCCACCGCCATGCGCGTCCAACGATTGGACTGGTTGACATCCACGGCGAATACCCCGTAACCGAATTCATTCCTCGGAAAGACCAGCCGCACGTGCTTGTTGCCGAGCACAAGGGTCTCTCCGTCGCGGGCGAGGCCAGGCCGATCGAATGCAGTCTCCCCCATCGGGATCGGATTAGCGACGACTACCTTGGCGGGTTTGGTCGCCGGGTCGAGGCCGGGAAAGACTGCGCGCGCCCTGATATCGGCGGCCAGGGCGCCTTTCGCCATGAGCTTCCACTGCAGGACCACTGGTTTGTCCCTCCGAACCCCCGGCAACCTGACCATCCGCTCACCCGCCAGCAGACTCAACCCTTCCGGCAGTTCTAATTCGACGGTTCCTGTGGGCAGTGGCCGGCCGCCCTTGTCAGCCACCTCACAGTTCACCACAAAGGGCGTTCCGACCTCCAACACCGGCCGCGGCACTCTCAGTGAGAGGGCTAGTTGGGGAGGAAACAAGTCCTGGATTTCGTCCTCGCTCAAGGCCCGGTCATATATTTTGACGTTTGCAATAGCGCCGATGAAGTTCTCCCCGATTCGGAGTTGACGGGCCTCCAGGACGGGTGCCCCGCTCCGCGCGCGGTCGGCCTTTACGCCGTCTAGCCACAGGTGCAGGCTGGTCTTGTCCCAGACGGCGACGACCTGGTGCCACTTGGAGGGTTCCGGCCCGGACACTTGTACCCGCGGTTCGGGATTGCCCGCGATGAACGTAAAGAACGAGAGCTTGCCTCCCTCCGGCGGGTTATCGAGGCGCAACAGATAGCTCCCCGGCACATCAAGGATGTGCTTGAACTTATTGGCCTTCTCATCAGCCGGGCAGATCAAGGCCTGAATAGTAATCGGCCCCTCCAGTCGCTTGGACTGAGGTAAAGGCACTTCGACAAGTGAATGTCCATCGAATGATAGGGCCTTTCCTGACGGCCCCTCGATCCATCTGGCGGCCCCGCGAATTGCTCCTTCGAACCCATGCCCCGTAGCGTCATGCGCGATGTTGCCTGCGCCTTCGTCAAACTTCCACCACGCCCAGGGGCCCGCGCCTTGGAGCCCAGCCGGTGCCGACTGCGCAAGGGGCTCTGCTGCCGGAGATGTCATGACGCTCGCCGGGAGAAGCGCCGCTCCGAGCACGGCAGCGGCGTGGCAAAAGGCGAGTGTTAGGTTTCGGCGGACTTCTCGGTTCATGTCTTTGTCGGCGGCACTTCAGCCTGCGAAGCTTCTCCTGGCGGGCGATGTTCTGCGCCGGAGGACACTGCCGACTATAGGAACTTCCCGCCCACCGTCGCCAGTGTTTTCGAGGCATCATGCTGCGGCATCGTGTTCACTCTACTTGGTCAGGCTCGCGCTAAAGCCTAGTAACGCAGATACGGCGGCGTAGCGCAGATTTCCAATCTGCTGTATCGCCGATCTATAATCGGCAAGGCCTTGACCTCTGACCCCGACCTGCACACCACCTGAACCAATGAAGCCCATACGAAATCTCACGCGCGGGAAAAGCAATCCGCGCTCTTGTGACCGCTTGTCGACGGTGGTAACCTGAGTTCATGACAAGCACGCAGCGTAAGTTGCTTCAGGCAGTCGTGCGCGATGGGCTTAAGATCCAGTCGCGTTTTTCTGCTGCGCCGGTCTATGCGATTACCGGTCGAGGTTCGCTTAAAAGCGAAGGGGTAGCCACGCTTCAAGAGATTAAGCGGAACCTGAAGAAGCGCCGTGCGAAAAGCGTGGCTTGAAGCGTTCACGTGGGAAATGGTGATCGCTGCTAATGCGGCGTTATGCCAGGCCAAGGGTGCGCTTCACCAACCCACCAACGACGGCTACGAGTCGGCGCGTAAGCTCTGGGACAGCCGATACCACCAGGCCTTATGGCTCGATGAGGCGGTGGATCTATGCCGTCAGTGTCATCGGCTGGCTCCGTTCTGCAATTTCAACGGCAACACCTTTGCCGCCATTGCACGCCAGTCCATCCAGGAGCTTCGGTTGCCGGCCGACCAGGCACACATAGTCCGATCCTGGGCTGGACATATAGTGGCGGGGACCGCCGGTGCAGTGGAAATAGAGCAATTCTTGCAATTCTCACGTGCGCTGACGGCTACGAAGATGAGAAAGTAGCCTCGTTCGTGGGATGCTGCATCCCTTACGAAGGGGAGCACACGGACCAACGATTATGAAACTGAAGCCCTTCATTCTCTTAACTGCCCTGTTCGGCTGCCAGGTCATCACCCGGGCGCTCGGCGGCGCGACTGATTCAACCAAGCACTCGTTCTCGATCGGCGAAAACGATTTCCTCCTGGACGGCCAGCGATTCCAGATCCGCTGCGGCGAAATTCATGCGCCTCGCGTGCCGCGCGAGTATTGGCGGCATCGGTTACAGATGAGCAAGGCCATGGGATTGAATACGGTTTGCGCCTACCTGTTCTGGAACATGCACGAGCCCAGGCCGGGCCAGTTCGAGTGGTCAGGTCAGGCGGACGCAGCCGATTTTTGCCGCATTGCACAGGAGCAGGGATTGTGGGTGATCCTGCGCCCGGGACCTTACTCGTGCGCGGAATGGGAAATGGGCGGGTTCCCGTGGTGGCTGCTCAAGGACGATGACATTCAGCTCCGGACGCGCGATCCGCGGTATCTGGCCCCAGTCAAGGGTTACCTTCGTGAGGTCGGCCGCGTGCTCGGGCCGTTGCAGGTGACCAAAGGTGGCCCGATCCTGATGGTCCAGGTGGAAAATGAGTATGGCTTCTTCGGGAAGGATGCCGCTTATATGGGCGAACTGCGGCAAGCCGTCCTGGATGCGGGCTTCGACGTGCCGCTCTTCGCTTGCAACCCGCCGCAGCACCTCAAGGATGGCTTTCGACCGGACCTATTCCCGGTCGTGAATTTTGGTTCCGACCCTGCCAGTGGGTTCAAGGCGCTGCGAGAGGTATTGCCTAAGGGACCGCTCATGTGCGGCGAGTTCTATCCGGGTTGGTTCGACACCTGGGGAGCGCCGCATCACACGGGTAACACGGCCCGCTACCTAGCCGACCTCGAATACATGCTGAAGGCGGGAGGCTCGTTCAGCATTTACATGGCACACGGAGGGACGACCTTTGGTTTCTGGACTGGGGCAGATCGTCCGTTCAAGCCGGACACCTCGAGCTATGACTACGACGCGCCCATTAGCGAGGCCGGCTGGGCCACGGAAAAGTTCTTCAAGACGCGGGAGCTATTCGGGCGCTACCTGCTGCCCGGTGAAACGATGCCTGAGCCCGCCACCAGGAACCTGGTAATGGCCATCGCGCCGGTGGAGGCTGCGGCGTGCGCACCTTTGCGTGAGAACCTTCCGGCCGCCGTCAAAGATGCGAAGCCGCGCACGATGGAACAATATGACCAGGGCTATGGCTGCATCCTGTATCGGACCATGCTTCCAGTCGGACCGGAAGCCACTTTGGAAGCCAAGGCCGTCCATGACATTGGCCAGGTATTCTTGGACGGCAAACGCATGGGCATCATGGACCGGCGGTCCAGCAAGTTCAGCATTCGACTTCCGCAACGCGAGACGCCTCAGCCCCTTGACCTGTTGGTTGAAGCCATGGGGCGCGTCAATTTCGGTGCGGAGGTTTATGACCGGAAAGGCTTGCACGGACCCGTGATATTGCGCCCCGCCGACGGTCAGGCCGTCGAACTGGCAAATTGGCAGGTCTTCACGCTGCCTCTGGATGACGCGATGCGGGCTGGCTTGCGATTTGGGTCGCCCAAACTGCACGAGCCGGCGTTTTGGCGGGCATCTCTGAAGGTCAACGAACCGCACGACACTTTCCTGGACATGCGAACATGGAGCAAAGGCTTCGTTTGGGTGAACGGCCACAACCTGGGCCGCTTCTGGAACATCGGTCCGCAGCAGACGATATACTTGCCCGGTCCTTGGCTCAAGCGAGGCGAGAATGAAGTCATTATCCTCGACCTGTTTGGTCCGGAAAAGCCGCTCGTTGCCGGACTGGAGCAGCCCATCTTGAATCAGCTTCGTCCGGAACTGGACTTCGCCCGCGCCAAACGGCCCGAGGTGACCCTGCAACTCGATGCCGCGGAGCCCGTGCTCAAAGGTACTTTTGCTTCCGGCACTGCCATGCAGGAAATCAAATTCGCCCGCCCGGCCCGTGGACGCTATTTCTGCCTGGAGTCACTCAGCGCGCAGGATGGGAAGCCCTACGCAGCCGTGGCGGAGCTCGAGCTGCTGGACGCCTCAGGCAACACGCTCTCCCACGAAGGCTGGACCATCGGTTATGTGGACAGCGAGGAACGCGAGCGTGAAGATGGTACCGCCGAGAACGCCATCGACGGCCAGACAGCAAATTTCTGGCACACTCAATGGGGTTCCGCCTCGCCCGCACATCCTCATCGCCTCGTCCTCGACCTCGGCCAATCTCGTTCCATCGGCGGATTCCGCTATGTGCCCCGGCAAGGGGGTGCGGAGGTGGGTGGCCGCATCAAAGAATACCGCGTCTGCATCGGCGACAATCTGATTCTCCGGCCGAAGGACTGATGGTGGAACCATGCCCTTGACTTTCGACACATGGCATTCTTCTCGGAAGCCGGATAGCAACGTAGCGTGAATGAGTCTGGTAGCCAACAGCAGCCCCGAGCCGGGCTGAGAGAATTGCTGGCAACGGTCTGGCCGGCCGCGTCGGCAAAGGACTCGGACCTGCAAAGGCGGAAAAAACTAGCCGTTCGCACCGGCCACCTGACAATGGCGGTGATGGCGGCGGCGGCGGTGGCAGGGACCCTGATTGTCGAGTTTCGACAATCGTCGGGCGCTCGGCTTGCGAGCCTGGCAGCCGTGGACCTCATCTACATTACCTGACCGTGGTGAATGTGCAGCTCGAGGCAGCACGCTTGCTGGATGGGCGCGACCCGGCTGGGGCACGCAGCGCCATCGAAAAAGCGCAGACGCTGACGCAAGAGGGCCTGCGGCAGATCCGTTGTTCGGTCGCCGCGTTGCGGTCGTCTACACCTGCACGTTGTCCGGCAACTCCGGCGGGGCGTATGGGGACCAGTAATTCCCATGCGCGCTTTACAACTGTTTACGAATACCAAGGCATCGGCTCGATGATTTCCTATGCTTGGCTCCAGCAATACGGCCTGCCCACGGACAGTTCGTCGGATTACGCCGACCCGGACCACGATGCCCCGAGCAACTGGCAGGAGTGCATTTGCGGCACCAATCCCACCAACGCGCTCTCGGCCTTACGCATGGTGTCGGCCCTGCCCACTGGCACCAACGCGACGGCGGCCTGGCAGAGCGTGGCCGGGGTGGATTACTTTCTGGAGCGGAACGCCAATCTGGCCGCGCCGTTCACGCTCTTGGCCACGAACATCGTCGGGCAAGCGAGCACCACCAGCGTCGCGTAAGGCCTCCAGGCGGCAGTATTAAAATGCGGCGGCTGGTGGCCCGGCGGCGATAAATCGGCGGCGATAAATCGGTTGCAGTCCGAGCCGAATCCGGGCAAGCCTCGGGCATGTGCATCTGCAAGTTCTTTACCGGGTTCCTGGCCTTGGTCACAGCGATTTGTCTTAGTGGCTGTGCGAGCAATCGCTCGCATCACGCGCTTGAGCGGCAAACGGGCGAATCGGTCGTTCTAGTGGGAGAGGCGCCAGCGAATCTGGCGTTTGCACCATTGCTTTCCAAGTCGGTCATCGTTCGCAGCACTTACCGGGACGGGTTGCCGCAGACGATTCATTACCAGCCGGGCCAGGATTATGTGTTGGATGCATCAGGCGAGATCCGCCGCACGCCGGGTTCGCGCATTCCTGACTTCGGCACCAACATGCTCTACGGCAAAGAAGACTTCCGGCACGACCAGTTCCCCGGCTTCGGCAATGGGCGGTTCTTCGTCTATGTGGATTACGCGCATAGGGAGACGTGGCAGCGTCCCAAAACGATGGCCGAGTTCGGCGTGACGCAATTGCCCAGAACCCGGCAGAAGCTGCGAGCCGGCGCAACCGTCCGCATCGTAGCTTTCGGCGACAGCATCACCGCGGGCGGTGACGCCTCGGAGCCGAGCCTGATCTTTTGGGAACGCTGGGCGGCAGCGCTGCGGATGAAGTATCCCAGCGCGCTGATCGAGACAACCAATGGCGCGACCGGTGGCGATGCGACCGTGCAGGGTTTGCAGCGCCTGGAGGAGAAAGTGCTCCGGCAGAAGCCCGACCTGGTCGTGATCGGATTCGGCATGAACGACCACAACCGCGAAGGCTACGGCGTGCCGTTGGACGCCTTTGCCGCGAATCTGCGCACCATGATCGCCCGTATTCGTGCCAGCACCGATGCCGAGATTGTCTTGTTCTCCACCTTCCCGCCCAACCCGAAATGGCATTTCGGCTCGCACAACATGGCAGCCTACGCGGATGCAACTGAGCGAGTGGCTCGGGAAGAGCACTGCGCCTATGCCGACGTTTATCACTTCTGGATGTCCCAGGCCGCACGGAAGAAGCCGGAAGACCTCCTGGCCAACGACATCAACCATCCCAACGACTTCGGGCACTGGATCTACTTGGAAGCCCTGCAAGCCATAGGCCTCTGAACCGGACATTCCAGCACAGATGAACCTTGGGCTGCGAAGAGGGGACTAACACAGGCGGCGGTAATGTGAGTGGAACCATGGAGTTCTACGCGCCAGCACTGCCAGCTATGAATACCAGATGCGGGGCGGACCCAAAGATACCTTGTGGGCTGGATTGTGATTGGCATATATTGCTGCCATGAGCACAATAATTGGTGAGTTAGCTCAGAACCGGCGATGTCAGCCTGACCTGGCGCCGGCAAGCGAGCCGGCGAAGGCCCCTGCGGCCGCTGAGCGGCGCGACCGCGCCACACCAGCCGCCGTGCGATCCGCTCTGAAGGTTACCGGGAACGGGGACTTGGGCTTGTTGGAGGCCCTGATCAGCTCGAAACTCTACCTGGATTATGAGCGGGCATTCACTGAGGCGACTGGTCTGCCGGTTGCGCTGCGACCGGTCGAGTCCTGGCAACTCCCTCACCATGGCAAGCAGAACGAGAGTCCGTTCTGCGCTTTGATGGCGGAGAGAAGCCGAGCTTGCGGGTCCTGTCTGGAAGTGCAGGAGAAGCTAACACGAGCGGCAACGGATGGACCGGCGACCACCGCCTGTCCAGCCGGCCTGAGCGACACTGTGGTGCCGGTGCGGTTGGGGGAGCGGTTGATCGGCTTCTTGCAGACCGGCCAGGTCTTTCGGAAACCGCCGACGCAGCAGCAGTTCGAGCGCACAGCCCAGTTGCTGGCGGAATGGGGCATCAATACAGACCGGGCGGCGCTAAGGCAGGCGTATTTTGCCACACAGGTGGTGCCAACCAGGCAGCACGAAGCGGTGATCAAGCTGCTGAGCATCTTCGCGCAGCACCTATCGATCTTGAGCAACCAGATCCTCGTTCAGCATAAAAACGCGGAGCCACCGATCATCACCCGCGCCAAGGCCTACCTCCAGGAGCACCAAGCCGAAGACCTGAGTCTGGGACAGGTCTCCAAGGCGGTCAACAGCAGCCCCTTCTATTTCTGCAAGATGTTCAAGAAGGCCACTGGGCTGAACTTCACGGATTACGTGTCGCGCATCCGCATCGAGCGCGCCAAGAACCTCCTGCTGAATCCCAACCTGCGGGTGAGCGAAATCGCGTTCGAGGTCGGCTTCCAGTCACTCACGCACTTCAACCGCGTGTTCAAGAATACCGTTGGCCAGTCCCCGACCCATTATCGGGAGCAGTTGATGGGGCGGTAAAACACTTCGAAATCCGCATTGCCAGCCGGGGGCCGATGGCGCGATGCTTCGCCGGAATGAACGAGAATTCTCTCACCGTCGTTGCGCAGATCAAAGCCAAGCCGGGCAAGGAAACCCAGGTCCGGCAGGAGCTGCTGTCGCTCGTTGCCCCGAGTCGCAAGGACGCGGGGTGCTTGAATTATGACCTGCACCAGGCGCTGGATAATCCAGCACTGTTCCTGTTCCACGAGAACTGGACCAGCGAGGCGCACCTGGAGCAGCACTTGCAGAAGCCGGATTTGAAGGCCGTGTTGGCCAGGGTGGGAGAACTGGTCGCCGAACCGCCGCAGATCACGCTCTGGAAGAAGATCGGTTGATTAACAGCGAAGGCGCGAAGGCGCGAAGCCACTTGCGACAAGTGGGGCCTATCCGGAGGGAATCGGCGCCTACGCCTAGGCGATCTTTTTCCTGCGTTCCGCCAATTCATCCGCCATCTGGATGGTCATTCTCTTGTTCAGCTTATACGCCGCCAACAGTGCGGTGCAGATGGCGAAGAGCAGACCGACGACGATTCCGCTCGTGAAACGATAGCCGGCAACCGCCCCGGGCGCACTGGGCAGCTTGGTGTCATAGTTGAAGAAACCGCCCATGATCCAAAGAAAGGAAGCCGAGCCGAGAGCTAATCCGGATTTCAGGGCGAACCCGATCGTAGCAAAGACCGTCCCGGTGAAGCGGCGGCCGACGGTCCATTCCGAATAATCCGCCACGTCGGCAAAGATGGCCCAGACCAGTGGAATAGTAGGAGCGTAGCAGATGGCGATGAGGATCGTCAGTGCCATCATGCCGCTGGCATTGGCCGGGGAGAGCAGATAAAAGGCGAACGTGCCGAGGCTGGCCAGGCCGAAGCCGGCGACCGCAATTGCTTTCTTTCCGAATCTCCGAGACAGCGGCGGCGAGAGGATGATAACGAGGATGGTCGTGGCTGTGCCGACCATGTTTATCAGGCTGTTGAATACGTCGGCAACATTCGAGCCCGCGAGGTCGGATTTGTCCCCGTGGACGAGGTATCCCAGCGTTTCGAGCAGGCCGCCGGATGCGCCCACCGAGGCGGTCAGGCCGAGCTTGGCCACGAAGTCGTACATGGCGGCCTTGTCGGCGTAATGATGATAGTAATTATAGAGCGCGCCGCCCCTGAAGGAGAGGATGGCAAAATGGATGAGGGTCATGACGAACATCACCCGCCAGGGAATGTTCTTGAACAAGTCCGTCCAATCGTGCTTCGGGGAGGTCTTCTCTTCCTTGACCGGTTGAACCCGCTCCCGGGTAGCCAGGAACGTGATGAGGAACAGCACGAAGCAGAGCCCGGCCCAGAGAGTCATCGTCATCCGCCACCCGTATTGACGGTCGTGGCCGGCGGCGAACTTGGCAACCAGGGGCAGCGTAAAACCACCCACGACAAACTGCGCGATGTTCACCGCGACAAAGCGATAGGAGTTGAGCTTCGTCCGCTCGTCCAAATCGCCGGTCATCACGCCACCCAGCGCCGAGTAGGGCATGTTGTTCATGGAGTAGAGCGTCATGAGCAGCGCGTTGGTGACCGCGGCATAGGCGATCATCGCTCCCATGCTCCAGCCGTGGGGCGTGGTGTAGGCCAGGATCATCACCACGGCCCAGGGAATGGAAGTCCAGAGCACCCAGGGACGGAACCGGCCCCACCGCGTCCGGGTACGGTCGGCGAGAATCCCCATGATCGGGTCGAAGAAAGCATCCCAGAGCCGAGGTCCTAAGAGAATGGCCGCGGCGGCGCTGGCGCTCAGGCCGAACACGTCCGTGTAGAAGTTCAATTGGAAAAGGATCATCGTCATGAAGACGAAGTTGGCGGCGGCGTCGCCTCCGCTGTAAGCGGCCTTTTCGAGGAAGGAGAGCTTCTGTTGGGGGTTGTCGGACTGCTGATTCATACGCCTGTATCGTTCTCAACCGGGCACACCGCGTCCAGCACTTTCGCCAAAGTGAACCTCATTATGACGCAGGGAATCTCGATCCGATTTCCGGCAAGGAACCGGTCGTCATGCCCGTGGTCGCCAAACTCTTCAACAGCATCGCGTCCGAGACCGTCCCCGCCTCTTTCTTTTATGGGCTCTGGCCGTCATCAAGGTGGCGGGCGGGCAGGCCTGCGTGCGTGTCTGCAAAACCTGCGACTGCGCCCGTTCCCTCCGCCGTCCTCCCGGTCGCGCTGCTCCGAACACACCAGCTAGCGTAGAATCCTCGTGGCTGCGCGACCTGTCCCGCGCGCCAGTGCTGCTCACTCCCGCAGCGCCACCGTTGGGCTACCTTGCACTACCGTAGCCCCGACATCCCCTCCAGTTCTCACCCCGAAACAACATCTTCCACGTGAAGCCCATTCCACCCGGAAATACAAACGACGGCTTACGGCTACCAGCAAGTCGCCATCCGCGAGTTGAAGAACGGCCACGCCACCGGCGCTGCAAAGGTAGCGTGTGGACATTCTCCCCAACCATCCGCCCGGTGGATTGCGCTAGAGCCGCTAGGCGACTTCGCCACTGGACGCACGAGGTTCCGTAGCCCACCTTCCGTCCTCCCTCAGGCTAACGCCCCCGAAAGCGCCCGGCTAGCAGAAAACTTCGGGAGTGTGTTTTACGCACCCATGTAATTCTGATCATCCGAGATGCTTGTTCTGCCCTTTGCCATTCCTATTGATGCTTGGCCAATCAGCTTTTGTGTCCAGCGAACATTCATTGGCCCTCTTTTGTCCCTAACCATTGTCCCTCCAGTTCGTTAGGGTCCATCGTCGCGCCAATGCGTGCTGCTTTGGCAAGGGTTGGGCCGGACCAGTGGGTCTTGAAATTGTACTTGCCGCTCATCTTGTTTCCATCCACGTGGCCAGTGAAGTCGTAAGAGTTGTAATCTAAACTGCTCCTATCACTGCTAGGATTGTGACGCCAATGAAAATCGATTTCCTTACCCACGCGCACTCCACCGAATGTCCCCTCCTCGGCTGGCAGGGGTTCTTGGAGGAACTTTTTGTAAAACTCATTACCAGCCTCAGGGGGACGCTCTTCTTTGGTTTTCCAAATTCCACTAAGAACGCCGTCCTTATCTGTAATGTCCAGGATTACGAACCGTGTCCCGGCCCAACAACTGGGCACAATCCGCCATTGGCCGCTGATGTTGATGGGCTCGGGCCGCGAATTGACTGGCTGATGGTCCGACTTGGGAGAACATGCCGCGAGCGCAACGCCAACGCCTGCCAAAAGCGCAGCCCGCGACCGCAAGGTGTTAGAGACTGATGCTTTCATTTTCGGGTCAATGGTTATGTCCTGGACTGATTCAATCGGTGGTTTGAGAAACCAGCGGTTGCCACCCCTGCGCCAGTGTGTCGGCTTGCCGCGGTGGCACCTGCTGCTGACTGGATTTTCCGCAACCACGGTGAAGACCATCGTCCGAGAATGCACGCCCGCAGTCAAGCCGCGCCTTGGGCGCATTTGAAGCTTTCCCTTTGTGCGGAGGCACCGGTCTGGTAGGATTGCCGCTGTGAACTCAATTCACTTCGTCCTCGAGAGGTTGGAAACGAAAGATGATGGGGGCCGCATAGCCATAGCAGGTACCCCCATAAGACCTTATGTCTAATCGCGTATTTCGTGTGTTTGTTGCGTCTCCGGGAGATGTCTCGGAAGAACGGGATGCACTGGCAAAGCTCGTCCGCGACCTCAACCTCACGATCCATGCTGTCGCGCCAGAGAAGGGAATAGCCCTAGAGCTGGTGCGCTGGGAAACGCACGCGTTTCCTGCTCCTGGTCGGCCGCAGAGTGTGATTAACGAGGAGATCGGCAAGTACGATATCTTCGTTGGGATTATGTGGACACGGTTCGGCACGCCCTCGGGAGTGGCCGAATCCGGGACGGAAGAGGAATACAACCTCGCGTATGAATCGTGGCGGCGCCATGGCAAACCCCACATCATGTTCTACTTCTGCCAAGCTCCGTCTCCACCCCCAGCATCAGATGCAGCAGCCCGGCAGTTGCTACGTGTTGTCAGATTCCGTGAGCGGCTATCCGAGAAAGCCCTAGTTTGGGTATACCAAAACCACTCTGATTTCGTGGACACGGTACTCCCACACCTGCTTCGAGTCCTGGCGAAAGCAATGGCTGCGGAGCAGTCGATCCTCCAATCGATCGCATTTTCGCCCCCAACTGGCGACGTGGATTTCGTCAAATCCGAGTTGCTCAGCCTATCGGCTGAGTATGCACGTGTTCGCTCCGCTCTGCCATCTGGAGATGCGAGGACGCTGCAGATGGAGATGGTTGTCACGAAGATGCGCACAGTCGCCTCGTCGGCACCCCCTGCTGTATTGCGGTTATTAGCCAATTCCCGTGTCCCCGGACACCGTCTCGCCGCAATAGCGACCCTGCAGGTCGCACCGCAGGCCGAGTACGTGGAATGGTTGGGTGATAGATGCTTAGAGGGCCAGCCGTTCGTCGCCTATCATGCCGCCGTGGCCTTGCTGGTAAGTGTCCGAACGCTGGACCTCGAGAACAAGGCAAAGCTCGAAAGCGTGATACGCAAAGGACTGGCGCATCTGAAAAAGAAGCAAGGCACGGATCGGTACAAAACCTTATCGGGCGCGCTTGAGGAACTCGCGGCACGCTGCCCCTAGGCAAATTCGGAATGACAGCTTAACGCATGAAAAGCCCCCTAGCACGAGCTACAATGTGGGGGGCTTGCTCCTTCCACGGTCTGTGCGCGCGCCAGGCTCTGGGGTCTATCCTACCAGCGCGCTCCACTCCCACCACCAGAGAATCAACTGGCTGCTTAAGGGACGGGTGCCGGGGAATCCCAGGCAACTTAGAAAAGCATGTGATAGGCGCCTGTATTGCCGCGCAGCAGAAAGGTCATCTAGTTTTCCACGGTCTTGTCTTCGAGAGCAGTGCAGGCTATAGTACAGACGGATATGGCAATCGGCTCATGCGTTGTTCTTGAAGGCGTGCTTACATCGGACGGTACCGTGAGGCTCGAAACCCGGCCTGCGTTACCGCCAGGCCGTGTGCGGGTCCGGCTGGAGGCCATGCCTTCGTCCGGGGGCGAGTCCGAGCGCTTGCCGGGCGCTCTGTGGTTCGACGACAGCGTCGCCGCTACGTTGGACCTTCCGAGACCGGGTGGGACAGAGCACACGGAACCCCGTGAGGTCAGTGAACGGTTGCCGGAACGGCTTGGGTTCCATGAGGAGCCGTGAGCCTGATTTACAGGCCAGCGCCGCCGGATGAGGCGGTATCCCAGGGGGACATCTTCGACGAGTGTCCCATCTTGTTTTGGGATGACGCAGGCCCGGACGTCGGCGCCCGAATGGCATCAGTAACCGTTCGGGTTCGTGCTGTGGTTCTGACCCAAGCATGCGACTTGGCTCAGCAAAAGGCCACGCGGGTCCTGGTCGCGGTTGTCCACGGTGCTCAAAGCTTGATTGATCGGGGGGTTCTCAAGTCGAACCTCATTCGCGACCAACTCCGAAGCCACCGCGTCTATGGATGGTACTTCCTCCCCGCCGGGCCGGCGCTCCCGGAGTCGGTGGTGGATTTGCGCGACCTGCACACCCTCCCTCGCCGGTTGCTTGAGCGGCTCGCGACTGAGGGTAAACGTGTCTGCCGGGTCGCCACCCCATATCGCGAGCACCTGGCCCAGCACTTTGCGACTACCTACTCGCGTATCGGTTTGCCGACCCCATACGAGACACAGCCGGATTCGGCGGATTCCTGAAAACGCCTCCGCGATGGAGGGCGCTGGCGGCAACCGAATGGGGTCTGTTACCTGGCGATCGTCAAGACCACCTTCTGCAAGTCCTCGTCACGCGAGGAATTGCCGACCATGATCTCGAATTCGCCCGGCTCGACGACGAAGTGCATGTTGATATCGTAGACCGCCAGGGATTCCTGGGTGATGTCGAGCGTGACCGTCTGCGTCTCCCCAGGCTGAAGGGAGATCTTCTTGAACCCCTTGAGTTCCTTCACCGGACGGGTGACAGAACTGACCCGGTCACGGATATACATCTGCACGACTTCCGTTCCCGCGCGGTTGCCAGCATTCGTGACATCCACAAGCACCTGTGTCGCGCCACCCTTGGCGGAAATCCGCTTCTGCTTCAGTCTGACCTTGTTGAACGCGAATTGGGTATAGCTTAGGCCATAACCGAAGGCGAACAAGGGTGAAGCGTCATCAAAGAGGTAGCCCCGCCGGGCCGACGGTTTGTAGTTATAAAACGCCGGCAAATGCCCGACCGAGCGCGGTATGCTGATGGGCAGCTTGCCCCCGGGGCTGCAATCGCCGAAGAGCACGTCCGCCACAGCAACGCCGCACTCTTGTCCCAGATACCAGCACTCGAAGATGACCGGCACCTGCTGAAACAGGTAGTCATTCACGATCGGGCTGCCGTTAAACAGCAGCGCGATGACGGGTTTGCCGGTCGCCACGATGGACTTGATCAATAGTTCCTGCCGGCCCAGCAAATCTAGATGCGCCCGATCGCCCATGTGATTGCGGTTCCAGGCCTCGCGGGAGGTTTGCTCATTGCCGCCGATGGCCAGCACCACCACATCCGCCTTCCGGGCCACCTGCACCGCTTCTTTGATGAGCTTCTTGTCCTCCTCCGGGTCGCTCGGCGTCACCAGGTCCTGATTCCACGAGCCCCCCACCGTGATCTTGCAGCCTTCCGCGAAGTGGACTTTGACCCGGTCTCCAACCTTCGCCCGGATTCCATCCAGCACCGAGGTGTAGAACTTTGGCTTGCCGCTATAGCCGCCGAGCAACTCGCGATCGGCGTTCGGTCCAATGACCGCAATGCTGCGAAGCCGCTCCGGATCTAAGGGCGCCAGCCCGCCGTCGTTCTTCAACAGTGTGATCGTCTCGCGCGCCGCCTGCAGGGCGATGGCGCGGTTTGCCTCGCTGCCCACCACGCGCTCCGCCTCGGCCGGGTCCACGTAGGGAGACTCGAACAGCCCCAGCTTGAACTTCCAGAGCAACATGGGCTCGACCAGTTCGTCGAGCTCCGACTCCTTCAACACCCCTTTGCGCACCAGTTCGACCAGGTGCAGGTAACAATCCGGTTCCGGCAGCTCGATATTCACGCCGGCTTTGACGGCGAGCGCGCACGATTCCTTCTTATCCGCCGCTAGAAAATGCCCATGCGTGTCAGGACGATAGCCCAGCTCCCAAATGGCGTAGTAATCGGAAACAACGAAACCCTTGAAGCCCCATTCCTTTCGCAGCACTTCTCGCAGTAGCCATTGACTGGCGTGTGAAGGCACGCCGTCTATCTCGTTATAGCTGGCCATGACGCTGATGGCACCGGCCTTCTGGACGCATTCCTTGAACGGCTGCAGGAAGGTCTCACGCAGGACTCGCAGAGAGACGTTCGCCGGGGCGCAATTCATGCCCGACTCAGGCTGGCCGTGAGCGGCAAAGTGCTTCAGCGTGGCGATAAGATGCTTCCGGTCGTGGAAAGAGGCGTCGCCCTGAAACCCCCGAATTGCGGCCATCCCGAGCTGAGCCACGAGAAACGGGTCCTCGCCAAACGTCTCTTCGACGCGCCCCCAACGCGGGTCGCGTGCCACATCCACCACTGGTGTCAGCGCTTGATGCGTGCCGCGCACTCGGACCTCTTCGGCGGTCATGGCGTAGAGCGCCTCCACCAATCCCGGGTTGAATGTTGCGGCCAAACCGATGGGCTGTGGGAAACTCGTGCCACCCAAGGCGGCGTGGCCGTGAAGACATTCCTCGTGGTAAATCACCGGAATGCCCAGCCTGGAGTTCTCAACAAAGAACCGTTGAATCGCGTTGGTCAACTCCGCCATTTCGCGCGGCGTCTTGCCGCCTCCGGCGTCGCTCGGGCGCCCGACTTGGCCCAGGCCGTGCCCATCCTTGAAGTGAGCCTTGGCCTTCTTGAAATCGAAGTTGCCCTCCGCGTCCAACAGCAGCTCGGCCTTCTTCTGCCAGACGCATACCATTTGCGCTGCTTTTTCTTCCAGTGTCATCAGCGCCAAAAGATCCTTGGCGCGCCGAGAGGCTGGAATTTGCGGGTTTTGGTAAGCTGGTACTTTGCTGCGTTTGTCTGCTTTTCTGGACGACAAGTTGTTCATGGTTTCAGGTGCTAAGCGCGCCGCAATTGAGTCTGCTCAGCGGATGCGGTCTTTGTCAACGTTCGCAGCCCAGGCCGGTGCTGGGATTCTCACTGCCGACACGGCTTGTTTTGAACTCGTTTCTTTCGGATGTTATCCTCCATGTTAATGAAACGTTTCCTGGCGATAGTTGCCATTGCCGCGTTGGTGATCGGACGCGTCGCGGCGGGCCCCTTCTCCAAAGGGCCTTATATCCAATTTCCCGCCCCAGGCACAGTAACCGTGATGTGGGAAGGCACGACGAATCTGCCGGGCACCGTTCGGTTCGGTCCGGGGCAGGGCCTTACCCAAACGTTTGACAACATCATTCCGGTCGCGAAAGAAAGCCGCACGACGGCCTTGGTGAAAGCAGGTCCAACGAATATCACTTACTTCTTGTACAGGGCATCCATACCCGCGTTGATGCCGCACGCCTCGTACAGCTACCAGGTGACCGTTGGTAATCAATCGAGCGAGGTGAGGCAGTTCCGGACGCTGGACCCGCACGCTCAAGAGACCCGGTTCATTGCCTATGGTGATTCGCGGAGCGATCCTAAGAAGCACCGCGCCCTGGCCGAGATGTTCGCGTCCTACCGCCCGGAGTTCATTCTGCACACCGGCGACCTGGTCGCCAAGGGGCAGGATTACAGTCTGTGGTCCCGGGAGTTTTTCGAGCCGATGGCGACCGTGATTGACCGAACGCCTTTCTTTTCGGTTATAGGGAACCACGAGCAGGATGGGACGAACTACCTGAACTATTTCGACCTGCCGGGAAACAAGCTCTGGTATTCCCTGGACCCCGGCCCGGTGCACGTCCTGGCCTTGGACTTCCGGTATCCCAAGACGGACCATCCCCAATTCAAGTTTGCCGAAGCTGACCTGAAGAAGAGCCATGCCCCCTGGAAGATCGTCATCCTCCACACACCGATGTACAACGTGGGAGGCCACGCCTCCGACTGGGGTCATGAGAATTATCTGCCGTTATTCCACAAAACCCATGTGGACCTGGTTCTGGCCGGCCATTCGCACCTGTATGAACGGTTCCGCCCGCTGGCGCCACAACGCGCTCGCGCCCGATGGGCCATCACCCACATCACTACCGGCGGCGGCGGCGCTGGCTTGCACAACGCTTTGCCACACCCGTCCCTCTTCGCTCACGCGACCACCAACCACTTCATGGTGTTTGAGGC
>Ga0209697_10003840_pt1 | contig 20049 bp, 9 predicted proteins | sample AliMusrvi5mmetaG_FD_184115 | JGI IMG/M metagenome (GOLD analysis project Ga0209697, IMG submission 184115) | Freshwater lake bacterial and archeal communities from Alinen Mustajarvi, Finland, to study Microbial Dark Matter (Phase II) - Alinen... | ecosystem: Environmental > Aquatic > Freshwater...
CTCGTACTCGGATCGACCGGTTCGATCGGGCGCCAGGCGCTCGAGGTGCTGCCGTGCATCCCCGGATTGCACCTCGCGGGCCTGGCGGCTCACGCCAACGTCGACCTCGTGCTCGAGCAGGCGGCGCAGACCGGCGCCCGCGTGGTGTGCCTGCAGGACGCGGGCGCCGCGGGCGCGGCGGCCGCGCGCGCTCCCGAGCTCGAGGTGCTGGCCGGCGACGCCGGCGTGCTCGAGCTCATCGGGCGCGCCGTCAATGAGGCGGCCGCTGCCGGCGAGCAGCTCACGGTGCTCAACGGCATCGTCGGCGCCGCCGGCCTGCGCGCCACGATGGCGACGGTCGAGGCCGGCGCCACGCTCGCCCTGGCGAACAAGGAGAGCATGGTCGCCGGCGGCCCCTTCGTTCTCGACGCCGCCCGCCGCAGCGGCTCCGCGATCCTGCCGGTCGACAGCGAGCACAGCGCCATCTTCCAGTGCTTGGCCGCCGGCGGTCCCGGCGCGACCGGCGGCGCCGGAGGAGCGTCGGCCGCCCAGCCCCCCTGGGTCGACGAGATCCTTCTCACGGGCTCCGGCGGCCCGTTCCGCGGCCGCAAGGCGGCCGAGCTCGCCGACGTCACGCCCGAGCAGGCGCTCAAGCATCCCAACTGGTCGATGGGCCCCAAGATCACCATCGACTCGGCCACGCTCATGAACAAGGGCCTCGAGATCATCGAGGCACATTACCTGTTCGGCGTACCGTACGAGCGCATCACGGTCGTGGTGAGTCCGCAGAGCGTGGTGCACAGCATGGTCCGCTTCACCGACGGCGCCGTGTTGGCGCACATCGGCGTCCCCGACATGCGCACCCCCATCGGCTGGGCGCTCGCCTACCCCGTGCGGCCGGCGCTGCCCATGGTCCGCCGGCTCGACCTCTTCGCGACTCAGCTCAGCTTCGACGTGCCCGACCTCGAGACGTTCCGCTGCCTCGAGCTCGCGGTAGAGGCGGGGAAGAAGGCGGCGATCGTGGAGTGCGGGGGAGGGGCGACAGCCGTACGCGGCGGAGACGGGACGGCCGGCGCGGAGGGCTCCGCAGCCGCTTGCCCCGTGCGCACCGTCGCCGCGCCGATCGTCCTGAACGCCGCCAACGAGGTCGCGGTCGAGGCGTTCCTCGAGGGGCGCCTGCCGTTCCTCGGCATCGCCGAGATCGTGGAGAAGTGCCTCACCTGGCTCGGCGACGAGCCCGTGGAGAGCGTCGAGGACGTCTACGCCTGCGACGACGAGGCGCGCCGCTTCGCGCGGGAGGCGACCGGCCGCACGTCCTAGAGCGGCCCGTCGGCTTGGCGCCGCCGCCCGACGGGTTCTAGGCTCCCGGCCTGTCACGGGGCACGTAGACGGCATAGCCGCCCCAGGTGCCGGCGGGCCGGTAGTGCTCCTTGACGTAGGCCGCGAGCAGCCCCTCGAGATTCGGATAGGGATTGCGCTCGCGGAAGGTCATGGGGAACAGGGTGACGTGGTCGTAGTTCAGCGGCAAGGCGCTGGGGACCCAGAGAGTGCCGGCAGTGTGCCCCGGCGTCGCCTTCGGTATCTCCCCCGCGTACTGTGAAGGGATCAGCAGGCAATCCGCGCGAGCCATGGCGGCCAGCTCTTTGCGCAAGTCGCTCGCAGTGAATCCAAGGCCGCCCAAGGGGTCGAGGGCCAGACGCCCGGCGGCTGCCAGCCGGAACGGGATGCTCGAGTCTGCACTGTTGAATCCCAGGGGCGCCGCGACGTGCCTGTAGCGAGCCGGCAGGTCGGCTCCGACGGTCGCCTTGAAGACGGCGAAGTCGGTCGGCCTCTCGGGTGGGCCCGGCACAGGCGGCCAGTCCAGCACCCGGCCAAGCGCCTCGAACCGGGCCGTCGAGAGCCGGCCGCTCGTCGCGACCGCCTGCAGGAACGTGTACTTCATGGTCTGCGTGTCGTAGATGTACGCGACCGCGCAGAACACGACCGCGACGCCGACGAGGAAGGGCACGAAGAGTCGTTGGCGCAGCCTGGCGAGAAAGACGGCCGCCAGTATGAAGACGATGAGGCCGTTGAGGAACATGTGGCCGGCGTCGGCGCGGCCGAGCGCGGCCGGCACGAGGGCCGCGCCGAGAGCGATGGCAGCAGCCGTCAACGGCCGGTCGACGGTGCTCGTTGCGCGGAAGACGGGCGGCGACAGGATCGCCACGATGACTACGGCGAAGAGGTAAAACACGGCCGGGGGGCCGGGCAACACCGGGAAGTTGAACGCCCCGGTGCCGAACGAGGCGACGAGCGAGAAGTAGCCGTGCCCGAGAAGCGCGAGCGGCGAGAGACAGCCGAGGTACGCGGCGAGCGCGACGAGCGTCGTCCGCCTCTCCTGACTCCAGAGCACGCAGAAGTAGCAGAGCGAGGCCACGAACAGGGCGATGACCATCTCGGGGGACGCAAAGACGATCGTCATCGCAAGGCCGCCCAGGGCGATGACGGCCGCTCCCAGTGGCCTCATCCATCTGCCGCGTGCCCGCGGCCACGAGAGCCAGGCGTGCAGGGTCACGAGCGCGATCGGCGCGGCGAGATAGCGCACGAGCAGATACTGGATGCCGAGGGTGAGATTCACGACTGTCGGCAGCCCAAGGCACAGAAGGATCAGAGCACACTGCCTGTCGGAGAGCGCGAAGCGGCGCACGAACACGTAGAAGAACCAGTAGGAGCAGACGGCCAGAACGAAGTACACGACGTAGTACGCGGCCAGTGGGCTGAGGCCGTGGGCGTTGAACAGATGCCACAGCGATACTGGGGCGTAGATCCCGGCAAGGGCGTAGCCGTAGGCGAAGTCAAGAAACGGTCGGTATCCGGCGGCCAGCTGCGCCATGTGGCCGAGGAAGAAGCCCGTCTCGCCCCAGGCCACCCCCTGCGTGACCCACACCAGAGAGGCTCCTGTGACCAGCGAAAGCGTGGCCAGAGCGAGGACGACGATAAGTGAGAAGCGGCGCCGCCCGGCCGGGCCGCTGCGCCACAGCGGGCCGGCGGCAGAGAGTGGGGCAGTCTGCCATCTGGCGGAGACCGCCGCCAGAGCCATTGCGGTCACCAGAAGTGCAGCGACTGCAGCCCAGTTGGCGAACCCGACCATGTAGGAGTCCGATACGACCGGCGTGCTGCCGACCGGAACGAACCACGGCACGATGAACACGCCTACCGCACCGAGCGCGGCGATCACGAACAGCAGAAGGCTCCGGCGAGGCGTGGCGGCCATCGGCGGCATCGTATCGCACACCGCCGGCTCAATGCGCGCATAACGCGGCCTCAACATGGGTGCGCTATTCTGGATGCCGGCGTTTGCCGGCGGGAACAACCAGCCAAAGCACCAGTGGAGCGGCGCGGGTCACCTCGCGCCGCGACGACGAAAGAGCACATGAGCGGACCACAGGACCACACGAGCGACGAGATCGAACTGCTTCCGGCCGACGCCGTGACGCCTGAGGCGAGCGGGCCCGCTGGCGACCGCGCGCCTGCGGGCGGGCGGCTCGACTCGTCCGGCGGCCGCGCGCCTTCGGGTGGCCGGCGCGGCGGCTCCGCCGACGCCAAGCCGCGCGCTCTCAGCCCGTGGTCGCTGCTGCTCGCCGGCGGGATCGTCGTGGCGCTGCTGTTCGGCCAGTGGCCGATCGTCGTCGGCATCCTCGGCCTCGCGGCGCTCATCACCGTGCACGAGTTCGGCCACTTCATCGCCGCCAAGTCGTTCGGCATGCGCGTGGAGAAGTTCTACATCGGCTTCCCGCCAGCGGCCCTGCGCCGCACCTGGGGCGAGACCGAGTACGGCATCGGCATCATCCCGCTCGGCGGCTTCTGCAAGATCATAGGCATGACGCCGGAGGAGACCATGAAGGTCGCCGGCGCCGACGGCGAGATGGTCGACGTCCCGGTGACGGAGGACCGCGCCTACTACAAGCAGGCGGTGTGGAAGCGCAACGTCACCATCGCCGCCGGGCCGTTCATGAACTTCCTCGCCGCGGCCGTGATCATCGTCCTCTTCGTCGGCATCGCCGGCATCCCCAAGGCGAGCCTCAAGCTCGCGGAGGTCGTGCCCGGGAGCCCGGCCGCGAAGGCAGGGCTCACGGCCGGAGCCACGATCGTCGGGGCCGACGGGCACCGCTGGACGACGTGGGACCAGGCGTCGGCGTACTTCCGCGCGCACCCGCACCAGACGATCCAGCTCACGTACCTGCCGGCCGGCGCCAAGGCCGGCGCAGCCGCTGAGCGTACCGTCGCCGTCACGCTGATCGAGAACCCCCAGGCCAAGGGCAGCGGCTACCTGGGGGTCGCGGCCGGCGTCATCCGTGAACACCCGGGGCCGGTGCGCGCCCTCGGCCTCGGCCTCCTGAGCTTCCGCGACATCGTCGTCGGCACGTTCACCGGCTTCTGGTGGCTGGCCAGCGGCAAGATCAGCGCCACGGGGCCGGACGGCGCCGCGGGGCCGGTCGGCATCATCAAGGTGAGCCAGCAAGCCGTCAAGCAGGACTGGTACCCGGTCCTGCTCGCCTTCCTGAGCTTCAACCTCGGGCTCATCAACCTGCTGCCGATCCTGCCGTTCGACGGCGGGCACATCGCCGTGAACCTGCTCGAGAAGGTGCGCGGCAGGCGCCTCAGCGCCGTGGTGTTCGAGCGCATGCTCGCGTTCGGTACCGTGCTGCTCGTGCTGCTGTTCATCTTCCTCACGTTCAACGACGTCAAGAAGCTCTTCGGCGGATAGGCCGGCGGCGGGGCCCTCCCGGGCTCGCCGGCCTTGCGCGCGCTGCATCCGCCGGCCGTCCGTGCGCTGTGCCTACGGCCCGCGCTTCGCGCCCGCCGGCCGTTCCGCGATATCCTGAGCGGGTGGATAGCTTCATCCTCGTCACCGGCGGCGCCGGGTTCATCGGGTCTCACCTCGTAGAGGCGCTGCTGCGCGCCGGCGAGGACGTGCGCGTGCTCGACGACTTCAGCACCGGCAAGCGCGAGAACCTCGACGGCTTCGAGGCGCTCGCGGCCGAGCACGGCGGCGGCTTCCAGCTGATCGCCGGCGACGTGTGCGACGAGTTCAAGGTGCGCGACGCAGTGGACAGTGCCGCCGCCGTCTGCCACCTGGCGGCGGTCGCCTCGGTGCAGCAGTCGCTGGCGGACCCCGTGGGCGCCGACAGCGTCACCCACGGGGGCACGGTCAACGTGCTCCGCGCGGCCGTCCAGGACGAGGTGCCGCGCTTCGTCCTCGCCTCGAGCTGCGCGGTGTACGGCGATGCGGCGCAACTGCCCATCGCCGAGACGAGCACGCCGCGCCCGATGAGTCCCTACGCGGAGTCCAAGCTGGCCGCGGAAGAGGCGTGCGCCGCCGCGGCCGACGCCGGCCAGATCACGGCCGCCTGCCTGCGCTTCTTCAACGTCTACGGCCCGCGCCAGGACCCCGGCTCCGAGTATTCCGGCGTGATCAGCCGCTTCCTCGACGCGGCCGCGGCCGGCGCGCCGGTCACCGTGTACGGCGACGGCGGCCAGACGCGCGACTTCGTCTACGTCGGCGACCTCGTGGACGCCCTCGTCAGGGCCCTTCAGAGGCCGCTCCAGGGCGTTTCGGTGCTGAATGTGGGTACCGGCACCCCCACGAGCGTGCTCGAGCTCCTGGACCGCGTGGAGGGCGCGGCCGGCGTGACGCTCGAGCGCCGCATGGCGCCGGCGCGCGCGGGCGACATCCGCGAGTCGCGCGCCGACCCCGGGCGCAGCAAGTGGGTGCTCGGCTGGAAGGCGACCACCGATCTGGCGGCCGGGCTGGCGAAGACGTGGGAGTGGTACGGCCGGTGAGCAGCGCGCGCCGCATCATGGTCGGCAGCGTGCCCGTGGGCGCCGGCGCGCCGGTGAGCGTGCAGTCGATGACGTGCACGCGCACCGGCGATGCGGACGCGACGCTGGCGCAGGTGCGCGCCCTCGTGGGCGCCGGCTGCGAGCTCGTGCGCGTGAGCCTGCCCACGGCCGAGGAGGCGCCGGCGTTCGCGCGCATCGTGCGCGAGGCTCCAGCGCTGCCTCAGGGCGGCGCCGGCGGACCGGCCGGCGCGCCCGTGCCGATCATCGCCGACATCCACTACGACTGGCGGCTCGCGCTGGCGGCGATCGAGGCCGGGGCGGCTGCGATCCGCATCAACCCCGGCACGATGGCCGAGAAGCACGTGCGCGAGATCGTGCGCGCAGCGGCGGAGGCGCGCGTGCCCGCCGGCCTGTCCAGCGACGCGACGGAGGGCTCGAGCGACACGGCCGGGAGCGGGGGGGAGGCCGGCGCGGCCGAAGTGCCCGTCGCGATCCGCATCGGCGTCAACGCCGGCTCGCTGCCCAAGGACCTGCGCGACAAGGCCGGGCGCGAGCCTGCGGAGGCGCTCGTCGAAGCCGCCCTGCGCTGGGCGACGCAGTTCGACGAGTGGGGCTTCGCCGCCTACAAGCTGAGCGTCAAGTCTTCGTCGGTGCCGGCGACCATCGCTGCCTACCGGCTCCTGGCCGAGAGCACCGACGCGCCGCTGCACGTCGGCGTCACCGAGGCCGGCACGCTCTGGGGTGGCACGATCAAGAGCGCCGTCGGCATCGGTGCGCTCCTCGCCGAAGGTATCGGCGACACCATCCGCGTGAGCCTGACCGGCGACCCCGGGGAAGAGATACGAGTCGCCTGGAAGATCCTTGCCGCCTTGGGCCTGCGCCGGCGCGGCCCCGATGTGATCTCTTGCCCCACCTGCGGCCGCACCGAGGTCGACATCGTGGCGCTCGCCGAAGAGGTTGAGCGCCGACTCGGCTCCGACCCGGAGCTCGCGGCGCGCCAGATCACCGTCGCCGTCATGGGCTGCCGCGTGAACGGCCCCGAGGAGGCCCGGCACGCCGACTACGGCATCGCCGCCGGGGCCGGCGAGGGCTGGCTCTTCGACCACGGCGAGCGCGTCGAGGCGCTGCCCGAGGGGCAGCTGGTCGACGCGCTCCTCGCGCTCGTGCGCGGCTCCGCCGCTTAGCCTCTGCCAGGGTCGGCGGCCGACGCGGCTTTCGCCGTTGCCGCCGCCCACATCTGAGCGCACGTACCCAGGCCGAATGAGGCCGCGCCCCCCTGTCCCACTGCCGCAGTCCACCGATGCACTCCCCGGAGGTCGCAACGGGCCTGCTGCGGCGCACTCTGGTCGTCATCGAGCAATCGCTCAAGGGACGTGCAGAGTCGTCCGATGTAAGCCGTGGGGACAACGGGTGAGGTGCCGGCCCTGACATTGGCGCCGCTGCCAGGAGGGCGACATGCGGAGCGCGGCAGGCAGGTCCGGCAAGGCCGGCATCGGTGTCGGCACGTCCAGCGGACACCAAGGGCGGCGCCTGCCCTCCGTCCTCTTCGTCATCGGGCTCCTCCTTCTCACCGCGGCGTTCCTGCTTGGCGCGCCGCAGGCGCGCGCCGGCGGCGGCGATACCCACACCTGGACCGGCGCCGGCGACCGCTACAGGTGGTCTGATCCCGCCAACTGGGACAAGGGCGTGCCCAGCGACGGCGACAGCGTCATCGTCAAGGACTCCCAGGACGACATCCCCGGCTTGACGCTCAAGGACGTCACCATGAAGGGCGGCTCCCAGCCTCAGTACTGCGGGATCAGCGCGGCGTACCTCGTGTCCCTCACCTTGGACGGGACCCTCGACTCCACCACCACCTACGCCTGGTGGGACGTGCCGACCTCGATCGGACCGGCCGCCGTGGTGTCGTCTGAGGGGACGCTGTGGGTCAACGCGCCGCTCACGGGTGGGGACGCGGCCGGCGTGCTCACCAAGGCCGGACCGGGAATGACGTGCGTCTCCCAGGCCAACACGTACGCGGGCGCGACGCATGTGGCCGCCGGCGTGTGGCAGGTGAAGGCCGGCGTCGTGCCGGCCGGTTCCTCCGTGAGCATCGCCGAAGGCGCCACCTTCGAGTACTACGCCGACAACTACCCCGATCCGCCGGTCACCGCCACGCTCGACAACGTGTTCAGCGGCCCGGCCGGCTCTACGCTCAAATTCACGAACACCTCGGTGCGGCTCACCGGCGACTCGTCGGCGTTCGCCGGCACGACCACCGTGGAGAACGGCGAGGTGTCCGTGCTCACCGGACTTGGAGGCTCGCTGGGCGGCGCCGGCTGGATCGGCGGCCGCGGCACCGTGGGCACTCTGAGCCCCGACGCGCACCTCTGGGTCGGCTTCGGCGGCTACGGCGGGTCGATCGACGCCGGTACGCTCCACACCGGCTCCACCGAGTGGGCCGACGGCGGCAGCTATCGCTGGGACATCACCGACGCCGGCGGCACGCCGGGCTCCGCCGGCGACCTCCTGGCCGCGGACGGCGACCTCGCCGTGACCGCGATGGGCGGCTACACGATCGTCCCCGTGACCTGCGCCACCGGCTACTTCGGGCGCTGCGACGGCTTCGACAGCAGCAAGGCCTACCGCTGGCCTATCGTGACGGCCACCGGCGCGATCACCGGGTTCCACAGCCGCGACTTCAGGGTCGACACCAGCATGTTCAGGAACCCCACCGGCGGCGGCTCGTTCTCGGTGCAGATGGGCACCTACGCGGGCAGCCCCTCGCTCGATCTCGTGTTCACGCCGGCCGGGTCCACGGCAGTATGGGACGGCGGCGCCGGTTGGGATGACCAGGGGTGGAGCAACCGCCTGAACTGGCGGGGCGACAGCGTGCCGAGCAACGGCGACGACCTCGTCTTTGCGAACGGCGTCCAGACCTACGGGATCAACGACCACTTCCTCACCTCCATCGGCTCTGTCGACCTCGGCGTCGGCGCCTACGCCGGCGGCTCTGCCGTGACGATGGCAGGCACGATCACCGCTCACATGGATGATGACGTCGGGGAGGGGTGGGACGTCCCCACCACGCTCACCGGCGACACGACGCTCAGGCTGACGCCGATCACCAATCCGACGGGCGCAGCCATAGGCATCGGTCAGGACGTCAGCCTCCTGGACGGCGCCGGAGCCGGTCACACGCTGACCGTGGACGCCGGCGGCGAGAGCAGAGCCGAGATCTATGGCCATATCATCGGCAGCGACAACGACTCCTCGCTGGTCAAGGAGGGTACCGGCAGCTTGCGGTTGGCCGGCAACGGCGATTGGAGCGGGAGCAACACGTGGGCCGGCCCGACGTACGTGCAGGCCGGCGCTCTCAGGATCGGCTCCCCCGGCGCGCTCTCGTGCCACACCGACGTGCACATCCACAGCGGTGCGACGCTGATGGCCGAGATGTGGGACGAAGCCGCGCACGTGGACGTGTGGAGCAACACGTTCACCGGCAGCGGCTCGCTGCAGGCGGCCTACGGTGACTTGACGCTCACGGGCACCTCCGACTCGTTCACGGGGACGGTCGAGTGCCAGCGCTGGGCGTCCCTGACGCAGACCGGCTCCTTCCCCGCCCAGACCTTCGTCTCGGGCCTGCTGAGGGGTACGGGGACGGTCGGGCCGCTCGCGGCGGACTCCACCGGCATTCTGAGCCCGGGCGTCGACGACTTCGAATCCGGGACGCTCTCCGCCGGCGGCACCGGCGGGATGAGCGACGGGTCGAGCTACGTATGCGACGTCGGCGACGTCGGCGGCCCGGCCGGCTCGGGGTACGACCAGCTGGCCTTCGCCGGCGACGTGACGTTGGCCGGCACCGCCGGGGACCCGATCCGTGTCGTGCTGCGCTCCGGCGCCGACGGATCCGAGGGCGCGGCCGCCGGCTTCCACAAGTCGGGGACGTATCGCTGGTCCGTGCTGCGCACGAGCGGCTCGATCGCAGGCTTCAGCACGGACACCGTCTCGCTCGACACCTCGGCGTTCAGCACCCAGAACCCCACGGCCGGTGGGACGTTCAGCCTCGAGGTGGTCGACCACACGACGTACCAGACGCTCGACGTGATGTACGCGCCGCCGGCGGCCGTGACGCTGACCTGGACCGGCGGGAGCCAGACCTCGAGCGACTGGTCGGACGCCGCGAACTGGGACCTCGGCCGCGCGCCGAAGAACGGTGACTGCCTCATCTTCACCGGTGACAAGCGCGCCGCGACGGTCAACGACATCCCCGGTCTCACGCTGGCGGACGTGACCTTCTCCAGCATGGAGGTGTTGAGCGCCGAGGGCGAGGCCGTCACGCTGACGGGCGACCTGTTGGAGCCCGATGACCTCGCCACGAGCGACTGGAACCTCGACACCACCTTGAGCTCCGGCGGGCACATGTTCTCGAGCTTCTCTCAGGAACTGCGGGTCGGCAGCGACCTCTCCGGCGGATCCGCCGGGCAGACCACGGTGACCGTGGCCGGTGGCGGCCTGGTCAGACTGAGCGGCAACAGCACCTTCGCCGGGAACGTCGGCGTGAACGGCTCTCTGGACATCCGCAGCGCCGAGGCGCTGCCTGCCGCCGCGGCAGTCTCCGTGGGCGGCTCGGGCACGCTCGCGTTCACGAACGACACCTCGGGCGCCTGGAGCGTGCCGAACCTCGTCAGTGGAGCCGGCACGGCTCATCTCCAGGTGCTGAACGGGAGCGTGAAGCTCACCGGCGACTGCTCCGGGTTCCTGGGGCAGTCCCGGACGAACGGGCCCGGGGCGCAGCTGACCGTGGCCGCCGGGACCACCCTCAACGGGACCGTCCTGGACAACGGGGCGCTGGCCGGTGAAGGCGGGCTCGACGACCTGGACGCCGAGGGCATCCCCTGGGTGATATCGCCGACTTCCTCGTTCATCCTGCCGTGCTCCGTGAGCCCCGGCGACGCCGACTACGAGGTAGGGACCCTGAGCGCCACGGGCACGACGACGATCGGTGGCGGCGCGAACCTCGTGATCGACGTGAGCGACCAGGGCGACGGCCTCGTGTACGACAAGCTGTCCACCGTGCTCCTCGACGTGACCGCCGACCCGAACGCCACGCCGGCCGGGCGCGTCACCATCAAGCTGCGCTCGTCCGACGGCAGCAAGGCGGCGACCCTCGAGAACTTCGACCCGACGCAGCAGTACATGTGGCGCGTCGTGAGCGCAGGACCGACCACCGTTGACGACCCGGCGTGCTTCGTCGTCGACTCTTCACAGTTCAACGGCGGGTCCGCGAGCGGCACCTTCAGCGTCGAGCCGTCGTCGTGGGACGGGCTGTACGTCGTGTACACGCCCGCCGACACGCACACCTGGACCGGCGGCGGCAGCACCGACAAGTGGTCGAACGCCGACAACTGGGACATCGGCGCGCCGGTCAACGGCGACGACCTCGTCTTCCCGCTCTACACAGGCGCCACATCCGAGAACGACCTCCTGACCAGCGTCGGCTCCGTCGACCTCAACGAGCCGATGGTGGTGAGCGGTTCGCCGCTGGTGCTCCGCGGTGACTTCTCCATGCACCGTGAGTGCGCATGGGGGATCGACCTCACGCTCGCCGGCGACGTCACCGTGAGCGAGGATCCGGGCCTGACCCACGCGTGGCTCACCGCCACGCTGTCCGGCGACATCGCCATGGACTCCACGCAGTACGGCCCACAAGCGCTCACCGTGAACGTGACCGGTACGAACCTGAAGCTTGACGGCGTCATCACCGGCGCCGCCGACGCCTGCTCGCTCACCAAGACCGGCAGCGGCAGCCTGCGATTCGCCGGTGAGGCCGGCTGGACCGGCCCCAACACCTGGCAAGGGCCGACCGACCTGCGGGATGGCTACGTCTCCTTCGGGAGCCCGGGCGCCCTTCCGCCACTCACGAACGTCACGATCGCGACAGCCGCGACCATCGACGCGTACAGCCCCAACGGCGCGTTCACCGACGAGTGGCCCAACACGTTCTCCGGCACTGGGACCTTCTACGACAGCGACGTCGACCTGACGCTGAGCGGCGCGTCACCGGACTTCAACGGCTCGCTCTCGTGCGGCTCGAGCGTGTCGCTGATCGTGACGGGTTCCATCGGCGCCCAGACCGACGTCTACGGCGGGCTGCGGGGCACGGGGACGGTGGCCGGCATGTCGGCGTACGGCAGTCCACCTGACTTCGTCGGGACGGTGAGTCCGGGTGTCGCCGACTACCAGGTCGGCACCCTCGCCGCCGACGGCGGCAACGCCGATCTCGGCAAGGACACCCGCTACGTCGTCGACATGAACGACGCGACCGGCACGGCCGGAGATGCCCAGGGCGGTTGGGACCTGCTCGCAGTGACCGGGACCGGCAAGCTGACGTTCAACAAGCCCGTGACTCTGCAGCTGCGCTCGTCCGACGGCGCGGACGCCGGCGACGCGGCGCACTTCGACAACTCCAAGGCCGGCAGCTGGGCGATAGCGACCGCGGCTGGAGGCGTGAGCGCGGTCGCCGCGGGCACCGTCGTGGTGGACGCGTCCGGCTTCAGCAACGCGCTCGCCGGCGGCAAGTTCAGCGTCGTGCGCAGCCTCGACGGCAAGGAGCTAGACCTCGTCTTCACGCCCGCCCCGCCCGGCACGCACACCTGGAGCGGCAAGGGCACGAGCGGCAACTGGAGCAACCCGGACAACTGGGTGGAGCACGCCGCTCCGACCAACGGCGACAGCCTCGTCTTCCCGGCGGGCGCCACCAACACGGGCTCGACCGACGACATCGCCGGGCTCACGACGCTCGGTTCAGTCTCGATCGCACCTCCGGGCGACGGCGGCTACTACGACATCGAGGGCAGCGGGACGACCCCGCCGCTGACGATCACGGGCACGCTGAGTCAGACCGGCAGTGCCCTCTACGCCCCGAACCAGTGGTGGATCGATCTGACGCTCAGCGACACGACCCACGTCAAGGTCTCCTCCGGCGAGCTCCTGCTGCTCGGCAAAGTCGCCGGGGACGCCGGCCTGACCCTGGACGCCGGCGACGGCGTGCTCGTGCTGTCGTTCAACGGTGGCCTGCTGACCTACACCGGCGACACCACCGTCGAGGGCAACCTGCGGCTGCAGCACGCCGACAACCTGCCGTACGGCGCCGGCGCCGGCGACGTGCACATCGGGGCCGGCGGCTCGATCGACCTCAACCGCTACAGCCAGACCGCTAACGGTCTCAGCGGCGACGGCTTCGTAGGCAACGTCTCAACGTACGTTGGGGCCGGCAACACGCTGACCGTGGGCGACGCCGACGTCAGCAGCGAGTTCTCCGGCCAGATCGGCGCCGCGGAAGACGCCGCTCCGGTGGATGAGATGGCCGTCACCAAGATCGGCGCCGGCACCATCACGCTCTCCGGCGTCTGCACGTACAGCGGCGCGACCACCGTGAGCGAGGGCACGCTCGAGGCCGTCGCGGCCACGGCAGTGCCGGCGGACTCCGACCTCAGTATCGCGGCTGACGCCGCCTACTCCTGTGACTTCGACCTGCGCAGCACGGCCACGCTGGCCGGCACGATCAGCGGCCCCAGCGGCTCGACGCTGCACCTCGGCCAGTACACCACGCTGATCCTGAACGGCTCCGGTGCGGCCTTCGAAGGCACCGCGGTGGTCGACGGGTCCGGCGTCGACGTGGGCGTGCTCCACGTCGCGGCGGGCACGACCCTCGGCGGCGCCCTGGACGGCAGCGGCGCCGTGGGCGGCAACGGCGACATCGCCGGCTTCGGCAGCATCGCCTATGTGTTCCCGGGCTTGCACGGCTGGCAGCCCGGTCCCAGCAGGATGTACTTCCCGGTGATCGGGGTGTCGACCCTGCACAGCGCCGCCACCACCTGGGCGAGCGGCCAGGTCGTGGGCGCGGCCATGACCGATGCGACCGGCGACGCCGGCGTGGGCTACGACCAGGTGCAGGTCGCCGGCGACCTCACCATCGACTCCGGATCGACGATCGTCGTCGCGCCGGTGAGCAGCCACGACGGGTCGCTCGGCCTCTGCGACGGCTTCGACTCCGCCACGGCCGGTCGCTGGCACGTGCTCCGGGTCAGCGGCTCGATCACCGGCTTCGACGAGGCAACTCCGGTCGTCAACACCGATGAGTTCTTCAACGGCTTCGACGGCGACTTCACGCTCGAGCAGGGCAGCCAGATGGTCGGCGACACTACCTACCAGACGATCGACCTCGTGTACACGCCAGCCGGCCCCGACACGCACACCTGGACCGGCGCGGGTGAGGACTCGTACTGGAGCACCGACGCCAACTGGGACAACGGTGCCCCCTCCAGCGGCGACAGTCTCGTCTTCCCCGCGGATGCAGAGAGCTTCAGCCCGGAGAACGACATCACCGACCTGACGCTGGGCGCGGTCACGTTCACCGGCGGCGGGGACTACGTGATCACTGGCGAGCCCGTGGGGCTCACCGGCAGCATCACGCGCACCGACGACGGCACCGCCTGGGACACTTGGGACATCGCCACCGAGCTCGGTGGCGGCAACCAGTTCACCTGCGACTCCGACGCAGCCGGGCTCCGCATCTCGGGCGACTTGAGCGGCGGAGTCGCCGACGACCGGACGCTGACCACCGACGGTCCGGTCGCCTTCGGATCGCCGGGCGACACGACCGGCGCCAGCACGTACGTGGGCAGCACCAGGGTCAAGTCCGGCAGCCTGCACATCTTCGATCCGGGCTTGCTGTCGGACACCACCGACGTCGCCGTCGAGGGCGGCGCCACGCTGTGGATCACCCTCGACGAGTCGGCCCAGAGGTCGTGGCCCGGGACGCTCAGCGGCGCCGGCGCCCTCGACGTCACGGGAGGCACGCTCATCCTGTACGCGGATTCCTCGAGCTTCACCGGCGCCACCACCATCGAGCCGCACACTCACCTCGTCGTCGACGGCAAGCTCGGCGGCTCGGTGAGCGGCGCCGGCTTCCTGGGCGGCGGCGGCGTCACCGGCCCGTCCGGCGCCGGCCTCTGGCCGGGCTACTCCGTCGGCAAGGGCGAGTTCGGCATCCGCGAACTCGCCACCGGCGACCTCACGCTCGGCGCCGGATCCTTCACCGATTTCAACATCGCGGCGGCCGACGGCGACCCCGGCATCGGCTACGACACCGTCACGGTGGACGGCGACGTCACCGTGAGCGCGACCAAGGACTCGCCCTGCCAGGTCGCGCCCGTCACCATCGCCGAGGGCACCTTCGGGGATTGCACGGGCTTCGACAACACGCAGAGCTACGTCTGGCACATCGTCCGTGCCACGGGCTCGATCAGCGGCTTCGACGCCGCCGCCTTCTCGCCCGTCGACTTCGTCTTCAACAACGACCTCGGCGGCGGCGCCCTCAGCGTCGTGCAAGGTACCGAGAAGGTCGGCGGCACGACCTACCAGACGGTCGACCTCGTGTTCACGCCGTCGACGCCCGACATCACGATCTCAAGTGGGCCGACGATCGGCGCCGGCGGCACGCAGTTCGCCAAGGGGTCCAACCAGACCATCGCCTGGGAGACGAGCCAGACGCCGCCGGCGGGCTCGGTGTTCAACGTCGTCGCCGACGATCCGAGCTCGAGCACCGACGTGTTGCTCGCCTCGGTGGACGCTGCCGACGCGACCAAGTACTCCGACGACTGGACGATCGCCCAGGGGCCATCGGCCGGCTGGAAGGTCCAGGTACAGCTCTGGACCGCCGGCGCGAGCGGCACGCAGCTCTGCAGCGCCGACAGCGTCAGCTTCGACATCCTGGCGGCGGCCTACAAGATCACGGTCACGGCGGGCGATCACGGCAGCATCACGCCCGTCACCGGCGACGTGACGACGTTCTCCGACCAGAAGTACACGATCAAGCCCGATGACGGCTATCACATCGCCAGCCTCACGGTCGACGACGCCGCAGAGACGGTGGCCGCAAGCTGGACCTTCCACAGTGTGACCGCAACGCACTCCATCGCGGCAACGTTCGCCATCGATACGTTCACGATCACGCCGAGCGTCGTGGGTGGCGTCGGCGGTCACGGCACCATCAGCCCGGCGGACGACCAGACGGTGGACTACGGCGCGACGCCCAAGTTCACGTTCAAGGCCGACGACGGCTACCACGTCAAGGAGGTCAAAGTCGACGACGTGGCCGTGACGCCGACCCCGACCACGTCCTACACCTTCGCTGCCGTCACCAAGGGCCACACGATCACAGTGGAGTACGCCATCGACACGTTCACGATCACGCCGAGCGTCGTGGGTGGCGTCGGCGGTCACGGCACCATCAGCCCGGCGGACGACCAGACGGTGGACTACGGCGCGACGCCCAAGTTCACGTTCAAGGCCGACGAAGGCTACGGCGTCGCCGTCGTGCGCGTGGACGGCGACATCGTCAGCGTCAGCGACGCCTCCTACACATTCGCGGCAGTCACCGGGAACCACACCATCAGCGTCTCGTACACCGTGCTCACCTATGGCATCTTCTCGAGCGTCGTGGGCGGCGCGGACGGGCACGGCACGATCTCGCCCAGCGGCAAGGGCTCCAAGCTCGACTACGGCGCCACGCCGACGTTCACGTTCAAGCCTGACCTCCACTACCACGTCAAGCAGGTCAAGGTCGACGACGTCGCGGTGACCATGACCGCCACCGACGAGTACACGTTCCCGGCGGTGAAGGCCGATCACACGATCAGCGTGGAGTTCGCGATCGACACCGTGGCGATCACCGTCACCGCGGGCGCCCACGGAAGCATCACGCCCGGGACCGGCGAGGTGGACTACGGCAGCAGTCCCACGTACACGATCACGCCCGCCGAGGGCTACCACATCGCCAGCCTTACGGTGGACGACGTGACGCAGACTGTGGCCGGGAGCTGGACCTTCACCGATGTGACCGCGGCGCAAAGCATCGCCGCGACCTTCGCCATCGACACGTACACGATCACGTCGGGCGTCGTTGGCGGGGAGGCCGGGCACGGCAGCATCAGCCCGGTCGGTCCGCAGACCGTCGCCTGGCACGCGACGCCGGCCTTCACCTTCGCGCCAGAGGCCGGCTACACGATCGGCACGGTGACCGTCGACGGCACGCCGGTGCAGCTGACCGGGCCGGGCAGCTACACGTTCCCGGCCGTCGCGGCCGACCACGCCCTGAGCGTGAGCTTCGTGGTCAAGCCGGCAGACGACCCGCCGCTCATCGCCGTCCAGACCGGCCTCGCGCCGAGCGCGGCGCAGGCGCGCTGGCGCCGCGCCAAGGCCGCGCCGGTCACCGTGACCGCCACCGATCCCGACGGCGGCACGGTCGCGGCGTTCAACTGGCGCTTCGTGAGCACCGCCGGCGCCACGTCCGCCGCCACCAGCTCGACCGGCGCCACCGCGACCGGCGCCACTCCCGCCGGCCAGACCTACAGCGTGCCGATGCACGCGGGCCAGGCCGGCGCCTTCACCGCCGACTGCACCATGACTCGGCAGGGCACGGCCCAGGTCGAGTACTGGGTCACCAACGGCGCCGGCATCGAGAGCCGGCACTACGTGGGCTACTACAAGCTCGACACCAGCAAGCCGCGCGTGCAGGTCAAGCGCTGCTCGGTGCTCGCCGGCCACAAAGCGCGCCTGCGCTACCGCGTCGTCGACGCTGTGCCGGGAGACGACCGCGACCTCGTGCGGGCGGTCGTCGTCAACAGCCACAACGGGGCGCTCGCGCGAGCCAAGGCGAAGAACGTGCTCGCCAACACCTGGCGCAAGATGATCGTCGATACGCGCAGGCTGGCCCCCGGAAGGTACCTGGTTGCCCTGCGGGCGCGCGACGCGGCCGGCAACTTCCAGCCCACGGTCACGAGGACCTGGATCCGGGTGAGGTGAAGAGGGCGCAGCGGCGAACGCGATCGCGACGCCCGAGGCTCGCTCGCTCCGCGACACAAAAGACACGAGGGTACACAGGATACGTGCTACACTGATGCCGTGTCGCAGAGGTCCGCGGCGGCCGTGGGGCCGCGGACGGGACGGAGACAGGAGGCACCGGTGGCCAACGTCACCCTGGCGCTTGATGATGCGCTGCTGCAGAAGGCCCGCGTCAAGGCGGTGCACGAGCACACCAGCGTCAACGCCGTGATCCGCGAGTTCCTCGCCGGATGGACGCGGGACGAAGACGACCTGGCGGCGGTGGTGGAGCGCGTGCGCGCCGCCCTCGACGCCTCGACCTATCGCTCGGGCGGCGTCAGCTGGACCCGCGACGAACTGCACGAGCGATGACGGCGGCGGCTCTCGGCGCGGCAGCGCCGCCCGGCAAAGCCTTTTTCGACACCAACGTCCTGGTCTACGCTCACGATGCCAGCGAGCCGCGCAAACGGGAGGTCGCTCGCGCGCTCATCCTGGAGCACCTAGGCACGGACACGCTGTGCACGAGCACGCAGGTCCTCGCGGAATACTTCAGCGTGGTGACTCGCAAAGGCGAAGTGCCGCTGAGCGGACAGGCCGCGAACTGGTTACTCGAGCAACTCCCGGCGGAGGCCGTCGTCACGCCGGGGCTCGCCGGGCTGCGCGCCGCCGCAGTCCGCTGCGCCGCCGTGAGCAGCGCCGCAGCCGCGAACAGCGCCGCCAGCGCCCTTTCGATCTGGGACGCCCTCATCATCGAGGCGGCCTGTGAGGCCGGCGCGACGCTGCTCTACACCGAAGACGCCGGCCTCCGGCGCGCACTCGAAGCCGACGCCGGCGGCCTGCGCGCCCGGGATCCGTTCGCCGTCGCGGCGGTGGACTCTGTCAGATAGCCGCGGCCGCGCTGACCCCCGTCAGCGGCTGGTCCTCGCCACGCTCAGCCTGCGAAAGGATCCTCCACCGTGACGCCCGCGTAGGCGCTGCCCGCCTGGAGGTCCTCGGAGTAGACGATGGCGGCGCCGGCCTCCACGGCAGCTTCGAGGATGAGCGCATCCCAATACGAGACCTGCTCCGCGGCCGAGCGTGCCGCGGCGCGCTGCACGAGCGTGGCGTCGACGGCGACGACGGGAAAGGCGGCGAGGTCCTCGAGCGCGCGCAGCGCCGTCGCCTCAGGCACAGGCACAGGCTGCGCCAGGTTGCGCGTGATGGTGACGTACAACTCGCGGAGCACCTGTGAGCTGAGCACCAGCGATCGGGCGCGCGCCACCTCGGCGACGACCTCGCGCACCCGCTCCTGTTTTGCCGGCGAGTCGCCGTCGAAGAGGTAGACGAGGACGTTGGTGTCGAGGAAGACCCTCAGGACCCTCAGGAGACTCAGGCGCCCGGGGCGCGCCTCAAACGTCGCCGGGATCGACGCCGCGGCTGTGGAGATCGTCGCGCGACCACGTGGCGGCGCCTCGGCGCGAGGAGGACGCCTCCGCGACGGCGAGCAGATCGTCCCCCGGCCCAGGCGCGCATCGCCACGCGCTCGAGGTGTGCCGCGCCATTCGCCGCCGTGCGCCGTCTACGTGCCGCCGTTGGGCCCCGGGGTATACTAGTTTCGTCAGACCGACGCGGCTTCTCACGACGGCACGCTGGCTCCAAGGCCGAAGGAGGGAGTGTCGCGATGAAGGTTCGCACCGAGTGGATCTGGCTCAACGACCCCGAGGAACGCCCCGACCTCGATCACTCCCGCTGCATCGCCGCCTCCGGCGAGCGCATGCTCGACTACGGCTCGGAGCTGTTCGAGTTGACGACCGAGCCCTGCGCGTACCTGTCCGAGTCGGACGCCGCGCGCAGCACGCTCTCGTTCTCCAAGCTGCGCCTCGAGTACGCCGGCGACACCTGGGCACGTGGCCGCCAGATCGGGTCGTGGGGCAGCCAGCCGTTCGACAGCGGGCCCTTCGGCGACGACGCGCGGCTCGCGGCCGGCTTCGCGCTGATGACGATCGTCGCGGGGGCGCTCGACAGCCCCGGCGGGCTCAAGCCTGCCGCCTCGACCCCGGGTGGCTTCGTCGTCGAGTTCGAGTAGGGGCGCGAGGCGGCGTCTGCGCCTCCGCGACGGGCAGGCTCGCAGGCGAGGCCGGCACGCTGCCTCCGATGAGCCGCGCGAGCGAGGCCGCGATCAGGGCGTGCGCGGCGCGGTGACCGGCCTGCCGCGGCGTCACCAGATCGCAAACCCGCCCGCGGACCTGGCCTGAGCGATACGTGAGGCCCAGAACCGCGTAACCCTCAATCTCGCCAGTGAGGGCGTCTTCGATGGCGAGGCGTTCGTAGAGAGCGCCGGGCGCGTCCACATAGCGCCAATTCAAAAAGGCGGCGTCGCGCATGACCATGATCGGATAG
>Ga0209697_10003841_pt1 | contig 20048 bp, 16 predicted proteins | sample AliMusrvi5mmetaG_FD_184115 | JGI IMG/M metagenome (GOLD analysis project Ga0209697, IMG submission 184115) | Freshwater lake bacterial and archeal communities from Alinen Mustajarvi, Finland, to study Microbial Dark Matter (Phase II) - Alinen... | ecosystem: Environmental > Aquatic > Freshwater...
TCCAGGAATGGGACACAACGCCGTTGGCGTAGAAGGTTTCGTGGATATGTTTCCCAGGGTAGCCGCTGCGCGGCAACCCTGGGCTAGGGGATATAACGCCGTTGGCGTAGAGAATGAATGGGCACGAGCTCCCAGGGTGGGCTTCGAGGCACCGGAGGACATATTGTAGGGTAGGGAGAGTGAATTCCTTAATTTCGTTCGTATGGGGTGCGGGTGCTTCGCATCCCAGGGTGCGCTGCGCGACCCTGGGCTTTGCTGTATAACCGCTTCGCGGTTGAATACTCCAAAGTCGTAGAAAACCGTCGCTTTCAAAAAATTTGCTGCAAAGCTTACAAAATGCTTGCAATAAAAGCGGTAACGTGTTAGACTGCGGTTATCACGGGGGGGCTACTTGTTGCGAGTGCCTAGGGTTTTTGCCGTGAGTGGGTCGTAGCGTTCGCTTATTTTTTGGATCCCATAGCAGGCAGCGTTTTCGTATTCTCGGCCAATGGCTCGCTGCGGTGATGCGGTGGCTCTCCAGAGAGTCTCCTGTTGTCTGGCGTTCTTGGCCGAGGACGTTCTATTTTCACGTGGGTATTTTCCGTGGTAGTGGCTGCGCGCAGCCCAGGGCACTTTTTCGGGATTACTTTTTTCAGGGAGTTGGTTATGAATCGTTCAATGCAGTTCGGCAGGGTGTGTTTGGTTTTATCTTTGCTAGCGGGGGGTGTGTGTTTAATCGTCGGGGGGGTAGTAGGTTCTACCGCTCAAGCCTCCGTGCTAATGTATGAGGGGTTTAACTACACCTCGGGCTTGGGGACGACCCTCAACGGCCAGAATGGCGGTACCGGTTTTGCCACGGGATCGTCCTGGAACGCGGGCAATATGGGTGGCTATCCCTCAGGCTCGCCCACCGGCTTCGGAATCGTCGATTCTACGGAGCATACCTTGTGGAACGGTACGGTGACTCTGTCCGGTGCCGCAGACTGGTAACTTCGCGGGCAGTCCTGCTCCAACAGCCCTCGGCGGAAGCTTAAACGGAAACAACCCCGACGCCTTGTGGGCATCGCGCAGTTTGGATCCCAGCGTCACCGCTACGTTCACTCTCGGCGCGGTAACCTGGATGAGCTACGTGGAAGCCAGTAATTTCAAAGCCAATGCTAACGGGACCGGCGGCGACTTTGCCATCGGCAAAGGTATTTTTAATTCTGGCACCACGACCAATCGCGGTTGGACAACGTATGGTGGTGAGGCCATCGGCATTGGCATCACCAGTGCCAAACAGTTCACGGCAGCAATCTGGACCGGGGGAGCCGGCCCCAATTACAATATAACCGGCCCCGCCGGTGCCGCATGGAATACCAATGGCGTTGCTCAAATTGGCATCGCCAAGATCGTCTGGGGTAACGCGTCGAACCCCACCACGATCTATGAGGCCACGTTCAACGACGGCACCGTGCTCACCGAGGCGGCCTTCAATACGGCTGCGGTGACCAACAGCGCGACTATCGACCCGACGACTTTCAACATGGTCTCGCTGGGAGGTAACCGCTATAACGTGGATGAACTGCGGATTGGTACGACCTTCAACGATGCGATCGGTGTCGTGGTTGCCTCCACCGGCAACTATTGGGCACCGGGTGCTAGCGGGGGCGGCACGGGTACGTGGAATTCAGGGGCGACCGTGTGGGCCACCGCCCCAGGTGCTCAAGGCGCGGGCACCCAGGCGACCACGGGTGCCCTGGTTTTCAGCGGTGCCACAGGCACGGTTACCATCGACGGTACGGTTTCGGTCGCCGAGGGACTCCACTTCCAGACCGACGGGTATAGTATTATTCCGGGAGCTTCGACCCCTAATCTCACCCTCACCGGCGCGAATCTCGCCGCGAACACCATCAACGTCGATTCCGGCAAGACGACCACGATTAGCGCCCAAGTGAACGGCAGCAATGGCATGACCAAGGACGGCGGTGGCAAGCTCATCCTGAGCAATGCGTCCAACGGCTACGGCGGCGACACTTCGCTCAAATCCGGCGTCCTACAGATCGCCGACGCCGCCAGTCTGGGGACTGGAAATGTCAGCTTCAATGGTGGAACCTTGCAGTATCCGGCCGGAAGTGGTGCTACCTCGATCGACGTCTCCAGCAAAATCCCGACGGTGGCCATCAAAATCAGGTGGCGAAGATCGACACCAACGGTTACGACGTGACCTTCGGCTCGGGCATTGGCGGTTATGGCGGCCTGAGCAAATCGGGCAATGGTTCGCTCACGCTCAACGCGGTCAATACCTACAGCGGCCCGACGACCGTCAATGGCGGTGTCCTCAACGTCAGCAGTCTTAGCGGGACGGTTGTGACGCTCAATGTACCCGCCGGCGGTACGGCAAACCTTGGTGCCAGCGCGGCAATCACCACCCTCAATATCAGTGGTGGTGCAGCGAATACCACCGGGGCCGGCGTGACTGTTCAAACTCTAGTGGCAACGAGCGGTTCATTCAACGCAGTGCCTAGCCTAAGTGTTGCCAACAGCGCCACACTGAGCGCGGTCACGGTCTCGCGTACTTTAGGAAGTTCTTTTGCTCTCAGCGGTGCCAATCTCGTTGCACCAACGTCCGGCAGTCACAACTCGCTCACCGCCAATGGCGGCACGTTGAGCTTCGTTACCACGGGACTGGCCGTGGCCATTGGCAAAGGCTCTCCCGGTGCTCCGGCATCGCCTGCCACGGCATCCTTTAGCGGCAACGGCGTTTGGACCATGATCGACGGGCAAGTTCAGGATATCTCCAACAATGTCTACGGTACCGACAATCATGCATTCCAATATATGCAGATGGCCACGGGTGATTTCGATATTAAGGTCCACGTCACTGGCAGCTTGAACGCAAGCGTTGGTTTGATGGCTCGCGATAACTTGACGAGCTTGTATGATTCTCATAGTGGTGACTGGGCCGGAATTTGGAATAGCTACCAATCGGCAACGACCATCAACGGAACGATGACCATGGCAGGCCCCAATACAGGGGGCACCCCTTGGCTGGAGATCAAGAAAGCTGGCAACGTGGTCACGACGTACTTCAGCACCAATGGTACTGACTATACGCAGTCACAGCAGCAGGATTACTCGGCGCATCCGTGGGGTGCGACGACCTATCTGGGGCTGGATATGACCAGTACTACCGCACTCGTGGGCCATGTCAGCGGCTCCTACGACAACGTAAACTTCATGGGCACGGCTTCCATGCCTGATTGGAGTTATACCGACGTCGCGGTCACGACCGATACCACGCTGGCCCTGCCGACGGCCCCTGTCTCCTTGGGCATCGTATCGTTCACGGCGGGCAACCTGGTTCTCAGCGGGCCGACGGCCGTGAGTCTCGATAGCATCACCGGCAGCAGCGGCACCTTGAGCAACGGCAGCGGCGGACCCATGACGCTGACCCTCCGCAACGGCAGCGGCACCTTTGCCGGCACGATCGCCGACGGCACGCACCCCGTCAGCCTGGTTTATAGCAGCGGCCTGCTGACCCTCTCCGGCAGCAGCACCTATATCGGCAGCACGACGCTTAACGGCGGCACGCTGCAGATCGTTGACGGCGGGTCGATCGACCACACCTCCGGCATTGCGGTCAATTCCGCCGCGACGCTGGACGTTTCCACGATGACCAGCCCGTTCACCGTCAGCGGCAAGACGATCGCCGTCAACGGCACGGTTAACGGCAGCCTGACGGTTGCCAGCGGTGCCCTCTTGACCGGGACCGGATCGTTCACCGGCAGCAGCGGGCTGCTATCCATCAGCGGCACGGTCAGCCCAGGGACTTTTGGCGTCAGCCCCGCCACCGACGGCGTTGGCACCCTTAGCGTGGGTAGCATCGGTAATGAGATGAATCTGCACCTCGACAGTGCAGCGGTATACAACTGGGGCATCACTTCCGTCAGCCACGGGTTAATCAATGTCAAAGGCTCTGTAACGGTTGCCAGTGGCGCCACGGTTAACCTGGCCGGCGGCGGCATTGGGCTGTCGACCGATCCGAACGGCATCCCGATTCTCACCTGGACCACCGGCACCGCGCCGAGCGTTCCAGCAGTCGCCCACAGTGCTTTTGACCCCGGCTCTTCCACGGTCCATTGGCTGGGCGGAACCGGCACGAACTGGGACACCGGTGCGAATTGGGATCTCTATACCTTAACGGGCGGTGCGGTCGTGGTTAACGGCAATAGCTTTGAACTTAGCGGGGTGGTCAAGGCCGGCGAATCCCCGCGGCCGTTATCGGCGGTGGTTATTGCCCCGGCGACCGGCAGCGTAACCGGGCCCTCGGGCAATACGACCGTGGGGTCGTTGGTGATTGGCAGTTCCGACGGTTCGAGTGCCAGCAGTCTGGCCCTTCAGGCAGGTGTGGCGTTGACGGTCACCAATGCGACGACCGTGCATCCCAGCGCGGCCCTGAGCGTTCCCAGCGGCGGAACCTTGGCAAGCGCCAGCCTAGCCACGGGTGGAGATACCACTTTTGCCACCGGGGCCGTGGTGAATGTCACCAGCTTGAGCGTCGCCAATAGCGGCATCCTCAGGATTGCCGAAGGCGGACAAGTCGGCAGCGGCGGAGTCATCGTCAACGGCGGCACCCTGCAACTGAATGGCAATTCCACCTCCGATAACAGCCGGGCGTTGACCGTCAACGGCGGCGCGATCGACGTGCCGCAAACGGCAACTCTGTCCGGTCCCATCGGTGGCACCGCTCCCTTGACGAAGACCGGCGACGGCACGCTGATCGTGACCGGCGCCGCCAACACGTTCCCCAGCGTGGCCGTGAATAAGGGCACGGTGCAAGGGAATACCACGAGCATCCAGACCAATGTTGTCTTGAATGGGGGTAATGCGAACGTGACCTTCGACCAGCCCACCGCCGGAACCTATACCAAGGTCATCAGCGGCACCGGCAGCCTGACCAAGGCTAACGTCGGCACGTTGACGTTGACCACTTCGCAGAGTTACAGCGGGCCGACCATCATCAACAATGGCACTCTCAAGCTCCAGGGGATAATAACTTCCCCCGGTCTGCTGGGCCAGTATTACGCGAACATCGGCACCTCTGCGCAGAATCCCACCAACGTCGTACACGTTGAGACCGACACTTTGACGCAGCTCAATAGCGAGTTGGCGACGCTCGTTCTCGATCAGTCGGTGGCCAGTACCGTCCGTGCGACGCAGCGCGTTCTGCCCTCGTTCTTCGTCTCTGCGGACCACACGATGTGGGACCAGACGACAGGCTCGCAACCCTACCAGACAAACGTCGATAATTTCGTCGTGCGTTGGACGGGCAACTTCGTGGCCCCCCTGGACGGCGATTACACCTTCTCCACGAGCGACGTCGACGATCGCGCCGCGATATGGCTCGACAATTCCGATGCGCACACAGCACCTTCCGGTGGTTCGGGTATCGTTCACCTCTCGCAGGGCCCGCACCCGATTACCATCGCTTTCCAGGAATGGGGCGGCAACGATCACTTCAATGCCTTAGTTACGGGCCCCGCGGGTAGCGGGTTAAGCAATACGAATATCCCCAACTCGGTGCTCGACTACGCGACGGGCAGCGTCGCCAGCAATATTTTGCCCGTCGATACGCCGCTGACCGTTAACGCGACGCTGGACCTCAACAGCGTCAGCCAGCAGCTTGGTTCGCTGTCGGGTTCCGGCACCGTGTCCAACAGCGGTGCGTCGCCCGCCACGTTGACCATCGCCGGTACTGGCGGTGCCTTTGCGGGTACGATCAGCGATGGTGCGAGCAAGACCAGCCTGGTGATGAACGGCGGCACCTTGACGCTTACCGGCAGCAATACCTACTCGGGTACGACCGTTGTCGACAGCGGATTGCTCCATGCCAACGCGCTCGGTGCCCTGTCGTCCACTTCGGATGTGACGGTAACCGGCGGCACGCTCGACAGCGGCAGCTTTGCCCGAACGATCTACTCCTTGACGATGGGGTCGCTGGGCACGTTGAATCTGCACGTTGGCGATGTGCTGACCGCTACGAACACCAGCATCATCGACGGCACCTTGAACCTTTCCGGCATTGCCAATGGAAGGGTCTTGCTCATGAGCTTCCCGGGTGGCTATACAGGCACTTTTTCCAACTCTCCGGGTTACACGCTCGATTACCCTAATCCCAACGAAATTGACGTCATTGGTGCGGCATCCCATTGGGCATTGGCTCAAAGCGGAAGCTGGTCCGAGTCGTTAAAATGGACGGGTACTGTGCCTGCTGGAAACGGCGCACAGGCCGTCATCGATCCGCCGACCAGCGGCAGCAATTTCACGATCACGCTCGACAGTGCGAAGACGCTCGGCACGTTGGAATTCGGTAATGCCGGCAATCCGAACAATGGCTATACGCTGATTGGCACGGACACCCTGACGCTGAACAATTCGGGCAGCGACGCCACGATCACGGTGACCAACGGCAAACATGCCATCGAGGTACCGATCGTTTTGGAGAACGACCTCGTGGTCAGCGGCAGCGGGGCGCTGACGCTCAGCGGCAGCATCTCCGAATTCGGCGGCGTCCACAAGTTGACCATGAACGGCGCCGGCGGCACGCTGGTCCTCAGCGGCACCGGCCTCTATACCGGCGGCACGATTGTGAACGCCGGCATCCTGGCCGTGACCTCCGGCAGCGCCCTGCCGGACAATCAGAGCTTGACCGTCGGGGCTGGCGGAACCTTGATCTTCGATCCTTCCTACACCGCCTCGCCGATCGTCTTGGGCCAAGTCCTTTCGGCGGTTTCGCCCGTTCCGGAACCCGGAACGCTGGCTCTCTTGCTGGCGGGGTTGGTGGTGGGGATTGGCGCGTGGAGGAGGAGAAGGATTGCAAATTGAGAATTGCAAATTGCAAATTTGAGATTGGAAGGCAGAATTTAATCTGACAACTGAGTGCTGACAACTCCCCCCGGCTGTCGCGGCAGGCTTTCCCGAGCTTGGATCTGTCGCGACAGCCGGGCTCTATCCGTTAACAGTTGTTGCGGCAACCTTCGCAGGGTAGGATAAGTGGTAGCTTTCGCAAGGATCAGTTGATGACCATCCAGCTTACCGAAGAACAGTGGGCCAACGTGCAGGGGGACGAGCTTCCCGTGCGGGTGAGCGACCCCGCACGGATTTCGACGTTCGTGCTCGTGCGGGCCGACATATACGAGCGATTCAGATCCTTGTTCGAGGAGGATCCGGTCACCGAGCAAGAACGTCTGTTCCATCTTCAGCAGTTTGGAAAACGCGCCGGGTGGGACGACCCGGAAATGGACATCTACGACGAGCTTGATCCTCGCCGCATATCATGAGCGTTTCTCGAGGCGACATTGTCCTTGTCGATTATCCGTTCAGCGATCGAACGGGCAGCAAAGTCCGGCCCGCTTTGGTCGTGCAGGCGGATGATCTGAATTGCCGGATCGCGGATACAATTCTGGCTTCCATCAGCCGTTCGACACACCGGGCCTCTGCCTGGGCTGATGAAACGCCTAACCTCTTGCCGGAACTTTTGTTGCGCCCATGTTGCCGTTGCGGCACTTGGCCGTCGCGTAGCGACGATGCGACGGTAGCCGTGGGTTTCAAGCCTTGTCCTTACCCACATCTTTCGGCCGGCCAAGCGTCTTCATGGCCATTTATGGTCATTCCCGCCGTAGGCGGTGTTAGGCCCGTGCTTTAGCACGGGTCGTCGAGCCGCAACTCCACCCCGTCTCCCGGCCCTTGCCGCCGCGTAAGCGGCGGCAAGGGCCGGGAGACGGCAGAAGCCGGGTTGGCGCGCGTCCGCCAACCCGTGCTAAAGCACGGGCCTATTACCGCTGCGCGGCGAAGGGTCGTAAACGACCCTCATCCGATTCCATTACCCGCTGCTGGGGCAGATCAAAGATTGCCTCAAAGCTGCCCTCGATTTGTTTTAACGGTAATTTGCCCTTACATCCGCAGGATGCAGAAGTCATAGAGCAGCCGCCGCGGCCAATCGATGGCGGGCACGCCCAAGCGGTGCAACTCGCGAACCCGTCGCCAGGGGCTAGTCTGTTTCACTGCTCGACAGAAGGCTTCCAGCAATTCTCCCTGCTCGCCGGCAGCCAGGCCCCGCTCGCGGAGGCGGTCGCGCAGGGCCTGGGCCTGTTCCAGCGATTGCTGGAAGTTCTTCCAGCCGAGTTCCCAACGCCGCTGCCAGCCCCAGGGGGCGAGGCGGAAAACATTCCAAAAGGCCGATTGACTGGCGTTCGCCGCGTGGCGGCGATAGTCCAAAAGAGGAAGATCGAGGCAGGTAATCTGGCCGGCGCTTGCCGCACAGAGGGCCAGCCACCAATCGTGCCAGGCCACGGTCGCGGGGAGCGGCAAGGCAAGTTCCAGGAGTGGGCGATTCACGGCACAGGCACACCCCAGCACGAAGCTGCGGCCCAGCAGCGTCTTCAAAAGTTGGCCGGAACCGTGGGGGAGCCGGTTCTGACGGAGGAACGGCCGGTTCTGACGGAGGAACGACGGATGCAGCGGCCGCCGCGCGGCATCGACCACCGCCGCATCGCAATAGACCAATTGCGGAAGCGCGTGCCCGTTGACGGCTTCTGCCGCCTGCAAAGCCGCTACCTGCCGGGCCACTTTGTCCGTCCGCCAGATGTCGTCCTGATCGGCCGGCAGGACATAATCGGCCCCTTCCTGCCGTGCCTGTTGCAGCAGCCAGGAGAAATTACCCACCGCACTTCGCCGCAGGCCGTCGTCCGGGGCGATGACGATCCGCCGATCCTGCTGGGCGGCGTCGCAGAGGATTTGCCGCGTGGCATCGCGGCTGCCATCATCCCGGACGAGCAAGGTCCAATCGGAATGCGACTGGGCCTGAACGCTCAGCAGGAGTTCGGGGAGCCAGCTTTCGCCTTGGTAGGTGGCCAAAAGAATATAGACGCGGGCGGGAGACATTCTTTTGAACCAGCGGAACCCCCTCTCAGACCGTTGGCGCAGCGGCCGACCCGCTGCCCGTGCCAACGGCGGCGGGCTGTTCTGGAGCGTGCTGCACCGAACCGTGGAACTTCAACTGCTTCTTGCCGGCCACCTCGGCGACTTCGACCGTGATCGTGTCCAAGCCGTTGAACTCGCCCTTGAGTAATTCCTCGGAGAGCGGATCCTCGACCAGGTTCTCGATCGCCCGGCGTAGGGGACGGGCGCCGAAATCGAGATCCTTGCAGGCCCTGCGGACGATCAGTTCCTTCGAGTCGTCGGTGAGGACGAGGTTCAGGCCGCGCTCTTCGAGGCGCTCGCGGACCTTTTGGACCTCCAACTCGATGACATTCTTGAGATCGTCCTCCGTGAGGTGACGGAAGACGATGACGTCGTCGATGCGGTTGAGGAACTCTGGCCGGAAGACCTTTTCAATCTGCTCCCGCACGCGGTTCTTCATGCTGTCGTAGGTGGCGTCGTCGTCCGGCTTCTGGAAACCGAAGGCCGCTTCGTTCTTGATGGCGTCGGCGCCGGCGTTGGTGGTCATGATCACGATCGTGTTGCGGAAGTCGACATTGCGGCCGAAGCTGTCCGTCAAACGCCCCTCTTCCATGACCTGTAGCAAGGTGTTGAAGACGTCCGGGTGGGCCTTCTCGATTTCGTCAAGCAGGACCACGGCATAAGGCCGGCGACGGATCTTCTCGGTCAACTGGCCCCCTTCCTCGAAGCCGACGTAGCCCGGAGGGGCGCCGATCAAGCGGCTGACGTTGTGCTTCTCCATGTACTCGCTCATGTCGATCTGGATCAGGGCTTCCTCGTCGCCGAACATGAATTCGGCCAGGGCCTTGGCCAGGAGGGTCTTGCCCACGCCGGTCGGTCCGGCGAAGATGAAGCAGCCGGTGGGCCGCTTGGGATCCTTCAGTCCGCTGCGGCTGCGGCGGACGGCCTTGGAGATCGACTTGATCGCCTCGTCTTGGCTGATGACTCGCTTGTGCAGATCGCCTTCCATCCGCATGAGGCGCATCGAGTCCTCGGTCGACATCCGCACCAGGGGAATGCCGGTGATCTTCGAGACGACTTCGGCAATCACATCCTCATCGACCACGCCGTCGGTGGCGCGGGACTTCTCCCGCCACTCGTGCGTGATCAATTGTTTCTTCTTTTTGAGCTTGTCGGCCTGATCGCGGAGGGCGGCGGCCTTCTCGAAATCCTGGTTGGCGACCGCCTCTTCCTTCTCGCGATTGAGGTTCTCGACCTCTTCGTCAATCTCCTTGAGATTGGGCGGACGAGTCATCGACTTGAGGTGGATCCGCGCGCCCGCCTCGTCGATCACATCGATCGCCTTATCCGGCAGGCAGCGGCCGGTGATGTAACGGCTCGACAACTCGACGGCCGCCTCGACCGCGTCGTCGGTAATCTGCACGTGGTGGTGCGTCTCGTAGCGATCGCGGAGACCTTTGAGGATCTCGATCGTTTCCGGCTTGGTCGAAGGTTCGACCATCACTACCTGGAAGCGGCGGTCCAAGGCGCTGTCCTTCTCGATATACTTGCGATACTCGTCGAGCGTCGTGGCGCCGATGCACTGGATTTCGCCGCGGGAAAGGGCCGGCTTGAGCACGTTCGAGGCGTCGATCGCGCCCTCGGCGCCGCCCGCACCCACGAGGGTATGCAACTCGTCGATGAATAAGATGGTGTTCTTGGCGCGGCGGACTTCATTCATCACCGCCTTGATGCGCTCTTCAAATTGGCCGCGATACTTCGTGCCGGCAACCATCATCGCCAGATCGAGCACCACGATGCGGCGGTCGGCAAGCAATTCGGGCACGTCGCCGTTGACCACGCGTTGGGCAAACCCTTCGACAATGGCCGTCTTGCCCACTCCGGCCTCGCCCAGCAGCACCGGGTTGTTCTTGGTGCGGCGGCCGAGGATTTGCATCGTGCGCTCGATTTCTTTCTCGCGGCCGATGACCGGATCGAGCTTGCCTTGGCGGGCCAGTTCGGTCAGATCGCGGCCGAAGCTGTCCAGGGCAGGAGTTTTTGACTTGCCGGATCGCGGCGACTCGCCGCCTTGGCCCTGCTGCTCGCGTCCGCCAGCACCGCCGCCACTCAGGCTGCCGGCCCGCTCGGAGCCTTCGGAGCCTTCCATGCCGTGCCCCAGGAGGCTCAGCACCTCCTCGCGGACCTCTTCCAACTTCAGACCGAGGTTCATCAAAACCTGCGCGGCCACGCCTTCCTGCTCGCGGAGCAGGCCCAGCAGGATGTGCTCGGTGCCGACGTAGTTGTGGCCCAGATTGCGGGCCTCTTCCATCGAATACTCGATCACTTTCTTAGCGCGGGGCGTCTGCGGGAGCTTGCCCATGGTCACCATGTCGGGACCGCTTTGCACGAGCTTTTCGACCTCGAGACGGATCTTGCGGAGATCGACCTCGAGATTCGATCGACCTCGAGATTCTTCAGCACGTTGGCGGCCACGCCGCTGCCTTCTTTGATCAGACCGAGCAGAATGTGCTCGGTGCCGATATATTCGTGATTGAACCGCTGGGCCTCTTGGTTTGCCAGTTGCATCACCTTGCGGGCGCGGTCGGTGAATCGTTCGTACATTTAATAGTCTCCCTTGCTCTCATGCTCCGAATTCACGGAGGTAACGGTATGTTTGCGGGCCTCCGCGAGCAACTCTCCCTCGCGGTGGATCTCCAAGGCCCAACGATGGGCGCCGTCGAGCCGTACGAGATGATTGAGTTGATGAGTCGCGTCGTCGAGCCGTTTGGTGTGTCGCAAGAGCGTGGCCATTAGAAGCCTCGCTTCCAGGTCATGTTCCTCGCGGCGCAACAGGACGTTCAACTTTCGTTCGGCTTCAAACCAGTTCCCTTTTAAGTAATCTTCCAGGGCTTCTTCAAAATTTTTTCCACCGGTCTTCTCGGAGGTCGTTGCTTGTCGCCGGTCAGTCCAGGCCCAGTAACCCACGGAAAGGCCCCAGGCCACTCCAAGGAAAACCCAACTAATTATACGCAGCTCGGGGGCAAATAAGTCGGTCCAAAACCAAGTTCCCAGGAGAACCGCATTCAACATCGCCGCCGCCGCGACGGCAAAGGCCAAGGCGGCCCATTTCCCGTCACGAACCAACTGCGGTAATCCCGGCCATAAGTAGACCGGCCACGGCGTCCTGTGCATCGGCTTTCAGATCCCTGTCGCTAACTAGCCCACGTTCGCTCTTCATGGAACGGAATTTATTCTGTCGCCTTGTCTTTCTCAGGCGAACGGAATGGATCCCGTTCTACCTACAGTCACACTGCCGAAGCCCCCTACAGTGATGGTTTTGGCTCCACCATCGACGGTTCCACGCGATCCACGAGCCGATAGCCACCGAATTGTAGCTTTGAAAAGAGTTGGAATCAAGGTAACCATTTCCTTTGCCCGGATTGCCGTGGCGAAAGCGATTTGCGAGACTAAAGAGTATGAATTCCCAGCATCTTTCCGACCAGATAGCCCTGCTCAGAATCCTCGACGCCTCTGCCAATCGTGCTCGAGAAGGACTGCGGGTGATCGAAGATTGGGTCCGCTTTGCCCTGGACGACGCCCCCATGACGGAGTGGCTGAAGCAAATTCGGCACGATTTGGCCGCCGCATTGGCTTGTATTCCCTGGCAAGAACGACTCGCCGCCCGAGAAACTCAGGCCGATGTCGGGACTGGAATTACCACTCCTTCGGAGTATAGCCGAGAAAAAACTTTGGATGTCTTGACCGCCAACTTTCTCCGGCTTCAAGAGAGTCTGCGGAGTATCGAAGAATTCGGAAAAATAATTGACCCCACCATTAGCAAGGCAATTGAGCAGATTCGGTATCGGACTTACACCGTCCAGCGAGTACTCGATTCGACGCGGATCGGGTTGGAGCGATTGGCGTCTGCGCGGCTTTACGTCTTGCTGGATGGGGGGTCGTCGGTCGAGGAGTTTGAGCGAATGGCCCAGCGACTGATTGAAGCGGGGGTGGATATCCTGCAATTGCGCGACAAGCGGCTGGCCGACCGTGAGTTGATCGACCGTGCCCGGCGTTTGCGGCGGTTGACGCAGGATACCTCGACGCTCCTGGTGATCAACGATCGGCCCGATCTGGCGGCCCTGGCGCAGGCCGACGGTGTACACGTGGGTCAGGAGGAGCTTTCTGTCAAGGATGCGCGATCGATTGTCGGTCCGGATAGGTTGATTGGAGTCTCCACGCATACCATCGAAGAGGCGCGGCAAGCGGTTCTGGATGGGGCGAATTATATCGGCGTGGGACCGACGTTTCCTTCCGGCACGAAGCAGTTCGAGCATTTTCCGGGGGTGGAATTGTTGCGCGCGGTGGCCGCCGAGATTCGCTTGCCGGCCTTCGCCATCGGCGGTATCGCGCGGGAGAATCTGGGGCAAGTGAAGGCAGCAGGGTTCGTGCGAGTAGCCGTCAGCGGGGCGATCACCGGAGCTGAAGAACCGGTCCAGGCCGTGAGAGAGATCAGAGAAGAGCTTTCGACAGAAAAATGATGGGACAGAAAAATAGGAAGAGGGGAAGAGAAAATGCCGATTTCTTGCAAGCATATGATTCGTCAGTTGTCGCAACAGGAATTTGGAGACATTGCTTATGAAGTGATGGGGCATGTTTTTGCGGTCCATCGAGAGTTGGGGCGGTTGTTTGACGAAGAGATTTATCGGACAGAGATTGCACATCGAATGATGAACGCAGTTCAAGAGGTTCCGATCGATGTTACGTTTGGTGACTTCAGCAAGACGTTCTACATGGATCTTCTGGTCGATGGTGGGGCCATTTTTGAACTCAAGACGGTGGATGCTTTTGTACCGCGTCATAAGGCTCAATTGCTCAACTACTTGTTGCTTACGGACTCGATGCATGGCAAACTCGTCAATATGCGGCTTGAAAATGTTGTGCATGAGTTTGTCAACACCACGATTCGCCGTTCTGATCGCGTTTCGTTTTCTATTGACGATGACAATTGGCAGGAGGTGGGCACATCGCGATTAAAGGACTGGCTGATCTCTTTGCTTCGCGATTGGGGAGTCGGCCTGGAATTATCGCTCTACGAGGCGGCGATAAAGCATTTCCATAACCCCACAGACTTGCTGGCCAAGCCGCAAATTCTCGCAGCAGATGGGCGTTTGCTCGGAATGCAGGATGTTCTGCGAATTGCGACTGATACAGCCATTCGTGTTACCTCCATTGCTCAGGAAAACTTGCCAGCCTTCGAGCATCATCTCAGCCAATTTTTTCGACACACCTCTCTCCGCGTTCTTCAATGGGTCAACTTGACTCGCCAAGTTGTTCAATTCAAGACCATTACTTGATCATTCTTCTCCTCTGATTTTTCTGTCCCTTTATTTTTCTGTCTAAAAACCATGATCTACGAAGTTGAACTCAAATTTCCCGTGCCCGATTTAGCGGTCTTTTCCAAGAAGCTGATCGAGCTGTCCGTTCCGATTTCTCCCGTCCAAGAAGAGATCGATCTTTACCTTGCCCATCCATCGCGGGATTTTGTGCAAACGGACGAGGCCCTCCGGCTGCGCCGCAGAGGCGATGCGAACTACATCACCTACAAAGGACCGAAGATCGACGCCACGACCAAAACCCGCCGTGAGATCGAACTGCCGCTAGGCCCGGGGCCGGAAGCGTTGGCCTCCTGGAGGGCGCTGCTGGAAGCGGTTGGGTTCCGGCCGGCGGGTGAAGTCCGCAAGTCCCGCCGCAAGGCGGAGATCCCCTGGCAAGGCCGCCAAGTGGAAGCCTCCTTGGACGAAGTCGAGGGGGTCGGCACCTTTGTCGAATTTGAGTTGGTGGTCGAGGAAAGCGAGGTTGAAGCGGCCAAGGCTTGCATCCAATCCCTGGCCCAATCGTTCGGCCTGACTCAAGGCGAACGGAGAAGCTATTTGGATTTGCTGCTGAAGGGGAGGTAGTCTTGCGTCTTGCTACCCGTCGCTCGATCTCAAGGTTGCCTCAACTCCTCCCGAATCTGCTCCAACAATTTCCGCGAGCCGTGCTGGTCGCACCAGCCTTCGACGTAGGGCCAGTCGATCGCGTTGCCCTGAAACGCGATGACGGCGCTTACGTCGACAAGATCCTTTCGACGGCCGGCTTGGTGGCCCCAGCGGAGTTTCGTGATCACGGCATCTTCAGCCGATGCAACCCAGACTCCACGATTTTCCCAGTCTGCCTGTTTTCGCCGCCGAAAGCGTTCCTGGTCGTGCGGATCGTCGCTCAATCCGAATAACTCAACGATGAAGTCTTCTGTCTCGGCGCGAAGGACAAGTTTCTTGGTACCCGTCACGCTTTCAAAACCAAATTGCGGGTCGAGACGCAGTTCTAGGCATTCACCCGCAATCAGTCGGGCTGCCTCATTAAGACTTGACTGGATAACGATGTCCGCATCTTGCGTTGATCGAGGAATCGAATAAAAGTTGGTCGAGAGCGAACCAACGAGCATGTAGGGAATGTTGTGCTCGTTAAGCACGTCGATCACCCGCAAGGCAATCTCGTCAGTACTCATCGTATGGTCTCCCAACGGCGAATCCAATCGAGTCTTTCACGGCGAATCCGCCGGGCATCCTCGTCAGTGATGCTGGGGAACTGCATTTTAATTCCCGCCAGCATGCGGCCCTTCGCGGCGTCGAAGAGTCGCAATCCGGCGGTCATCTTCTTACCGCCGGGAACATTCTTGAATCGCTCGATCTCTTCCCAAAAACTATCGTCCATTGACATATTGTCCGCGAAAGGAGTACAGGCCGCCGTAAGCGGCATGGCATACCTACGAGATATTATAGCCCCAGCACGTCTCCCATTCCATACAGTCCGGCCGGCTTGCCGGCGAGGAACTTGGCGGCGGCCAAGGCGCCTTGCGCATAGCAGTCGCGGTTGCTGGCCCGCACGGTCAGTTCGAGCGTCTCGCCGAGCATGGCAAAGACGATCGTGTGCTCGCCTGGGTTGTCGCCGACGCGGATGGCGTGGAAGCCGATCTCGTGATGCGGCCGCTTGCCCGGCCGGCCGCTGCGGCCGTGGACTTGCTGGGTTTGCCCCATCTGCTTGGCAATAATCTCGCCGAACTTCAAGGCCGTGCCGCTGGGCGCGTCTTCCTTGAAACGATGATGCCGTTCGAGAATCTCGACATCGGCATCTTTATCGGCGAGGACTTTGCCGGCCAACTCGCAAAGCTTCATCGTGAGGTTCACGGCCATGCTCATGCTCGGCGACCAGAGCAGCGGGATCTCTTTTGCAGCGGCACGGATCCGCTCGATTTGGCGAGGCTCAAAGCCGGTCGTGGCCAACACCAGCGGCAGCCGGTTTTGCCGACAGGTCTCCAGGATTCCTTCGGCCGCTTTGGGGACCGAGAAATCGACGACCACGTCAACCGGCACGAGCAGTTCGGTCGCCAAGGGCACGCCCAAGGCGGCGACACCGGCGATAATTCCGGCATCGTCCCCCAAGAGTGCGTTGTCCGCCGAATCCAGAGCGGCAACAACGGTCAGTTGCGGATCGGCCGCGCCCAAGGCAATCAGGCGGCGGCCCATGCGGCCGGCGGCACCGTGAATAGCTATGCGTATTTGCATCTCCTAACTCCTAATCTGGAAAAAGAATTTAGGAGTTAGAAGTTAGAAGAAATTCTGATTTCCACAGCCTAACTCCCAACTCCCAACTCCTAACTCCTAACTCCTAACTCCTAACTTCTTTCCCCAATCACTTTCACGATTTCCGCCAGATCATTCTTTACCTGCACGGCCCGATTGGCGAACTTGGCATATTCCACGCCGCGACTGCGCAGCACTTCGTCGAAGTATTTGGCGTCGTGCGTGTGATAGGCGACGGTGGCGGTCGGATCCTTGAGTTCGTGGCCGGTGAGAATGCAAACGACGCGCTCGTGGGGGGCGATCGCGCCTTCCTCGACGAGGATCTTGGCGCCGGCCACGCTCGCCGCGCTGGCTGGCTCGCAGCCCATGCCGCCCGCGCCGACTTGGGCCTTGGCGTCGAGAATCTCTTGGTCGCTTACCTGGCGGACCACGCCGCGGCACCACTCCAAGGCCCGCAGGCATTTGTGGAGGTTCACCGGCCGATTGATTTCAATGGCGCTGGCAATCGTCGATGCCCGGCGGCCGGCGGCATCCATCTCTTGGAAGTAGTGTTCGATGCGATCCAGGTCTGGCTGGCCGTCGTTCCAACGGACGCCGTTTTTCTCCACGAGGTCGTAAAGCGTTCTGGCTCCGCCGGCGTTGATGACGGCCAGACGGGGGATGCGATCGATCAGCCCCAGTTGATGCAGTTCGTAAAACGCCTTGCCGAAGGCGCTGGAATTGCCCAGGTTGCCGCCCGGCACGACAATCCAGTCGGGCACCTGCCAGTGCAGGGCTTCGAGCACCCGGTACATGATCGTCTTCTGGCCTTCCAGACGGAATGGGTTAATGCTGTTCACGAGGTAGATGCCCAGTTCGCGGCTGACTTCCTGGACTCGCGACATGGCGTCGTCGAAGTCGCCGTCGATCTGTATGGTCAGGGCGCCGTAGTCCAATGCCTGGGACAGTTTGCCATAAGAAATCTTTCCCGAGCCGATGAAGATTACCGCGCGCATGACTTGCGTTACGGAGGAATACAAGGCCAGCGAGGCGCTCGTGTTGCCGGTCGAGGCGCAGGCCGCCTTTTTGGCCCCCACGAACCGAGCGTGGCTGAAGGCGGCCGACATGCCGTTATCTTTGAAACTGCCGGAGGGGTTCATCCCTTCATACTGGAGGTGCAACCGATCGGGGTTCAATCCAACGTAGCGGCCGACCGCCGGCGAAAGGTGCAGCAGCGTTTGTCCTTCGCCCACGGTGACGCATTGCTCGACGGGCATGAAGGGCAGCAGGTCGTGGAACCGCCATACGCCACTGAAGCAATGGGGATCGCCGCGGCGGCGCCATTTTTCTTCAAAAACCTTCCACGACCGGGGTGGGGCAAGGCGCGACCAGTCGTAGGCCACGTCGAGGAGACTGCCGCAGCGCTCGCAGGCGACGCGGATCTCGCCCACGTCGTAGGTTGCTCCGCAGGCAGGCGAAATGCAAGATTGAAAGGCAGATGGGCAGTGAATGGGAGTCTCCTTTTGAATTATCTTCTCAAGAAAGAATAACCTCTCGGTGCGATTTGATCCAGAGGGAAGCCCGCCTTTGGATTTGACAAGTTTTTCTGGATCACTTAAAATGATGGCGAGTGTTAGCCCATAAAGAACGTGCAGGGTTATTTAGTTTCTGTTGCGGAAGGTTCCAATTTGTAGGGTGGGCCGAGCGCAGCGAGTCCCACCATCTGGGATTCGTGGTGATTTTGGTGGGACTCGCTGCGCTCGGCCCACCCTACGGCATTTTCCGCAACAGAAACTATTTAGTCCATCATTTCCTCCCTTCGCCGCGCGGCGCCAACCGTAAGGAACCGCCATGAGGGCAGTTCCCCTCAGTCGATATTTGGTCTTTTTTCTCATTGCCGGTGGTGGCCTAGCCATCGATTTGGCTACCAAGCGCTGGATGTTCGACTGGCTCGGCAGGCCGGGAGGCGGGACACATTGGATCTGGGCCGATGTGTTTGGCTTTCAAACCAGCTTGAACGAGGGCGCCTTGTTTGGCATGGGGCAAGGGATGGTGTGGCTCTTTGCCTTGCTTTCGATAGGCGCCGGGGTAGCTATCTGTTGGTGGCTTTTCATTGCCGGAGCCGCCCGGCAATGGGTGCTCACCGTGGCCCTGTCGGGGATCATGGCGGGAATACTGGGAAATCTCCACGACCGGATTGGCATGCCGGGGCTGAAGTGGCGGGGGCGTCCCTACGATTTACATGCGTTTGGCGATCCGGTTTTTGCCGTTCGCGACTGGATTCTCGTGAAGTTTGGAAGCTGGCCCTGGCCGAACTTCAATGTTGCGGATAGCTTGTTGGTCTGCGGCGCGCTACTTTTGGCATGGCACGCCTTCTTCCAGAAAGAGCCTCAGGGAGCAGTACGCCAGCATGAGTCTTGACCCCCATGAGATGACATCCCGATTGGTACTGGCCCTGCAAATCGCCCGCGAGGCCGGAAAGATCACCCTGGAGTATTTCCGCCGCGAAGACCTGGAAGTGGAGCGCAAGGGGGACGATTCGCCGGTGACGGCGGCCGATCGCCGCGCGGAAGAACATCTTCGCAACCGCATTGCCGAGGCTTTTGCGCTCGATGCCGTGGTGGGCGAAGAACTGTCCGATCGGCCGGGCAGCAGCCCTTACCGCTGGATCGTCGATCCGATCGACGGCACGAAGGCATTCATTCACGGGGTGCCGCTTTACGGCACGCTGATTGGCATCGAGCACGAAGGCGAGTCGGTGGCTGGGGTGGTTTATATTCCGGCCTTGGACGAATGCGTCTATGCCTCGCGGGGGAACGGGGCCTGGTATGTCCAAGGACAGAAACCGAAGCGGCCAGCCAAGGTTTCCAAGCAAGCGCCGCTCTCGCAGGGTCTGTTTCTCACCAGCGAAGTGGGCGCCTTCGATGAGATCGATCGCCGGGATGTCTACGATCGACTGCAATCGACCGCCCGGCTGAGCCGCACGTGGGGCGATTGCTACGGCTACTTGATGGTCGCAACCGGGCGAGCCGAAGTGATGGTCGATCCCGTGGTCTCTCTTTGGGATCTGGCCCCCATGTTGCCGATTCTCGCAGAGGCGGGTGGAACTTTCACCGACTGGCAGGGCCGTCCTACCATTCGTTCGGGGCAGGCTATCGCCACCAACGGCCTCCTGCTGGATGAAGTTCTGGCGATTGTGCAGGGATCTGGGTAGTTTCTGTTGCGGAAAACGCCGTAGGGTGGGCCGAGCGCAGCGAGTCCCACCAACTGGGATTCGTGGTGATTTTGGTGCTGTCGACTCGCTGCGCTCGGCCCACCCTACAAATTGGAACCTTCCGCAACAGAAATTACGAAGAACGGAATTAATTCCGTTCCACGAAGGGGCCGCCGGCGTGGTACAATGGGCTTATATTGACTGACTTCAACGGAAAAGGGATCTATCACGTGAAACAGATCTTGGCATTGGGTATGTTCATGGTCTTGGGATTTGCGACAACCGCGTTAGCGGGAACTGCGGAAGACGCCAAACTGGAAGCATTCTTTCGC
>Ga0209697_10003852_pt1 | contig 20007 bp, 14 predicted proteins | sample AliMusrvi5mmetaG_FD_184115 | JGI IMG/M metagenome (GOLD analysis project Ga0209697, IMG submission 184115) | Freshwater lake bacterial and archeal communities from Alinen Mustajarvi, Finland, to study Microbial Dark Matter (Phase II) - Alinen... | ecosystem: Environmental > Aquatic > Freshwater...
GCCCGGGACTACCCGGGCATTTTTTTTACCCAGCAACCCAGCAACCCAGCAACCCAGCAACCAAGTAACCCAGCAACCCAGTCCCCCAGTCACCATGCACCCGGCACCAAAAATCGTTTTCTTCGGCACTCCCGAGATCGCTCTTGAGTCCCTTAAGGCTTTATTTGAAGGCGGATATCATCTCGTCGGGGTAGTGACTGCCCCCGACAAGCCGGCGGGCCGCGGAATGAAGCTCAGGGCCTCTGCAGTCAAACAATACGCAGTTGATCATGGGCTGGAGGTATTGCAGCCCGAACGCATGTCGGATTCCGCTTTCCTTGCCCGTCTAAAGGCCCTTGATCCGGAAATTCAGGTGGTGGTTGCCTTCAGGATGCTGCCGAAAGAAGTATGGGCCATGCCTTCCAAAGGAACGTTCAACCTGCATGCTTCTTTATTACCCCAGTACAGAGGTGCCGCTCCAATCAACAGGGCCATCATGAACGGAGAGACCGAAACTGGGCTTACTACTTTTTTCCTCAGGGAGAAGGTTGATACCGGCGACATCATCTTCAGGGAAAGTATGAGCATAGGTCCTGAAGAGACAGCAGGCGAGCTTCACGACCGTATGAAGGTAAAAGGAGCTCAATTAGTGACTAAGACGGTTGATGCGATTATTTCGGGCAATGTTGAAACATCTGACCAGTCACAATTCACCGATCACGGATCACGGCTCAATCCCGCCCCCAAGATATTCACCGAAACCTGCCGGATAGACTGGACCATGCCATCCGCAGTCATATATAATATAATAAGGGGTTTAAGCCCGCTTCCTGCTGCCTTTACCGAGATTAGGATGAAAGACGGCAGCCTGGCCAAGCTAAAGATTTTCAGTGCGGCATTGAGAAAACAGGGGCCTTCGGCTTCCCCTGGAATGCTTACTACCGATGGCCATAGCTTTCTTTGCATTTCAGCTTCAGATGGAGATATTGTAATTAATGAGCTTCAGCTTGAAGGCCGCAAACCCATGCTAACAGAAGAATTCCTGAGGGGAGCCGGCAGAAATATCATCTGAATACCCCGTTAATCATGCGTTTCCTTGCTGGAGTTATTAACAAAAGTTCCGATTTATGAACATTTTCAATGGTTTTCAGCATAAAATACTTGACAAATTCTACAGAGGCCTTATATTTGCAGGGATTATCAAAATTGAGTATTAATTTAAAACCTGAAAAAATGAACAAGGCTCAGTTAATCGAAGCAGTTGCAAAAGATGCAAAAATTACCAAGGCAGAAGCAAAAAGGGCTCTGGAAGCTGTTATCACTTCCACAACCAAGGCTCTTGGCAAAGGTGAAAGAGTTGCTTTAGTAGGATTTGGATCATTCGCCGTTTCAAAGCGTGCTGCCCGCAAAGGCCGTAACCCCCAGAATGGCAAAGAAATCAAGATCCCTGCAAAGAAAGTCGTAAAATTCAAGGCTGGTGCAGAACTTGTAAAGAAAGTTAAGTAAATAGCCAAGCAATTACTTCACGAAAGGAACCACCTCATCAGGGGTGGTTTTTTTTTATTCCGGTTGCTGACAATTATGGTTTTTGACACCACTGGGGTAAACTTGTTGCCGGGGCGGGATTCTTTTATAATTTAGCAGTCTAAGTTGGAAAACCTATGGGCCGGAAAAAACAGATTCTTGCCTGGATCAGTATACTGCTGATCGCACTCACTTTCCTGAGCCTTTTCGGATTCAGGCAGATACTAGATAATTACCGCGAACGATGGAATCTGAAATGCCAGCAGGTCCCGGTGCGGCTTTTGGCAACTGCAAAGAGGCATGGTGACCAGTTGCTGATGCTCCAGCAATCACTGTCTTTATACATGCAGTATGAGGCTAAGAATATTTTCCTTCCTTCGCCCGGACCTGACATGAAGATCCGGCACGTTTATTCACGCTCGGTTGATGACAGCATGCTGGTGTTGTCCCCAACGGTCCTGGCCGAAAGAGAGATAAAATCCTGCAGGCAGCTTATGACTACCGCTTTCCGCACAATCCAACATATAGCAAATGATTTCGGTGAAGTTGAAAGAGTATATTTTCGTTTAAATTCAGGACATGTTTTACTCTTCCTTTTTGGTAAGAACCCTGCAGATTCAGTAATCATCAGGGGGTATAATGAAACGCCGGAGAGGTTCCGGCCTGTCAACGGAAAATTGAATTCCGTCAGTGTGACCCCGCCCTTCATTGGCCGTTTAGCAAAAAAAGAGTTAATAACTTTATACACTGCCTGGGCAGTCCACGACAGTATAATCGGGGAGATCTGCCTTGATCTGGGCACACAGTACTATCACAACTGGCTTGAACTTAATCTTGAACATGCCAACCTGGTGTTGTACGATACCTGCGGAGTTGTGCTTACCTCAAGTGAAAACCGGTTTATAAGTAACGATTTTCTGATTAACGTCTACGCCACCCTTCCGGAATTCAATATAAATCCCAGGCTCAGGAAAGTTGACAGTGACAAGCCTTTGTTTTTCGAAAGCGATGAGGGAGGGTATTATAAATATTTTTACAAGTTCGCCAGGAATAAGGTGATGTCTCTCTATGCCAGCAAGCATGAAGTCAGGCTGGCAATTTTTATCAGGCTGATTCCTTTCCTGCTGGTGATTATTGCATTATGGGCGGCATCATGGGCTTATTATTCACAGAGACTGATCAGCCGTAAGCTGAAAAAAATGTCGGAGGAACTCGAGATTGCAAAACATGAAGCCGAATCGGCCAATGATGCAAAGAGTGTATTCCTGGCCAATATGTCGCACGAGATCCGCACGCCGATGAACGCCATAATTGGATTCTCCCAAATCCTGACGAACCTCGTCAAAGACCCGGTACAGGCCAATTACCTCGCTTCAATCAGCTCGAGCAGCAAAGTGCTTCTGAGCCTGATCAACGACATCCTCGACCTTTCTAAAATAGAAGCAGGCAAACTCGAGCTACGCCCCGAACCTTTCAGTATCAGGAACCTCCTGTCGGAAGTCGAATCCCTCTTTATTGCCCGGGCAACGGAAAAAGGCCTTATTCTTAAGGTGAATGCGGATGAGCGGTTACCTGAATACATGGTTTCGGATGAGTTGCGCATACGACAGATACTGCTGAACTTCATGAGCAATGCCGTCAAGTTCACCGATGAAGGAGAGATAGTGCTGAGTGCGGAATTCCTGGGGCGGGAAGGAAACAAGGTGAGCATGAAGCTGAGTGTCAAGGATACGGGTATCGGGATTAAAGAAGATCAGCTGAAACATGTTTTCGGGGCCTTTGCACAGGTCGAGAATCAGGATAGCCGGAAATACGGGGGGACCGGGCTGGGACTGGCAATCACCGAAAAGCTGGTAAGCCTGCTTGGAGGAAGGGTAGAGGTTGAAAGCGAGCCATTCATGGGCAGTATTTTCAGTGTCATACTGCCATCGCTCGAGATATTTGAAGGCGATCTAAATATTCCTTCGGTACAGAAAGACAAATCAGGCAGTGTTAAATTCAAAGGTTCATCAGTACTCATCGTCGACGATGTGAATAACAACCGCAGGGTGTTATCTGGGATGATGAGCGGGCTGGGCCTGAAATGCAGCGAGGCGACCAACGGTAAAGAGGCGTTGGAACTGATGCGTGCCGTAAAACCTGATCTCGTGATGATGGACCTTCGGATGCCTGTCATGGACGGTTTCACCGCCGTAAAAGAAATACGGGCTGATGCGGCGCTGAGCAAACTCCCCGTGATTGCCGTCAGTGCGTCAGCCTTTCACCAGGATGAACGCGATGTTAAACTGAAAGGCTTCGACAGTTTTCTCAGGAAACCGGTCATTGCCGATGAACTCATAGTGGAGCTTTGCAGGTTCCTGCCGTATGAAGACATAAACCCGTCGATGGAAGCAGCCGTGCCCGGCCCGGAGCCCGATGTTGACCAGGCTGTGCTGAAAGCATTAGTTGAAGGACTTTCAGGGGAAGCCCGTGAACTGGCAGCAATTGCGCTGAAAAAGCATTCAATCCAATCGACGAAAGCCCTGCTGGTTTTAACATCAGGCCTTACCGAAAAGTTCAGCTGGGAACCTTTCTCAAAGTGGGTCTGTTCACTGAAGCTTGCCGTTGAATCGTTCGACGTTGCCTTGATGGATGCATCACTCAGGGAGTTTGAGAAGCTGCTTGAAAATGCGAGAAAAATAATACAGTAAGAATAAAAATACAGATTAATGCCTGAAAAGATTCTGCTGGTAGACGACCAGCCCAAGAACATACAGGTTGCCGGAACCCTGCTCACGACAAACGGCTACGAGGTTGAATTTGCAACAGACGGTTTCAAGGCCCTGTATTGGCTGGGTGAAGAGAGTTTCGACCTGGTGCTACTCGATGTGATGATGCCGGGAATGGACGGCTTCGAGACCTGCCGCAAGCTGAAACAGCTGCCCGGGGGCGCCGACATACCCGTGATCTTCCTCACCGCTAAAAGCGATACCGACAGTCTGATCGAGGGATTCGAAGCCGGGGGCGTCGATTACCTTTCCAAGCCTTTCCAGGCTGAAGAAATGCTGGTAAGGGTGAGGACCCATCTCGAGATGAAACAGATGAGGGCGATGCTCAGGGATGTGAATAAATGGCTGCAGGCCGAGGTTTCAATGAAGACCATGGAGCTTATGGAAAAGAACCGGGAACTGCAGAATATACTTACCAAGGTGGAAACCCTGGATAAGAGCAAGGACAACTTCCTTAAGATCATCAGCCACGAGATCCGTACACCTCTGAATGGCATAATAGGGGCCAGTTTTCTGCTTAAATCTATGGTAACCTCCCCCGAGCAGATAGAATTCTTTGATATGCTTGACATATCGCTGAAAAGACTGGAGAGTTTTTCATTTACGGCATTGCAGATCACCCAGTTGCAGGCCTCAGGGAACACATTCCCCAAAAAACTGCTAGAAGTGAGGGAATTGGTTGAGGAAGCAAAGACCATTGCCTTAGCGGGACAGGCCAGGCAATTTGTTCTCGAGTCGGCAGATGTACCTCCTCTGAATGCCAACAAGGAGCTTTTTGTAACAGCCCTGGTGAAACTTCTGGATAACTCGGTCCGCTATTCGCCGCCGGGTTCCACGATCACGCTTAAAGTACAGCAGCGATCAAACGGAGTTCATTTCACCCTCACCGACCAGGGGCCTGGTTTCTCACCTGAGGTTCTGCTCAGGAAATTCGAGTTGTTTGTCACAGGCGAGACACATGTCGATAAAAACCCGGGCATGAGCCTTGCCCTGGTCAGATTTATCATCGAAGTTCATGGAGGAAACATTGACCTGTATAACAACGCTGAAGAAGGCGCGGTAGTTGAATTTTATATACCTGCAGCTTAGAGTTTTGAGAATTTGTATTATTTCCCTGAAAGATTTTAATATTTATTCAGGTAAGCCGTAAGGTTTGCTTCGCGGGCCAGCCCGAGTTTATGCCTCAGGCGATGGCGGGCAATTTTGATGGTGTTTTCGCTTTTCCGGGTAATCTGTTCAATTTCTTTGGTTGTGAGATTCAACCTGATAAATGCACAAAGCCTGATCTCGTTGGGTGTAAGACCCGGATGCTTACTTGTGAGTGAAGAGAAAAACTGGGGGTGGACATCCCTGAAGTGGGCATTGAATTCATCCCAGAAGCTTTCCGATTTTTTATTTTTAAAATCACGCAACAAGTTCCTGAGGCCGCTGTCTTGAGGGAATGGATTGGTCTCGATGAACCCCTGAAGCCTTTCCGACATCTCGCGCATGGTCTCTTTCTTCTCGGCAAGGTTCATCGATTGAAGAAGCAACTCTTTGTTCTTCAAGCTGATGTCTGTTTCAAGATGGATTTTTTCCAGCTCAAGGTTCTTTTGTATCAGTTTACTATGCCGGGCTTTATTTTGTTGTAAAAGGTAAAGCAGTAAAAGTGTGATCGCTATTCCAATCACCAGGGAGAATATTAATATATAAATCAGGTTATTCCTGCTCCTTAATGCTGAATTTTTTTCCTCGTTTATCTTATTTTTATCCTGTTCATTTTTATAGGCAAATTCCAGTTCAGTGAGTATGATTTTCTGGTTGTCCCTGATCTGCCACAGGCTGTCGGAAAATTTGTGATACAATTTTGCAAAAAACAAAGCACTGTCATTCCTGCCCCTGAGTTCATGAATTTCGCTGAGGCCTTTTATCGCATCGGTCTCATACTGAAGAAAGGAACCTCGTTTCGCAAGTTTCCCTGCCTCCCTGAAATGGATTTCCGCCTGCCGGTAATCTTTCATATCCTGGCAGATGACTCCCATGGTGCTTTCTGCATCAACTTTCAGGTAAAGACTGGAACCGTGAAATGATTTATCAAGGGAATCAATCATTTTCCTGGCGGTTGTTATTAACTCAAGTGCTTCTTTAACCCTTGACAACTCCAGGTTTATTGAAGTCAGCCCCAGGTAAAGGTTGGCCAGTCCGTAGTAATTCTGCAGCCTTTGCTGAATGGGTAAAGCCAGCCTGTAATTTGCCAGGGAGCTGTCGTACATTTTAAGCCCGAGATAGGCTCTCCCGGTATTGACCAGTGCATTGGCGTAATAAGCTGAATCCTTCTTCTCCCTGTATATTTTGCCCGCTTCTTTAAAGAGCCCCAGGCTTTTACTGTAAATGCCGGCAGAAATGTAAAATGCAGCGATGTTGTTCAGGAAGTCGGCGCGCCATGTATCGTTCCCTGTCTCCCCGGCAATCTGTTTCCCTTGCATATAATACCTGAGTGCATTGGCATAGTCAGACTGCAAATCGCTGATATACCCGAGCCCGTTCAATGTTCGCATCTTATCTACCGGATCGGTTTGCAGATTTATCAGGGACATGGCTTTTTGCAGATATTTTTTTGCAAGTTTGAGGCTGTCTGACTTTATATAATATAAACCCAGATAAATGCAATTGGAACGCATCCCGTCCTGGCATCGAACTTTTTCGGCAAGTTTCAGGCCGGTAAATGCCGCCGGGAGACAGGAATCGTCACCTTTCCTGTAGTATTCCCTTGCCAATCGGGCGTAGATGAGCGAAAGCTTAGCGGCATCCTGGTTCCCATTGATAATCAACCGATTCAGGCTGTCGATCCGGGATATTGCAGGCTTATTGCCGGCGAACCCCCAACAGCAGGTGAACAGGAATATAAACAAGTAAAGGAAGACCCTTGATTTTTGAGTCATCGCCAGAGTGATTTTATTTTCAGAAAGTACATTAATTAATCATCTTTCTAAAGGTACAAAAAAATTAGTACTTGCATTTTTTGTTGTTATATGCAAAAGTACACTTTTTGTACCCCCTAAAAATCCGAATAATGGTCAATAAAGCTATGTATTTCAACGGATAATAACTTTGATTCACCTCTTTCCTGATGTAAATTTATCAGTATGAAACCAAACATTCCACAAATGAAGAAAATAGTCCTTCTTTCGATCCTCATTTTGAGCGGTGCTGTTGCAATCAGCCAGAATCTCCTGTTAACCTCCGAATTCGGGGGTGCAAACTCCAACGGGGCCCTTGTGAAGTACAACCCGGCCACGACCAATTCCTCTGTTTTTACCAGCCTGGGTGGAAACCCTTTCACCGCATTGAATGTGATAATAAATTCCGATAATGACTGGCAATCCCAGCAAGGCGGTCTGACCCTGGGCATTGATGGGAAATATTACGGGGTGGCATTTCTGCCATCCGGTATCGTAAATCTTGACCTGGATCATAAAACCGACAGGGGGATTTTCTACAGGTTTGACCCGGTAACCAATAAAACCCAGGTTCTTTATTCATTTACAGGTGCAGGCGAATATAACATGGCCGATATCAATCATACTGCCTCCTATAATGAAAACCTGGCCGGTCCGGCTTACAAAGTGGTGGAGATGAGCAGCGGGGTGTTTTACGGCATCGCGGTGCTTGGCGGAACGTCTGACCTGGGTGGTGCCTGGAAATTCGACGTCAATACCATGACCTATAAAAAGATAGGGGAATTCAGCAACCAGGCGTTCGGCATAGGTTACAGGCCTTTAGGCAACCTTGTCCATGGAGACGGAAGCAACCTATACGGTGTTTTGTCAAAAAGGAATATAAACCAACCCACCTCTTTGGACGATGGAGCGCTATACCGGATCAATACGGCCACAGACCAGCTGGAATTTGTCCATGACCTGAACTCAACGGATTTGGTGTCTCCGATGCTGACTTTCCCTACCGGGGACATCGTTTATATCCCCTCATTGAATACATTTTATGGTACAAAATTAAGTTCTCTGTTTAATTGGGACGCGCATATCGGAGGTGGTGTCTGGGCTTACAACATGACCGATAATACGGTCAAGTATAAATGGACAATTGCAACGTCGGAAACGAATATCCTCGGATCCCAGGTCGGCGGACTGGTCCAGGGAAATGACGGGAAACTTTATGCATTTTCCAAGGGAGGGGGAGCAAACGGCTTCGGCACCATCATTAAATACGTACCTTCTTCAAACACCTATTCCAAGGTACTGGATCTTACAGGGCCTTTGTATCCTCATTATTCAGGTTTCCAGGTGGTTGGCTCAAAAATCTTCGGAAGCTGGGAAGATGATCCCAATCACCCGTTTTACCAGATGTTCAGTTACGATGTGCTGACTGGTTTGCTCGACAATATTGTACCCTATACAACAGGCCTTCCTGGGTACTCTAAGGAGGTTCAGTTCTTTGTTAATAACGGAAAGATCATCGGCCGGATGACCAACGGGGGGACTGCCAATGCAGGGTCGATCTTCTCATACGACCTCGGGACCCAGGTTAGCATGGTTCTTGCCGAAAACAACTCCCTGGAGGGAAGAGGCATAGTGGGCGAGCTTACGCAGGTGAACGACTCCACCCTTGTGGGTTACACAGGGATGGGAGGCTCCCTTCCCAATCAGCCTGGTTTCAGTGCAAATTCACAGCACGAGCTTGGCGACCTGGTGCAGATCAATGCAAGGACCCGTGCGGTCACAGCCTTGCCCGACGCGTTCAAACATGGATATTTTACGGCATCCTATAATCAGGACCAAAACTGCCTGAAATTCAGCCGTCCACTCCTGGCTACCAACGGCAAGCTATACTACAGTTATATACACCTGGGATACCAGGGCAACGTTTTCCGTATCTCTTCATATACGATGGGGGCAAATACCAGAGCCGATATTACGGCCCAGAATGTTTCTTTAAATAAAGATTATGAGGCTGTGGGGCTCACCGAAGTCGCGACTGGCAAGATCCTCACCTGTTTCAGGGACAGTACCTATGTCTGGGATTTCAATACCAATACATTCACTACGAGGAAGTTTTCGCATAATTCGAATACTTACGGATTCTTTAAAGGCAATTTCCTCAAGGCTTCCAATGGAAAAATATACGGAACCACCAAGGTGAAAGGCTATGACGTGACTCCTCCTGCACCGCTTGGCAATGCGGTCATTTTCTCCTTGGATCCGGTGAACTACAATTTCACTGTCGAATACACCTTCCCGGCAGGAATTAAAAACTGCAATGCAGGACTCAGGGAATACAATGGCAAGCTTTACGGTTCCACCAATTACGGCGGGACAAACAACAACGGGTATATCTTCTCGTATACCATTGCCAGCAGTGCTTTTGCTATCCTCTACAATTTTAATGCCCTCACCGACGGTGCCGGTTTCGAGGGAGAGTGGGCAGTGCTGAACAACAAACTCTACTCCACTTCATATACAGGGGGCGCCAGTGGTTTCGGAACCCTGGTAGAATTCAATCCGGCCACCAATGTTTTGACAGTATTGAAAAACCTTAGCATTACCGACGGAAGGAGTTTCAGGGGGACACCGCTTGTTTTCAATGACATCTACTCGACTAACGCACCCGTAACCACTGCGGGAACAGGAGCAGGCTGCAGCGGGGGGACATTCACGGTTCCGGTGACTGTGAACAACTTCATCCAGGTAAAGGGATTCACTCTCAGGCTTGATTTTGACCAGACCCTGATGACATACACAGGTTATGCCAATATCAACCCGGCCCTTTCAGGATGTACTGTCACCGCTACTGTGGTTTCGGCCAACCTTACGAAGATAGTGATCGCCTGGACCGGGACATCAGGGCTGAACCTGTCGAACGGCAGCAAACTGGCCGACCTGAAATTCACCCTGATCTCGGGTACTCCTTCACTGACATTTAACAATACCGCCAGCGGGGGAGCCGAATGCCAGTACCTGAATTCCAATATGGATGTGATGAACGATCTGCCAACAACCACCTATTATATCAGTTATACAGCTTCGGGCAACCTTCTCCCGGCAGCTGCCGGGAATATCAGCGGACCTGCAATAGTTTGCCAGGCTCAGAACAGTGTTGCCTACACCGTGCCTGCTATCGCCAACGCAAGCAGCTATTCATGGTCATACACCGGGACAGGGGCCACCATTACCGGTACAACAAATTCAGTGACCATCTCCTTTGCCGGTAATGCAAGCTCAGGAAATTTAAAGGTTTTTGGAGTGAACAGCTGCGGAAACGGGCCTGTTTCGGCAAACTTCCCCATTACGGTCAACCCCCTGCCCGGCGCTGCAGGAACAATCACAGGCTCCGGTTCGGTTTGCCAGGGCCAGTCAAATATTTCATACTCAGTGCCTGTTGTTGCCAGTGCCACAACCTATGTCTGGAGTTATACAGGAACCGGGGCTACAATTACGGGAGGTTCCACGAATGTCATCACCATCAATTTTACCCCCAATGCGACATCCGGCAACCTCACAGTCTATGGTTCCAATGCCTGCGGGAATGGAACAGCATCTGCCGCTTTCCCGGTGACAGTCCATGTTCTTCCTGTTGCCAATGCAGGACCTGATCAATCTATTCCGAACGGAGCCCAGACTACACTTAACGGTTCGGTTAACGGCGGTTCAGGAACCTATACATGGCACTGGGAGCCTGTCGGCTACCTGCTCAACCCCGATATCCAGAATCCGACAACTATAAATCTCACCGCTTCTGTAAACTTCACACTCACCGTTACCGATGTTTATGGATGCAGCGATAACGATGATGTTTTTGTGAATGTAAGCGGACCACTTACTGTCAATGCGATTGCCACTCCCGATACCGTCTGCATCGGACAACAGACCCAGTTGATGGCGTTGGCAGGTGGTGGGTCAGGTTCGTATACCTATACCTGGATATCCAATCCTGCGGGTTTCGCCGCTACCATTCCAAATCCATATGCCTTACCTTTTGTAAATACGGTATATTCTGTATTCGTTAATGATGGCATTACAAGTGTCAGTGATAGTGTTTCAGTAAAAGTGATCCCTTTACCAGCCCAGCCTGCTGCTCCCGATGGCCCTGATACCGTTAACCTGAGCTATGTTACGAGCAGCGATTACACCATTGCCCCGGTTGCTGGTGCAGATAGCTATTCATGGGCGCTGTTCCCGATAAGTTCTGGTATTATTACAGGAACAGGTACCACCGGGACCGTCGACTGGAATCCTGCTTTCCTGGGAATTGCCACGATCAAGGTATTGGCAATGAATACCTGCGGCGAGTCGGACTATTCCCCCCTTAAGCATACTTTCGTAGATAATGTTACGGGTGTGATGGAGTCAGAAACACCATCCCTGGTCATATATCCAAATCCTAATGACGGCTCATTCTACATCAAATCAACAAAGAAGATCGATAAAGTTATCATCCGTGACATGCTTGGAAGGACAATAAACGAAACCGATCATCTGTCCGATGGCAACCGGTTCAATTATACCCTGGCAGATGGTACTTATTTCGTACAGGTTTATGGTAATGAAATTAATTTCACCAGGAAAATTTTAGTTCAAAAAGCAAGATAGAATTCGTAATGACGTGAAATTGTTGTTTTGGGTAAATGTTGGTTTTTGTGTTGATTGTGTGTATCCCTGGCTTTGCAAGGCAAAGCCAGGTTACATTTAAATCCTGGTCGTATGAAGAAAAATGTTATTATTGCGACGGTCGCCCTCATGTTAAGTATTTCATCTGCAGTTGCATATAGTCAGTCTGCAGGAGGTGCAACCCCTGTGAAAAAGATCAAAACCAAAACGGGTAAGACTTTCGTCATACTTGAGACCCACCCCCAGGGGCAGAGTTTGAGCGATATCAGCGTGTCACTTGAGGGTGTTCCCAGGGCGGAAATGAAATACAAGGACGCTGAGCCGATAAATAAGGTGCTTATTGGCGACCTTGACTGGGACGGTTTTGATGAACTTTATATAACAACCACTTCTGCAGGTTCGGGGAGTTACGGGAACATTATCGGGATAGCTTCTAATAAGGACAAGTCCATATCGCGGGTATACATGCCCGCAGTCGAAGAAAAAGAGATGAAACCCGGAGGGCCATTCGAGGGCTACGAAGGGCATGATTCCTTTGCGATCAGCGGAAACAGCCTGGTCAGGACGTTCCCGGTAAAATCGGGCAAGGCGAAAACGCGTACCGTTACCTATAACCTGAAGTCAGGCGAGGCAGGTTATATCCTGTATGTCAAAACATCAAAGGTCTATTGAGGTTTGTTTTAGACTGCGCTGATAACCATTGTGTTGAAATTTCTTCCTTCGAATTATTTTTTTGGAGAAACAAATAACCAGTATATTTATCTGCAATTTAAATCGGCACAATGAAAAAGATCTTTCTGTTTTTTACGATAGCTATGTTAGCAACCCAGCTTTCATACGGACAGTTCGCCCTGGGTATAAAACTTGGGTATAACGCCAGCAAACTTTCGACCAACGTCGACACCATTAAATCACAGGTTAACAGTGGATTCCATGCAGGTATCTGGACCCACATTGGGAAAAGATTGTATTTCGCTCCTGAGCTGTTGTATACCATGAGCGGTACCTTATTTACCAGCGAAGGGAATTTAGCTGCGAACCAGTGGCAGCAGAAGGTAACCGTTGGTACAATGGACGTCCCCCTTTTACTGGGATTCAAGATCATTCATTCGTCTGTCATCACATGGAGGATAGAAGCAGGTCCTGAAGCCTCATTTGTAGTTAATAAAAAAGTGAAGGATGTAAGCGGCACAGGCACTATTACAACTGCAAACATCAATACGGCAAACTGGTATGTTCTCGGTGGCACAGGCATAGACGTATTGTTTCTGACCTTTGACATAAGGTATCAGTACGGACTCAACCAGTTCGTTAAAGACGTAAGCAATAGCGGGTTGAAATCGACAAACAGCCTGTTCCTCGTTTCATTGGGATTCAGGATCTTCGGAAGCAAGTGAAAATAGCGAAATAGCGAGATGGCGAAGTAGCGAAATTAAATCATACTTTGTACCTTGTCCATTATTCTAATTCCACCCTGAACCTGTAGGGAAGTTCAGCGTCTGTCCCGGCATATACCACACCAATGCGGGGAAGCGCTGCAATCATGGCATCTTCGACACTGAAGCCCCGGTCTTCAATCCATATCCCGTCCTGCCGGCTGTTTGCTGATTTCCTCAGCATGCTGCAACCGGTATGAGAGTAATGTATCCCAAGCAGGGCCGAAACTTTTCCCGGGCCGTCGCCGATTTTTTTCGCCAGCTTGGGCTTGCCGGTCCGTTTCAGCATCATATCCGTATTATCCAAAGGTTTGATCGCCCTTACCAGGACTGCATGAGGGATATCTTCCTTATTGGTAACCACGTTGAACAGGGAGTGCACTCCGTAACAAAGGTAAACGTAGGCAATACCGCCATCCCGGTACATGATTTCGGTTCGCGGGCTCCGTCGTCCGCCGAAGGCGTGAGAAGCCTTATCGACAATACCGTTATAAGCCTCAGTTTCGTAGATGACTCCGGATGTCGTTTTTCCGTCAAACCGGCTTACGAGTACTTTACCAATCAGTTCCCGGGCAATCAGCACCACGTCGTTACGCGAGTAAAATGAATAGGGAAGTATCATGGGACAAAGGTCAAAAAAAATGGTACAATGTTTAACTTTGTTTCGCAACATTAACACAATTTATCATGAGCATATCCGAAAGATCCCTTTTATACGATGAACTGCCGTTCTGGTCGGCCCCGTTCGGGTTATTGCTGCTGGAGACAGTAAAGTACAAAAAGAACATCATGGTGCTTGACATTGGCTCAGGGAGCGGGTTCCCAACGCTCGAACTGGCCGGACGACTTGGAAGCGGAAGTGAGGTTTACGGACTCGACCCCTCCGATGATGCCATTGAAATGCTGGATGCCAAGATAAGGCTGCGTGAAGCCGGAAATGCCTTTGCGATCAAGGGTAGCGGGGAATCCATGCCATTCGGGGATGCATATTTTGACCTGATCATTTCAAATAATGGTTTGAACAATGTGGATGACATGGCGGGTGTGCTCAGGGAGTGTTACAGGGTGTGCAAGCCGGGAGCACAGATGGTGCTGACCATGAACCTTCCGTATACTATGGTGGAGTTTTATGATGCCCTGAGGTCGGTTTTAAGTGGGATGGGACTGTTTGAAAGTATTGAAGCCATGGATGCCCATATCTTCGAAAAGCGCAAGCCTGTTGATTACCTGCAGGAACTTATAATTGAGAATGGATTTCACATCCGCTCGGTACAGCCCGACGGGTTCAAATACCGTTTTGCTTCGGCAGCTGCTTTTTACGATCATTACCTGATCAGGAACTTTTTTCTTCCCCCCTGGAAGAAATTCCTGCCGCCCGGCCTGCATGAGCAGATTTTATCGGAAACTGGAGTAATCCTTGACCGGCAGGTATCGGAAAATAGAACACTGGAGATATCAATACCTTTTGTGTGTTTTGATACTGAAAAAAATAGCAAGAAGTGAAATTTGATTTAGCGAAGCATTTTACAAAAGCCGCATCAGGTGCAAGGAGCATTTAAGGTTTGATGTAATGCAAAGTGCTTGTGCGACGCAGGCACCGTAGCGGCGTTGTAAAGATGCGAGCGTTTCACCAAACGTATTTCCCGTCAGAATCTTTCTTCACCTTCCCGTTATCTATCAGGAACCGCAGAACAAGGATCACTTTGTCCTCATGGAAGTCGGAAGCAGCATTCACCAGTTGTTCGGCATCGGCAGGTCCTGATTTAAGGACAGGCTTGATGATCTTTAAAATACCGTCAAATTCCATTTCATTGAGGTCAAGCTTGTTCCTTTCAAGGCAGATATCACAGCGGCCGCAGCGTTTTGTACTTTTCTCACCGAAATATTCAAGCAGGACCTGGCTGCGGCATTTCTTCCCTGATTCAGCATAGGAGATCATGGACTCAAGCCGCCGGGTGGCTTCATGCAGGCGGTCCTGGTAATAAACCGGCGAGATGCTGATGTCTTTACCGTCGAGGCGGTCGTCGAGATAGACCAGCTGTGGCTTGTCGGAAGCAGGAGTGTAATCTATGATCTTCAGTTTCTCAAGCCGCTTCAGGTGTTTCACAAGATCTTCGGCAGCCAGTCCGGTTCTCCGGGCCAGCTCAGCCTCGCTGAAGCCGACGAATTCGGTCATCACCCCGGTATAGGACCTTAGAATTGTTTTCAGAAGAAGGTCATAAAATTCATTTTCAACCTGGAAACGATAAAGCGTTTCCTTATCGGCCTTTACATAGATCCTCGATGGCCTGTGCATTGCGTCGGAAAGCATGACATAGCCTTCTTTTTCAAGGAATTTCATTGCATTGTAAGCGATCACAGGCCTGAATTTGTATTCCGAAGCAAAGGCCGAAAGGTCCATGTCGAACCTCTCATCACTTCCGCTGCCGACGGGTATCTGAAAGTAATTACCAAGAGCCTGGTATACCGACCTGATCATACTCAGCTCAGGGAAATTCCGGGTAAGGTTCTTCCTGGCTTCGATGATGTCGGCGTTCTCAAAAAGAAGTACCGCATACGCCTGTTTCTCATCCCTTCCCGCCCTGCCTGCTTCCTGGAAATAAGCTTCGATACAATCGGGGAGATCCATATGGATCACCACCCTCACATTATGTTTGTCGATGCCCATTCCGAAAGCGTTGGTCGACACCATGATCCGGGTCTTCTCGCTGATCCAGGCGTTCTGCTTCTCATCTCTTACCTTCTGGATCAGGCCCGCATGGTAGTAGTCGGCGCCGATGTTGTTCTTTTTCAGGAATTCGGCAATAAGCTTGGTTTCACGCCGGTTCCTGACGTAAATGATGCCGCTGCCTTTAACCTTGTTCAGTATCTTCAGCAGCCTTCCGGGCTTGTCTTCCTCCTTAAGGACCAGGTAAGTGAGGTTTTTCCGTTCAAAACTAACCCTGATCACATTCTCACGCCGGAACTGAAGTTTCTCCTGGATGTCTTTAACCACCTTAGGAGTGGCAGTGGCAGTCAGGGCGAGAAGCGGAACCCCTGGTATGAATGGCCTGATGTCGGCTATTTTTAAATATGGAGGGCGGAAGTCGTAGCCCCATTGCGAAACACAATGTGCTTCGTCTATCGCGAGCAGGCTGATCCTGGTTTTTCGCAGCAGTTCCCTTATCCGTTCGGTCGCAAGGCGCTCCGGCGAGATGTAGAGAAGTTTGATCGCACCGAACCTTGCATTGCTAAGAACCCTTTCCTGCTCGTCGGGATGCATCCCCGAGTGCACGGCAGCAGCTGCAATTCCCTTGTTTTTCAACCCGTCAACCTGGTCCTTCATCAACGCGATCAACGGAGAGATCACAAGGCACATCCCCTCCATGGCCAGCGCAGGAACCTGGTAACATAACGATTTACCTCCACCCGTAGGAAGAAGCGCAAGGGTGTCATTCCCTTTCATCACCGAGTTGATGATATCTTCCTGTAGAGGACGGAAGGATGAGAAGCCCCAGTGTTTGGTAAGTATCTGTTGAATTGATTGAGACAATGCCGGGATTTTCCTTCAAAGGTAATAAGGAAGACGATAGTAATGACTGTGGATGATGTAATCCGTAACTCTTGTAGCATCCCGGCTATGCGCACGACTCACATTGATACCGGCGCCTTATCTCACGATCAGCAATTTTGATGTAATATATTTATTTCCGGTTTGGATGCGGATGAGGTATAGCCCCTGGGGCAATCCTAAAATATCTATAGTAGCCTGTTTCGTTGTCAGATGCCGTGCTGACCCGACTTCAAGACCCTGCGAGTTCACCAGGGTCATGAGGGTATATGACGGAGGTTCGGAGCTTAGCATAATTGAAAACTGATTCGCAGCCGGGTTTGGATAAACCTTCACTATCATATCCGCAATACCCTGCCTGTCATTAATTCCAAAGAACTGGTTCCCGTTAGGAAGCCTGTTCCGGATAAAGGAATTCCTTATCGTGTCCACTTCTATCCCCAGTTTACCTACTGAACCCCATGGGGTGGTTTCATTATAATCCCTGGCCCAGGTGTAAACAAAGTCGAATTCCTCCCTGTCTCCTGGTTTGAAGGTAAAAGGACCTGAAGTTGACAAACCCTTTTTATCATTTGGGGCATCTCCGGCAGTTATCTCCGTCCAGTTCACAGGCCCGTTTGGTGGAACGCAACCTGTACCCCAGTTCAAAGTGTCGGACAAGCCCGGGAACATGAACCTGCATTCAGGCCCGTACCCACCAGCCTGGGGATGGCCACCCCCGCCGTAAATGATATGTGTGCCATCCCTCCATAAACCTTTCATGTAATTATAAAAATCCTTTGCATACAGGCAATCCCATTCGGGGGGAGGTGATCCTGTGCTGTTAAAGTACCTGAACCCGGTCATCCCAAGTCTTTCGTCATCAATCACACCGTTACCAAAGTTGATACCGTTGACGCTCTCATCACAGAGGCGTCGTCCGAACTGGTCTTTCATCGGGTTGTCAATACCGTCGGCATCTTTCAGGGGGCCTCCCAGGATGGTCATTCCTTCCGAAGGAGGATGGGCCCCGTATGCCTGGGGCTGTCCGTTCCCATCGATATCCGGCCCGTTATAAATGTACGACATCCCTCTCTGAACATCACAGCCGATATAATCATCCATGGCAAATCCCAGGTCAAAATCAGTGAACCAGCCAAGATAAGAATCATGATAGGTCTGGTTTGATCGGTTATAAATATCCAGGTGGAAGAAAACAGAGTTGTTAAAAGCAGTATCATCAGGCATGTTGAATTCGTATGCCCAGAGATGGATCTCTGCCCTCACTTTCCTGCCCTGGGACTCGGAATGAAACTTCCTGTCATCATTATAGATAATGAAAACGCACTGGTCACCTAAGATCTTCGGATAATCCCCGTCATATGGATTATAATTATTGTCGCCATTCCTGTCATAAAACGGAGCAAGCAAAGGCTGCTGGCCCATGGCAGTGTTCCCATGTGCAGGCCAGGTGAGAAAGGTTTCCGGCGGCGTATAACCAGGATCCATCCAGTGGTGTTTATGGTACTCAATCTGCCATCCCTCAACCTTCCACACCCTGTTCCAGAGGGAATCATAGGAGTTTCCGTACGCAGCAGAGTTGCTGACCGGCCCGGGCCAGAAATCTGCAAACCCTCCTGCCGAATATGTACATGGCCCCTGGCGATAGTGTTCCCCGGCATAGCAAAGGGAGTCATACTGATCTTTACATCCTATCCATAATGCGGCATTGAAAACAGGGCTTTTGCCGCTGCCTTTGGGCACGAAAAAGCCCAGCTCTCCGGGATCGAACGACCAGAACTGGTTCCCGCAGGCATTTATATTGGCCTGTACATTATTTATGTCCAATCGGGCCCATTGAATGTCGGGGACGTTTACGATGATATAACTTTCGGACCATGGAATAACACTATTTTTCAACCTGAGAGTATACACAAGAGTGTCAATGCCACCCTGATAAATACCCGGGGTATAGCGTGCAGTTGAATCGTTGACAACTCTAGAACTGCCGGGGTTGTATTGTATTAAACGACTCAGGTACACCGAATCGGCAGGATTGGGGAAGTAAGCATTTTTAAATACATTGATATCGATCGGGAGACCTGCGGTTCCATTGACATGGACAGGACGCGCACAGAATTTGGAAGAATCCATGCGGGTTTCTACATAAACTTTTGCCCAATCCGAAGTCAGGGTAGTATCATCGGTGTACCTGATCCGATACCTGATAGTCCAGGTAAAGCCCTGGCAGTTGTATAATGTATCGCGGATCTGTAGTTTTCCGTCCGCCGTCTTTGTCACAGAAGTGCCGGAAGGATAAATTTTCATTGATTGGAAACTCAAGATCTCCATGGGCTTTCCCCTGGGGTTCAGGTCATTGGCCAGAACATCCAGCACCATTGTAGAATACGATGTGTATATAACACTGTCGTTCACAGCCACGGGGTTGTTCTGAGCACTGAGCGAAAAAGCCGGAAAAATCAATATCGGAAAGAGCAGGATATTGAGGAAAGAGAAGTTTGTTTTCATAACATCCCTCTTAAATATTAAATTGCAATATACGAAGAAAAATTGGGATTCGACCGTACAGGATAAAATTAATCAGCTTGGGCCATTGGCTGGGAAGGGTGAGAATGCCTTAAAAAACTGAAATAATCTAATTGGGATAATTTAACCTGCAGTTTAATTTTATAGAAAACAACAATCACTTTTTGACAATATTGGGATAAAGGAACAAATAGAACAAATCCATGTCTGACAAAAACTCGCAAGTGGCCATCCCGGAAGAATTGATCATGAATAAAATAATGATTGTACGAGGAATAAAAGTAATGATCGACAGCGACCTGGCAGAACTTTATGGAGTAACTACAAAAAGGCTCAATGAGCAGGTTAAACGGAATGCGAGACGCTTCCCTGTCGATTTTATGTTTCAGCTTACAGAGCAGGAAAAACAGGAGGTGGTCGCAATTTGCGACCACCTCAAAAGGATAAGGTTTTCACCAAACCTCCCGTATGTTTTTACTGAGCACGGGGCAGTAATGCTGGCCAGTGTTCTTAATAGCGACAGGGCCATTATTGGAAATATTCAGATTGTCAGGATATTTACCAGAATGCGACAGTAAGTAGAAAATAAACAAGATACATTACGAAAGATTGAGCAATTA
>Ga0209697_10003859_pt1 | contig 19985 bp, 15 predicted proteins | sample AliMusrvi5mmetaG_FD_184115 | JGI IMG/M metagenome (GOLD analysis project Ga0209697, IMG submission 184115) | Freshwater lake bacterial and archeal communities from Alinen Mustajarvi, Finland, to study Microbial Dark Matter (Phase II) - Alinen... | ecosystem: Environmental > Aquatic > Freshwater...
ATCCCGGGGATTGGGTGGAGACAAAATTCTCCACAGGTCCCGCGCCGTGGTCACGCAGGCTGCCGCCGACGATTTGTTTGACCATTCCCTGATGGAGGTCGATGCACGGGCGGAAGCGGGTCATGGCGGGAGAGCATGGAAAACCCCGATTTCAGTCATGAATCGCCACCAACCTGAATCCCAGATAGGGTGCGCGGGCATTGGGGACATTGCCGTTGCGGAACGCCGCCCGGAATCCCGTGGCATCGTCATCGTTCCAGCTTCCGCCGCGGCCCACCCGGATCGTGCCATTCGGCGCACCGACCGGATCCTTTGCCAGACCGCCGCCGTAATACCGCTCGTCATACCAATCCGCGCACCATTCCCAAACATTGCCCGCCTGCTGGAGTGTGCCGTAGCCCCCCGTTCCCTCCAGGTAATCCCGCACCGCAGCGGTGGTTCCGGCATCTCTGTTAGAGCCGTTCCGGCAATTTTCCGGATTCCATTCGTTGCCCCATGGAAAGACCCATCCTTGAGGACCTCTTGCCGCTTTTTCCCACTGCGCTTCGCTCGGCAACCTCAGGCCAACCCACTTCGCGTAGGCAACGGCATCGTGCCAACTCACGCACACCACCGGATGATCGAGCAGGGCTTCGGGACATTTCCCGTTGCGCCACACCGCCGGATCACCCGCATCCGCCTGATCCGGCGGGCGGTGCTTGGTTGCCTTCACGAACCTCGCATACTGCCGGTTCGTCACACAGGCCATCGCGATCCAATATTCGCTCACATACACCCGGTGCTTCGGGCAATCATCGTCCAAACCGTCCCCCATCTCGAAGTCTCCGGCGGGAATTCTGACGAGCACGCCACCGTCTTTGGCTTCCGCCATGTCAAGGGCCGCAGCAACCCCCGCAGGCGCATCGGATTGCGGCAGTTGAATGCGTTCGTCGCATGACGGACAATCAATGACATGGCCCAGGAGTTCTTTCGGGGCCGCAAGGGATTGCTGACAACTTGGGCAGCGGAACTTGTAATCGCTCATGTCGGGTCCTTATAGTGGCATTTTCTTGGATTCCAGCGCAAACACGCCCGCTCGCGCGGAGAATAGAGCGGTGACACCCGCAAACGCAACAGAATAGAGTGTCCGTGAGTCCGTGATTGACACTCACCGCCACCCCGCAATCATTGCGCCGTTGCTTCCTCAGTGGGAGGTGTCCGGTTTGATCGGAGTTCATTCCGCCGGTCACTCCACATCCTGCTCCCAGATCACCCAAATTCCGCCAACTGCCATGACGACCACGCCCCCAAACCCAGCCATCAAAACCGATATTTTCGATTTTTGCCAGGCCTTCGCCGGCATCCTCAAGCCGTTCGCCACGGCGCTGGATAACGCCCGCACCAGCATGCAGCAACAAGGGGATATTTCAGTCCTGCAACGTCCACTGGCCGGATTCGCCGATGTCCACCACCGCTTGGAAAGCCTGATCCACAAAGTGGAGGAGCAACAGGCCTATCTGATCATCTTCGGGCCTCTCAAAAGCGGCAAGTCCACCCTCATGAACGCGATCAGCGCGGCCTATGTCAGCGAGGTCACCTCGTTGCCCGCCTATCCCTGCCTGGTGCATGTGAAACATGGCGATGATTATAGTTTTGTCGCCTCACGCTACAACGGCGAAAAACTGCGGTTTCCCGACAACTCCTCACTCCAAAAGCTCATTGAGGAAAGTCACAGGACCCTGGCCGAATGCTTGCGCGAGGTGGAGGAACGTGGCGAAAAATTCGATCCGGGCGTCCATTATCCCGAGGCCATCCGCCGGGTGGACGTGGCGGTGCCGACGCGCAACATGAAGGATTCCCTAACAGTCCTGGTGGACACGCCCGGCCTCTACACGCGGATGAAGTTCGGCTATGACCTGATGACCCGCGAGTTCCGCAACACGGCTGCTTGTGCCGTGTTCGTGGTCAAGACCGACAACCTGTTCCTGGAACAGGTTTTCGAGGAGTTCAATGAACTGCTCGACCTGTTCAGCCGGATCTTCATCGTGGTGAACATCGATTCCAACAAACGTGACCTCGATCCGGACGGATCGCTCAAGCCGAGTTTGGAAAGCAGGGCACCCGGCCAGGTAATCGAGGCTTTCGAATCGCTGGTGATGAGTGCCCCGCTGCGGCGCGCCCAACAAGAGGGTCGCCTGAAGATTTATCCCATCGACCTGTTGAACTCCGCCTCCAACGCGATGAGACAACCTTTGGCGGTGCCGCAGGCGGTCGAGCAAAAAACCGATGAAACAACGGCACCCGAGGTGCCGGCGACCGGAGATCAGCCGCTTGAGGAAATGACGGCCGAGGCTACGCAGGAAGCGGCTCCGAGCGACAAACCTGTCGCGGTTGAAACTGCGGTTGCGACCGCTGATATGACCGAAGTGATGCCGGCTCCTTGGATCGAAAATCCCGAAGCCTCGTTCGCACGGTTTCTCAAGGATCTGACGGACTACCTGAACAGCAGCGACTACCTCCATGAGTTCATGGGAGACGCGCTGCTGATGGGAACCAACCTCGGCACCGAGATCCAAACCCATTGCTCGCAGAAAGCCACCGAAGCGCTCGATCACAGCCAGAAAGTCATCGCCGCCGATCTCTCCGATACCGCAGAGCGGCTGACTACGGTCGAACAACTCCTGGCCTTGGACATCAAGGCGTCGTTCACCCAACTCCGCACCGAATCCCGCAAATATGCCGAGGAAGTCTCAAAATCCGCTGTCGTCGAGGCCCTGCAAAAATCGCTCAAACAATTGGAGGAATGGTACGGCTCGGACGCCAGCGTGATCGCCCTGCAAAGCGAATGGGCGACTCTGCTTGCAGCCTGCGGCAAACGCGTCAACAGCGAATGCCAACTCAAGTTGCGCTCGCTGGTAGCCGGCTCGCTCGGCGGGATCAAGATCAGCGACACTCTACACGCCTCGACAGTGAGACTCGACGAATTGTTAGGTCCGGTGGTGGTCGCGGCGCGTGCCACCCTGGACAAGTCCGGATCCGCACTTCAGGTCGCACCGTTCCACATCGAACCGGAGCACCTGAAGGTGACCAAGTCGCTGTGGGACTGGTTCACTTTCCGCAGTCTTGGCGCCGTGCGTCGCAGGATTTTCGGCAAACCCGATGCCATGGATCGCGCGGTGCCGGCCATCGTCAAGGAGAACCGGTTGGGCGAGGAGGGCAAGCAGATGCTCGAAGAGCGTATCATCAGCGAGCTTTCCCGGCAGTTCCCGGGTGAAGCGGTGCGCGTGTCCGAAGGCATGCTCGCCACTTACCTTGACACCCTCGGCAAGGAAATGAGCGACAAATTGCGGGCCGCCAAAGACAAGTACGCCGCCCGCAAGGCAGAGCTGACCAAACGCCTCCAGAACAACCTGGCAATCCGCCAGCAACTCGACAACGTGTCCTGCCAAGCTCACGAACTCTTGGCCGAAGTCGATCAACTGGGCCGGAAATACCACTCCTACAGCCGGGTCACGAGTGCGACAACCGCCGAAAATACCGACACCGGCACCACGCAAGACCCGCCACCTGCGGACGGAACCATCCCCCCCATGCCAGATGACTGCCGCTGCTGCGAAGGCGTGGCCGAACCCGAATCCGAATCCGAATCCGAGTGCGTCGCCTGAGGCGTTTGATTCATGAAATGGCTGCTATTGCTCATCATCGCGGTGCTCATCGTGGTGATTTTCCTGCTGAAGAAAAACGGCCGGATTTCACCCGTTGATGCCGCGATGCGGATGCGTGGCGGAGCGCTGGTGATCGACGTCCGCAGCCGCAACGAGTACGCTGCGGACCACCTGCCGTGTGCGATCAATATTCCGCTGGATGAGCTCGAAACCGCCCTGCCGCGCCAGGTGAAGGACACCAACCAGATATTGTTGCTGCATTGCCAGAGCGGCTTGCGCAGCGGCCTGGCGGTCATCAAATTGCGTGGCATGGGCTATCGCAATGTCTCCAATCTAGGCTCGCTGGAACGTGCCAAGGCAATTTGCAACGGCGGTCTGTGACTACTTTTCCCCTGCGGGAAAAGTCGTGCGCGGATGAACCTCCCGAGAAACATCGCCCCGGGAACGCCGAACCCCAGCTCGGCGAGAACCCGCTTTACCCTAAAGAGGAATATTTCCAATCCGATTCTTTCAGTAAAATCAGTTAAATCAGTATAATCAGTGGTAACTGCTGCCTGGCGAACCGATTCCATTTTCCTGTTTAGGCTTTACAGGCCAAGTTGTAGTTGGGTCAAGTTTTCTGTCTGGTTTCTGGTCTCTGGTTCCTGGGGTCTGAGGCGAAGCCTCGCTAGGGTTACTGAGCGGTGCCAAAGGCTCAACCGCGGTTCTCCAACGGCACGAAGGATCGCAACGTGGGACCGGTGTAAATTTGCCGCGGGCGGGCGATCCGGCTGTTCTTGTCCTCCATGACTTCCTTGTAGTTCGCGATCCAGCCGGGCATGCGCCCGATGGCGAACATCACGGTGAACATGTCCAACGGAATGCCGATGGCGCGCATGATGATGCCGCTGTAGAAATCCACATTCGGATAGAGCCGGCGGGAAACGAAGTAATCGTCACGGATGGCGATCTCCTCGAGTTTCTTGGCGATGTCCAGCAGGGGATCGGACTTGTGGAGTTGGGCGAGCACCATGTCGCACTGTTGTTTGATGATGATGGCGCGCGGATCGAAATTCTTGTAAACGCGGTGGCCGAATCCCATCAGGCGGCGGTTGTCGGTCTTGTTCTTGACTTCGTTGAGGAACTTGGTGCCGTCGTCACCTTCCCGGTGAATCGCCTCCAACATTTCAAGCACCGCTTGGTTGGCCCCGCCGTGCAGTGGCCCCCACAATGCGCAGACCCCGGCCGAGGCCGAAGCAAACAGATTGGCGCGACTCGACGCGACCATCCGCACCGTCGAGGTCGAGCAATTCTGCTCGTGGTCGGCATGCAACAGGAAAATGAGATCGAGCGCCTTGACGATTTCCGGTTTGAGTTCGCAATCCTCGTTGGGATGCGAGAACATCATGTGGAGGAAGTTGGCGGTGTATTTGAGAGTGGTTTTCGGATAGATCGCGGGCAGGCCGTGGGCTTTGCGGTAGGAAAACGCGGCGATCGTGCGCACCTGGGATATCAGCCGGGCCGCATGATAGGGAAACCGTTCCTCGCGGCGGTGGATCAGGTTCGGATAATAGGCGGAGGACGCGTTGATCATCGCGGACAGGATGGCCATCGGGTGCGCCGTCGTCGGAAACCCTTCGTAGTGGAACCGCATCCCTTCGTGCAGCATCTGGTTCTCCGTGAGCATGTCGGAAAACTCCGCGAGTTGCCGGCGGTTGGGCAGCTCTCCATGAATCAACAAGTAGGCCACCTCGATGAACGTGCTCTTTTCCGCCAGTTCGGCGATGTCGTAACCGCGGTACCTGAGGATGCCCTTCTCTCCGTCGATGAACGTGATGTCGCTTTCGCAGGAACCGGTGTTGCCGTAACCGGGGTCAAGCGTGATGCAGCCGCTCCGGTCCCGAAGCGTGCCGATGTTGATTCCTACTTCGCCCTCCGAACCAACGATTGTCGGCAACTCAAGGGCGTTGCCATCAATGATCATTTCCACTGTTTGCTTCATACGTGGCGGAATCCTACCTTGCCGTCCAATTTGTTTCAATCACAGATTTTCTCAGGTTTTTTTCCTAATCTCCACCCCATGCCTGCCACCACAAGCGTCCTGATCGCAAGTCCCAAAGGGCCGATATTCCTGCTTCCATTCCCCCACCCGGTGTCGGTCAGGGAAAATAGGTGAGGATTTTCGCGACTGCGGCATCGGCGGTGATGCCGTGAAGTTGGCGAAGCACGGCGGGTTTGCCGTGTTCGATGAAGGTGTCCGGCCAACCGACGCGTTCGACCGGGGTGTGGATGCCGGCGGAATGCAGGTGTTCGATGACGCCGGCACCGAAGCCGTTCAGCAGCGCGTGGTCCTCGAAGGTGCACAGAACCCGGCATTTGCGGGCATAGGATTCGAGAGTCGCCCCATCCAGCGGTTTGATGAAACGCGGGTTGATCAGGGCGACCGACAGCCCCTTGGCTTCCAACATGGACTTCGTTTGTTCCGCCATTTCAAACAGGGTTCCCAGCCCGATGAGGGCGACGTCCGTGCCGTCGGCGACGACTTCGGCCTTGCCGATTTCGAGCACGACCGGGGTGGCTTTGAGCGGGGTGCCGCGGATGGAACCCCGCGGATAACGGATAGCGCATGGGCCGGTGTCGTAGGCGGCCATCGTGTGCAGCATGTCCACGAATTCGTCCTCATCCTTGGGTTGCATGTGAATCATGCCGGGAATGTGACGGAGGAACCCGATGTCGAACAGTCCGTGGTGAGTGGGCCCGTCATCGGCCGAGAGTCCGCCACGGTCCATGCAGATTCTCACCGGGAGGCCCTGCAAAGCCATGTCATGGATGATCATGTCATAGGCACGCTGCATGAATGTCGAGTAAATCGCGAGAAACGGCCGGAAGCCTTCGGTGGCGAGACCGCAGGCGAAGAGCGCGGCGTGTTCCTCGGCGATGCCGACGTCGAAGTAACGGTCCGGCACCTCGTTCTTGAAAATGTCGAGTTTGGTGCCGCCGGGCATGGCGGCGGTGATGGCGATGATTTTCGGGTCCTTTTTGGCGAGTTCGGTGACCGTGCGACCGAAGATGTCCGAACAGGTGGGCGTGGGGGGAAGGTCGGTGGAACCGTCGTCGATCTGATAGGTCCCGAGCCCGTGGAATTTGTGCGGGTCATCCAGGGCGGGCTGATAGCCGCGGCCTTTTTCGGTGATGATGTGAAGCACGGCGGGGTCGTGCAGGGTTTTGAGGTGATCGAAGGTGCGGATCAACAGCGGCAGATTGTGACCGTCGATCGGGCCGAAATAACGGAGTCCGAATTTCTCGAACAACACATTGGGAAATAACAGATTCTTGGCACCTTCCTCGACCTTGTGGGCCAGCGTGCGAATGGCCTTGCCGAGGATTTTCTCGACGAATTCCGCAGCCTTGGCGCGAACGGTGGCATAAGTGTGGTGAGTTTGCAGGGCATTGAAATAGCGGGCGATGGCCCCGACGTTCTTGTCGATCGACCATTCGTTGTCGTTGAGCACCACGATGAATCTGCGGGTCGTTTCGGCGATGTTGTTGAGGGCCTCCAGTGTGGGGCCGCATGTGAACGCCGCATCTCCGGCGATGGCCACGACATGATTGTCGCGCCCGGCGAGATCCCGGGCGGCGGCCATACCGAGCGCGGCGGAAAGCGCCGTCCCGGCGTGCCCCGCGCCGTAGGCGTCGTGTTCGGACTCGGCGCGGAGCAGGAATCCATTGAGCCCCTTGAACGTGCGGATCGTGTGAATCCGGTCGGCCCGCCCGGTGAGCATCTTGTGCACGTACCCCTGGTGGGCCACGTCAAATATCAATTTGTCATCCGGCGTGGAGAAGACACGGTGCAGGGCGATGGTGAGTTCCACCACGCCGAGGTTGGGCCCAAGGTGACCGCCGGTCCGGGAAAGCGATGTGATGAGCGAATGACGGATCTCCTGCGCCAGACGAACCAAGTCCGCGTCGGCAAGGTTTTTGACATCGCCCGGGGACTTGATCGACTGGAGCAACGGCCCAAGTGCGGGTGGCTCAGAATAGGCGGATGTCATCGTCATCGTCTTCGGAGACGTCCGGCGTTCCGGACGGCGTGGAAAGCGCGGGAGTGAGATCGGGGCCGGATTCATCCTCCGGTTCGATTTCGCTTCGGTTGCGGAGGGTGATCAGTTCGATCCGATCACGGGCGGAGTGGAGGAGGGATTCACAGCGATCTAACAGGACGGAGCCCTTTTCATAATAAGCGACAAGTTCCTCCAGGGGAAGTTGTTCGTGCTCCATGGCCTCGACAATGGCTTCGAGGCCGGCCAGGGCGTCCTCAAAGGTAGGCGGAGCGTTGTCGTCGTCAGTGGCGGATTTGCGGCGTGCCATGGGATTATTCGGTGGTGACGGCGCGTTCTTTGGGCCGGATGAGGCGTTCGCTGTAATAAACCATATCCACCCCGACCAGCGGTTGGCGATAGGGATAATGTTTGGCGATATCCTGGATTTTCGGGCATTTGTCGAAGATGAGAACCCCCGGCGGATGGGTGGCTAACAGCACCCGCCCGTCAAGCACCAGCGCGGTGAAGTCCTTGTACCGGTTGGCGACGGTGGCCAGGGGACCGGAGCCGTGGGAGGACGGTGAAATGAGGATGCCAACGCAGGGGGTTTGCAGGTTGGCGGCGGCCGTTTCGAGTTGGATAAAGCCTTCGTGGGTGGGTGGCAGCCAGATGCTCAACCTGTCGGCATACCAGGCCACTGCCCATGGTTGGTCGGAAAAGACCACCTGGCGCTCGGTAACCCACCCTTTGATGCCCTCGGTTTTGCTGTTGAGTTTCGGGGCGTAGTAGGGTGGCCAATTGGGGAAGCCGCCGCGGTCGCGGAGCTGAATGCCGATGCGCACGTTCATCGGCAGGGCGAGTACCAGCGGCAAGGCGCAGATCATGACGATCACGATATGGTGGACATTCTTGAGGAGCGGAGTGGCGACGACCAGATCAAGCCGACTCCACAGGATCGAGATGAAAGCCAGCCCGTAGGCCGTCATGATGGGCGCGAAGAGCAGGTGGATCTGGTTCGGATCAAGCGGTTCGGTCGTGATGCCGAAGAAGGCAAGGCCCAAGGCGGCGGTGATCCACATCAGCAGGATGGCCCAGCGGAATGATGCGATGGCCTTGCGTTTGAAGGGGTGGAGCAGGGAAATGAAAAACAAGGGCGCGACAATGATGCCACCCAGGAACGGAATGATGTTGGTGGCCTGAAGCAGGGTGGTGCGGAGGATTTTCGACATCAATCCCTCGATCATCAGAGGTTCCGAGACGAGGTCGCTGTTGCGCATGACCGTGTCCTCGGTGCCGTTGCCGAGGCCGTTGTAGAGGGTGAGAAACGCTGTGCCGAACGGCGAATCAGTGATCCCCTGATTGCGGAACATGACAAAACCCGCCGGAATGAGCAGCAGGATCAGCACCGATATGCCGACAATACCGCGCGGACGGAAGGCGACCGCCGCATAGATGATGTATCCCAACGCGATCCAGACAGTCATCCAGTGGGTGAGGGAAAGCAGGGTAAAGAAAATCCCGGCGATGACCGCCGGGGTCCATGCGACACGGCCTTCCGCAGCGGCTTCCACCGCGCGATAGACGAAGTAGATGCCACACGAAAACAGCAGCAGCATGAGCATCTGGGGCAGGCCACTTAGCGAATAATTCCAGAAAGTTTCACAAAACAGCATCAAAATCACCCCGACCCCGGCGATCTTGGCGTCGAAAATCCGCGACATGAGCAGGTAATTGACGCCAATGGCCATCAGGAAAAACAGGGTGGATACCGTGGCAATGACCCGATCGAGCGGATAGACCATCTCGTTGTCACCCATTTGACGGTAGTCGGGTTTGTCCGCGCCGATGAGTTTGAGCACCGCGGCATTGAGCAACGGATTGAGCGGCGAATGGTAGGTGTCCTGAAACCCCAGGAACGAAACCGGTCCCTTGGCGGCCTTGGTGGCCTGATAGTAGGAAACCGGGCGGATCATCTTGGTGGTGAAACCGTTGCCGCGGGCGATTTCGCGGGCGATTTGCGCCTGGTCCATGGCCTGCGGGGAATTGAGTCCGCGAAACAAGGCGAACAGATTCCCGAGGGTGAGGATGATCAAAATCAGGAAAAACAGGCTGCGCCGGATCAGGATGCCGGTATCTATTTTGAGGGAAGAGGAGGTCATGGAGGATAGAAGTTGGTTTCAGAGGCCGAGTTCCTGCAACTTGCGTTGGAGAGTTCTGCGGCTGACGCCTAAGAGATCTGCCGCACGGGTTCGGTTGCCGTTGGCAGTGGCGAGGGCAGCGCGGATCGTGTTGGCCTCAAGCGCATGCAAGTTGAATTCCGCCGTGGCATCAAGGGTGTTTTTGGGGGAAGCGGGCGATTGCGGCGGAGGTGCCGGTTTGGAAACCAGGAATTGCGGCAGGTGGCGGACGTCAATGACCGGGTCGTTGCTCATGACGACGCCGTGTTCAATCGCGGTCCTGAGTTCGCGCACGTTGCCGGGCCACGGATAGGAAAGCAGGAGCTGGAGGGCGGCGTCGGTGAGCGGTTTGAGCGGGCGTTCGTTCTCTGCGGCAAATTCCTTGAGGAAGGCGTTGGCCAACAACACGACGTCCTCGCGCCGCACCCGCAATGGCGGCATTTCAATGCTCACAACATTGAGCCGGAAAAACAGGTCCTCACGGAAATCCCCGCGGTCCACCAGTTCCCGCAAGTTCTTATTGGTGGCCGCAATGACCCTCACATCCACCTTGAGCGGCGTGTTCGAACCGACCCGTTCGAGCGTGCGCTCGGACAATACGCGCAGCAGTTTGATCTGGGTGGCAGCATCGATTTCGCCGATTTCATCAAGAAAAAGCGTGCCGCCGTCCGCTTGCTCGAAGCGACCGATGCGCCGCTGGGAAGCTCCGGTAAAGGCCCCCTTTTCGTGGCCGAACAGTTCGCTTTCGAGCAGTTGGGGCGAGAGCGCGGCGCAATGGACCGTAACCATCTTGCCGGCGGGCCGACCGGACAGGTGGTGCAAAAGAGTGGCGACCACTTCCTTGCCGGTGCCGGATTCCCCCTCGATCAGGATGGTGGCGCGGGTCGGCGCGACTTGTTGGACCAACTCGGCGACTCTCTTGATCTCGGGAGACTTGCCGATCAACCGGTCGAGCTTGTGGTTCCTGCTGGCCTGCTGGACGAGTTGCCTGTTTTCGCTTTCCAGACTGCGGCCGCGCAGCGCGCGCTTGAGCAGCATCTCCACCTCGTCGAGGTTGAGCGGCTTGGTGACAAAGTGCCAGGCCCCCCGGCGCATCGCTTCCACCGCAGTATCGACCGAGCCGTAGGCGGTCATCATGATGGCCACCGGCGGATCCGCCAACCCCAACGCCGCATCCAACAAATCCATCCCCGAATCCCCGCCCAACCGCAAGTCCGTCAGCAACAACTGGATCTCCTCGCTTTTCAAAATCGCCAGCGCCTCACGACTGCCGGACGCGGTGTACACCTCGAATTCCTCTTCCAACGCACTGCGCAACCCGTCCCGCGTGGAACGTTCGTCGTCAACTATCAGAAGTGTCGGGTGCATGGCGAAGAAAAGTCAAAATACTAAGCATGAAATTCTAAACGAAGAGGAAGAGTTGAAGCACCAAATCCTAAGCACGAAATTCTAAACGAAGAGGAAGAAGATCGAGGTTGGTCTGAAAGTCCAACGTCTGCAAAGCCAGTCAAAAGCCATTTCTTCATCTCTTCTTTTCTTCGTTTAGAATTTAATACTTAAGATTTAGTGCTTTGAAATTTGGTGCTTAGGATTCGAGGTCGATCACGGGATCCGGCGCTCCTAACAACCTCACCGTGCGTTCGGCGCGCGGCAGGTGGATGATGACGCGGGTGCCGTGGTCTTCCTCGCTTTCGATGGCGATTTCGCCGCCATGTTCGCGAACGATGCGCCGCACGATGAGCAAACCCAGGCCGGAGCCGGTGGGTTTGGTGGTCAGATAGGGCTCGAAGATCGCGCCCATGTGTTCAGGGGAAATGCCAGTGCCGTTGTCCTCGATGGTTATCACATATTCGTAATCATTGAAACGGGTGCGGATCGTGATCCGGCCGTCCTCACCAGTCAACGCTTGATAGGCATTGCGGATCAGGTTGTAAAAAACCTGTTCGAACTGCCCCGGATCGAGCGTGGCGGGCGGCAGGGAGGCGGCCAGATCCAGCGCGACCGAGATCTTGCGGGACTCCAACTCATGCTCTAGCAGACGCAGTGATTCGTGCAACAGCGCGTGGATGTCCTGGCGCTCGCGGCGGGGCATCGTCGGCCTGACCGCATGCAGGAATTGTTTGAGGATGGTATCGAGGCGCCGGATCTCGCCGCGGGCGGTGGCGAGGTGCGTTTCCAACGGAATTTGCGGCCAAGCAACTGGAGGTGAATGTCCAGCGAGTTGAGCGGATTGCCGATTTCGTGGGCGACACCGGCGGCGAGCAGGGTGAGCGCGTTGACGCGTTCGGACTCCAGTATCTTGGCGGCTTCCTCCCGGGTGCGGGTGAGGTCGCGCACCAACATCACGTACCCGAGCGACTCCCCGGTGATGCTGCCGCCCTCGATCGGTGCCAGATAAAAATTCAGGAAGCGGTTTTCCGGATAGAACACTTCCAGATCACGGCTGATCGTGCGCCCCGGTTTCCCCAGAATCTTCCAATCCAATCCGCGGACCTGGCTCGACAGGTGCTCGCCTTCGGCTCTTTGCGGATCGAGCCCGAAAAACCGGCTGGCCGCGCGGTTGACAAAGCCGATCACCCCGTTCGGATCCAGAATGATGACGCCCTCCTGCAGCGCCTCGAAAACTTTTTCCAGAAAGCCCTTTTCGCGGATCAGGCGGGTCACGATCTGCTGAACCTCGCCGGGTTCGACGCGATCCAGCCGGGCGACGAGTTTTTCGAGAAATCCGGATTTCACTGGAGGATCGAGGATTGGAGGAGTTTGCGGTGGCCATGCCGGCTGGCGGCCGCGTCGATTCGTGCTGTTCGCCCTTGCACTCTGCGCCCGGATTGTTCAGAAAATGAAGGCATGAACGAGGTACTCATCGTATTCTGTACGTTTCCCGAAGCGACCGTGGCGCGACAGGTTGGCACAGCACTGGTGGAAAAGCAACTCGCGGCATGTGTCAATCTCATCCCCGCCGTGGAATCCGTTTACCGGTGGCAGGGAAAGGTGGAAATCTCCACCGAGATGCTCGCCATCTTCAAAACCACCACCGCCGCGTTCACCTCCTTCGAGCGCGCACTCATCGATGCCCATCCCTACGACGTCCCCGAAATCATCGCCCTCAAACCCGCCGCCGTCAATTGCGGCTACCGCGCCTGGGTCATGGAAAACGTGGCCGAGGCCTAGAAAATATCGCGAGCCGCGAACGAAAATCGCCATGCGCAGGTCGCTGGCGCGTCCCGCACCAGACCGTGTGAGGAGCATCCCACTCCGTCTCTTCGTCTTCTCGCGTCCCCGCTTCACTCGATGATCACCGGCGTTCCGACCACCACGTTGTCAAAAAAGACCTCGGACATCTGGTGGGGCATGCGGATGCACCCGTGCGAGGCCGCGTAACCGGGCAGATAACCGGTGTGCATGCCAACCCCGTTGGTGATGCGCATGAAATTCGGCATCGGCGCAGGGCTGAATGTGGCTCCAGGCGGGATCTTGTCCACCCGGATGTCCACGTTGTCGTTGACGGTTTCCCCGGTCGCCGTGTCCTTGAAGACCCCGTAAATCGTGGATTTGTGGTCCTTGTCCTTTTCGATGATCTTGTATTTGCCCGGCGGTGTCGGATGATCCTCTTTGCCGCTGGAAATCTTCGACACCCCGACCAGCACCCCACCCTTGTAAAACGACGCCTTTTGCTGGCTGCGGTTGATCCGGATCAACGGCGACCCCGTAGCCGCCTCCCCGTCCCAGTACGAAATGTCATCCGGTATGGCCGGTGCCGGATGGCTGGTGTCGCTCGGTTTCGCCGGCCCGCCAATGCCCGCCAGATAACCGGCTTGCTCCGGCCCCGACGGGCCGCACGCCTGCAACGCGATCACTCCTGGCAACAACAGCATCCAGCGGACTCGTGGTGACTTCTTTGGCTTCATGCGCCGCGTAAATTGCCCGGATTAGCCCCCAGCGTCAAGGGCGGGCTGTCACGGAGCAGCGGCCGACCCATGGCCCCACACCCCGCCCACCGCTGAGCAAGTGCTTTTTTTACTATTCCTCTGTGGCACTATTATGGTGGCACTAGTATGCAAATGTTGACGGGAAGATCGGTCAACCGCACATCGCGCTCGACACCACCGCCCCGCCACCGTCAAGCTCCGTCGCATCCGCTTGCCCATGGGATTTTTCCGCCGCCATTCATCCCGCATTCTGCCGATCCTCGCGTTGCTCGCCATGGGTGTCGGATTCTGCGCCCTGTTGGTCCCTGCGGAGTGCCGCGCGGTGACCCAGCAGATTCTGGGTTTTCCGGATTCCGATGTTCCGGCGCACCAAGCACGCCCGGTAGTGCTTGCCGGGCTGTGTTTTCTGCCCTCGCTCGCTTGCCTGATCTATTTGGCCGGGGGCACCCTTGACCGCTACGTCATCCGCCAGTTTCTCGCGATCTTCGGCATTTGCCTGACCGCCTTGTTCATGATCTTCCTGCTGATCGACTTGAGTGACAAGATCAGCGATTTTCTCGCTTCCAACTCCGTTCTGGGCACGATTCTCAAGTTTTACGCCTCCCGGTTTCCCGCGATCCTGTTGTTGCTCTTGCCCTACAGTTTGCTGCTCGCGCTGCTCCATGCGCTCGGCAAACTTTCCACCAACCGGGAAATCATCGCCATGATCCAGTCCGGTCGGGGAGTATTGCGCATCACCCTGCCGCTGATGATCGCCGGGGGGGTCTGCACCCTGCTCTGCCTGGGCCTGAACTACCATTGGGCACCCATCGCCGAAGGCCACCTCAATGAAATCCTCGATGAAGCCAACGACAAGCCCACCACCAAGGCCAGCCAGGTGCTCTATCGCAATCCCGACAACGGACGTCTCTGGATGATCGGTGCCTTCCCCAAGAACTATCACAAAGGCCAACCCCTGCTCAACGTCGAGGTCACCACTACGGACGAGAACCATACGCTGCAAACCAGGCTCACCGCGACCCGTGCGCTCTGGACCCGTCACAATCACCGCTGGACTTTTGAGAACCCCGTGGTCAGCCATTTCCGGCCGGGGCAATCGCCCGAGTTCGAAAAGACGGATGGTCCCTTCACTGTGGATTCATGGTCGGAAACCCCGTGGCAGCTCATCAAGCCCGGGATCAACCCCGAGTATCTCGGCATCCCCGATCTCAGCGGTTGGCTCCAGGCACATTCCCGTTTGAAAACCTTTGCCGATCCCTCGCCCTTCATCACCCAGTGGCATTACCGCTGGGCGCTGCCCTTCACCTGTCTGGTGACCGTGCTGCTGGCTACGCCGTTGGCCATCCATTTTTCACGCCGCGGGCCCGGCGGTGGCATGTTCCTTGCCGTGGCATTGTCCGCCGTGATGTTGTTCACGAGCAACGTCGCGCTGGCCATGGGCGAAGCCGGCACCCTGCGGCCCGCCCTGGCCGCCTGGCTTCCCAACATCATTTTCTCCCTCCTCGGCATCGAACTCTTCCGCCGCCGCATCCATGGCAAACCGATCTATCAGTCGCTGCGCAAGATCCTCCCCGGCGACACTTGATCCTCAAAACAGATGCTGAAATGCTGAAATCATGAAGACGCAAGACTACAAGACGCAGGACGCAAGAGAAGAGCAGCCGGGCTGTCTCAGATCTTCCTCTTTTCTTGGGTCTTCAAGTCTTGGGTCTTGGGTCTTTTCCAGCCACCGATTCCGCCCTCCACTTCAACCTTTCCATTCCCATGGCTCTCGCTGAATCCTGGCATGTCCGCTCCCGCTCTCACCACTGCGCCGCCACCCAGCGGCCCTTTGTCGCTGACGAAACCATCGTGACCGCGCTGTATCCCGATCCCGAATCCAGCGGTTACCTGCGCCGCGACTTCTCCCTGGAAGCATGGGAAACGCTTCCGGCCGAAGCCGAAAAACCGTTTTCGTTTTGGAAGACCACCTTCACCGCCGCCGTTGCGAGCGATGATCCTAACAGCGTTGAAAAACTCAGCGCCGAGGAGATTCTCCACCGCCTTGTGGTGGAGGACGAGGATCACACGGAGAACACCCGCTACATCCTTGCGGTCATGTTGGAACGGCGGAAACTCCTGCGCGAAACCGACAACCAGCGCACCCCCAACGGCATCCTCCGCGTTTACGAACACCGCAAAACCGGCGAGGTCTATCTGATCCGCGACCCCGATATTCCGCTCGCCCAAGTCGAGGCCTTCCAGGGCGAAGTCATCATCCTGCTCGAAAACAACGGCCGCATGCCGGTTCCCAACCTGCCGGAAATGTCAAACCAGTCGGACGAGGTGGATTGTGAGGACGAAAATGAGAAGCGGCATCCCGGCAATCAGAGCCTCGGATCGAGCGGGGGGTAGAAAAACAACTTGCCTGGTTTCTAACGTTTATCCCTGTCTCTAGCAGATTCGGGATGGGCCATGAACTCTTTCTGCCAGGATACTTTTGGGTTCGCGGGAGCCGGGATACGGTGAAAACAACGCCATGCGGGTCCCGGGCCAGGTCATAGTACCACACCTGCTCCTTGAGACACCCAAGATGACATCGCCGCTATTGCGGGTGCGTGCTTGCAACCGACTGGTTCATGTGCTAACGGCTTGGTCCGCATTGAGGCGGATTCTTATTTCGGGTTGTTGGCGACATCCATCATACCCCGATCCACCCATCCGCCGATCAGCCGTGTGGAATGTGCTCATCCGTTGTGAACGTAACCTCGTAACCTGCCATGAAAAGATCCTGTTTACTGGCCTTGTTAGTGTTTGCCACCCCAGTCCATAGCGCTCCGATCGATGATGCTGCGGCGCTATTGCAATCAAAAAATTTCCCTGCGGCGGCGGCCGCCTTTGCGGCGCTGCCGCCGGGGACCGGCGAACCCGGCTATGTGGCGTACCTCAAGGCGCTGAGCCTGCATCTTGCCGGCCGCCAGGACGAGGCGATCGCCGCCGCCGGCGAGGTGGCGGCGGACTCGCCCTGGGCCATGAAGGCGCGCTTCCTCAAGGGCGCGGCTCTAACAAAATCGAAGAAGCACGCGCAGGCCGAGGCGATCTATGCGGAGGCGGCGACGCACGCGTTTGCGCCGGAACGGCGGGATGCGCTGGTGAAGACATTGCTGGAATTCGCGGAGGAATTGGTGAATCCCGCAGCCGCCGGGGATGCGAATCCGCCGCCGCCGGACTGGCGGAAATCGGCGACGCTCTGTGAGAAGGTTCTCGATTTGCCGATCACCACCGGGTTGCGGGAGGATGTGTGGTTCCGCCAGGCCACGCTCTATCACAAGGCCGGTGATCTCCCGGCCGCAGCGTGCGCGTTCAACGCGTGGCTGCTGTCGTTTGATCCAGAGTGGTCGCTGCCGTTAGGTTCGGGGAAAAAAAACACCGGCGCGCAAGCCACCGGCAAACGCCGGGCCGAAGCCCGCCTCCACCTGGCGGAAATCCTGCTCGACCAGCGCCGCGCCGGCGATGCCAGGGCGGTCGCCGCGGAATTGTCAGCCATGCTTAAGGCGCTGACGGCGGAATCTCCTGACAAAACACTGGCCGGCGACGCTGCGTGGCTGCATGTGCGGACGTTCGCCCAACTGCCGACCATCACACTCCCACAAACTCAGGCCCGCGCACAGACGCGTAACAACGCGCCAAATCAAGCGGCGGCAGAGCAACCTGATCGCGATCCCTTTGCCAACGCGAACGAACCGACGGCGCAAGGCGAGTCCGATCCGTCAGACAATCAGGCTCTGCAGTTGGATCAGACCCAAATCATCATGAACGATCTAGCATCTCGATTCTCCACCATCCGCGTGCCGTTTCCCCAGCGCGGGCCCAACCCCGCCTATGATGCGGCCGATTATCTCACACAACTGCGCGCGTTTCTGCATGACTATCCCGCCCACCCGTCCGCACCTTCGGCTGCGGAGGCCATCGCCAATTCTCTCGAACAAACCGGCAAGGCCACCGAGGCCATCGTTGCGTGGAATGATTTCATCGAAGCCAAGGCCTTCAAGTTCGATGCCAATGCCGAGGTGAACCGCAAGCAGGACAAGACCAGCGGACTGACTCCGGCGGAGGCGCTGGCCCGCCGCCAGCAGGCCGCGGCATTCCGCATCGGACAAATCCTCAGCAAGCAGCGGCACGATGCCGAAGCCATCGCGCAGTGGCGGAAATATATCACCTCCTGGCCTAACGGCGCCGAGTGGCAACAGGCGCAGAGCGGGATCGTGGATGCCGAGTTCCGGATCGGACTCACCGCAGTGGCGGCGGGCGATGCCAAGAAGGCACGCGAGGTTTTCGACCGTTTCCTGGCGAGTTATCCGCTGGATGCGCGGGCACGCCAGATTCTTTTCATCTATGGCCAGACCTGTTATGCCGCCGCGCAACAACTGAAGGAACAAAAGGCTGCGGCCGATCTGACAAACGCGGAGTTCCGCAAGGCGATCGACGAATGGTCGCGGCTCATCGCCAAATACCCGTCCACCGAGGAATCCTCGCTCGCTTTATATAACACCGCGCTCATTTTGTGTGAGGAGTTCGGTCGCTTGGAGGACGGTTTGGCCGCCTTCCGGCGGGTGACCTGGGGCAATTGGGCGGATCCCGCAAAACGCCGCGTGGACCTGATGAACAGCAAGTCGTTGGCGCTTGCCACCGAGCGCGCGTTCCGTCTCAACGAAACGCCCGCCGTGAAGGTCAGCGTACGCAATATCGAAAAACTCAAGGTCAGCCGCTATCCGCTCGATGTCGAGGCGTTCTTCCGCAGCCGCCACCGCATGGATGCCATCGACTTGCTGGATATCGATTTGATCGCCCCGGAAAAATCCTGGGAGGTGCCGGTGGCCAACTACGCGCGCTACAAGTCGCTCCAACAGGAAATCCCGATCGACTTCGCGGCCGGCGTCGCGGGTGCGTGCATCGTGCGGGTGGAGGGTGACGACTGGCAGGCGACCACGCTGGTGGTGCGCAGCGACATCGACGTGCTGGTGGAATCCGCCCGCCGCGAAGTGCTGGCTTATGTGATGAACGGCCCGGCGAGAAAACCGTTAGAAGGGGCGAATGTGTTGGTGAGTGACGGCACGAAGATCATCGCCACCGGTCTAACAGGACCCGACGGGGTGTTCCGCGCCAAACCCGAGGGGATCGAAAAGGCGCGCAGCGTGCGCGTCCTGGTGAGCACCCCGCAGGGCATGGCCGGCGGTTTTCTATCACTGGAGGGGATGAGTGTGAGCACGGTGCCGGAGAAAATGTCGCGGGTGTTTTTCGCCCGTGCCAGATATGCGCCGGGGGATCAGGTCACTTGGAATGCGATTCGCCGCGACATCAAGGATGGCGGCTTCCAGGTCCCCGCTCCTGGCACCGGTTGGAAGTGGCGCGCCCAATTGCCGAGTGGCCGCTTGCTCTATGAAGGCCCGGTCACCTGGAGTCCGCAGGGTCTTTGCGGCGGGGAATTCATCCTGCCGCCTTCGGCCTTCGACGGGGATTACAAGGTGCGGGTTTTCAATGACAAGGAAAGCCTCCAGGCGCCCTTCACGGTCGAGGTTCCCGATGCGACGCCGCGCGGACGGATTGTTTCCTTGGCCTTCGGGATCCATGCGTTGCGTGGTGAGACTGTTAGAGGAAAGTTCCGTGCGACCTGGTCAAACGGACTGCCGGCCGGCGGCGAGCGCGGCTCGTTGCGCCTGCCGGACGAAACCCGCCGGGAAGTCCTAACAGACCCGGCGGGTTGGGTCGCCTATGAATTCGACACGGCGAACGTGAAGCCCGGTTGCTATTCCCTGTCATTGGAAATCCCGGCGCTGCAGGATGAGGCGATGGTGATGGTGAACATCGCCGACGAGGAATTCTACGCACATTTCGCCAACCTGCCGGAAATCGCCCTGAGCGGCGAAGCGTTTGATCTCAAGGTGAAAGCCGTTGACTACCGGGGGGGGATTTTTCCACGCCCTTGAAGCTAACGATTCTGCGTCGCGATCCCGCGAAGTCCGGGCGCGTGCTCGAGGGGGTGCCATGGATCAGCGGGATTGCCAACGAACCGGTTGACACGCTGGTGGCGGAGCACGCGCTGCAAACGACGGCCACCGGCGAAGCGACCCAAAGCGTGACGTTGCCGCAGCCGGGAAGTTATGTGTTGAGATTGTCGGGCAAGGACAAACAGGGTCACGACATCACCGCGGAAACCGTGCTGCGGGCCGTCGTTTG
>Ga0209697_10003862_pt1 | contig 19977 bp, 22 predicted proteins | sample AliMusrvi5mmetaG_FD_184115 | JGI IMG/M metagenome (GOLD analysis project Ga0209697, IMG submission 184115) | Freshwater lake bacterial and archeal communities from Alinen Mustajarvi, Finland, to study Microbial Dark Matter (Phase II) - Alinen... | ecosystem: Environmental > Aquatic > Freshwater...
AAGACCGTTTGGGGGGGGGGTGAGGCTCGGCGGAACTTGGAATTGGGCGGCGGATACCGGAATATGTTCACCATACAGGATGCTGACTGGCAATTGACTCCCAATAAAATGCTTCGAAACTGGTGCCGGGGAGATTCAGAACGTTATGGTGACGTGTTTCAGATTCTCCATCCGAACTCAAAGTTTGCCCAGTTGCTGGTTGGGCGCCTTGCGGCGGAATTGTGCTGTGAGTTGGCGAGGCGGGCGCGGTTGTGCAAAGCGGGAAAAGTATGGCCGATGCTGAAAGTAATGCCATGGTTCTTTAAGCGGATAACTTCAATCAAAAATGGCTAATTGCATCATGGTTGTAGCAGGAGAGCCGCAGAGACGCTGCGGGGTCGGGGATTATGCCCGGCTTTTGGCGGGGACCATGTCGACAGGATCGACGTCGGTAGTCCATATGCCGATCCCATTTGATCCTGTCTCGCGAACACATTTGTTCGGTTTGATGAAAGTCCGACAGGGTGTTCAAAGGCAGGTTTTATCAGCCTTATCGCCCCGTATTGTGGGTAGCACCCCTGGCGTTGTTCATACGCACTATTCGGATTTTAGTTGGAATGGGGTGAGGGCCTATGAGGACTGTTATGAGTTATTAACGCATCAGGTAATGCGGTTGAGCCGATCCGCTCCACAGTTGTTTGTGACCCTTCATGAGCACCCATGGTTTCGCCATCGCCACATTTGGGATAAGCCGCAAACCGTCGCCGATCGCCTGTTCGCCATTTTGGCCCGACAATATCCCGTCCCGCTGTCTTTGCCGTTAGAAATTTTCAGGCGACATTGTGGAATTCATGTGCATCATGAATGGCACAAATCAATTCTGATTGATTATGGTGTGCCGGAATCCCTGGTTCGGGTGATTCCGCACCCTGTGCCTGCCTGTAGGGCATCGCCGCAGACGGTTGATGGTTTCCGACAACGTTTCAATCTGGTTGGGAAACGAATCCTTGCAATGACGGGATTCATCTTTGAGCGGAAGCGCTATGAGCGGGTGCTTAACCTGTTGCCGCAATTGCCTGACGATGTGATAATTTGCCTGCTTGGAGGGGCGACTGGGCAGAGCAGTGAACTGTATCTTGCTCAGCTTGTGCGTATAGCAGAGGGACTTGGGGTGAGGTCGCGGTTGGTAGTTACAGGATATTTGCCTGGGCAGGATATGAATGCCGGGCTACTGGCGACCGATTTGTTTGTGGCGCCCTACGGCGAGGTATCCAGTTCCGGATCGGTGGCACGTTGCATTGCCGCAGGAGCTCCGATTGTGGCTGGGCAATGCCCGACGTTCGATGAACTCTCTGAAGGAGGAGCGGGATTGGTGTGTGTGGACGCGGAATCCCCGGAGGCTCTTCTGAGTGAAATCAAACGGGTACTGGGGGATAACGAGGCGAGAGGCTGGATGATAGCGAAAAACCGGTCGTACGCTGAAAGACATTCACTGGGCAGGATTGCGGAGGTCTTTCAGGCGTGGTATCGGGAGTGTTTGGGAACGAGAGGACTTCACCACTGATCTTCACTAATGCACACTAATCAGGATAGGAAAAAAAGAATAATGTTTTGCGATTTGTATGTCTGGTGAGTACCCCAGCCATAAAAATCGCAAAACGGTTTTTCATGGGGAATAGGGGATGATGTGCGCAGCACAAATGGAGTGGCCTGCCTGCCATGAGCTTAGTCGAAGGATCTGGATTAGTGAAAATTAGTGAAGATCAGTGGTGAAGTCTTCCTCTTGATTCCGGCAATGCTGGTTTAGGGTGCAGAGAAGATGAATATGAAATTTCTTTTTATAGGACCAGGATATCCCGGAGTAAAAGGCACCAGTCACGGGTCAGGCATAGGGACGTATCTGCGGGAGATTACTCTGGGGTTGATTGCGAAGGGGCATGCGTGTCATGTCATCGCGTGGGGCGATGACATGACAGACCACAGACCTGAAATCTCAGACCGAAAAGCCGTTTCATCTTCAATGTCTAATGTCTATGGTCTAAAGTCTATGGTCTCTTCACAAGACGGTATTCCCGTCTTCCTGCTAAAGCACTCCTACTGGCCCCTCATCGAACGAATCATGCCGGATTCGCGGGATGTTTGGAATATGCGGCAGTTAGCGAAACGGTTGGATGCCGAATATCATTACGATTGGATTGAAATTCAGAGCGAAGAGGGCATTGGTATCGGGGTGCAGCGGGAATTTCCAGATAAGACCATTTTGAGGGTGCATACGACTTTGCGCCAGATGGTGGAGTATAAGGGGGCGGGGAGGAAGACCGCAGACCACAGACCACAGACCGCAGACCAAAGAGAAGAAAATACCACTCAATGGGGAGACAACTCCTCAAGGTCTAAGGTCTATAGTCTAATGTCTAAGGTCTCTTCCGCCCTTCAAGGGCGGAAGCTCCGTTATCGGTTGGGGCGGGAGCGGAGATCTTTTGCGATCGCCAAGCGCATTGTGACCCACTCCGAAACCCATGCGGAAGAAATAAAGCGTCTATATCCCGGTATTGTGGAGCCGGTGGTGGTGTGGCATGGGATTGGGCCGTCAGTGGACAGTGAGCAGTGCGCAGTGGGCAAAAGCCGGAACGACAATGTAGCACCGCTCTGTGAGCGGATGTCCAACGAAGACGACGCCCACCAGGAGGGGGGCAATGATGAAGATAACTTAGGTGGATTGAAAAGAGATTCAAACATGGATAGACAGGATAAACAGGATAAGGAAGAAAAGTTTTCTTTTTCCGAAACATCCTGTAAATCCTGTATATCTATGCTAAAATTCCCCTTGGATTTTCGTTGCAGATCAACGGGTTACAACTTGAGTTACTTAGAAGACGGCATCAAAGATAATCACCGATCACAGATCGGTGCTACATCTACATCCATCCCCACTTTCCTCATTGTAGGTACACCTGACCGGCGGAAGGGGTTTGACCGGATACGTCCGGTGTTGGAGGCCTATGCCGCGAAATTTGGGCCGTGTCGGGTAGTGATTGTGGCAGGGGGGGCTAGTAAAGAGACTACAGACCTCAGACCACAGACCTCAGACCAAATTGTTATTGAGTGGAAATCGGGGTTGTCGAATGATGAACTTGCCAGTGAATATGACAGTGCCACTCTCTTCCTGCACTTGGCTCGCTATGAGTCATTTGGCATCCCGCTGATTGAGGCGGCTTCGCATGGGTTGCCAGTTGTGAGCACGAGGGTAGGGATTGCCCCGGAATTGCTCGCAGAGGAATTGTCTTTTGGTTTGGTTGAGGGGGCTGCCCCAAATGAGGTAGCCGATGCCTTGTGGCAAGCGGCACAACGACGCTCGCAATTGAGCCCTGCAATCGCCCTTCGTCATGCGCTCTGCTTTAGTCGCCAAGCCATGACGGATGCATATTTAACAATATTGGAAGCTTGCTGAGAGGATAATAACTATACATAGTTGAAAGATACCATGAGTAGACTAGGAATTATCATTCCTTTCGCCAATGAGGAGAAATATATCAGGGAGTTATTGGACCGTATCTGCGTCCATCTCTTACATGAGGATCGGATATTTTGTATTTTGGATCGGGTGAGCCGGGATAAGACTCGTGAACTGATTCAGCAATACCATGATAGTCAGGATGAACGTGTGATCCTGATCTGGGCGCCAGAGAACCGGTGTGTGGTGGATGCCTATTTTCGGGGGTATAGGGAGGCGTATGATCGCGGCTGCCGCTGGATTCTGGAGATGGATGGCGGTTTTAGTCATCTTCCAGAGGAAATTCCACAGTTTATTGCCGGAATGGAGCAGGGGTATGATTATGTGGGTGGGAGCCGATTTATGAAGGGAGGGCGGCATGACAGTCCGATTTCCCGGCGTTTGATAAGTTGGGGTGGGAGCACAATGGCGAGACTGCTGCTGAAGGCTCCCATGACTGATATGACCAGCGGATTTGAGTGTTTTTCCCGTGAGGCCATGAATGAAATTCTGGATAAGAAAGTTATGAGCAGGGCAAATTTTTTTCAGACCGAAATCCGTTATATGATGTGTCAACATCGCTGGATGGAAGTCCCAATCCACTATTCGAATGAAAAAGTTACTGTGGGGCGAAGCAGTATTCGTGAGGCTATTCGTGTTCTCTTTACGCTATGGATGCAGAGTTGGAGAGTAAAATGAAGCCGTCATGTGTAGCTGTGATTACCACTATTCAGCCGCCTACGGATTGTGTTCGTCGTTTGTGTGCTCGCCTGTTGCCAGTCGATATCTCGCTTATTGTGATCGGGGATAAAAAGGGGCCATGGACGTACGACGTGGTGGGATCGAGACTGGTGACCATAACAGAGCAGGAGGGGTTGCCGTTTCAGTTGGTCCCTTTGTTGCGAAAAGGTCACTATGCACGAAAAAATTTAGGGTATTTGCTAGCGATAAGGAGCGGCGCTCAATGTATATATGAGACTGATGATGATAATACACCGAATTCTGTGTGGCAGGTACGTCAAGAGCACGTTCACGCGTGCAGAGGCAATTTTGGCAGATGGTGTAACGTATATCGAATGTATTCTGATGAAAATATATGGCCGCGGGGTTTTCCCTTGGATCAGATCACTTCGAATGTAGGGCTGCCAAGGTTGGATGTAACGGCCAGATCCATAGTTCATGCCCCCATCCAGCAGGGGTTAGTTGATGGATCTCCAGATGTGGATGCTGTCTGGCGTCTAGTACAAGATCATCCGTTCAGCTTTAAGTCAGGGTCGAGTGTTCTCCTCCCTCGAAATACCTGGTGTCCTTTTAACAGTCAGTCAACCTGGTGGTGGACTGCCGCTTTCGCTTTGATGTATCTTCCGAGTTATTGTTCATTTCGCATGACTGATATCTGGCGGAGTTTTATCGCTCAACGATGTTTGTGGGAATTCGCTGAAGGAATCGTCTTTCATGGACCCGAAGTGGATCAGGAACGGAATGTCCATAATTTGATGCGAGATTTTAGTGATGAGGTGCCTGGCTACCTCCAGAATGCACGTATTGCCGATATTTTGCAGGGTTTGGCATTGAAACCGGGGGCCACTTCTGTAGGGGAAAACCTTATCTTTTGTTATGAGGCTCTCATTGAAGCAGGGATTTTCCCTGCGGAGGAGAAGTCCTTGGTCTCGGCTTGGGTCGCAGATCTGCGGCAGGGTGATGAAGGCCCCCAATTTGCGCCAGGCATTGAATCAATAAATAGACTTGGAGGCTCACAATGAACCTGCTTTTGAGCATAAATGAAATCCGACTTCGTGCTATTCGTAAACTGTGCTGGCTCCGTAAAGATATGCGTGGCGTAAAACGGTTTTCAAACCGGATTGCTGGTGACCGTGCCAGGGCTTTTGCAAAACAAAAGTTTAATGATGCAGTGCAGCCCACCATTTCAGTGGAAATTGGGACGGATTGTAATTATCAATGTTCCTTTTGTCCTCAATCCTCCTTTCACCGTCCTTCGAAGTTTATGTCTCGTGAAGACTTTGATGTGTTGATAAACCGACTGGAGGCGATTGGGTATACGGGGCACGTATGCTTGGCCGTAAATAATGAGCCTTTTTTACATCCCTTGTTGCTGGAGTTTTGCGCGACGATATCCCGTAGACTGCCCAAGGCGCGAGCGGCATTAATTTCGAACGGAGCTCTCATCAAACTCTCTGATCTTCATAATTTAGCTCAATTGGATGTGCCTCCCGGCATGGAAATCAATGATTACTCCGAGTCTCGTGCAGTTGCAAAAAGGATAAGTGGCTGGCTGGCTGAGAACGAAGACCTTAAGCGTATTCCAATATCAATAACTTTGCGAGGACGCTCGGAAGTTCTTAGTAATCGGGCAGGGAATCAGCCGGGCAGTGAATCGGTGATCGAGGACTATCGGGATATTTTCTGCACATGGCCGTTCATGTCCCTGTTTTTTAATTGGGAATTAAAAGCGTTCCTGTGTTGTTCGGACTATCGTCATGCCGTTATCATGGGCGATTTGCATAAAGATGGCATTATGGATATCTGGCAGGGAGCCGCCTATAAAGAAGTGCGCGCCAGAATGCTGGAGTCAGCACGCGCGGGCTTGCCGCTGTGTCGGCAATGTGATGCCGAGTGGTTCCATCTGCCAGAGCACTGTTGTCGTGGTTGAGGGGGCTTTCAGGATCAATACCCGCGCTTAGCATTGAATAGCGGCAACTGCTCAGCGAATTCAGAATTCAGGTGTCACCACGCAGAATTGATCCGCTCAAGGTGGCGTTCGACGTCCCGGCGAACGCATTGGCCCATAAAAGCCCCTTATGGTCCTGCAGCCGCCGAGGACGTCGGCTGCCACCTGAGCTTCGCTCGTGATATGGTGGATTCTGACTGCCTGAGTTGTTGCGAATACCGATTTCTGGAAGGACTGAGAAATAATGAAAATATTCGATCAATGGCAGCATTGGTTTCCGGTTGCCCCTAATCGGGAGGTGGTCGCGCAGCGATTGTCACGATTCTACGCGGAAAGTCATGAGTACCACGACATGACGAGTGGGGGGGACAAAACAAAGGATCCCCAGGTGGCGCTCTTATCTTCCTTGCTTGTGCCGGGAGGACATTATGCTGAAGTCGGGTGCGGTGGCGGGGTTGTATGTCGGCTGGTTGCCGATGTGGCTAATGTTGTTGGGATGGATATTTCCGAAATCGCCCTTTGCAGTGCCCGTGAACGGTGTGCCGGGGCAAAGGGAGAGGTTCGGTTCATTCAATCTTCTGCGGACAGTCTTCCGCTGCCGGATGGTGCCTTTGATGGCGTTTATTCCTTCGAAGTGATTGAGCATGTTTGGGAGCCTGAAGGTATGCTCCGGGAGATGATTCGCGTGGTTAAGCCTGGTGGCTATATTCTGCTTTCAACTCCGAATCGGTTCTCCTTGGATCTACACCTAAACAAGCGGATGGCCGTAAGATTCATCGATCTGGTTTTAGCAATGATGCGTCGTATATATGACCTGGCTTCGGGAAAGACTTACTGTCACGTTCCGCCTGACTTTAATCATGGCGTCTATCCTGATTGCGACATGATTACTGCAGTTGTGCCGCCAAATATTGTTAATTTCATGGAAAAACGGGGTTGTGAGGTGGTGTTTTGGGATACAACCTACATGTGTGCTCTCAGGCCGGGAAGCAAGACAACATTGGCGTATCAGCAATATGCAGGGTGCCCTTTTCTGAGAAACTTCGGAGACCATCTGCTGCTGTGTGTACGGAAAAAATAGGCCATCATGTCAGCAGGCATCAGCCCACAGACTGCAGACCTGAGCGACTTGTCCGCCGTAGTATCGGAGGCGGAAGCACAGGTGGCAGCCGACGTCCCGGCGGCTGCAGGGACGAAATGGGGGCGGCTAAACGGCCAATGCGTTCGCCGAGGACGTCGAACGCCACCTGGAGGAAAACACCAGGAGGTATCCCGCAGGTGGCAGCCGACGTCCCCGGCGGCTGCAGAGACGAAATGGGGGCGGCTAAGCGGCTAATGCGTTCGCCGAGACGTCGAACGCCACCTGTCGAATGACACGTGAATAGCTGGATTGTGATGTCAATTGCGCGAATACGTAAACTAGGTGCGATAAATCGAAATCAATGTGAATGAAAAGGAGATTGTAATATGAAAAAAGCTCTTGTATGTGGCGCTGGCGGGTTCATTGGTGGGCATTTGGTTAAGCGGCTGAAGTCTGAAGGATATTGGGTGCGTGGTGTTGATATCAAACGACACGAATACAAGGAGTCCGTTGCCGATGATTTCATTGTAGGTGATTTACGCGAACAGTCTGTTTGTCGAGAGATTACTTCAGATGTCAAGTTTGATGAATTATATCAGCTCGCGGCAGACATGGGCGGAGCCGGTTATATCTTTACGGGTGATCATGATGCGTGTGTCATGCACAATTCGGCCACTATTAATCTGAACATGATTGAAGAGGCTAAAAATACCGGCATTAAGAAAGTTTTCTACTCCTCTTCTGCTTGTATTTATCCGGAAGGACAGCAGTTAGACTCCCATAATCCGGGTTTGCCTGAGGCCGTTGCCTATCCAGCTTGTCCGGATAGTGAGTACGGGTGGGAAAAATTATTTAGCGAACGACTTTATTTGAGTTACTCTCGGAATTATGGAATGGAAGTTCATATTGCAAGATTTCATAACATATTTGGTCCTGAAGGGACTTGGGACGGCGGTAAGGAAAAGGCGCCCGCTGCCATTTGTAGAAAGGTCGCATCCACTGTGCCAGGAGGTGAGATTGAGATATGGGGGGATGGGGAGCAGACTCGAACATTCCTTTATATTGATGAATGTCTGGAGGGTGTCAGACGCTTCATGCAATCTGATTTTGCAGGGCCTGTCAATATAGGTTCTGATGAACTAATTTCAATTAATGGGCTTGCCCACTTGGTTATGGGTTTGGCAAACAAGCATGTAGGAATCAAGCATATTAAAGGGCCGCTTGGTGTGCGTGGCCGCTCTTCGGACAACACATTGATTCAGAGTAAACTGGGGTGGTGCCCTTCTTGGCCATTGTCACGGGGACTGGAAATGACCTATCGATGGATCGATCAACAAGTGAAGAATAAGGGGTCGGTGGCGGGCGGAAGAGGTGAGACGTAAGACGTGAGATGTGATGTTCGGGAGTGCAACGCACAGGTGGCAGCCGACGTCCCGGCGGCTGCGAGTCAATAAAGGGGCCTTTGAAAGGCCAATGCGTTCGCCGAGGACGTCGAACGCCACCTTGGGGAAAATACAGCGGGCAGTAGGCAGTTTGCAGTGGGCAAGAGCGACTTGTCCGCCGTAGTACCGGAGGCGGAGGACTTTGATCGCCACTTTGCGCAGAGTTGACATCATAATTCTGAATACTGAATTCTGGATGCCACTAATATTATGAAGGAGCGAAAATGAATTATCTTGTAACAGGTGCAGCCGGATTTATCGGATCACGCACATGTGAGTTTCTTCTGGATGCCGGGCATCATGTGGTCGGGATTGATAACCTGAATGATTATTATGATGTCCGGTTGAAGTTGCATCGGTTGGAGAAATTGAAGAAGTACGGAGTGCGGATCACGGAATGCGGAGTAGGCAACCAGCAGTCCATCGAACCGGGCGTTGGTGACTCGTCTGTCGGAGTGCCGGAGACGGGCGCACGTCTTACATCTCACGTCTCACGTTTCACCTTCTTTAAAGTTGACCTTGAGCATAAGGATGCACTTGATGTCCTGTTCATGCACCATAAGTTTGATGCTGTGATCAATCTTGGTGCCCGGGCCGGGGTCCGTTATAGCGTGGAAAATCCTTATGTCTACATGATGACGAATGCGCAAGGAACCCTGCATCTCCTTGAAAATATGCGGCAGCATGGAATCAAGAAAATGGTGCTGGCCTCAACCTCCTCGTTGTATGCCGGTCAGCCAACTCCATTCAGTGAAGATTTGCCAGTCAATACCCCTATTTCAACATACGCGGCTTCGAAAAAGGCGGCTGAAGTACTAGCCTATGGCTATCACCACCTGTTTGATTTGGATATTTCGGTGTTGCGGTATTTTACGGTTTTCGGGCCTGCTGGCCGCCCGGATATGTCGATCTACCGGTTCATCAAATGGATTGATGAGGGCACGCCTCTGGAGATTTTCGGTGATGGTTTGCAGTGTCGGGACTTCACATATGTCGACGATATCGCCCGGGGAACAATTTTGGGACTCAAACCGGTCGGCTATGAGGTCATTAATCTGGGCGGAGGGCGCAAACCCGTGACGATGAATGCAGTGATCGAGATGTTGGAGCGGATGTTAGGCAAAAAAGCCGTGTGTATCCATAAGCCGTTTCATAAGGCGGATATCAATGAGACTGCCGCGGCCATCGAGAAGGCCGGCCGGTTACTCGGATGGAAGGCGGAAGTGGATCTAGAGACCGGCCTGCAGCGCACGGTTGATTGGTATCTGGCAAACCGGGAGTGGGTGAAGACCTTGCGGTTTGACTAGTGCCTTACGACTTGAATCAATCGCATCTTGGTCATGATTTGGACGTGAAGAAATTTGATCAGAAGCAAGCTAAGACCGCGAAGGGAATATCCCATTCGCGACAGTATTCCCATTATGCTGATTGAAGAGGGAGTGTGGGAACACCACCATTAGAGCGAAGCACAGGTGGCAGCCGACGTCCCCGGCTGCTGCAGGTCAATAAAGGGGACTTTGGAATGGACAATGCGTTCGCCGGGACGTCGAACGCCACCTTGAGGAAAACACCGAGAGGAATCCCACAGGTGGCAGCCGACGTCCCCGGCGGCGGAGGACGTCGAACGCCATTTCTTACGCTTCACATCTCGCGTCTCACGTCTTACGCTTAACCTCTTATACGTTTAACAATCAATGTTTTCGCAATTTACTTTTAGGCGTCTATTTGTATAGTATGGTTTTATGAAATTGCGTCCTTATTGGTATGATCGGATTCATCGGCTTTGGAATGAGCGGAATATTGTATGGCTTTCCGGCGTGCGACGTACGGGGAAAACCTCTCTTTGTCGCCAAATTCCGGAGGGGATTCTCTTTAACTGTGACCTGCCTTCTGTTAAGCGAAGGTGCGTCGATCCAGAGTTTTTTCTGGCACAACAGCCGGTTGGGGCAACTTTAATTCTGGATGAAATTCACCGCTTGGAGGAGCCTAGTCAGCTTCTCAAAATCGCGGCGGATACCCGGCCGGATCTGCGCATTCTTGCTACGGGTTCATCAACACTGGCCGCCACCCGGAAATTCAAGGATTCCCTGACGGATCGCAAGCGCTCAATCCATTTCCCGCCTGTCTTATGGAGGGAATGCCTGACTGAATTTGACGTTCCGGATCTTGGCCGGCGCTTGCTCCATGGTGGCTTTCCCCGACTCCTCCTGGCTGATAAGCCTGATCCTGAATTTTTCGCGGATTGGATGGATAGTTTCTACGCCCGCGATATCCAGGAACTTTTCGGGGTGCGTAATCGTACGGGTTTCCTTAAAGTCCTCGCCTTGTCTTGCATGCGGAATGGCGGACAGCTCGATATTACCGACTTGGCGAAAGAGTCGGGAATGACGCGACCCACGGTAATGTCGCATCTGGATGCCATGGAAATAGCCCACGCCATCATCCGGATCCCTCCTTTTCACGGGGGCGGGCACCGTGAGGTCATTGCCCAACCCCGGATTTATGCCGTTGATACCGGTTTGGTTGCTCATATCCGTGGCTGGGAGTCCATCCGGGATTCGGATCGCGGCCTTTTATGGGAAAATCTGGTTTTGGACGAACTCCGGACCGAGATTCCCCTCTCTGCTATTCATTATTGGCGCGATAAAAGCCAGCGGGAGATTGACTTTGTGATCGAACGGTCTGGCGGCCGAGTGGATGCGATTGAGGCAAAGATTAACCCCGATGCGTTTGAAATAAACGGCTTGCGTGCCTTCCGCACACTCTATCCACAGGGTGATAACCTGGTTGTTTGTCCTTTTGTTAAAGAGCCTTATGTTATCAAAAAAGGTCTTTTTGAAATTCATGTTCGAGGCACAAGTGATGTCAGTGAGCAGGCCAGTGGGCAGTGAGTCCGCCGCAGGCGGATGCGCCCGTCGCGCACAGTGGGCAGAAGAGCGACATGTCCGCCGACATGTCCGCCGACATGTCCGCCGTAGTACCGGAGGCGGAAGCACAGGTGGCAGCCGACGTCCCCGGCGGCTGCTGGGCCGATAGAGGGACTTTGGAATGGACAATGCGTTCGCCGGGACGTCGAACGCCACCTTGAGGAAAACGCAGAGGAAAACACCGAGAGGGGTCCCACAGGTGGCAGCCGACGTCTCGGCGGCTGCGTTGTAGAAGCAGCTGATGAAGACAATGCCGATGAATCGTATCTCAAAATTATGAAGAGCTCATTATTCCACAAGACTCCGGGATGGGTGCCAATCGGTGCACCGTTTCATGTCCGACTCCGTGTCGATCGAGAGACTCCTTCATTGTTGACCGATGTAATGTTGGCGCCGCATATCATGGAGGCGGCTCGCTGTTATCATGCCGATCGTCGTTGGTGGTTGAAGTTAATGGTCCTGATGCCAGATCACGTTCATATGATCGTTTCATTCCCTGGTGAGCCCGGGATGAGCCGAACCATTGCCTCTTGGAAGGCCTATCTGGCAAAGTCTCATGGGGTAAGATGGCAAAGTAACTATTTTGATCACCGGTTGCGTCATGACGATGAATATGTCGAGAAGGCTCACTACCTGCGAATGAATCCGGTACGCGCTCGCTTATGTCAGTCGCCTGAAGATTGGAAATGGACCTTGGAGTGTTCATGAGAAGCCAGCAGGCCAATGCGTTCGCCGACATGTCCGCCGGAGTACCGTAGGCGGAGGACGTCGAACACCACCTTAAAGAGCGAACAGAATGCAGAGCGAAGCACAGGTGGCTAGCCGACGTCCTCGGTGGCTGCTGGGCCGATAGAGGGCCTTTGAAAAGACAATGCGTTCGCCGGGGACGTCGAACGCCACCTTGGAGCGAAGCACAGGTGGCTAGCCGACGTCCTCGGTGGCTGCTGGGCCGATAGAGGGACTTTGAAGAGACAATGCGTTCGCCGGGGACGTCGAACGCTACCTTGGAGCGAAGCACAGGTGGCAGCCGACGTCTCGGCGGCTGCTGGGCCGACAGAGGGCCTTTGAAAAGACAATGCGTTCGCCGAGACGTCGAACGCCACCTTGGAGCGAAGCACAGGTGGCAGCCGACGTCTCGGCGGCTGCTGGGCCGGCAGAGGGCCTTTGAGAAGACAATGCGTTCGCCGGGGACGTCGAACGCCACCTTGAGGAAAATACAGCGGGCAGTAGGCAGTTTGCAGTGGCTGCGGAGTAGAGGCGGCTGAATAAACCAGTGCGTGAATACACCTTCTCAAGCGCTTAAATAGGATTACGATGATGAGACGTTTTCGCCCCTACAGTTCTCACATGCGCCCCGGCGTGGAAAAGATCATGGTGATGACTTTACTTGGCATCAAAAATGATGTATTATTTAAGCATGAGAACGACATTAGACATTGATGTTCGATTACTAGATCAGGTTCGGCGTGAAGGAGGGTTTGCGTCGAGAAAAGAGACCTTGGCTGAGGCGCTCAAGGCGATGCGTCGCAGACTGGCCCTGTCAGAGCTTGCCGCCGATATAGGCAGGTATCCCAAAGCGTTCAAACCGGGATATGATCCGGAAGCAGGGGAGTCATGAAGTCGGTTGCGGCTGTCCAGGCGGATGGACTGGTGATGGCGGATACCTGTATTTGGATTGCCGCTGAAAGGGAAGCTGGTCCGGCGGCACAGTTAATTGAACTGACGACAAGGGATCGGCTGGTGATGTGTGGTGTTATTTATGCGGAAATCCTCCGGGGCCTTCAGGATGCGTCGGTTCGTGAGCGACGGATCAAACAACTTCTGGCTCTTCAATGGGTGGAAACGCCCGCGGAAATTTGGCAAAAGACGGCCGAGATGGCCCGAGCCCAGGATCGGCTTGGTTATCCTGTTCCCTTGACTGATGTTCATGTCGCCGCGCTTTGCGTCGAAAACGAGCTGGCACTTTGGACCAAGGATCGCCATTTCGATCAATTCAAAACACTGCGCCGCTTTCTGTCTTGAAACGGCGATGAAGCGCCTCGAAATTGAAAAGAAGCCTGAAAAGTCCCAGAGAACGCCACCTTGAGGAAAACATAGAGGAAAACACCGAGAGGGGTCCCACAGGTGGCAGCCGACGTCCCGGCGGCTGCTGGGCTGATAAAGGGGCCTTGAATGGACAATGCGTTCGCCGGGGACGTCGGACGCCACCTTGAGGAAAACACAGAGGAAAACACCGAGAGGGGGCCCACAGGTGGCAGCCGACGTCCCCGGCGGCTGCTGGGCTGATAAAGGGGCCGTTGAAAGGCCAATGCGTTCGCCGAGGACGTCGAACGCCACCTTGAGGAAAACACAGAGGAAAACACCGAGAGGGGTCCCACAGGTGGCAGCCGACGTCTCGGCGGCTGCTGGGCTGATAAAGGGGCCTTGAAAGGCCAATGCGTTCGCCGAGGACGTCGAACGCCACCTTGAGGAAAACACAGAGGAAAACACCGGGAGGGGTCCCACAGGTGGCAGCCGACGTCCCCGGCGGCTGCTGGGCTGATAAAGGGGCCTTGAATGGACAATGCGTTCGCCGGGGACGTCGAACGCCACCTTGAGGAAAACACAGAGGAAAACACCGGGAGGGGTCCCACAGGTGGCAGCCGACGTCCTCGGCGGCTGCTGGGCAATAAAGGGGCCGTTGAAAGGCCAATGCGTTCGCCGAGGACGTCGAACGCCACCTTGAGGAAAACACAGAGGAAAACACCGGGAGGGGTCTCACAGGTGGCAGCCGACGTCCCTGGCGGCTGCAGGTCAATAGAGGGGCCTTTGAAAGGCCAATGCGTTCGCCGGCATGTCCGCCGGAGTACCGGAGGCGGGGGACGTCGAACGCCACCTTTGAGACTTTTAAGTTCTGTATTTATCTCTAATTGTAGTTGCTAACGTTTGAGGCGTTATGTATCTTAACGTCCGAAACGTTTGATTGAATTTTGTGTGAGCGTGAACATTTTTCTACAGTATGAATGCATTTGAAATGAATCAGGAATTGGCGCGGGGGAATGCCGCCAAGTTGGGGGTTTTGCCTAAACTTGATCAGTTGGCCACTGAGACGTTTGTCTTTAATACCAATTTCGGTCTTGAGGAACTGCCCGCTGAATCCGGGGTTATGATGGTGCGTGGCGCCCGCCAGTATGGGAAAAGCACGTGGCTGCAATCCCAAATTAAGAAAACGGTCGAGTCTTACGGGCCAGGATCGGCCTTCTATCTTAATGGAGATGAATTGCGGGACGGTCAGGCATTAGTTGATCAGATCCGCTTGCTTCAACCTCTCTTTGCTTCCACGGCACCGGTTCGGCGTTTGTTTGTTGATGAGATTACGGCGGTTAAAGACTGGACAAGAGCGCTCAAGACGATTTTAGATTCCGGTGAATTGAGTCGTATCCTGCTTGTGACAACTGGATCCAAGGCGGCCGACCTGCGCCATGGCGCGGAGCGTCTGCCGGGGAGGAAGGGTAAACTGGGGCGCTCGGTGTATATTTTTACACCGATCTCGTTTTCTGAATTTAAAAGGGTAACCGCTTCGGCCTTGGCGGAAGCTCATGTGTTGCCCGCCTACCTGTTGTCCGGCGGTTCTCCGCCCGCATGTGCCGCCGTTGCCGAAACCGGCCATATCCCGGACTATATTGTTGAAATGGTGAGGGATTGGATCTATGGCGAGTTTGCTGCCGGGGGACGATCTCGACCTATGTTGTTGGGCGTGCTGGAATGTCTGTACCGTTTCGCCGGAACCCCTTTCGGGCAAGCCAAACTCGCGCGGGAAGCCGGCTTGGCGAACAATACGGTGGCAGCAGGCTATATCGAAGCGTTGGCGGATTTGATGTGCGTGGCGCCCTCCTTTGCCTGGGATGCCGACCATCAACGATCAAATCGCCGGCGCCCCTGCAAATTTCACATGACCAATCAATTGGTCGCCACGGCATGGCATCCCGCACACATCCGCACGCCGGCGGATTGGCTGGGTTTGCCAGAAGACGCTCAGGCCATACAGTTGGAATGGGCGGTAGCGCAAGAGTGCTGGAGGAGAGCCGCTCTGCGTGGTGACGAGATGCCGGAAACCATGCATTTCTGGCAGGGTGGCAATCATGAACTTGACTTTGTTCTCTCGCCAAACCGCTTTCTGGAAGTCAAACGAGGAAGAACCGGTCCGCTGGATTTTGCCTGGTTTCCTAAATCATTTCCCAATGGACATCTGGCTGTTGTTGGGGCCAATCGTTTTGAAACAGACCAAGTGGTGGGATTGACATTGGAAGATTTTCTACTCGAAAAGGACGAATAAGCCAATGCGTTCGCCGACATTTTATCAGAGCGAAGCACAGGTGGCAGCCGACGTCCCGGCGGCTGCGGGGCTGATAGAGGGACCTTGAAAGGCCAATGCGTTCGCCGGGGACGTCGAACGCCACCTTGAGGAAAACGCAGAGAAAAACACCGAGAGGGGTCCCGCAGGTGGCAGCCGACGTTACTACTCTGCGAAGTAGCGGACCTTCGCTACGTAGCACGAGCCCCGGCTGCTGCTGGGCTGATAGAAGGGACTTTGAAAGGCCAATGCGTTCGCCGAGGACGTCGAACGCCACCTTGAGGAAAACACAGAGAAAAACACCGAGAGGGGTCCCACAGGTGGCAGCCGACGTCCCGGCGGCTGCTGGGCCGATAGAGGGACTTTGAAAGGCCAATGCGTTCGCCGAGGACGTCGAACGCCACCTTGAGGGAAACACAGAGGAAAACACCGGGTGGGGTCCCACAGGTGGCAGCCGACGTCCCGGCGGCTGCTGGGCCGACAGAGGGACTTTGAAAGGCCAATGCGTTCGCCGGGGACGTCGAACGCCACCTTGAGGAAAACGCAGAGAAAAACACCGAGAGGGGTCCCACAGGTGGCAGCCGACGTCTCGGCGGCTGCTGGGCCGACAGAGGGACATTGAAAAGGCCAATGCAGTGAATACACCTTCTTAAGCGCTTAAGTATGGGGAATTCTGTAACCATCAGAGATGTCGCCGAGGCCGCAGGGGTGTCCGCACCCACCGGTTGGATGATTTCTCAGTCTATTCATCTTCTTCGATGTCCGGAAACACCGTTTTGCGATTTCCCCTGGCTGGCAGCGAATGAGGATATACCGGAGGCTCAAATCGGCCCCAGCCAGCCATGACAAATCGCAAAACATTTTGAGCGTTTCTGGATTTCTTCATTTCCCCATTAGTGGTGATGTCTTCCTCTTTTTTCTTAGGTATAGGCCACCAGTGATTCTCTTCCTTGAATATCTAACTGCTTTGGTCTACAAATAATCTGACCCTTTAGTTGACGATGGGTTAACAATATTGTCTAAATTTATGTCCCTTTCAAAACGAGAATTTAATACGGGCGGCGAAGCGGTGTGCTTTGATCCTCTCGCCCTTGGCGTGGCGCTTCGTAACGAGTGTCCTGAGGTGGATTTTGCTCTTCTCATGGGATCGGGCCGGGAGGGGCGGATCCCGCCTGGCGGGGATCTCGATCTGGCTCTGGGGATACGGGGGCGCCTGTCTTTTGAACTGCGTGAGCGAATTTCAAAGGTGGTCGGACGCCAGATGTCCGGCGTGGATGTTGATCTGGGCCACTTTGATAAGGCTGAACCCATTTACCGGTTCGAAGCACTTAAAGGACGATTGCTTTTCACTCGCGACCAGGAACGGTTTCTGGAGGCCTTTTCTCTAGCCTGCCGTGAATACGAAAGTCAAATGCGTGATTACGAGCGGCAAGCCTCTTACCGCCTCCAACGAAAGGCTGTGGCCGCATGACCTTGCGATGGAATGGCATCGTTCAACGGAAACTGGCCCTGATGGATCAGCATCTTGTGCGTCTCGAAGGGCATTTGAAGAATGTGCCCCGTGAGAAGTTTGTAGAGGACTGGGCCTTGAGGTCAATTTCCGAGCGGACGATTCAGGTATGTGCTGAGATCATGATTGACGTTTCCGAGAGGATCATTTCTCTGGCCGGTGGTGGCCCCACGGCCACTGCTGCCGAGGCGATTGAGCGGCTGGTGCAAATGGAAATCCTGAAAAACGCCGAACCGTATCGGTCCATTGTCCGCATGCGGAACCTAATTGTCCATGGGTATGACATTGTTGATCCCGAGATCCTGTTTGATGCAGCCACGGGACGTCTGGGTGACTTCCGCCTTTTCCGGGATGAAATTGACCTTGCCAATGCAAAGGCGATAGAAAGTCAATCCACGGACCTGTAATCGGTCAATGCGTTCGCCGAGGACGTCGAACGCCACCTTGAGGGAAACACAGAGGAAAACACCGGGCGGGGTCCCACAGGTGGCAGCCGACGTCCCGGCGGCTGCTGGGCTGATAGAGGGACTTTGAACGGCCAATGCGTTCGCCGGGGACGTCGAACGCCACCTTGAGGAAAACGCAGAGGAAAACACCGGGCGGGGTCCCACAGGTGGCAGCCGACGTCCCGGCGGCTGCTGGGCTGATAGAGGGACATTGAAAAGGCCAATGCGTTCGCCGGGGACGTCGAACGCCACCTTGAGGAAAACGCAGAGAAAAACACCGAGAGGGGTCCCACAGGTGGCAGCCGACGTCCCGGCGGCTGCTGGGCTGATAGAGGGACTTTGAACGGACAATGCGTTCGCCGGGGACGTCGAACGCCACCTTGAGGGAAACACAGAGGAAAACACCGGGCGGGGTCCCACAGGTGGCAGCCGACGTCACCGGCGGCTGCTGGGCCGACAGAGGGACTTTGAAAAGACAATGCCTTGAGGAAAATACAGTGGGCAGTATCCAACAACCAATAACTGATAACCCATAACTAATAACCATCCTCATGAAAATCGCCATTGCCAGTTCAGGATTAGGTCATGTTGCACGGGGCATCGAGACGTGGGCATGCGACACCGCGGTAGCGTTGTCGCAGTGGACAGTTGACAGTGGACAGTTGACAGTGGGGAAAGAGAATCATGTCGAGGTCACTCTCTTCAGCGCTGTTGCATTATCGACCACTGTCCACCGGCCACTGTCCACTATTGTTCTTCCTTGTCTCAAACGAGGAGACCGGTGGGTCCAATTCCTGACGCGGATCATGCCCGGCTTCTCCTGGCGCTGGGGCTGGAAGAGTGCCTATGACATCGAGCAGCGAAGTTTCTGGCAGCACCTGTGGCCAATTCTGAGAGATGAGAATTTCGATATTCTTCATGTGCAGGATCCCCTGCTGGCGGATCTGTGTCGCAGGTACCGGAAGGCGGGCAAGTTGAGGACGAAGGAGATCCTGGCCCATGGGACGGAAGAGCCGTTGGAGTTCCTGGAAAAGTTCGACTATGTCCAGCATCTCGCCCCCTGGCACTTGGAACAGACTGTGCAGAAACTTGAAGAGAAGAGGGGATTCACCACTGATTTAAGAAATTAGGTAAATCCAGAGGGGGAGAAGAGGATATTTCACACGAAGCCGCGAAGATCGCGAAGGGTGGAAATAAAAAATGTTTTGCGATTTATGCCGGCGTGAAATACACGCCAACAAAAATCGCCAAACGGTTTCCTTGAGGAATTAGAGTGGCACGTCAAGAGAAGAAGCCCCCGATCACAGATCGGTGCTACATCAAGAGCGTTTCGCATGCCTGAGGACATGTAGCACCGCACTGTGTGCGGGAGTGGATAGAACGGCACGTTGTGGAGTTCCTGGAACAGTTCGATTATGTCCAGCATTTAGCGCCCTGGTATCTTGAGCAGACGGTGAAGAAGATGGAAGAGAAGAGGGGATCTCACCACTAATTGGGGAAATGGGGAAATACAGAGGGGGATCAGAAAGACTTCACCACTTATTTTCACTGATTCACACTGACAAGGAGAATGTGGGGATCCTTCGACGACGCTCAGGGCAGGGAAGAAAATGTTTCACGATTTTTATGCCTGGTGAGTACCCCAGCCAGAAAAATCGTGAAACGACTTCCCTGAGAATTGATAAAAATAAAGCGCCGCGCACCTGCAGTAAATGCCAGGAGGTGAACCACAGGTGGCAGCCGACGTCCCCGGCGGCTGCACTGAATAGGCCAACATGATGTGTTTCCCACAAACCCGAGTGGAGTTATTGATCTTTTATTCCCAGGAAAACCGTTGCGGAAATTTCAGCTGAGGTACTCCGCAGGTGAAACTTCCGCAACATTCTCTTTATCTTTGCGGGCTTAGTGACTTCTGTTCAAATTCTCTTATCTGGATTTCCTAAATTTCTATAATTAGTTGAATCTCCTCTAAGCCCTTTTGAGAGGAAAAACGCCTCTCCTCAGGGTACATTATTAGCAGGGCTTGCCGTGTGTGCGGCTTCCCAATTTGTTTAACCGTACTCAAGAGGAGAGGCGA
>Ga0209697_10003864_pt1 | contig 19971 bp, 17 predicted proteins | sample AliMusrvi5mmetaG_FD_184115 | JGI IMG/M metagenome (GOLD analysis project Ga0209697, IMG submission 184115) | Freshwater lake bacterial and archeal communities from Alinen Mustajarvi, Finland, to study Microbial Dark Matter (Phase II) - Alinen... | ecosystem: Environmental > Aquatic > Freshwater...
CCTTATCCGGACTCACGATGACCACCCTAAAACAGATGGTCCGACCGAGCTGCAAGCCGCTTCGGGCTACGCCCTTCGCGCCTTGCAGCTCGGCTAAAAACTTACACCACTACCGGGGACATTACCCACCAATGCACGGTGGTGAACATGAATCTCAGCCGCCAATTCAGAACCATCAATTCGGCATTGGCCGGAATTTTGCGGGAGGTTCCATCCTGGAGGAAATCCGGAGATGGACCGGCGGCCGCAATCCGGCACCTGAAGACGCTCAACGATGCCATGCCGGGGGTCTATACCTTCCTCGTGTTCAATGCTGAGGGCGCAGTGGAGGCATCTGACAAACCCGAACTTGTCGGTCAAAACTTTTCACATCGAGACTATTTCCAAGCGGTCGTCAAGAACCCCAATCGGGACACCCTCTATATCCGCCCGCCTTTCATAACAAGCCGTGGCAACTTCACCATGAACCTGGCGCGCATGGTTCCAGGTCCACAGGGAGAGTTTGCCGGTCTGGTCGTCGCAGCCCTTGACGCCGAGGAATTCAAGGTGCTGCTCGATTCCGTGATCTACCGGCCAGGAATCAGGGCAGCCTTGATTCATGGCGACGGCGTTCCGTTTTTGATGGCGCCCAACAGCAAAGACGTTGAGGGCCTGGACCTGGTCAAACCCGACTCGTTCTTTGTCAAACATCTGAGCAGCGGTCGCAGCGCCAACGTGTTTTCCGGCGTTTTCAATTACGTCGGCGACGAGCGCATGGTCGCGCTGCAAACAGTCCAGGAACCAAGCCTGTCCATGGACAAGCCCATGGTCATCGTCGTCGATCGGCCCTTGCTGTCCATGTACACAAGCTGGAGCCACGAGGTCTTCGGTTACGGCCTGTCGCTTGCCATTCTTGCCGTGCTTCTGACGGCTACCTTGTTGCTGCACCAAAGGCAGAGACGTCTCGTTGCTCAGGCCAGGTCACAGAGCGACGCTGAGCGTCAGGCGGCATTGGAAGCCTTGCGTCAGGGTGAAGAACGATTCCGCAATTTGATCAGGTTGTCATCGGATTGGTATTGGGAGCAGGACGACCAGTTCCGTTTTGTGCGCTTGTCCGGTGACCTGGATCAGAAAACGCGTTTGGCAAACGACGCGCATGTTGGCAAGACAAGATGGGAAATGGGTGCTTTGAATTTGAACGAGGCCGATTGGAAGGCGCATCGAATCACGCTGCAATCGCATCAGGAATTTCATGATTTTGAAATGTTTCGCCGTGGCCAGAATGGCGGCCCGCGCTGGACTTCGGTCAGCGGGATGCCGGTTTTTGATACCGAGGGCAATTTCACGGGTTATCGCGGGGTCGCCCGCGATATCACGGCAAACAAGCTGTCCGAGGAGCACATCAAGCATTTCGCCTTTTACGACGGACTGACCAAGCTCCCGAATCGACGTTTCCTGAGAGACAGGATGGGCTTCGAATTTGCGGCAAGCAAACGCAATCAGCGCTACGGTGCCCTCTTGTTTCTCGACCTGGACAACTTCAAACCACTCAACGACAAGTTTGGCCATGAGTTCGGCGATCTTCTCTTGATCGAAGTCGCGAATCGACTCAAAGCTTGTGTGCGCGAGGTTGATACAGTGGCTCGCTTTGGCGGAGACGAATTTGTGGTGCTCGTAGGCAATCTGGATTTGAGCAAGGATGAGGCCGCCGTGCAGGCCAATCGGGTTGCAGAGAAGATTCGCGACAGCCTGGCCGAGCCCTATCGACTGTCGGTTGCGCAAGACGGCGGCGCCGTCGCCACGATTGAGCACCGCTGCACTGTGAGCATCGGTGTGGCCATGTTCTTCGACTCTGTGCAGAGTGAGGAAGAAGTTCTCAAGCAAGCCGACAAGGCAATGTATGAAGCCAAGGAGGCCGGTCGCAATACGATCCGGTTTTACGGAATCACCTGAGCTCGGGCCTGACCGCTGAAAAATTGTGCAGTACAAGCAAGCCCGCGCCAGGCCAAGCGTTGGGTCTCGTTTTCCCGATTTATCCACAAGCTTATGAACAAAGGCAGTGGATAAGCCGAATCGCAGGAATTCGCGCGCGCCCCGTAGGTGCTTTCCCTTGGATCTTTGATTTCGCGTGGCAAGCGGATCAAAACTGGTTGCGAACGGTAACGAAAGCGTGTAGGTTGACAGCTGGATTTGTTGGCCACCAAGCAGATAGCAAAACCGGTTGGCCCGACAACTTCCTGAAGGAGACAAATATGTTGACACAGGAACTCCCGGCAGACAGTGCGAACGAGAGCAAGAAGTTAAGGGGCGCCGACCCAACTGCTCTGGTTGTCTTGGTCGTGGCGGTCGGCCTGCTGGCTGTGATATTTCTGGCGACCTACCTGCGCTAGATCGGCGGGACTCGCGCGGATCACCAGACGGCTGTCGATCAAGTTGATGGTGCCGCCCGCCAAGGCCGGCGCGCTTGCAGCGAACCCGCTGACGCTTTGAGTGGCCTTGATTATTCGCAAAGTGCCGCGGGGCACGGGATCTACCATTGACTGGCGATATGCGGGCTGACGTTCCTTGGCGTGCGCGTCAGCGGCGGTATTGCTTGCCATTGCATCAGAAGCATGGCTGTGAGTCCCAACGCCTCCTGACCGATCGAAAGGAATCCCATGAATGCCTCAAATTTGGTTGCCCTCGCGTTGATCAGCGCAGGGCTGCTCACCGTTTCACCCGTCGTCAGCGCCCAGACTATGGAAAAGATCGCAAGCAGCAACAAGATCACCGTGTCGTACCGCGAAGCGGCCGTTCCTTTCAGCTATCTGATCGGCCCCGCGAAGCCGACCGGCTTTGCGGTCGAGTTGACGGTGGCGATCATTGACGATGTGCGTCAGCAGTTGAAAAGGCCGAACCTTGAAGTGGCTTACATACCGGTGGGCGCGCAGAACCGCATTCCATTGCTGGTCAACGGCACCTATGACCTGGAGTGCGGCTCCACCACCAACACTGCCGCGCGCGGCAAGGATGTCGCGTTTGCCATCAGTCACTTCTACACCGGAACCCGCTTGCTCGCAAAGAAGACTTCCGGCATCAAGAGCTATTCCGACCTTGCCAATAAGACTGTAGCCAGTACCGCTGGAAGCACCAACGAGAAGGTCATCCGGAAATTCGCGGCGGACAACAAGATTGACATGCAGGTGGTCCTTGGCAAGGACTATGACGACGCGCTGCAACTGGTAGAGGGCGACCGCGCCGTCGCATTTGCCATGGACGACATTCTGCTATTTGGCTTGCGAGCCAACTCCAAGGACCCGGACTCTCTGGAAGTTGTCGGCGCGACGCTGCAAGTCGAACCCTACGGCTGCATGCTGCGCAAGGATGACGCCGATTTCAAGAAGCTGGTGGACGGCACCATTGCGCGCCTGATGCGTTCGGGCGAATTCAGCAAGCTGTACGTCAAATGGTTTGAATCACCGATACCGCCAAAGGGCGTGAACCTGAATATGCCCATGAGCGAACAGCTCAAGCGAAACCTGACGGAACTCAGCGACAAGCCGGCCATGTAGGATGTATCCGGACTCGCGCGCATCGAGTCCGGAGATCTTCACGTTTCCGATCAGAGGGCAGCGTCACCTGCCTGGCCAAACGAAGCCATTGACGCCGAGGTCTTCGGTGTCGATCGACTCGCTGATCGACTGAGTTGCCGGCTCATTCCCCAGCCAGTTCCCCCAGCAAGCGCTGCGCCAGCACCGACGCCACCTGCCGGCGGTAGTTGGATGCGGTGACCGTGCTGCGCATGGGGCTGACCTGCTTTTGCACCAGCTTGCCCAGCACGGCCAGCGTTTCGTCGTCGACGGGTTTGCCGCACATTGCGTCCGTGCCGCTGAGCAGGATCGGCTGCGAGTTGGTGCCGGTCAGGGCCACGCGCAAGTCAGTCAGCACGCCACCGTCCAGCAACGCGCGCATCGCGACGCCGGCCAGCGGGAAGTCGACCGCGCCGCGCACGCGCGCCTTGCGGTAGCCGCAAACCATGGCAGGCGCTTGCGGCGGTATGCGCACGCCCATCACCATTTCACCGGGGTGCAGCTTGATCGCCTTCGCGCCGTCGTCCTGGTAGAAGTCGGCCAGCGGCAAGGTGCGCAAGCCGGCCGTGCTGAAGATCTCCAGCGTGGCGTCGAGCGCGATCAGCGCCGGGGCCAGGTCGCCGCTCCAGGCCGCATGGCAGCGCGCGCCCTGCGGCGCCACGTGGCAGGTGTCGCCACGGTGCTTGAGGCAGTAGTTGTTCGACTCGCGCCACCACTCGCTCTGGTTGTAGAAAACGCAGCGCGTGTCCAGGCACAGGTTGCCGCCAAGCGTGGCCACGCTGCGGTGGCCCGGCGCAGCAATGGACGCCGCAGCCTGCGCCAGCACCGGCAGTTCAGCCTTGATATCGGGATGGTCGGCCAGCTGCTGCAGCGTCACGCCAGCGCCGATCTGCCAGGCGATGCCGTCGCGGCTCAGGTGTTGCAGTTCCTCGATGCCGCCCAGATCCACCAGCATGTCGGGGCTGCCGATGCCGCGGCGCAGATTGGGCATCAGGTCGGTGCCACCGGCGATCACGCGCGCCTGCGGGTGTGCGGCCAGCAGTTCAACCGCCTGCAGCGCCGAGCTCGGCGAGCGCAGCAAGAAAGTTGTCATGGCATCCACGTTAGACCCCCGCCTTCTGCGAAGCAGCGGCCTTGGCCGCGGCGAGTTTGAGCGCGCGCTTGCGCGCCACCAGGGCGTCGAGCATGCGGTCGGGCGTGGCCGGCAGTTCGTGCAGGCGCAGCCCGGTGGCGTGCGCGATGGCATTGGTCATGGCCGGCAGAAAACCTGACAGCGACCCCTCCCCGGCTTCCTTGGCGCCGAACGGTCCGTTCGGATCCGGCGCCTCGACGATGTAGGTCTCGATCGGCGGCGACTCCATGATGTTGGGGATGCGGTAATCCAGAAAATTGGCGCGCATGTGCAAGCCCTTGTGGTACTGCGTCTCTTCACACAACGCCTGACCCATGCCCATCCAGACCGAGCCCTGGATCTGCCCTTCCACTGCCAGCGGGTTGATGGCGCGACCGCAGTCGTGTGCCACCCAGACCTTGACCACGCGCACCATGCCGGTGTCTTCATCAACCTCGACCTCCACCACCTGCGCCGCATAGGAATAACCGGCGCTGGTGCCCACCGCGGCGCCGCGGAACTTGCCGCCCTGTGTCTCGCGCGGCGTCGACCAGTGGCCGCGCGCCGTGACCGTGCCGCCGGCCTGCAAGGCGAGCGTCACCACCTCCTTGTAGCTCAGCACCTGATCCGTGCCCGGCACGCCATAACTCTCGCCCAGGCATTCGACGCGCTCGATCGGCACGCCGAGCTTCTTCGCCGCCGCTTCCAGCAGAATCTGCAGCAGCGCCTTGCCCGCGTTGATGGCGGCGTTGCCGACCATGAACGAGACACGCGACGAGTAGGATCCGTTGTCTTTGGGTGTGACCGCGCTGTCGTTGGCCACCACGCGCAGGCGCTCCATCGACAAGCCCAGCACCTCGGCCACCATCTGCGCCAGCAGCGTCGAGGATCCCTGGCCGATGTCGGCCGCGCCGGTCAACACAGTGATGCCGCCGTCGAAGTCGAGCTTGAGGTTGACCACCGCGTGCGGCTCGCCGCTCCAGTGCACGGGCTTGGCCGAGCCGCTGGCGTAGTGCGAGCAAGCCAGCCCCAAACCACGGCCCTTGGGCATGTTGCTGCGGCGCTCGTTCCAGCCCGAAGCCTTCTGCACTATGTCCAGGCACTCGGCGAGACCGCAGGAGTTGACCTGCAAGTCGTTGATGGTGCGCGTCGGGATCGGCAACAGGTTGGCGCGGCGCAGCGCAAAGGCATCGAGCCCCAGCGTCTGCGCCATGGTGTCGAGCATCGACTCGAACGCGTGGCGCACATCGACCGAGCCGTGGCCGCGCATCGCGCCGTTGGGCGGCGTGTTGGTATAGACGCGCAGGCCGAAATAGCGGCAGGCCGGCAACTGGTACATGGCGTGCAGCAGCGAGCCCGCGTACAAGATCGTGACCAGGCCATAGCCGGCGTAGGCGCCGCCGCGCTGCACTACCTCGCAATCGACCGCCTTGATGATGCCGGTTTTCGACAAACCGATCTTGAGCCGCACATCGGTCTCAGGCCGGCCCCGGTGCGTGATGAAGGACTCCTCGCGCGAGAGTTCGAGCTTGACCGTGGCCTGCGCGGCGCGCGCCAGCAGGGATGCAATGATCTCGAAATTGAGCGTCTCGGTGCGATGCCCGAAGCCGCCGCCGACAAAGGGCTTGATGACGCGGATCTGCGCGGCGTCGAGCTTCATGCACTGCGCCAGGATCAGGTGCACGTAGTACGGCACCTGGGACACCGTGTGCAGCGTCAGGCGCCCCCGCTCGGCGTCCCAGCTCGCGAGCGAGGCGTTGGGCTCCATCATCGCGTGTGTGACTTCGGCGTAATAGAAGCGCTCTTCGAGCACCAAGTCCGACGCCGCGAAGCCGCCATCGACATCGCCAAACGTGTGATCGACATCGCGCGCGATATTGCCCGGCTGGTCGTCGTGCAACTGGAAAGCCTCCGGTGCGCGCGCGCTGGCGGCGTCAAAGTGGGTTGGCAGCGGCTCCAGGTCCAGCACGATGGCGGCGAGTGCGGCGCGCGCGGTGGCCTGGTCGACCGCCGCCACGGCAGCGACCGGCTCGCCGCAATAGCGCACGCGCTCGCGCGCCAGCGGGAATTCGTTCTGCGCGATCGGGATCACGCCGTAGGGCACGTCGCACACATCGCCGGTGATGACGGCATGCACGCCCGGCATGGCCCGGGCGCGGCTGATGTCGATGCCGCGGATGAGCGCGTGCGGCAGCGGGCTGCGCAGGATGGCGCCGACCAGCGCGTCGCACGCGGGAAGATCGGCCGTGTAGTGCGCTTGGCCTGACACTTTCTCGACGCCGTCGATCAGCGCCTGGCGCACGCCGACGGCGTGCTGCGGCTGGGTACTCATGCGCGTTTCGGTATCCATGCTACTGCTCAGTCTGTTGAAGCCAGCGCGGCAGCCGCCGCCTGCACCGACTCGATGATCTTGACGTAGCCGGTGCAGCGGCAGATGTTGCCCGACAGCGCCTCGCGGATCTGTTCTTCGCTCGGATCCGGCTCGCGCAGCAGCAGCGCCTGCGCCGCCATCACCATGCCCGGCGTGCAAAAGCCGCATTGCGTGCCGAGCTTGTCGTTGAACGCGCTTTGCAGCGCGCTCAATCGCCCGTTGCCCGCCAGCGACTCGATCGTCTGCACCTCCTGGCCCTCGCAGCGGCAAGCCAGCGTGATGCAGGAGAGCTGCGGCTTGCCGTCCACCAGCACGGTGCAGGCGCCGCACTCGCCGCCGTCGCAGCCGCGCTTCGTTCCGGTCAGGCCGAGCTGCTCGCGCAGGTAGTCGAGCAGCAGCGTGTGGTCTGCCACCGCGTCCTCGCGCGCGCGCCCGTTGACGCCGAGTTTGACAATTCGCTTGGCCACGGCCTACTCCTTGGGACGCAGGTCACGCACGCGCACGGCCTTGCCCTGCGAGCGCGGGATTTCACCGGGCTGCTTGACCAGCACATCGGTCGTGATCCCGACCATGGACTTCACATGATGGCGCACGTCGCGCGCGATCGACGGGTACGCCTCCTCATCAACGCCGTATTGCGCCTCAACCTCGATCGTCACGTGGTCCAGCGTGCCGCGCCGCTCCACCAGCAACTGGTAATGCGGCGCGATCATGGGCCGTCCCACCAGCACCGCCTCGACCTGCGACGGATAGACGTTGACACCGCGAATGATCAGCATGTCGTCGCTGCGCCCGGTGATGCGCAGGATCCGCATGTGCGTGCGCCCGCAGTCGCAGGGCGCGGTGGTGATGCGCGTGATGTCGCGCGTGCGGTAGCGCAGCATCGGCAGCGCCTGCTTGGTCAGCGTCGTGATCACGAGCTCGCCGGCGTCGCCCTCGGGCACCGGCAATTGCGTTTCGGGATCCAGCACCTCGAACAGGAAGTGGTCTTCCCATCCATGCAGCCCGGCCTGTTCCGTGCACTCGCAGGCCACGCCCGGGCCCATGATCTCGGACAGGCCGTAGATGTCGACCGCCTTGATGGCCAGGCGCTGCTCGATCTCGCAGCGCATCGCGTTGCTCCAGGGCTCGGCGCCGAAGATGCCCACGCGCAGCGCGCTCCTGCGCAGGTCGACGCCCTGCTGCTCCGCGACCTCGGCCATCGCCAGCGCGTAGGACGGCGTGGCGCACAGCACCGTGGCGCCCAGGTCCATGATGAGGACGATCTGGCGCTCGGTCGAGCCGCCCGACATCGGCACCACGGTGGCGCCCAGCCGCTCCGCGCCGTAATGCGCGCCCAGGCCGCCGGTGAACAGGCCGTAGCCGTAGGCGTTGTGGATCACGTCGCCGGCGCGCGCGCCCGCCGCGTGCATGGAGCGCGCCATCAGCGCGGCCCAGTTGTCGATATCGCTCCTGGTGTAGCCCACCACCGTGGCCTTGCCAGTGGTGCCGCTCGATGCGTGCAAGCGCGAGATCTCGTTCATCGGCCGGGCCAGCATGCCATACGGGTAGCTGTCGCGCAGGTCGGTCTTGTAGGTGAACGGGATGCGGCGCAGATCGGCCAGCGTGCGCACGTCCTCCGGCACGACGCCGGCCTGCAGCAGCCGGCGCCGGTGCAGCTCCACGTTGTCATGCGCGTTGCGCAGCGTCTTGCGCAGGCGGTCGAACTGCAGCACGGCGAGCGCCTCGCGCGGCATGGTCTCGGCGTGCTGGTCGTAGTAGTTGTCGCTGTCAGCGTTCCGGCTGAGTCCGACTTCCGACAAGGTGGTTGCGCCCATTGATTCTCCTTGGTGCAGTTCTGAGTTTCTGCTTATGGCTTGTCGCGAACGCCGCGTACCGGCATCCGGAACAGGGCAAAGCCCTGGTTGTAAGCGGCCCGCGTCACCAGCGTGTATTTGATGTAGCCGCCAGCCCAGGCGGCGCAGGCGCCGGCCAGTGCCAGCAGCAGCGTCTGGACCGGACCGCCAAGCCAGGTACCCGCAATCAGCAGAAGCAGCGGCACACTGCTGCCGAACAACAGCAGCTGCTGTCCGGCCCGATCAAGCGCACGCTTGGCCGGCAACGCCAGGCTCGGCTCAACACTGCTGCGGTAACGCTGCCAGACCAGCACACGCAGTGCCGACAGCACCAGAAACGCGATCAGCAGGGTCGGCGTCACCCGGCGATGGAACAGCCCGAGCAGCAGGAAAATGCCGCCCCCTTCGCAGGCGGCCGTCAGCAGAAAAAAGGGCGAGACCCAGGGCGAGCGCCAGGCCGGGATGCCGCGCGCCGCCGGCAGCATGCGGCTCTGGCAATAGAGAAATCCCAGGGCCAGGGCGGCTGTCACCCAAAGCCAGCCGGCAAAGCCCAGCATGGCTGCCAGGCCGGCCGGAAACAGCACGACGCTGATGATGGCTTCGCGTGACATCCAGGAGGTCCAGGGGTTGATGAAGACGTTCATGGCGCGCAGCGGGCGCCCGATCTCGAGCCAGACGCACATCAGACCCAGGCCGACCAGCGCCAGCCCGGCGAACACCAGCCAGTCGGGTGACGCCAGCGAGGCCGGTGCCGGCGTGCCGATCAGCGCACTGGCGATCAGCAAGCCGGTGCCGGCGCCGCCGCAGATGTAGTTGCCGGCGGCGCGCCAGTCCCAGCTGGTCTGCTGCCACGGATTGGGGCCAAAACCGGATGCGCCGCTCATGTGTCCGCCTTGTCCCAGAGGTAATGAAAACCGGGCTTGGTGCCCAGTTCCTCGTGCATGCGAAAGCTCTGGTTCTTCTGCAGCAACTGCGAGACATTGCTGTTGGGGTCTTCGAGGTCGCCAAAGGCCAGCGCATCAGCAATGCAGGAGTTGACGCAGGCCGGCGTTGCTGCCGGATCGACACCGGGCTTGAGGCCGGCGGCGAGGCCGGCGTCGATACGATCCACGCAGAAGGTGCACTTGGTGGCCACCGAGAGGCGCGAATCGTCGCGCCGCTGCGTCTCGCTTTGCAGCGGGTCGCCGTAGGCAAAGCTGGCCTTGTCGGTCTTGTAGCGCGCCTGGTACGGGCAGGCGACGGCGCAGTAGGAGCAGCCGATGCAAAGGTCGTAATCGATGGTGACGATGCCGTCGGCGCGCTGCTTGGTGGCGGTGGTCGGGCACACGTGCATGCACGGCGGGTCTTCGCAATGCTGGCAGCCCACCGGCACGAAGACGCGCTTGACGTTGGGGTATTCGCCGAACTCCATGTCGAGCACGCGGCGCCACTGCACTTCCGGCGGCGTGGCGTTGGTGTGCTTGCAGGCGGCCGTGCAGGTCTGGCAACCGACGCAGCGCCGCAGGTCTGCCGTCATGGCCCAGCGTGTCATTTGGCCCCCTTAGGCGCGCGGCCGATCTTGACGCGCACGATGTCGGCACCAGACCCGGTGGCATCGGTCAGCGAGATCGACATCGTCGCCAGCGTGTTCAGGCTCGGCACGCCGAAGTCCTTGGCCATCGGCGTTTCCCAGTGCGCGAACTGGCCGATCAGCAACAGCGTGTCCGGTCGTATGCCCTGGCGCAGCACGGCGTTGCCGCGCACGCTGCGCTTGGGTGTCGAGATCTCGATCGCGTCGCCATCGGCAATGCCGAGCTTTTCGGCCACGCCGGTGTTGATGATGACGCCGCGGTGCCCGGCGATGTTGTCCGCCACCTCGTGCATGAGCTGGATGCCGACATTGGCGCCCCAGGCGTACTGCATGCTGCGCGCGGTCAGCAGCCAGAACGGAAAGTCCTGCGCCGGCGCGCCGCTCTGGGTGATGATGGCCTCCCACAGGCCAGGGAAGTCCTTCCAGACCGGCAGCGCCTGGTACTCCTTGAGCTGCTCGTCCCACCAGTGCATGTCGTGCTCGTGCAGACGCCGGCCCAGTTCGGTGCCGACGCGCAGCAGCCGCTCCTGGTAGGGCAGTTCGTAGCGCAGGCCGGTCTTGACCATGGTCTGGTCCAGATACCAGGTGCTGCGCGACATTGGCTTGGTCGCCAGGCCGTTCTCCTTCCACCAATCGAGGCCGTGCGCGTGCGCGCCCTCGCTGACCTCGGCGCTGGCGGCGCGGCAGACCGCGTCCCAGATCGCGTCGCGGCTGTGGCGCTGCTGCGGATCGAGCGAGAAGTCGCCGTGCACGCCCTTGAGCGGCACGCTGCCGGCGCCCCTGTTGATGGCCGCGATGTAGCCGGCGGTCAGGCCGGTGCGCGCCGCGAGTTCGCTCGCGATGTCGGTCATGTCGCGCGCCTCGCCGCTGCTCTGCACGACGGGCTGGCGCAGGGCGAAGCCGTTGACCTCCCAGTACTGTTCCTGGTACTTGGTGCCGCCGATGCGCATCAGCTGCAGGCTCTCCAGGTCGGTCGCGTCGGGCAGCAGGATGTCGGCGAAATGGTTGGTCTCGTCGCGCGTGTAGGCAAAGGCCACTGTGAACGGGAAGCGCGCCATCTTCTCGCCCAGCGTCGCCGTGTCCCAGTACGAGATCGCCGGATTGGTGCGGTACAGGAACCAGACATCGGGTGGATTGACGCGCGGCAGGCCCTTCGGTGTCTCGTCGAGGAACAGCCAGGAGAAATGCGTCGGCCCGAGCGCCTGGCTCCAGGGACCGTCGGCGGCCAGCGGCACCATGGAACGGTAGGCGTTGCGGATGTTCGGATTGGGCGACCAGTGCTCCTTGTCGGTCGGATTGAGCGGGAACAGCATGAAGCCATCGGGACCGGCCTTGACGCTCTCATGGCGCTGCGACATCGGACGCGCCAGGCGGATCGTCGTGCCGATGGTTCCGCCCGGCACTTCGAGTGCGCCCACCAGGACGGCCAGCAGCGTGCGCGCCCAGCAGCACTCGAAACCACCCCAGCCGTTGTTGACGGTCTTGCCCAGCGTCACCGCAACGGGACGGTAGGGCATGGTGATGCCGTCGACCACGGTCGTCTGCCCGACGCAGGCGTGGTCGATGTACTCGTTGGCTATTGCGCGCATGTGCGCGGCCGGCACATCGCAAATCGTTTGCGCCCACTCTGGGGAATAGGGCCGCATGTGCTCGACCAGGCGCGTGAAGCCGGTGCTGCCCTTGAGCAGGCCGTCAGCCAGCACCTCCTCGTCGGCACCGATCTCGATGGCGTCGACCTCGTAGCTGCCCTCGATCGCTTCGCGCAGGCCGGCGCTGTCATGCGGGCAGGCACAGCCGCGGCCCAGGTTCCAGACCAGCGGCTTGCGGCTGGCGCGCTCGCGCAGGTAGAAGCCGTGCGGCCCGACCAGATAAGGCGACGCGGTGCGCGCCGCGAGGAAGGCCACGTCAAGGCGTTCGCGCGGCGCCTCGTGCAGCAGCACATGGATCAGCGCGTAAAGAAAGGCGGCGTCGGTCTTGGGCTTGATCGGAACCCACTGCGCCGAGCAGGCGCCGGTGACCGAGAGGTGCGGTTCGACCTGCACGCGCTTCATGCCGCGCACGCGCGCCTCGGAATGCCGCCAGACGCCGATGACACCACCCGAGGCCTCGATGTTGGAGCCGCAGGAGATCAGGTAATTGCACAGCGGCGTGTCGGGCGTGACGATGAAGGCGCGGTGCCAGAACTCGCCGTACAGGTGCTCCGAGTGGTAGCACTTGACGCCCTGCCCGGAGCCGAAGCCCATGTCGACCGGACCCCAGGCCGAAAGAAAGGCCGGCAGCGTGCCCATGTAGGACTGCGGCGTGCCGGCGCCGCCAAAGCTGGCCGCCATGCGCGGGTAGCCCGAGGCGTCGAGGATGCCGGTGGCGCGGATCGCACTGAGCTTCTCGGCGATCAGCCCGAACGCCTCTTCCCAGCTGATCGGCACAAAGCCCGGGTCCTGGTCGCGACCCTTGACCGGGTTGCTGCGCTTCATCGGCGTGCGCACGCGGTTCGGGTTGTAGGTCTTTTGCACCAGGCCGTAGGCCTTGACGCAGACCTTGCCGCCGCCCGGGTGCACGCCCGCGGCGCAGAAGTTGGGTTCGACCTCGGTCGCCACCCCCTGCTCCACCTTGACGGTCAGCAGGTCGGGGCCGGCCACGCACTGGTAGCAGTAGGTCGGGACCCGGCGCACATCCTTGGCTTCGGTACTCATGGCAGTCCGCTTCAGACGCGCATCAACCCAACGCAGGCGCAAGCGCCATGCCCATGGCAACAGGGGTGTTCATCGCATGTCTCCGTTTGTCCGGGCTGTTCCAGCCTGCCTGACGCAGTGCTTTGACAGCAGTTATTTATGACGGTAAATTTCATTCTACAGATTCTTGCATTTGCATGCAATAATTGCTTTGGACAAATTCATCATGAGCAAAACCACGCAGCCAGGCGCTGCATCGAAGCGTCGCACCAAGGCCATTGCGCCGGCACCGCCAGCCGTTGCGCCGGCGCGCGCGCGCGCAGCGCTGAGCATCCGCGCGGTGCGCCACGAGGACCTCGATGCCGTCATTGAAATGGACGCCATGGTCACCGGAATCCACAAGCGCGACTACTGGAATTCCCTGTACCGCCGCTACGCAGAGGCGGTCGCGACCGGGCACCACTTCCTGGTGGCGACGGCGGACGATGAAGTCATCGGCTTTGTCATCGGCGAGGTGCGCGACTGGGAGTTCGGCTCGCAGCCCTGCGGCTGGGTCTTTGCCATCGACGTGCGTCCCGATGCGCGGCTGATGGGCGCTGCCACCCAATTGCTGCAAGGCATCTGCCAGCGCTTCAGGCGCGCCGGTGTCAGCAAGGTGCGCACGCTGCTGGCGCGCGAGAACACGCTGATCCTGTCCTTCTTTCGCAGCCAGGGCATGATGATCAGCCCCTTCATTCCGCTGGAAATGGACCTCGAACCATGAAGCACGCCGCGACACGGCCGCACCGCCCATGAAACTGCAACAGAACACGCGGCTGGCCCTGTTCAGCCTGCTCGAATTTGCCGCCGATCCGCAGCGCCAGATCCCGGCCGCCGAGATCGCACAGAAGTACGACGTGTCCTCGCACCATCTGGCCAAGGTGCTGGCGGAGTTGTCGCGTGTCGGCATGGTGCAGTCGGTCCGTGGGGTCGGCGGCGGCTACCGCTTCATCGGCAATGCGCGCCGGCTCACGCTGATGGACGTGATCTCGCGCTTCGAGGACGTGCTGCCGGTCGAGGGCAACCACAGCGAGGCCACACCGGTCGGGCAGGCGCTGGCTTCCGTGCTGTCCGAGATCGACGCCATCGCCAAGGCCTCGATGAGTTCGATCACACTCGAGACCATGCTGCGTATCGTCGAGCGCCAGCAAGCCGGCAGCGCAGCGCCAGCGGCGAAGAAATCCAAGCCGGCCAAGAACTGATCCGCGCCGGATTCACGCATGGCTTTTGCGCTCGCTGTTGGCGACGCGCTCCTGCAGAGTCGCCCAGCCATCGTCAATCTCGGCCTGCAGCGTTTCGATGTCGGCCGCGCTCATGTTGCGATAACGCCGCTGCAATCCGAGGTAGTCCGAAACGGGGCGCGTCTTGCTCGTGTGGTTGAGCGTGTAGCGATGTCCGTCCTCGATTTCATACAAGGGGAAGGCGCCCGATTCGACCGCGTAGCGCGCGGTCGTCAGGCCCGCGTCGTCGGCCACACCCCAGCCGTCCATGCAGGGGATGATGAGCGTGATGATGCGCGTGCCGCGCATGCCCTTGGCCTTCTCGATCTTGCGCAGCAGGTCGGGCAGATGCCCGGCGCTGGCCGTGGCGACATAAGGCACGCGGTGCGCCGCCATGATCTCGGTGAGGTTCTTCTTGCGCGAGGTCTTGCCCGCCGGCGTCGAGCCGGTGCGCGCGAAATGCGGCGTCGAGGACGACTTCTGCGCACCGGTGTTCATGTAGCCTTCGTTGTCGAGGCAGAAGTAGATGAAGTCCTCGTTGCGCTCGGCCGCCGACGAGAGGCACTGGAAGCCGATGTCGTAGGTGCCGCCGTCGCCCGCCAGCACGATGACCTGGGTCCCGTGCTTGCCCTGCGCATCGAGCGCGCGGCGCAGGCCGGTGGCGGCAGCGGCCGCCGATTCGAGGGTGGGCTGGTAGACCGGTATCCTGAGCGAACTGTAGGGCTGCGGCCCGGCGATGATGGCCATGCAGGACGGCGGAATCACGGCCATGGCGTCAGGCCCCATCGCCGTCAAAATGTGGCGCGCCGACAGCGCGTCGATGCAGCCCGGGCAGGCGGCGTGCCCGGAGCACAGCATCGGCTCCTCGTTGGCTTGTGCGATTGGAATCATGCGCTTCACCTCACCCATTGGGATTCAATCTGCGCCTCGCCCTGCAGGGCCTGGCTGACGAACGCGGCCACCTTGGCCGGCGATACATTGACGCCGCCGACACCGGCCAGCAGGCCGTGGATCCGCGGCGTCACGGCGCTGCCATACAGGGCTGAGCGCAGCTCCTGGTGCAGCACGCCGCCGTGTCCGGGCGAGTAGTTGCGATCTAGCACGATGATGTCGTCGAAACCGGCCAGCGCGGCGCGCAAGGCCGCCACCGGCAGCGGCCGGAACAGCCGCACCTTGACCAGACCGACGGCCATGCCGGCCTCGCGCATCGCGTCCACCGCGTCGCGCACCGTGCCGCACATGCTGCCCATGGTGACGATCGCGGTGCGCGCGCCGTCGCAGCGGTAGCGCTCGATCACGCCGAAGCTGCGCCCGGTCAGCTGCGCCCACTCGTGATCGGCCTGCGCCGCCAACGCGGGCACGCGCGCCATGGCTTCGGCCAAGCTCTGGCGATGGCGGTAGTACATGTCCTGCGTCGCGACGTTGCCCCAGGACTCGACCTTGTCGGTATCAAAGCGATGCGGCGGATTGAAGGGCGGCAGGTAGCCGTCGACCAGCGCCTGCTGTGGCACCTGCACCGGCTCCAGCGCGTGCGAGACGTAGAAGGCATCGAGGTTGACCATGGTCGGCAGCAGCACCTGCTCGGCCACGCGGAACGCCTGCAGCACGCTGTCCAGGGCCTCCTGCGCGTCCTCCACGTAGTACTGGATCCAGCCGGTGTCGCGCTGCGACAGGCTGTCGGTCTGATCCGGCCAGAAGGCCCAGGGCGAAGCCACGGTGCGGTTGACGTTGACCATCACTATCGGCGCGCGCGCGCCGCTGGCGTAGTGCAGCAGCTCGTGCATCAGCAGCAGGCCCTGCGACGCGGTGGCGGTGAAGACGCGCGTGCCGACCAGCGAAGCCGGAATGCAGGCCGACATCACCGAGTGCTCGGACTCGGGCGTGACGATCTCGGCATCGAACGTGCCTTCGGCCGCGAACGCCGTGAGCTGCTCGAGCACCGGCGTCTGCGGTGTGATCGGGTAGACCGGCACCACCTTGGGCCGCGCCAGGCGCGCGCCCCAGGCCACCGCCTGGTTGCCGGTCAGCAAGATCGACTTGGCCGCTGTGCTCATCGCAATTCCTCCTGCATCTTCATGGAACCGGTCGGGCATTCCTTGACGCACAGACCGCAGCCCTTGCAGTAATCAAGCAACACGGTGTAGCCGCCCTCGACGCGCTTGACCGCCATGTCCGGGCAATAGACCACGCAGTTGTCGCAGAAGATGCAGGTGCCGCACGAGAAGCAGCGCTCGCTCTCGGAGAACGCCTGTTCGATGTCGAGCCCGAGCTGGACCTCGACCTCGCGCGACAGCCGCTCCTGCACGTCTAGCAGCCCGGTTGCGGCGCGCGCCTGCGTCGGGTGATAGAAGGTGCTGATGGCCGCGAGCGGCACCAGCGGTTCGCGCTCTGTCGGCTGCGCGCCGGCCGCGCCGCCCTGGCGCAGGCGCAGCTCATCCGCAATCGCCTGCGCCGCGCGCTGGCCCATGCCGACGGCTTCGGTCACAAAGCGCGCCATGCTCGTCATGTCGCCGCCGGCGTAGACACCGGCGTGGCTGGTGGCGAATTGCGCGTCGGTCTTGAGCAGGCCGCCGACTGCAACAAAGCCTTCGCCCAGCAGCGAGAGATCGGGGTCCTGCCCGATCGACGTCACGATCGCGTCGCAGGCGATGGCAAAACCGCTGCCGTCCACCGGGTTCAGGCTGAACTGGCCGCGCTGCGCCCCGGGCACAAACAACACCTTGCTGCAACTCACGCTCAAGCCGCTGGCAGCGCCGCTGACCGCATCGAGGCGCGCGCCGTCGACCAGCGTGATGCCCTCCTCCAGCGCCTCCTCCACTTCCTCGGCCTGCGCCGGCATCTGCGCGCGCTGTTCCAGCGCCAGCAGTGTCACCTCGCGGCCGAGGCGCCGCGCACTGCGCGCGGCGTCGAGCGCGGCGCTGCCGCCACCGATCACCAGCAGGCGCCGGCCCAGCGCCAGCGGCTTGCCGGCGTTGGCCGCAGCGAGAAAAGCCGCACCGTCGCAGACCCAGGGCTGCGTGTAATCGAGCGCGGGCAGGCGCTTGTTGCGCGCCGCGCCCAGCGCCAGGTAGAGCGCATCGTGCTGCGCCGCCAGCGCCGTGAATTCCTCGGTGCTGCCGATTCGATGGCCGCAGTGCACCGTGACGCCCATGGCGACGATGCGCGCAATCTCGGCTTCGAGCACGTCGCGCGAGAGCCGGTAGGCCGGGATGCCGTAGCGCATCAGGCCGCCCAGTTCAGCCTGCGCTTCGTACAGCGTGACCTCGTAACCCATGCGGCGCAACTGGAACGCCGCCGACAGGCCCGACGGGCCGCCGCCGACGATGCCGATATGGCCCGCGCCCGGCGGCGTCGCCACCTCGAAGCGCCAGCCCTGTTCCAGCGCCTGGTCGCCGACAAAGCGCTCGAGCTTGCAGATCGACAGCGCCTCGTCGTAGCCGCCGCGATTGCACGCGGTCTCGCACGGGTGGTGGCAGATGCGCCCGGCAATCGACGGGAACGGGTTGTGCCGCGCCAGGACCTGCCAGGCGCCCTTGAAATCGCGTGCACGCGCCAGCCCGATCCACTCGGCGATGTCGCCGTCGACCGGGCAGGCGCCGTGGCACGGCGCCGGCGCCTTGATGTGCGTGGCCAGCGACGCGCGCCAAGTTCCGGTCTTGATGGCGCTGGTGCTGCCGGTGGTCCAGGTGGTGGGGATGGGCATGGGCGCGTTCATGCCGCAACTCCCGACAGTTGCCGGTCAGCCCAGCGGTAGCCTTCGGTGCAGGCGGCGATGTTCTCATCATGGTGCTTGGGCGCGTTGTCCACCAGCGCCTGCGTCAGCACCGCGAGCGTGGGTGCCTGGATGACGCGCGCCAGCGCGCCCAGCAGCGCCGAATTCACGATGCGCCCGAGCCCCTGCTCGCGCGAGATCGTCAGCGCGTCGATCGGCACGACGCGCCGGCTCGGCAGGATGTGGGCAAACTCGGCCGCGCTGCGCGCCGAGTTCACGACGATCAGCGTGTCGGCGTCGGCGCAGGCCAGCAGCCGGCCTTCAAGCAGGCTGGCGTCGAAGCACAGGATGGCGTCGGCGCGCTCGATGTCGCAGCGCACGCGCACCGGCCGCTCGTCGGCGCGGATGTAGGAATTCACGGGTGTGCCGCGGCGCGCGCCGCCATAGCTGGCGAAGCACTGCACGTGCAGGCCCTGCGCGTGGAACGCGCCGGCCAGCAGATTGCCGGCGGTCTGAGCACCCTGGCCGCCGCGGCCCTGGATGATGATCTCAAGCACCTTGTCGTCTCCTTCCCGAACTCCGCCAAACGCGTGCGCGCATAGCAGACTTCGTTATTGTTGTGTTCCCGTCAGGGCTTTGTATGGAGCGCAATTTAGGCCGATTGCCGCCATCTGCCTAATTGATTTTTCAAATCCGCTACATTCACGAGACGCATAATCAGGACAAACCCTCATACGTTTTTATGAATTTCAGACAACTCGACCTGAACCTGCTGCGCGTGCTGTGCGCGGTCTACCGCCACGGCTCGGTGACCGAGGCCGGGCGCCATCTGGCGCTGTCGCAGCCGGCGACCAGCAACGCGCTGGCGCGGCTGCGCGCGATCTTCGATGATGAGCTGTTCGTGCGTTCGCCGCACGGCCTGCAGCCCACGCGCAAGGCGCAGCGCATGGTGCCCGCGGTGATCGAGCAGTTGCACCTGCTGGAGAACACGGTCAGCAGCGACGACGTCTTCGAACCCGCGAGCAGCCACATGCGCTGGCGCCTGTCGTTGTCCGACCTGGGCGAGATGATGTTCCTGCCGCCGCTGGCGCAGGTGCTGCGCGCCGAGTCGCCGGGCAGCCACGTCGCGAACGTGGCGGTGGCGGCGACCGAGGTCAGCGCTGCGCTGGAGGCGCATGAGATCGACCTGGCCATCGGCATCCTCGACAGCGGACGCAGCGCGAGCGCGAGCGAGCTGCTGTTTCAGGAGAACTTCGTCGCCATCACGGCCGACAACTGGCGCCCGCAAGCCTGGCGCGCGGGCAGCCGCCTGAGTGCGCGCCAGCTGGCTGCGGCCTCGCTGGCCGTGGCCTCGCCGGCCGCCACCTTTCATGGCAGCGTCGACCTGATGCTCAGCAAGCTCGAACTCAACGAGCGCATCATGCTGCGCGCGCGCCACTACGCCGCCCTGCCCGATCTGGTGACGCGCACCGACCTGCTCGCCATCGTGCCGCTGATGTACGCCAAGTCGCTCGCACCGCGTTTTGATGTGCGCATCTGGGAACTGCCCAAGCACGGCGCGAGCTACGACGTCCACATGGTCTGGCACCCTAGCGCCACGCCGGACCTCGCGCACAGCTGGCTGCGCGGCGTGGTGCGAAAACTGTTTCAGAGAAAGTGATGCAACCAGCACTCGGATCAGGTCCCGGGGATCCGGCACCCGGTCGAGGTTGTCATCCCGGACTTGATCCGGGATCCAGTGCCACGCGGACATGGATTGCGGGTCAAGATGCTATGGATGCCTCCCTCCCCACTGGGGATAAACAGGAGAGCGTTGAACGCCAGGAGCATGAACAGCCGTTGTTCAGGAAGAGACCTCGAGCAATCGAGGTGGATCCTCTGATGGATACGGCA
>Ga0209697_10003869_pt1 | contig 19945 bp, 27 predicted proteins | sample AliMusrvi5mmetaG_FD_184115 | JGI IMG/M metagenome (GOLD analysis project Ga0209697, IMG submission 184115) | Freshwater lake bacterial and archeal communities from Alinen Mustajarvi, Finland, to study Microbial Dark Matter (Phase II) - Alinen... | ecosystem: Environmental > Aquatic > Freshwater...
CTTGGGCTGCATCAGAAATCACCAGAAATTGAAGGGTAAAAGTACAATATCCTGCAATCCATAGTGATATATTTCCATGACCTTATCAAGTTAAATCAATTACATGAGTATTTTTCAAGGCCAACTAGTTAAGCCTCTACATGCCTAAAGAAATCTATCATAAAATACCATTTTAACGTGAATAGTAATATTAGGGTCTTAATGGATAGGATAAATATCTATCAACGTGTTGGTCGAACCAATATTTCGATTAATTGCTTTTTTGAATATCGAGGGTGACTTACTTTGTGACTCAACAAAATATGCACCATTGACGCGTGTAGAAGTAGCTCCGGAATAATAAACCAACCGGGCTGGCAAAATCTGGTTTCCATAAATCGCAAGCTATAACAAAAAAGCATACCAGGTAACGAAAAAAAGTATACGACAGTAATAATAACATGTCTTATTTTTAAAGCATTGAGCCCCCTCGTTTTAACCCTTACTGAAGAGGAACTCCATGAAGACTGAACTTTTGAATCCGCAAAATAGTGCTGTCATCTTTATCGATCACCAGCCGCAAATGACCTTCGGCGTTGCCAATATTGACCGTCAGATCTTATTCAACAATGTCCTGCTACTGGCCAAGGCCGCTAAAATATTCAAAGTGCCCACCATCTTGACCACCGTCGAAACGAAGAGCTTTTCCGGGAACATGTGGCCGCAGTTGCTGGATATTTTTCCAGGCCAAGAACCAATTGAACGCAGTTCCATGAATTCATGGGAGGATAAAAAGTTTGTAGCTGCAGTGCAGGCCACCGGAAAGAAAAAACTGATTATGGCAGCTCTCTGGACGGAAGTATGTTTGACATTCCCAGCTCTGGAAGCAATCAAAGCCGGCTACGAGGTATACGCGGTGGAAGATGCCTCTGGCGGCACCAGTGTTGTGGCTCATAACGCCGCAATGCGCCGCGTTGAGCAGGCCGGAGCCGTGCCGGTGACATCCTGGCAGGTATTGCTTGAGTACCAGCGCGACTGGGCACACAAGGAAACATATAATGAGGTCATAGAGATTGTAAAAGAGCACTGCGGCGCCTACGGCCAAGGTGTGGAATATGCTTATACAATGGTGCATGGAGCACCAGCCAGTCGAACTACGAAGTGAGGACACTAAACCATTCAGGCGAGTGTGCTACAGACTGAGGTGAACGGTTTGAAACCGCTCATCGCAGTTGTTGACCTCGCTTTTGCCCGTTAGCTGTTTTTTCCTTGCCAATGAGGTTCCGTTATGAACCCGCAATATGCAGATCTCATTTTAATCAACGGCCGCATCGCTACTCTCAATCCTCGAGTTCCCAATGCGAGCGCCGTGGCCATCCGGGATGGCCGCTTCCTCGCAGTGGGTGACAACCGCCAAGTGAGTGGTTATGCCGACACCGCAACACAAACAATCAATCTCAAGGGACATACCGTCATTCCAGGGTTGAATGATTCCCACATCCACATCATACGAGGAGGCCTGAATTACAACATGGAACTACGTTGGGATGGCGTTCCTTCGCTGGCCATTGCCCTAAGAATGCTCAAGGAGCAGGCCCTTCGTACCCCGTCTCCACAGTGGGTACGGGTGGTTGGCGGCTGGTCCGAATTCCAATTCAGCGAGAGAAGGATGCCGACTCTTGAGGAGATTAACGCTGTCTCGCCAGACACGCCGGTTTTTGTTCTTCATCTCTATGACAGAGCCCTGCTCAATCGTGCTGCCCTCAGGGTGCTGGGCTATAATCGCGAAACGCCTGATCCTCCTGGCGGCATTATCGAACGTGACAGGAAGGGCAATCCCACGGGCCTGCTGCTGGCTCAGCCAAATGCGTTGATTCTTTATGCCAGCCTCGCCAAGGGACCAAAACTTGCCTTCGAAGACCAGGTCAATTCCACTCGTCATTTTATGAGGGAACTGAATCGGTTGGGCGTCACAAGTTGTATCGATGCCGGCGGTGGATTCCAAAACTACCCTGAGGATTACCAGGTGATCGATCATCTGGTCGAACACCGCCAGATGACCCTGCGCATTGCGTACAACCTCTTTACTCAACGCCCGAAAGAGGAATTTGATGACTTCGCCCGCTGGGCGGAGATTGTTGCTCCTGGGCAAGGTAATGATCTCTACAAAATGAATGGCGCGGGTGAAATGCTGGTGTTCTCCGCCGCTGACTTCGAGGACTTTCTGGAACCACGTCCTGACCTGAATCCGATCATGGAAGCTGAGTTGAAAAAAGTAGTCAGCCTGCTGGTGGAAAAACGCTGGCCCTTCCGCTTGCACGCCACCTATGATGCATCTATTGCCCGTTTTCTTCATGTTTTCGAGGAGATCAACCGGGAAATCCCCTTCAATAATCTATGTTGGTTTTTTGATCATGCGGAAACCATCTCAGAGCGGAGCATGGAGCGGGTGAGGGCACTTGGAGGCGGTATAGCCATCCAGGACCGGATGGCGTTTCAAGGTGAATATTTTGTAGCACGCTATGGGGTCGAAGCGGCGCAAAGGACGCCTCCAATCAACCGCATGTTGAACCTCGGCATCCCGGTCGGCGCCGGTACCGACGCCACAAGGGTTTCCAGTTATAATCCTTGGGTGTCTCTGTATTGGCTGGTGAGTGGAAAAACTGTCGGTGGGCTTACATTGTATGAAGAAGAAAACCAATTGAGTCGAACCGAAGCGCTTCGTCTGTATACTGAGGGCAGCGCCTGGTTTTCCGGTGACGATGAAAAAAAGGGCAGGATAGAAGCCGGACTACTCGCCGATCTGGCGGTCCTCTCCTCTGATTACTTTAGTCTACCGGAGGAGGATATCAGGAAAATCGAATCGGTGCTGACCATTATGGACGGGAAGATCGTCCATGGCAGTGAGGAATTTGGTCATTTGGCCCCGTTGCTGCCACCGGTTGCTCCCGACTGGTCGCCGACCGGGGTCGATGGCGGCACCTACCACCACGCACATTCAACTGCTGTCGGCCAGTCAGCCAGGCATGCGCATGCTTTCCCGTGCAGCAATCCCCTCCATCAACACACCCATACCGTGCGTGGCGAGCAAGGTGATTGGGGAATTGGATGCACTTGTTTTGCATTTTGATCCCACCGTGCCATGTGAATCACAGGAGAGAACCGCAATGAATACTATAATACCAAGCCGTGCAGTGAAACAACTCATGGATGCTGGTGCCGTGGTTATCGATGTGATGACTCCAGAGGACTATGCCACCTGCCATGTGGCTGGCGCACAAAACGCCTGTGTCTACGAGGTGGTTTTTCTCGAACGGATAGTCGAATTTGTTCCCGATCGAAACACCGAGCTGATTGTCTACGACGCCACCGGCACCGGCAAGGCAGCTGCGATCGCTCGGGACAGATTGCTCCAGGCGGGCTACCACCGGGTCTCCATCCTCGCCGGTGGTCTATCGGCGTGGAATAAGGATGACTTCCCCGTGGAGAGAGGTTCGGGTGCAGCTCTGCCCAAGAGCGTACCGGAGGATGGCACCTATCATATCGACATCGAAAACAGCCGTCTGGAGTGGATCGGTCGCAACCTCAATAACCGGCATATCGGCCAGCTTGCCATCCTCGAAGGGGAATTGATCATTGCCGCTGGCATACCATCCACAGGGCGTATTATCGTTGATATGCATTCTCTGGTCAATCTCGATCTTCAGGACGCAGGTTACCGCGACATGCTGATCAGCCACCTGAAATCGGATGATTTTTTTGCCGTGGATCGTTTTCCCACCGCATCGCTTATAATGACTGGATGGGAAGCGCCTCCGGACATTTTTCCGGAGGCTCCCAGCGGAATTGCGACGGGCGAGCTCACCATCAAAGGCACCAGCCGGCCTGTTCGTTTTCCGGCTATTGCGGCCCCACAATCGGACGGCAGCATCAAAATCCACGCGGCGTTTGATATTGACCGTACCCTCTGGGGCGTCCTCTACGGATCGTGCAAATATTTCGAGCGTCTCGGCATGCATTTGGTGCATGATATAGTGAGCGTGGAGCTGTTCGCCGTGGCACGAAAAGGGTAATAGTACCTGACAACGGCCGCGTTTGCCCTTCCATAACCCATTGCTGACCATGGAGGAATATTTATGACAATTCGCCGTATCGCCAAGATTTTCAAGAGCCGACCCACCATCGAAGGTGCGGGCGTGCATCTCAAACGCGCCTTCGGGTATTCACAGGTGCCGCAGTTCGACCCGTTTTTAATGCTGGATGACTTCCATACCAGCAATCCCGACGAATACCTCGCGGGTTTTCCATGGCATCCGCACAGAGGTATCGAGACGATCACCTATGTCCTGGAGGGGCTGGTCGAGCATGGTGACAGCATGGGCAATGCCGGGGTCATCGGCGCCGGGGACGTGCAGTGGATGACCGCCGGCAGCGGCATCGTCCATCAGGAAATGCCCAAGGAGAGCCCCACTGGCACTATGTGGGGGTTCCAGTTCTGGGCTAACCTTCCGGCCAGCCAGAAGATGATGTCGCCCCGGTACCGGGAGGTCAAAGCAAGCGATATACCAGAAGCTGCCTTGGGAAATGGTGTAAAGGTCAAAGTAGTGGCCGGTGAGGTCGCCGGTGTGCGGGGGCCGGTGCGTGATATTGTCATCGAACCGGCGATGCTTGATATCACGGTACCGCCAGGGACGGTGTTCTCCCATACATCACCGGTTGGCCATACCCTTTTTGTGTATGTACTCGAAGGCGCAAGCTATTTTGATGACTGCCGTGATGCCTACGCTTATGAAGTGGTGGGCCATGGCTGGACTGACGTGGAGCGCCGGTGCATCTGCGAGCGTGAAACGGTGGTGCTGTTTGAACGGAGTGGCGATACCGTACAAGTGACAACGACAGAACAGCCTGTTCGCTTTCTGCTCGTTTCAGGAAAACCGCTCAATGAACCCGTGGCCTGGTACGGACCGATCGTGATGAACACCCAAGAGGAATTGCGAGTTGCCTTTGAGGAATACAATAACGGCACTTTTATTAAATAGGTAGACGTGGAGACGTTTTCGGCGCAAGGAGAGGTTAATAGTATGCCGTGAAAGAGGAGCGTTGAGCACAATAAAGGCGCCACCGTTGTTGATTTCAGCAAGCATTGGAGCAAGCGGTACGGCAAAGCCAACGAACATAACGAGCTGATCCCCCGCGACTTCTGGCTTGAACATTGGGAACGGGAAGCGATCGTTACTTTTGCTGTGAACAATCCTCTTGAGGGGTATCGGCGGTCGACGTTCATGCTGCTGGATCAGGACATTGTTGCCGTCAGCCCCAGCAGCACCTGGCGCGTTCTTGGTAAAGCGGGGCTGCTGCAGCAAGTGGAACCGACTTCTGCCTATGGTCAAATCAGCCCAAAGGGAGATAACACGGCTCCCCGTAACCCCTTCATGCAAACAGCTGGAATGTCCATTTCCAACCGAGGCGGAACAATTAGCCCTAATCGGCGCAAGGGTTGAAAGATTCCCGAAAACATGGGCGCCGCCTCCTTGATTAAGGCTGTATGTTATAAAAATCAGATCCGACGATATTGTTATCGTCCTTCTTCGCGGTATTCACGGTGTTCTTCTCGTCTATGCTCGCGCATTTCTTCCATGCGGTTATGTAGCCTCTCCATTTGCTCTTGGTCTGCTCTCAGTTGGGCACTATCCTCATCTAATCTTTGTTTGTCGACTTCAATTCTTTCTCGCATTTGCTCCATCTCAGCTCTCATTCGATGGAATTCTGGATTGCCTTCGTGTTCACCCCATTGTTGGGCAAAAACAGGCGCTGTAATCGCAAGCGAGAGGACAAGTGCCATCGGACAGGTAAACATATTCAATATTGTTTTCATTCTCACTCCTCAAGGAAAAGGCGTTATTCTGTAGAAAGACTATCCCGATAAAGAACCTGCAATCCAATCATTACCTCACAAGCAAGAAAATGCCGAGGGCCGCACGATAGAGAATAAACGGCCAGGAACTCATACGCTCTAAAATCTTGAGTAGCCCCCAGATAGCAAAAAACGCTGAAATAGATCCAGATATAAGCCCGATGCCGAGAACTGACCACACATGCAGGCTCAGATGAAGGTGCGCTAACACCCAAAGTTCCTTGAGTCCAGCCAAAGAAATTGCCGGGATGCCTAACAGAAATGAGAAGCGGGCTGCGTCCTCACGTTTGAATCCAAGAAACATCGCAGCCGTGAAGGTTGATCCTGAACGCGATACCCCTGGTATAAGAGCTCCCGCCTGGGCTATCCCTACGAGAATCGCATCAAGCAGACGTATGCCCGCAAACTTGCGCTTATGTTTTGAAAGAATTTCAGCTAAGGCAAGCAATACAGCCATTCCAAGCGAAGAAAAGCCTATCACGGATAGCGATCTCAGGGGAGAGTTACATTGATTAAGCAACGGTGCCAGGGCTATACCAACAATGATAATCGGGATAGTACCTAACACTATGCCTAACGAAAACCGGAAGGCTGAATCGTGAAAGTCGCGGCGCGCAACTGCTTTGATAGTGGAGCTAGTGAGTTCACGAATGTCTGAGGCAAAATAGGTGACAACCGCGAGCAAGGCGGCGAGTTGCATCGCCGCCGAGAAGGCTGAGCCGGGGTCGGGCCAACCCATGAGGGCCGGGACAATGCGCATGTGTGCGGTTGATGAAACAGGAAGGAGTTCTGTGATACCCTGAATCACACCAAGAAAAACAGCCTGACCATAATTTAATGCGGCAAACCCAACATCGACGCTGCCATTGCAACTTTCGACCATATTCAATTTCCTTTCTGTTTTATAAAGGCAGGATTTCGCCTGAGAAGTGGGATCGAGAATTTAAACTGAGCCGCTCAGTGAAGAATAATCGTATGCAGCAGTGAGTTGGAAGGTAAACGAGGGGATTTTTTGCCAGTCGACTAAACGCTGATTATTCGGTAGTGCAAGGAAAACGGTCATGGTTCACAAGACAATGGAGTGTCTAAATAACGACCGTTTTCTGACGCATTTTGATTAGAGAAAACGTGATTATATAACAACTCAAAGCTATGGCCCCAGACACCACAATAAATCCGACTGTCAAAGGCAAAACAATATCAAATAGAATTTCCTTGGTGAATAAAAACTTAAACCCAAGATTATAAATTAGGTTGAATTGTTCAACAAGACCTGTCCTGTTTACTCCAAGAATAAAACATCCTACGGCGGCCGCTAAAGGAAGCATAAATATCGTAGTCCAATGATTCGTTGCCACAGCACCCGCCATTGCAGCCAATCGATTAAATCTAAAAATAGAAGCAGCCACCAAACTTGCTGCCACCCCTGGGCCAGGAAGGACTCCAAGGAAAATTCCAGTAGCAGCACCAGCTGCAATTTTATGCGGAGTATCTTTGATACGAAAAAATTGTTTAAAAAAATTTCTCATAGAGCCTGTCAGTAATTTTTTGCTTTTTTGAAAGACTGGTGTTCTCAGAATTACAAAACACGGATTGTGTATCCTTGCCACAACCCGTGTTTCTATCGATATTCTACTGCAACCAATAAATATCCAAGGAGTTATTCCTTCTTTTCGTCTTTGTGTTCGATGGCTGCTGCCGGATTTAATTCATCAGTCATTACCTTCTTAAAGGCTTTGATGCTCTTTCCGAGCCCCTCTCCGAGTTCCGGTAGCTTTCCTGGTCCCCAGATGATCAGAACGATCCCTAGGACAACAAGCATATGCATGGGTTGAAAAAGTCCTTCAAACATGGCGTTCCTCCTTAAGATGAAAGATGGAAAAAATTACCACTCCGTGGTTATCCCGTCAAATGCTATTTATATTGATCAGGCTATGCCTGTGGCAACTTGTACGACAACTAGAAGAAGCCTTTGTCTCTATTCTTTTTATCTACGTTTGCATGCCCCCTATAACGGAAGAAAGCAAAACCGCCACCAGAAATGAAAAGAGGTACAAAACAAAAAAGCCAAACACTTTGTAAGCGTTTGGCTTTCTGTTATAACTTAATGGTCGGGGCGGAGTGATTCGAACACTCGACCTCCTGCTCCCAAGTCAGGTTCCAATCGAAGTTATCCACATTTCACATACCGTCACGCCCCGTCATAAATACAACACCATCATTCTATATTTACATTGTTTTTTTATTTCTCGACGCTATATTGACATCACACAGTATCATTAGCCTCCAGTTCTTTCAAGATCGAGGCGAGTTTCATCGGTTTCCATTTTAACTTATCGGATTCTTTCAGACTTTCACTTGTTCCGAGCCAGTCGTCAGACTCCACAAGGATGCAGGTGAAACCGGGTTGCCAATTCTTGTAGCGAGGCGCACAGTCCGTTGGGATTAACTAAGCACCCTTTTGCACCGCTTCCTAAATTGAATTCCGCATCAATATACGGTTTTATATCTGATTGCTCTTTTCCCTGGAGCAAGAGTTTGATCGGCTCTCGGTTTGAGGTCAACGTGGCGAGCATGGTCTCAGTCATGCCAACAATACTTGCTTCCTTCACCGCAAGCTGACCATCTACCAGCAAAAGAAATGCACCCACCATTTGTAACTTCGAAAAAATTACTTCAGTATCCATTTTCGGTCCTCAGCCCTTGGTAATTCATAGTTCAAAACGTTTCGTGTCCAATGCAGTCCATTTCTATCTTGTTTCTTCTGTACTCGAGCCCAGCCAACACCTAAACCTTGAGTTACCAAAGATCCAATTAATGGAAGACTTCACCTGCGCGTATCCTGGCATCTCCAGAGATCTTAACCCCAGGAGATTCGGAATTCGAACCCTGCGTGTCTTTGCTGACAGTACAGCCGAACAGACTCATTATCAGGACAACAAATATAACTTCGCAGAATATCTTCTTCATCACATGCTCATTTATTGGCCAGCCAGATTATAATTATTTACGATACAAAACGGGAACAATGAGCCGTGATCCAGATGCTTAAAATCGGTAGCCACCATTTAGCCATTCAGAATCAATCGATAGCCCCTTTCAGACAATCCAGTGGTTAAAGATCTGAATAATAAAAGCAGAATCGTTTAGCCCTGCCCAGGGTAACTCCACATAGAAATCTTGTGGACCAAAAAGAATTCTTCCCAGTTGCATATTTCTCAGTATATATTTCAATATATCGGAATACTGAAATCTTTCCGACTGTTTTTAGGAATAAATCTTACCGCCATTTTCCTCCTGTATGATCTTTTCACAAACAAGTTGGCGCACCGTCTGCTTAGTAATGCTGCTCACGATTGGTCAGGCGGCATTGTTGTACCATGTTGTTCAACCCCATCATGAACATTCGACAGCCAATGCCAATAACACTTCTCGTATTGAATGCGCGATCGATGATTATCTGGCCTCAAGTGTGTCTCATCCCCACCTGTCCATTCCTTGTTCCTTCTGGAAATGGGCGACATATGTTTTTCCTTCACAATTCATTTCGCCCTATCTCCCTCAAGCGCTAGTTGCCCGCGGGCCACCTCTTCTGTCTGTAGTTTAATATTATGCGAAACTGCAATCACGCCTAAAGGGTGATAGTGTTTCCAGTGTTCAACGATTGACAGAAAGAAATTCAATAAAGGATTGAACCGGCTTCAAACCGGGTAATCCTAATACGGTTAACAAGGTACTATTATTCCGCATGAAAAATATATTTGACTGGGATGACATTCCTTCATTGGATGGGGTAGGTGCGGAATGGGCGCATATGCCCAAAACACCTCTTGGCAGAAGAGCCTTCGTCCGCGTAAATAACCAAGATATCCCGAGGATATTCATATCAGGCAATGTTCTAGTTAAAGTCGTCACGGTTAAGCATACCGTCAAAAAAGGGACGCGATACATAACTGGAATCCAATTCGTTGATCTCGAGGAGGAATCGGCTGAATATTTTAATGGACTTCATGCCTCCAAGATTTTTCGCCATACACCTCTTTGAAATAAACATGCCCCCATACTTGGAATAAGGAAATATCACGCCAGCTATTTTGCGGGTTGAATTTTAACAGGAGGAGAAATACCCGACCCAAAAAGGTCCACAGGCGCATGATCGACTTGGAACTGATGATACGATTACTGGATCTACATCTAGATGCGTAGAGTGGAACAAACCTTCAATCGATAAACAACACTTTTCAAGGAGCTCTCATGAAACTCATTTTTCGTACTCTGCTCATGGCTCTCGCCGCAGTCACAATCACGTCAACGGCATTTGCCGCCAACCCGCAAGTGGATCGCGCTGGCTATAAGGATTACCCCGGAATACCTCGTGTGCCGGGATTCATCCTTCGCGAATATGGCGATTGTGTGGAAACCGCCTTCGATGCCTATAAATTCTGGGTTAAAGAAAGCGACAAGAATATTCAGCAGTCGGAGGAAGGCCACAAATACTTCTTCCGATACAGGCTCAAGGAAGGCGTGACGCAACCCAGCCCGCTGCAAATTATGCGTAACTATCAGAATGCCGCGAGTTCCGCTGGAGGGCAGGTATTGATCGATGAGAATGGCTACACAACCATACATCTTAACAAAGGCGGAAAAGAGTTGTGGTTGGAGGTTCATACCAATGTCGGTTATGAATACGACTTGACCATCATAGAAAAAGAGGCCATGAAGCAAGAAGTAACCATTGATGCCGCCGCCATGGTCTCGAGTATTGCCGATACCGGTAGCGTGGCCATCTACGGCATCAACTTTGACACCGCCAGTTCCACTCTCAAACCTGACTCCGAGCCAGCCATCGTCGAGATCGCCAAGTTGCTCACCAACAATCCCGCACTCAAGGTTGGAATCGTCGGCCATACCGACATGGTTGGTGATGCCACCGCCAACATGAAGCTCTCCCAGGCGCGTGCCCAGTCCGTCATCACCGTTTTGGTCTCTAAGCACGGCATCGCCGCAGCCCGCCTGGTCGCTTTTGGTGCCGGACCCTGGGCGCCAAAAGCATCTAACAAAAACGACGATGGTCGGGCCAAGAACCGGCGAGTTGAATTGGTAGAAATAGCGATCCAATAAACGATGTTTAGCTACCCGGAACGGAGTTTAACAACAATCCTCAAGTTTGAGCAATTGACCGTAACTATGCTTTTCACTGTCTATCGTGATGATTTTTCTCGTTATTGATAATTGAATTGGTTTGTGAGGATCTGGTTTGAAACTGTTTCCCAGAATAAAATTCTAATTATTTGTTGATACAATTTATAAGCCAAAGTTTCCCATTTAAAAATTTCACTACCCAAGAGGAGCAACTATTGTGAAAAAGATTGTCGCAAAATTAATTACTGGCAGTATCGCCTGTGTGTTTGTTGCCGCTACTGCTTTCGCAGCAGAGCATCCAGCAACGTGAAATCAACCAACAGAATAGGATTAATCAAGGAATTCAGAGTGGGCAATTGACTCCTGGAGAAGCTGGCAGGCTTGAAGCACAACAAGCACGGATTAAACAGCGAGAAGAGAGGATGAGCGCTAGGGATAATGGCCATCTTACAGCAAGAGATAAAAGAATATTAACCAAAGAACAAAACAGAGCCAGCAAGAGTATTTACAGAAAAAAACACAACAACAGAAGGGTCAACGTCGGCAAGTAATCCAAAGCACCTCCAGGAAAAGGCGATCAGTATTTTCTTGAGTGGTATTTCACATCTGGTTGTATTTCGAAACTGGGCAGGGCTTAATGGCTCTGCCTTTTTAATTTTGCTCAGATCCTTGTACATTTAGAGAAAACAGTGCGCAAAAATTGATAATGGCACCAAATGCTGCCTCCGAACCAAAAACCCTGTCGCCCGGAATCCTTATATCGCGATTGGCAGCACGGCTCTAACTGGCCTGCGCAAAAGCCCTTCTCGTTATCGATAATGGATTTCATGTGGCACAGTGAACATCACGATAGGTTGCCGGGAGATAATGTCTCAGGTTACCAGCGAGCCTCCGTCTGCAGCAGGGTGAGTCTCTTGAGCCGATAGAGCGGTGATGCAAAGGATTAAGATGGAAAAGACAATTCGGAGGGCTGGTTCGGAAAATATGGGAAATCTCTTTGCGGTTTGGCCTATTTGCGAGCGCTACTGGCAGTAGCCTTGGCATGCTTGAAAGAGAAAACGTTAGGGATATTTCGGGACACTCAGCTGCGGGTCTTAATATCGTTGTCCTTTGCCGCTGCTTTCGGTGGCAGGTTGTTGCCGAAAGCATTTTGGAGAAGCTGCTTCACGGCAGTTCGGTCTCCTGCCGTCAGGGAAACGATTTTTGCGCCGGTGTGCATAAGTGCCAAGGTCAGGAAAGCGCTCAGTAAAGCGCCTCCGCAGTAAACCATTAACGCCATGATATTGGCCAAAGGAACGGTCCTGTCTGGCAATTTGAGATCAAATGCACTCCCGCCAATGCTCGAAGCCAACTGCTGGATAGGGCCAGTTAGAGAAGCTGGGGATTTTAGAATGGTGAAAATGAGCTGAAAGATATCTATAGCATATTTTAGCCCGATGATGATGACGGCAAGACCAATACAAGTGGCTATAAGGCTGATGATTTTTTTGGTGGTTTCCACTGCAGGCACGGGGTTCCTCTCTTTTCGTTAACATGGTCATTAGGTGGCGGTCCACCTCCCTTATCCCATCATTAAAGAGACTCCCAGTATATCTGGAAATGGTAATGATGTTAGTAAGGTATATTGTGTATGCAACATGCAGAAAATGGCGTTGTTTCGTGTATATTATATACACATTTTTCTTGTTCAAAGTCAATTGGCATGGCTATTGCCTCAATATGCAAGCTGTTTATGGCAAGAACTGCCAGGCGGACTTCCCCAAATAGAAAGGCCGGTCCCTGTCGCTCACGGAACCGGCCTTTCTATTGATATTATATCGGGTAAAGGTTTTTCAAAGCCCTTGGTCACTGTCCTTCTTTTCTCCATTTTCTTCAAGAGGGCAAGTGACGGAAGGGGGGGGCCATTCGACTGTTTGGGCAACTTACCTGGCAATGCCGATCATAGAAAAATTCATGCGAGAAGTCTTCATTTTATGCGTCGCCTGTATAATGCATCTGCTAAGCTCAAGAACATGCTAGTTGCTCAATTTTATTCAGGATATAGCAGGAGTAAATATTACCTTTTGAGTTTGAGCATTATTCGGATTATTCTCATAACCTTGGATATCATCACACGTTTCAATGTTCGTCATGAAACATGAATGCCAATGGTGTTGATTACTGTTGTGAAAAATTTAAGATGGAGCCTTGGAGCTTAACTGATTATTTGTATTTAAGAATATGCGGTTGTGTTGTTGACAGTTACAGAACTGGATTGTCTATTTGTTTTATCGAAGGTTAAAGGTCAGTGTGAATACACCTAAACGATTACGGATTGCTGGGCTCCTCATGTTGTTTGTCGGACTGCTGCTGGCAGCTCTTGTCTTTGCTACGCAATTACCAGACGACGGCGAAGACGTGGAATTCGTTACAAGGCGGGAAATACTACAGATGGAAAGAATAGGTGGAAAAGCAAACGTACTAGCGAGTGAGATTAGGCAGTGGTTTGTCGGCTTATGGCAAGGCCAGCAACTTGCTTTCACATTGGCCTATTTGTCTGTTGGTGGCTGTGGAGTTTGTTTTGGCTTGGCACAGTTTCTAACGGGACGATCTTCCGAAGATGAAGAGTGACCTGGAGCGCTCTTCCCAAATCGCTTCCAGAGAAATGATCTGACTTTTATTCGATAAACGCCATCGCTTAACTCGAGAAATCTCGCCCTTTGAAGCAAGAAAATTCTCCTGTTGATCGAAATGACACGTCACCATGCGTTCATTTTGCAAAAGGCTCATGTGTTTGAATTACTCAAATTTCTATCCATTTCCCCGGAGGACAGCATGCAAGCACTGTACAACATGATAATAGGCTTCGGACCATTCATTCTTGTCGCATTAATCTGGCTGGTGAGTTGTCTCAAGGTAGTGAACGAGTATGAACGGCTGGTAGTGTTTACACTCGGCAAAGTGAACAAGGATCCCAAAGGCCCCGGCCTTGTCTTCGTCTTCCGCCCCTTTCAGACGGCCGTACGCATCAGCCTCCGCACCGTGGTTTTGGATGTGCCAAGCCAGGACATAATCACTCGCGATAACGTCAGTCTGAAGGTCAGCGCTGTTGTCTACTTCAAGGTAATGGATGCCAAACAGGCTATCCTCGGTGTAGAGAACTACAACTACGCTACCAGTCAGATTGCACAGACCACCCTGCGATCCATTCTTGGTGAAGTGACACTTGACGAACTGCTGGCGGATCGCGAGAAGCTGAGCCTGAGACTCCGTGAGATCATCGATTCCTCTACCGAACCATGGGGCATCCAGGTCTCCGCCGTCGAACTCAAGAGTGTGGACCTTCCAGAACAGATCCAGCGTGCCATGGGAAAGCAGGCCGAAGCCGAACGGGAAAAGCGTGCCAAAGTTATTGCTGCTGAAGGTGAACTTCTGGCCAGCCGACAGTTATTGGAAGCCGCGAACACCCTCAGCCAGAACCCTGCCGCAATGCAAATGCGCTACCTACAGACGCTAACCGAGATCGCCGTGGAGAAGAACAGCACTATCGTTTTTCCCCTCCCAATTGAGCTGATGAAAGTGTTTGAAAAACTTGGGGATAAGCACTAGATTAAAATCACGTTTGGTGTTCAATCTACACATTAGCTGGGGTGTAACCACCACCGCAAGTTGTATATGCTAACGGGCCTCAAGGAGGTCCTGGTGTAGTTATACAGCCATATCGCGAACGGCTTCTTTTGTGTCCGAATCAGTACGGCGAGTTTGTGCCAGCACGACGGTGAGTTGATGTCACGGTTTAAAATAAACTGAGAAGACTGTCGGGGATGCCCCCCCGTTAGCTAATAAAAGAATAGATGCAAATCAAACTGAAGTCTTTTTCTGATCAAGCACCTTTCTGAGAAGCGTTGCGATCTCATTCATTGTCAGGGGTTTCTTGGCAAATGCCCTGATCCCCTCAGCTTTAACTTGCTCTTCGCTCATTTGAGAGCTGTAACCCGTGCAAAGAATAATCGGTATGTCCGGACGACTTTGCAGCATCTGTCGTGCGAGATTTATTCCGGTCATTCCCATCGGACGTTCGGCGGTTGAACCAAAGGCCGGGCCGCCGCGGAAATCGGTGGCCGACATGGTCCATCTAGACACATTTGGCCAGAAGATGTTTGGGCCCGGCAAGTGAAACTCTTGCAGTCAGGCAACGCGATTGCAGCAAACGGGAGGAAGGGGAAAAGCCTATGAACCAGATCCAGGAAAAAGATTGGGCTAAGGAGAGTTGGCACAGCCATACCAGCATCTCCTGTTTATCTTGATTGAAAATAGCTTGCATCATCAATTTATGAGGCAACTACGGATATATATACGGTTTTCTGGTTATCCTTCAAAACTGCATGATATCCAGTTAGCTGAAACCAAAAAACGATGCCCCGTGATTCTATCTCGGTGTACTTGCTGAATGACAACCGGAAACTGTATAATAACTTGTTGGGCCTTCGGAGAAGTCAAATGGGCCGGTATAGTTTGGTCGTGATCGTCTGCTTGACGGTGGTTTCTGCTATTAGGGGCGAAGCCGCGCTGAACGAGCCTTCCGTTTTGGCAACACTGTCTTCTTCCACTCTCGTTGTCACGAATACATCTAGCCGTCCAATGTGCTACGCGGTTCATGAAGCAAATTTGCTGACGCGGATTGAGTGGGAGCCCGTTTGTTCCGATAACAACCAGATTGCCCCGCACGCGTCAGTTCAAATCCCGGTTGTACCGGATTACTTTGAACCGAGTGGTGAAGCGGTCCTTTCTTGGTGGTTTAAGGAGAAAAATGTGGTCGAAGGTTATCTCCGCTTCGATTTGCGGGCCCAACCAAGAGGTGCAGCGGACACCTATCAGCGCCCCTGACCAAGACGTTAGGAGTCAAGTTGTCTCCTGTAAACCTTGGCCCTCATATTTCCTGAGACCTATTCTGCTCCTGTCCTCTTGGTTCCCACATAGACCGCCATCGGGATGGTATACCAAATCTGCCCGTTTTTCCTTTTGGGGGTAATGCCAAAACGATCAACACCGATGTCATCGGTAATCATCGACCGCAATCGTTCATCGTCTCCTGGCAAAGGAAACGATGCCTTAATCTGTGCTTCCAGTTCTATCTCCACCTCGTATTGAGTCCGACGACAGTCCTCCAGTCCGGATTGGCGAATCAGCCGTTCAAATTCACCCGATGTCAGTGCATGGACATGGGAGGGATCACGAATGACCTCCATTTGATCAAAGCCCTGAGATTTCTCGGGAGGCAAGGCAACATCGGCGACCAAAATTTTTCCTCCAGGTCGGCATACACGTATCATTTCCGCCAATACATCGGCTGGGTTGTGAAAATGATGGAAACTGTAGCGAGTCACCACCAGCGAAAATTCCATGTCCCCAAAAGGCAAGGGCAAACAGGTGTCGATACGCCAGGTGATATTTGTTGCCCCCTGTTCAATTTGCCTTTTCCGTGCCTGCTCGATCATTGCCGGGGTGACATCTAGGCCGGTAACGTGGCAGCATTGATTGGCGATAGCGCAGGTGACAATTCCCGGTCCACAGGCAACATCTAAAACCGTATCATTTCGCACAGGAGCAGCAAAATCGATCAAAAGGTCAATGGCATCATGATGTCCGGCTATTTGAGTAAAAGGGATTGCTTGTCGGGTAAACTGTTCGATTATTTTCTGCTGATGGGAACACATGCCAGGAACCTCCGGGGTATTATTGAATCATGCCTCCTCTATAGCTTGTTTTTTATTGTCTGACTTTCTATGTTACGACAATGAATACCGAAAAACTGACAAAACTGGATCCGATCACCACCGGCTATTACCTTGATACCGCTTTGCCTATCATCCCATTGGCCATGGAGGTAGAACGCGCCGGTTGCGCATCCGCCCATGCGCACCCCCGCGGACAGTTCATCTATGCCAGTAGCGGCACGATGCGGGTTATCTGCAGCCGTGATATCTGGGTGGTGCCGCCTTCACAAGCTGTGTGGGTGCCTTCCATGCAGGATCACGAGGTCTACTTTCCCGGCAAAGTGCTGCTGCGGAACCTTTTCGTGGATCCTTCCGTGACCATGGGTTTGCCTGAGCGATGCACGGTCCTCAAGGTTAGTCCGTTTTTACGAGAGTTACTTGGCCGAGCGGTGGAGATCGGTGCAGATTACCAACCCGACAGCCCCGGTTGGCGGGTGATTCAAGTGCTCTTGGATGAACTCCGGCACGCCGAGGCAACCCCATTGCATCTGCCCATGGGAAGAGATCCACGTCTCGTGCGTGTCATCGAGGCTTTACTGCAAATACCTGGCGATACCCGCGACCTTGATCAATGGGGACATTCGACGGGTGCAAGCGGTCGCACCTTGGCACGCCTCTTTTCTGCCGAAACCGGTTTAACGTTTCGCGCTTGGCGGACTCGGCTTATCCTTCAGGAGGCGATTACCAGGCTCAGCCAGGGCGAGCCGGTAACAAACGTAGCCTTTGATCTGGGGTACAAAAGTCTAAGCGCCTTTATTGAGATGTTTCGTAGAGAAGTAGGTTGCTCGCCGGGTTCTTTCAGAATTAAGAATTGACAAGAGTCTCGACCATTCTTGGAAATCTCACTATCATGATGATCGTTCGTCACAACATGGAGGAATGATATCAGGCATGCCTGAAAACACCCTTGTCACAGGCATTAAATGCGCCTGTGACAAGGGTGTCTATCGTATTTCCAACTCCATGCATTCTAAACGCATTTCAAATATATATTACCATATTGATATATCATCACTCAATCTTCTGCCAACCCTAACACAAGGAGAATGTATTACACATTGAATCAAGAAGACGGCCAGTGGCCGTGTAATGATGTAAAATCAGAAAATGACCGCTTTATTTTTTGAGTGCTGAATGGCATCGGCTCGAAGCGAATATGCTTTTCAGTATTCCCAGTTCTTCATTCCTGCGGAGGTACCATGGAAACTAAAAAAAACGGAAGATTCATGCAATTATTCAGACAGCGGCATTGACCGCTGGAGGCATTGGTTCAGGTTTAGCACAAATCCCAGGAACTGATATGTCTATCCTCATGGCTTTACAGACCGCCATGATTATCGCGATTGCAACAGAGTATGATTGCACCATCACCAAAGCAAATGCCAAAAGCATGCCCTACTCGAAACGCACGAGAAATACATCGATATTCAATTGGTTTTGGCAGGGACGGATGATATAGGATGGAAGCCCAAGTCATTATGTAAACAGCCAACCGGGGAATCCGATCAGGAATCCGATTTGCAATTCTTCGAGGACAAACCAAACACCTGGCTCTCAATCGAAAGTGGAGAATTCGCAATCTTCTTCTCAGAAGATGCTCACATGCCACTGATCTCGTCAGGGCAGATTCACAAAATCGTTGTAAAGATCTCAGTGGTATAAGAAGTGTAACCAGTCAATGGACTTAACCGGAAATAGCCGCGTTCTTAAAATCATCTGCAAGCCTCTCGGCCGGCAAGTTATTTCACCATTATGCATCCCAGAGGAATCGTATGCCAGACATCGCCGCTCTCCATGAACTTCTTGCCCCGCTTTTTCCGGGCCTGATGGGAATTCGATTTGTCGAACTCGCAGCAAATCGTGTTACAGCAGAACTTGAAGTTCGTCCTGACCTCTGCACCTCAGAGGGAATCCTCCATGGTGGCGCATATATGGCTTTCGCTGATACTCTTGGTGCAGTTGGAACGGGGCTAAATCTTAGCAAAGGCAAGCGCCAAGCAACTACTGATTCAAGCACTAAATTCATTGCACCTGCAAAAGTTAACACCAAAATAATTGGAGAAAGCGTTGCTCTACATCGTGGTCGTACTACTATGGTTTGGCAAACCACGATCCGCAACACTGAAGGAAAGCTCTGCGCAGTAGTTACCCAGACCCAACTAGTTTTGGACACGGTTTCTACAGAAACAGCATAACCAGTCAATACACCATGCAAAATGCTGCTGCCGTTCTTCTCATAGACCTTCAAAAAGACTTTCTCGATGTCGAAGAAGGTCGAATGCCTGTAGGCCGACAAGATGCCTATGCCGTGCTGAAGACAGCAAATGACGTCCTATCGAAGAGAGTTCTCGCCGCGGCCTTGCCGATTCTCGTAATGAATCAATTCTCGGCAGCGGAGCGAGTCGCTAACTTCTTTCGCAAGGGTTCGGCCATTGCTGGTAGTGCCGGCGCTGAACTCGATGAGCGGCTCGAAAATCATAGCCACGCGAAGGTCATTGTGAAGGCACGCCCAAGCGCATTCTCAAACCCAGAACTCCTGCAATATCTTCAAGCTCAAGGGGTGAAAGAACTCTATGTGTTGGGTGTCTTCGCTGAAGGCTGCGTTCGTTCCACAGTGCTTGACGCAATGAAGCTTGGTTATTCCGTTCACGTCCTAGCCGATGCGGTCGCGACTGATGCCTCATGGAAAAAACGTTTTGCAATTTGGGTAATGAAGCGCGCAGGAGCGGTGATCATCTAGGCGTCCTCGGCACCACGCCTTCTTTCAAGTAAGCGCGTTGTAACTATCTAAAATTACGATTTTAAGGTTCCCCTGTTTTGTTCACCGATTTTGCTGGAAATTGGGCAGAACTTACTTTATGACAAACCCCGGTCGTAGTCTGGGTGAAACGCTAACCAGTCAATAAACCTGACTGGAATGACGCGCGTTCCTAAAATCTGCTAGTCTCTCGACCGGCAGGTTGTTTCATCGTTATGCATAGCATGGGCCTTTATCGCAAATCAAAGAATCCGCATAAGCATGTCCACTTGGTATTCCGGTGAAAAAGGCCAGTCGAACTGCCGCGAAAGCGGCCGCTGTTCCGCTGTGAAAGTGGCCACCATTCCGGTGAAAAAGACCAGTGCCAAGAGAGGGTCTCGGGGCTGGTGTTTTTAT
>Ga0209697_10003874_pt1 | contig 19942 bp, 21 predicted proteins | sample AliMusrvi5mmetaG_FD_184115 | JGI IMG/M metagenome (GOLD analysis project Ga0209697, IMG submission 184115) | Freshwater lake bacterial and archeal communities from Alinen Mustajarvi, Finland, to study Microbial Dark Matter (Phase II) - Alinen... | ecosystem: Environmental > Aquatic > Freshwater...
CCGACCTACCACGAGGCGAGCTACAAGCCCTTCATCATCAGCGCCCTCATGTTCCTCACCCGCATGAAGGATCCCGGCGCCAAGCTCGAGCAGATCATCCAGCGCGGCCAGAACCTCTGCCTGTAATACCCCGTCTCGCCCAGGGAGTCACCATGACCAAGACCGCCGTCATCGCCATCGGGGGGAATTCCCTCATCTCGGACAATGACCACACCAGCGTCTCGGACCAGTACGGCGCCGCGGCGGAGACCTGCGCCCATATCGCCAACATGCTGCAGGCCGAGAAGATCCGCCTAGTGGTGACGCACGGCAATGGTCCCCAGGTGGGCTTTATCCTCCGCCGCTCCGAGATCGCGGCGCCGGAACTCCACATGGTGCCCTTGGACAGCTGTGTGGCAGACACCCAGGGCGCCCTGGGCTATCACCTCCAGTGCGCGCTCTACAACGAGTTCAAGCACCGCAGCATGAAGGAGACCGCCGCCACCGTGGTCACCCAGGTGCTGGTGGATGCCAAGGATCCTGCCTTCGCCAAGCCCAACAAGCCCATCGGTTCCTTCATGAATGCCGAGCAGGCCCAGTCCCATCGTGAGCGGGACGGCTGGGATCTGGTGGAGGACTCCGGGCGGGGCTGGCGGCGCGTGGTGGCCTCTCCTGTGCCCAAGCGGGTGGTGGAACTGGACGTCATCAAGGGCCTCCTGGATGCAGGCGTGGTGGTCATCGCCTGTGGCGGCGGTGGCATCGCCGTGGTGGAGGACTCCTCCGGCAACATCTCTGGGGCTGCGGCGGTCATCGACAAGGATCTGGCCTCCAGCCTCCTGGCCCGCCAGTTGCACGCGGACCTGCTTGTCATCTCCACTGCTGTCGAAAAGGTCTGCCTCGATTTTGGCAAGCCTACCCAGCGCAGCCTGGACCACATGAGCCTCGCCGAGGCCAAGCAGTACATCCAGGAGGGCCACTTCAAGCCCGGTAGCATGCTGCCCAAGATCCAGGCCGTGGTGGACTTCCTGGAGAATGGTGGCAAAGAGGCCATCATCACCGACCCTTCCCACTTGGGCGCGGCCCTGGCGGGCCATGGCGGAACGCACGTCCATCCGTGATTCGCTGATCCTGCCCACTGGAGCTGCCATGAACACCACTGCCACCACCGAGTCCTCCCTGCTCCGCAATCCCCTCTTCGACGGGGAGAAGCGCTGGCCTGCGCCGGATCCCGCTGTGTGGTCCTTCCACCGGCGCATGCCCGCCTACCTGGCCACCACGCTCTTCGACTGCCCGGGCCTGGCCCGGCGCTACGGCGTGGGGCGGGTGCTGGTGAAGGCCGAGACCCAGCGCTTGGGCTTGCCCAGTTTCAAAATTCTGGGCGCTTCCTGGGCCACCTACCGGGCCCTCTGCGACCACCTGGGCTTCGAGCCCGAGCCCTGGCTAAACATCAACGACCTGGCCCGCCGGATCAGTTACCTCAAGCCCTTCGGCCTGGCAGCAGCCACGGACGGCAACCATGGGCGCGCCGTGGCCTTCATGGCGCGGCTGCTGGGTTTCAACTGCCACATCTTCGTGCCTGCGGGAACTGTGCCGGCGCGCATCCACGCCATCCAGAACGAGGGGGCCACGGTGACCGTGGTGGAGGGGGACTATGACGCCGCTGTGGCCCGTAGTGCCGAGGAGGCCAGTGATCGCTGCCTCGTCATCTCGGACACCTCCTGGCCTGGCTACGATGTGACGCCCCGTCGGGTAGTGGAGGGCTATACCACCATTTTTATGGAAATCGACCAGGCGCTGCGCGCTGCCGGTGTCGGTGAGCCCGACGCGGTGATCGTGCCCGTGGGCGTGGGCGCCTTCATGTCCGCCACCGTGGGCTACTACCGCAGCCGTCCCTGGAAGGGGGCCCTCATCGGCGTCGAGCCTGCCGACGCCAACTGCGTGCAGGCCTCGGCTCGCGCGGGAGGGATGGTGCCTGTACCTGGGCCCCACCACTCCATCATGGTGGGCCTCAACTGTGGCCTGCCCTCGCCTGTGGCCTGGCCCAAGGTCTCCACGGGTGTGGACTGGATGGTCTCCATCGGCGACGAGCGGGCGCGGCAGGGGATGCGCGAGCTGGCCGAGGCCGGCGTCGTGGCGGGCGAGACCGGGTCAGCCTCCCTGGGTGCCCTGGCGGCCCTCTACGAAGATGCTTCAGCCGCAGAGTTCCGGGCCAGTGGCCTGCTGGGGCCGGACAAGACCATCCTGCTGCTGGTCACCGAAGGCGCCACCGATCGCGGCAACTACCAGACCGTGGTGGGACGGCCGCCGGAAGAGGTGGGGACCATCCTTTCTCTGGCGCACTAGCCGAGGAATTCCTTGATGAGGGCGGCGTAGGCGACCTGCGCCGCCCTCAGTTCGTCCAGGCTCACCCACTCATCCACGCTGTGGGCCTGCTCGATGGAGCCGGGGCCTAGCAGGAAGGCAGGAATGTTCCTGGCTGCGGCGGCGGAGGCGTTGGTGGAGTAGGGGGCGGCGAAGGCCTTGGTGTCCAGGGCCGCCAGCAGGCGTGCCTGGAGTTTGGCATCCTGGGCCTTCCAGCTGAGGACGCACTCCTCCATGACCATCTCGATGCCGGTATGGCAGCGCTGCGAAGAGGTCAGGAGTTGTACCTCAATGCCCTCCAGGCCCTGGAGGCAGGCCACGGTGCGCTCACGAACGGTCTGGGCCGTCTCGCCGGGCAGCAGGCGCAAGGCCAGGCGGGCGGTGCAGCGGTGGGGCACCATGCCCGGCGACGGTTTGGGCTCCGAGTCGATCTCGATGAGCTCACAGATGGCGGGCCCCAGCTCGGGATCCACGGGCAGGGGCAGGGCCCGGATCCGTTTGATGGCTTCCAGCATCTTGTAGACGGCGTTGTCGCCCAGTTCCGGGCGGGAGGTGTGGGCGCTGCGGCCCTTGGCCTCCAGCAGGAGCCCAGCCCGGCCCTTCTGCGCTGTGCCCAGGCAGAGGCCCGTGGGCTCGCCCACGATGACGAGGTCGGCCGGGTGACGATCCAACACCTCGGCCAGGGCCACAGCAGTCATATTCTCTTCACAGACGCTGGCGGAGATGTGGAGGGTGCCAGCAAAGTCAGAGGCGGCGGCCCCGGCGCAGAGCATGGCCGCCAGGGAGCATTTGGTGTCTGCGGCACCGCGGCCCCAGAGCCGGCCTTCGGCCAAGTCTGCGCCAAAGGGGGGATGGGTCCACGCATCGGGATCGCCCACGGGCACCACGTCCAGATGGGAATCAAACAGCAGGGCGGGGCCGGGGCGGGTGCCCTTGCGGGTGCCCAGCACGCTGCCGAAGCGGTCCAGCTCCACGGAGAAACCCATGAACTTCATGTGGGCAGCCACCACCGCCGCCAGGGCGCCCTCCTGCCCCGAGGGGCTGGGGATCCGCACGAATTCTCGGCAGAGCTCGATGACGTCCGGGGCAGGGGGGGCGGTCAGCATGGATTCATCCTCACTCAATTCGCCAAAGAAAATCAGACCGTTTCAGGGAATGTCACGAAGCCGCAGGAGTGGATCTGGCGCTGAGTGGGTTACGCGATCACAAAACCGAGAATGTAAAAGGGGGTTGGGAACTGAAAACCACAAAAAGGAAACATGGCCACAAAGAACACAAAGAACACAAAGGAAAGCCGGGAAAGGATCCCTTTGCTTTGCGCCGTTTGTGTTCTTTGTGGCTGAATTTTTTCTTGTGGTCATTGCTGTTCCTGAAAGTTGCCTTTCAGGGTCCCTCTGTGGCTGTCGCGGTGAGGCGTCCAGCAGGAGATCCTTGTGGTTAGATGGCCTGCCCGCCGCGCTCCCCGGTGCGGATGCGGATGCAGTCCTTCAGGTCCTGCACGAAAATCTTGCCATCGCCCACTTCACCGGCGCCGTGGCGAGCGGTGCGGATGATGGTGTCCACGGTGATGTCTTCGAAGGCGTCATTGCAGGCGATGGTGATCTGCACCTTGGGGATGAGGTTGGGCACGACCTTTTTGCCCCGCTGGACCACGATTTCCTGCTGGCGACCGTGGCCGCTCACGCGCAGCACCGTGATGCGCTCGATTTCGGCCTCGATGAGAGCCTCGCGCACTTCGTCAAGCTTCTCTTCGGGAATGATGGCGGTGATGAGTTTCATGGGATCCCCAGCTCAGTTCAGGTTGTTCAGGCCGTAGGCGCGTTCGCCGTGAAGCTCGTGGTCTAGGCCGGTCTTTTCCGCGGCCTCACTGATCCTGAAGCCGATAAGTTTTTCGACCAGGACAGCAATGAGTAGGGTCATCACGACCGAGAACAGGATGGTGCAGAGTACCGCCACGCCCTGGATCTTCAATTGATCCCAGAGGCCCCAGCCGGGCACCTTGGCCCCGGCTTCGGCCCACCAGGAGCCGCGGATGAAGAAGGTGAGGCCCAGGGCGCCCACAATGCCCCCGGTGCCGTGGATGCCGAAGGCGTCTAGGGAATCGTCATAGCCCAGCTTGTTCTTCAGCATGATCATGCTGTAGCAGACGCAGGCGGCGATGGCCCCCAGCACGATGGCCCCGCCCACCTGCACCACACCTGCCGCTGGGGTGATGACCACCAGGCCCGCAAGGATGCCCGAAGCCATGCCCAAGCTGGTGGGCTTGTCGTGGCGGACGGTCTCGATGAGGATCCAGGTGAGGGCCCCGGTGGCAGCGGCCACCTGGGTGACCGTGAGGGCCCGGGCCGTCTCCAGGTTCGAGGCGATGGAGGAACCGGCGTTGAAGCCGAACCAGCCCACCCAGAGCAGGCCCGCGCCCAGCAGGGTGAAGGTCAGGTTGTTGGGGGCCATGGCGGTCTTGGGGTAGCCGTGGCGGGCGCCCAGGAAGAGGGCCAGGGCCAGGCCGGCCACGCCCGAGGAGATGTGCACTACGGTGCCTCCGGCGAAGTCGATGGCCCCCTTGGCGCCCAGGTTGAAGAAGTAGCCGTCCGGGGCCCAGACCCAGTGGCAGAGCGGGCAGTAGACGAAGAGCACCCAGAGCGTGATGAAGGCCAGCCAGCCCCGGAAGGAGATGCGCTCGGCCACGGCTCCGGCGATGAGGGCAGGCGTGATGATGGCAAACTTGCCCTGGAACATGGCGAAGGCGTACTCGGGCACACCAGCAGGCAGGATCGTGTGGTCGATGCTCCGAAGCAGGACGAGACCCTTGCTCCAGCCGATGAGGCCACCCAGGGCGTTGGGGCCGAAGCTGAGGCCGTAGCCCACGACGGCCCAGAGCACGCCCACCACGGCCATGGCGGCGTAGGAGTGCATCATGGTTCCCAGCACGTTCTTGGTGCGCACCAGGCCGCCGTAGAAGAGGGCGAGACCGGGCACCATGAGCAGCACCAGGGTAGTGGAGGTGAGCATCCAGGCGGTACTGCCCGAATCCACGACGGGGCCACTACCTTGGGCCAGTAGGGGCTGGGCGAGGGACCACAGGGCGGCCAGGCCCAGGCAGCGCTTCCAGGTCATGACTTCCTCCAGAGGTGATGGCGTGAAGATCGGAAGGGGCTTACGCGTTCCGGTGGCGGGTCGGCAATCCTGTCCCGCCTCATTCTGGCGGCAACAGGCTCCCCGGGGAATGGAAGGTTATTGACCGGAGGGTAGGATTTTGTGCGGTCCTTCGCCGTCCAGGTTTCCCCCCACCAGTTGCGGAAGGGCCCGGGTAGGCTCAAACCATGCGCAGCATCGTGTGGTTCCGGGGCAAGGATTTGCGGGTGGCGGACCATGGGCCCCTTACGGAGGCCGCCGCGACCGGAGAACTGATTCCTCTTTTCGTCCTGGACCCCTTCTTCTTCGCCCCGGCGAAGGCCCGGAACCTGCCCCACCGCATGCAGTTCCTGCTGGAGTCTCTGCAGGCCCTGGAGGCCAGCCTCGCCCGCCTGGGCTCGCGGCTGCTGGTGGTGCCGGGGCGCAGCGTGGAGGTGGTGCCACGTCTGGCCTCGCTTTGGCAGGTAGATCAGGTCCTGGCCCACCGCTGGGTGGAGCCCTTCGGCCGCGAGCGGGACCGGCGCATCGGCGAGGCCCTGGGCCAGGCGGGCATCGCCTTCCAGCTCTTCGAGGGCGAGACCCTGCTGCCCCCGGGTTCCGTGCGCACGGGCCAAGGCGGCATGTTCCGAGTATTCACCCCCTTCGCCCGGGCCTGCGCTCCGCGCATCGAAGCCTCCCCACTGGCAACGCCCCGAGTGCTGCCCCCCTTGCCCGTGGCCCTGCCCAGCGAGGCGGTACCCATCCCTTCTCTGGAATCCCTGGGCATCCGACCAAACCCGCGCCTGCTGCCGGGCGGCGAGGAGCCCGGTCGGGCGCGACTCCAGACTTTCCTGGCTGGACCCTTCCATGATTATGGGGGGGACCGGAACCGCATGGATCGGCCCGGCACCTCCCGCCTGGGCGCCGACCTCAAGTTTGGCACCCTCTCCGTGCGCAGCGTCTGGGCGGCGGCGGCGGGCGTTGAGGCTGGCATGTCCGGCCACGCCTTCCTCAACGAACTGCTTTGGCGGGAGTTCAGCCACCACCTGCTCTGGGAGTGGCCGGAACTGCTGGAGCGCCCCTTCCGCCCGGCCTTCGTGGGCTTCCCCTGGCGTGAGGATGAGGGGGCATACGAGGCCTGGGCCGCGGGCCGCACAGGCTACCCGGTGGTGGATGCCGCGGCCCGGCAGCTCCTGGCGGAGGGCTTTGTCCACAACCGGGCCCGCATGGTGGCTGCCAGTTTCCTTACGAAACATCTGCTCGTGGACTACCGGCGCGGTGAGGCCCACTACCTGCGCTGGCTTACGGATGGTGACTGGGCCGCAAACAACTCCGGTTGGCAGTGGAGCGCTGGCTGCGGCTGCGACGCACAACCCTGGTTCCGCATCTTCAATCCCGTGGCCCAGGGCCAGCGCTTTGATCCCGACGGGGACTATGTGCGGCGCTGGGTGCCGGAACTGGCGGCCTGTCCCACGGCCTGCATTCACGAGCCCTGGAAGGCGCCGGCCCGGCTGCGGGCCAGCCTCGACTACCCTGACCCCATCGTGGACCACGCCTTGGCCCGGGCGCGCTTCCTGGCCACGGCGAAAGGGCACCTGGGCCGGGTGTCATCCTGATAGACTGGGGCTCGGAAGTTTCCATTCCACAAGATGTTAACTACTCACAGGTCATTCATGCACAGCATCCAGTTCGACGGCAAGACCAGCGGCAAAGCCGAGTGCGAGCGCGAGACGGCCCTGCTGGCCGCCAGCACCAAGGCTGGAGTACCCCTCCCCCACATGTGCGGGGGCCATGCCCGTTGCGGTACCTGCCTGGTGACAGTGGTTGACGGCGCCGAGCACCTCAGTGAACAGGGCAATGCGGAGACCCGAGTACTGCTGGCCCTCAAGGCCAAGCCCGACCAGCGTCTGGCCTGCCAGACCTGGGCCCGGGGCGATGTGAAGGTGAGCTACTGAGCTAGGCCCTATCCCGCCCGGCTTCCACCAGGCCCAGGAGCAGGAAGGCCACCCCGCAGACCAGGCTGAAGGTGGCCAGGGCCCACTTCGGCGTGGGGGGGGTGGGCCGCCCAAACTCCTCAGGCAGCTGGAAGACCCAACGGGTCTTGCCCACCATGACTTCCTTGGGCACTTCCGATTTCGCGGCCTTGTAATACGGCGTCTGGGCGGCGTGAATCTCCTGCCGGGCACTGGGATCCTCGATGGCCTGCTGGGCGCAGGTGTAGGGCAGCACCCAGGGGATGAAGTCCCGGCGCCACATGGGGTCGAGCTCCTTGCCGCCCATGGAGACCGTGAGGATGAAGCCCACCAGGCCGAGCATCACCGGGACCGCAGCGTTGTTGATGCGGTCCGAGAGCCAGAGGTAGAGGGCCAGCAGGGGCAGGCTGCCCAGGAAGGACCAGCCCATGATCAGGCTCACCTTGAGCCAGGGGAAAGGAAAGGCCGCCATGGGGCTGAGGCGGCCCAGCAGGCCCCACTGGGCCCAAAGCAGAACCTCGGTCAGGGCCAGCACCAGGCCAAAGGTCAGGGCCAGGACCAGGGCCTTCACCAGGTACAGCAGGCGCCGGGAGACGGGCTGGACGTGCAAATGTTTCCAGACCCCGTAGCGGTGCTCGGGCCGGAAGAGCAGGGCTGGAAGCAGGGCGATGAGCATGGGATGGAAATAGCCGGACCAGTAATCCGCCAAAGACTTCACGGGCGCATTCAGGAGGGCGGCGCGGGCCCCGGGACTCAGTTCTTTCAGGCCAAGGGCGAAGCGGCCCGAGAGAATGAAGTCCAGGAGCAGGAAGAGGCAGGGCATCACCCACATGAGACGGAGGGCGGGCGAGCGCCTCAGTTTGAGGAGTTCGGCTTGGATGAGTTGGACCAGGGTGGACATGCTTCCTCCTATCGCTGTTCTTCCCGACGGGAGAAATCAAACGTGCCCAGACCCATGAACAGGCCCGTGAGAATCAGCCCCGCGAGGAGCAGGAGCCAGGAACTGCGGGCCCCATCCAGGCTCAGCCGCACACCTTGGCTGGCCACGCTCCAGGGCAGCCACCGGGCCAGGGGGACCTTGACCATGAGGAGTACCGTGAGCAGGCTTCCCACCAGGGTGGTGGTGAGGGCCAGGCCCACGCCGCGCATCCGCGTGGACAACCAGGTGTGGAAGCCCACCAGGGGCAGGGTGCCCAGGAGACTGTACCAGCCCAGCTTGAAGGCCAGATCCAGGCGCTGGGGGCCCATGGTCAGGTAGGAGGCGTGCTTGCGGAGGATCTCGCTGGAGAGGATCAGTGCGCCCGTGAAGACGATCTGCGCGATCAGGAGCAGGGCCGAGTGACTTAGCAACTTGGCCAGGTAGTGGGCGTAGCGCGGCACGGGTTGGATGAGCAGGTGCTTCCAGGCCCCGGCAGCCTCCTCCTGGTCCCAGGAGAGCAGGGCCACCAGGGCCACGGTGATGGGCATGAAGATGATGTTCCAGGCGGCGGAGTTCACTTGGTACCAGATCTGGAAGCCCGGCCCCAGGGCGTCCGCCTGGATCTCCGAAAACCAGAAAATCAGGAGCAGGAAGGCGACCTGGCAGAGCGGTGGGAGGATGGCCGCAACCGTGGCCCAGCTTCGCCGCCACTTGATCCGCTCCCCCTGGAAGAGGGCGCCGAGGGTGCTCATTCGGCCTCCAACAGTTCCAGGAAGCGGGTTTCCAGGTTCTTCCGGCGGGGCATCAGCTCAAAGAGGGGGAGGCCGGCTCCGACCAGGCAGGCGGCCAGGTCGGGAGCCTTGGATTCCGGGGCCTGGGCCAGCAAGTAGGGGCCCTGCTCCACCACATCGAGGCCCTGGGCCCGCAAGAGGGCCGCGGCCTTATCAGGGTCACCCACGCGCACTTGAAGCAGGGGGGCGCCTTGGGAACCCAGCTCCTCCAGGGGGCCTTGATAGCGGAGGCGACCCTTGTGGATCACCACCACCTGGGAGGCCATTTGCTCCACTTCCGAGAGCATGTGGCTGGAAAGGAAGACCGTGGCACCCGTGGTCTCTGGCACATGGCGGATGAGTTCCCGCATCTCCTGGATGCCCGAGGGGTCTAGGCCGTTGGTGGGCTCGTCCATGATCAGCAGCCGGGGATTGCCGATGAGGGCCAGGGCCAGGGCCAGGCGCTGGCGCATGCCAAGGGAATACTTCAGGACGATGCGCCGGGCATCATCCGTGAGGCCCACCACCTGGAGGACGCGGCTGGTCTCGGAGCGGGGCGCCCCGCGCATGAGGCGGGTGATCTCCACGTTCTCGGTGCCGGTCAGGTGATCGTAGAGGGAGGGGGATTCCACCATGGCGCCCAACTGACGCAGGGCCTCTGGATGGCCGGGCTTTAGGCCCAGTACCTCACAGGTGCCGCTGTTGGGCTTGAGCAGGCCCAGGAGCAGGCGGATGGTGGTGGTCTTTCCGGCCCCATTGGGACCGAGGAAGGCCGTGATGCTGCCCTCCTGGACCCGGAGGTCCAGGCCATCCACGACGGGCACCTTCCCGAAGCGCCGGGTCACGCCTTCGGATCGAATGGCGAGGTTCATGGGGATCTCCTGGCATGCAGACGGGGAACATTATTCCAAAAGGGTGGGGCTCCGGAACAGGGGGCTGATCAGACTGGCCGACGCCCCTCCATGGAGCGGTCCAAGGTCAGGTCGTCGGCGTATTCCAGGTCGCTGCCGATGGGCAGGCCCAGGCCGATGCGCGTGGTGCGGACGCCGATGGGCTCCAGCATCCGGGCCAGCCAGCTGGCGGTGGCCTCACCATCCACGGTGGGGTTGGTGGCCAGGATGATCTCCTGGATGGCGCCATCTTCCAGCCGCTTGAGGAGCTGACGGATGCGCAGCTGGTCTGGGCCCACACCGCGCAGGGGGGAGATGAGCCCGCCCAGCACGTGGTAGCGGCCCCTGAAGTGGCCGCTGCGCTCGAAGCTGAGCACGTTGGAAGCTTCGGCCACCACCACCAGGCTGGCGGGATCCCGCCGGGGGTCCAGGCAGATGGGGCAGACGGGCTGGTCTGTGAAGGCACCGCAGACTTCGCAGAAACCCACCTTTTCCGCCGCCTGCTGGAGCAGGTGCGCCATGTGGGCCATGACCTCGGGGCCTTCTTTGAGCAGATGCAGGGCCATGCGCTGGGCGGATTTGGCGCCCACGCCCGGCAGCTTCTGGAGGCTCTCGACGACGGCCTCAAGCGGGGGTGGGAGTCTCATCGCCACCCTCCCAGCACCCAAGGTCCAGAGCCCACAGCCATTTTAGAGCCCCAGTCCCGGCAACCCGAGGCCGCCACCCATCCCGCCCATCTGCTTCTTCATGGACTCATCGACCTTGGTGGCTGCATCCCGGAAGGCGGCGAGAAGCAGGTCCTCCAACATGGAGGGATCCTCTGGATCCATGGCCTCCTTGGCGATGGAGAGGCCCATGAGCTCCTTGGAGCCGTTCAGGGTCACCTTCACCAATTCGCCGCCGGCGGTGCCGTCGACGCGCAGGTTGGCCTGGGCGTCGGCCAGCTTGGCCTGCATCTGTTGGGCCTGTTTCATAAGGAAGCGCATGTCCATGGTTCAGTCTCCGGAAGGAATTACGGGTGGGGGGCAGGCGGAGTGGTGCAGATGGGGCCAGTGGATGCGGCGGAGCCGCCGGGCCAGCCAGAACATGAGGAAGTATCCAATGGGCAGGGCCAGGAGGGTGCAGATCGTGCCACCGATGAGGTAGGACTTCAGGATCGGCTTCAGCATGGTGGTCATGGCCTCGAAGCCGCCCCAGGTGAGAAAGCTGCGCCAGCCGATCTTGTGCCACTGGACCCTGGCCAGATTGGTGGGGTGGAGGCGGCCCCGCACCAGGTTGCCCACCCAGGTGCTGGCAGTGGCCATGGGCACCAGGGTCCAGGGGTTGTTCACCAGCATGGCCATGATCATCAGCGGACGGTGGAGACGTCGGAAGATCAGGCAGAACAGGAAGACCATCCCCGTGTGCAGCCCCAGGAGCGGGTTCCAGGCGATGGAAAAGCCCAGGGCGAAGCTCCAGGCCACCTGCTCGGGGCTCAGTTCTGGGTGGAGGATGTGGGATTTGAGGATGTTCCAGAGGCCCTTGGGCTTGGCCGGTGGGGCTGGAACAGGCTGCTCGGAGGGATCGGTCATGGGGTGAAGTGGTCGAATCCAAGGTCCGGCAGGGCGCTCGGTCCATCCCCATCATAGACGAGCAGAGGCGCTGGACCGCGCTCCAGCACCCGGCCCACGGGGATGAGGGGTAGGCCAAGCCGCTGCTCCGCCTCAGCCTGGCTGAGGCAAGTTCCAAAACAGCGCGCATAGTCCTCGCCACCGCGGAGGGCGTCCTCATCCAGGCCTGGGTCCACGGCGATGCTGAGGCTGGAAGCCAGGGCGAGGTTCCGGAGGTCGCGGCTGAGGCCGTCCGAAAGATCCAGGCAGGCATGGACCTCGGGCAGGTTGGCCAGTTTCGGCCCCAGGCCCAGATTTGGCCGGGGGGCCAGGTGGGCCTCCAGGTCCGGGTCGGGATGGGCCGGATCCCAGCGCTGCCCCGCCTGCAGCTTGCGCAGACCCCGCAGGCTTGCCCCGAGGCGCTGGTCTGCGAAAAGGCGGTCCCCAATTCGGAGGCCATCTCGTCGCAGCCAGCGAGTGGCGAATCCGAAGGCCGTGAGGCCCAGGCCCAGGCCCGAGGGACGGCCCACGGTGTCGCCCCCGATGACTCGGACTCCGCATTCGCGGCTGGCCTGGGCCAGGCCCAGGAGAAATGTTTCCAGCCAGGGACTGGTGATCTCGGGGCCCAGGGCCAGGGTGAGGGTATAGCCATAGGGGTGAGCCCCAGAGGCATCCAGGTCCGAGAGGTTCACGGCCAGGAGCTTTCGGGCCAGCAGGTTCGGTGGATGCCAGTCCAGGCGGAAGTGCTGGCCGGATTCCATGAGGTCCGTGGTGACCAGCAGGGATTGCCCCGGCGGAGCAGGGGGCAGGGCGCCGCAATCATCCAAGAGATCCCCACCCCCCGGGAGCAGATCCCGGATCCGGGCTAGGATCCTGCGCTCCTCCAGGCTCATGGTCGGACCTCCGTCACAATTCCAGTTTCCCACGCCGAGGAGGCGAGTGGAGACTTGGACTCGGCCCGAGGCGATGCTAGCTTGATTAGGTTCGCCCATCATGGGCCCCCCAGGGATTCTAGGAGACGACCATGGCCATCACCAAAGTGTGGATCGAAGAAGGCTGCATCGTGTGCAACGCCTGCGAGGCTGAGTGCCCCGAAGTGTTCCACGTCACCGATTCCAGCTGCAACATAAATGGCTCCGTGCGCGAAGATGGCGTGGACTCCGAGAACCGTGACGAGATGAGCCCCCTGTCCGGCAGCAACGGCACGGACCTGGAAGCCGCCATCGAGGCCGCCATCGCTGGCTGCCCCGTGGAAGTCATCAAGATTGAGAAGGCCTAAGTTCTTAAATCACTGAGCGATTTGAGCTAGAAAACGAGCGCCGAAAGGCGCTCGTTTTCTTTGTCTGGGCGCGGGGCGGGGGACTCAGTCCTTGAGGCCGACGTTCACTTCGAATTCGCCGAACTCGGTCTTGAAGGGGATGGCGATGCAGGGGACGTCGCCGCTGCGACTGATCTTGTGTCCTTTGCCGACCACCACGGTGGGCACGGAGATGGAAAGGCTGAAACCGTCCTGGATGAGGATGCGACGGGCGTCGCCGACCACGATGTTGCCGATTTCGCCGACCGCATCCTCCACACTCTGGTCCAGGGTGGCGATCTCTTCCATGAGCATGTTGCTGGCGATCTTGCAGGCCAGGCTGGCGGGGAAGCTGAGGATGATGGAGCCCGAGGTATCCCCGGTGATGCCGATGATGGCCGAGATATCGTAGGTGGTGATGAGGTCTTCCTTCACCGCAAGCCCGGTCTTCTCGGCGGCGATGCTGGCCATCATCTCCAGGCTTCGGAGGGTGGACTCGATGAAGGGATTGATGAAGGCGACGTTCATGGGACCCCGTGGGACATGGATTAGCTGCCTGTTTCGGCAGGGGATTGGCTTGGCATGATTTCTGGCGTCCTGCCCTGCTCCGGGTCACCATGGGGGTTCCCCCGGAGATTTCCATGCTCAATCGAATCCAGGCCGATCTGAAAACCGCCATGCTGGCTAGGGACGCTGGTCGGACCCAGGTGTTGCGCATGGCTCTGGCCGCCTACAAGAACGAGGCCGTGGCTAAGGGGCTGGGCCCCCAGGGCACCCTGGCCGAGGGCGATTCCCTGGCGGTGGTGAAACGGCTGGTGAAGTCGCGGGAGGACAGCGTCGCCCAGTTTGAGAAGGTGGGCCAGCAGGACCGAGCCGCCCAGGAGCGGGCCGAGATCGAACTCCTGAAGCCCTACCTGCCTGCCATGGTCGAGGGCCCAGCCCTGGAAGCCGCCGTCCGGGCCGCCATCACCCAGAGCGGGGCCACCACGAAAAAGGACATGGGTCTGGTCATGAAGGCCCTGCAGGCGGAGCTGGGCGGCTCCTACGACGGCAAGGCCGCCAGTGGGCTGGTGCAGTCCCTCCTGGCCTGAGACTGGCAAAGACACCAGGGGAAAAGATGATTAGCCGCAGAGGGCGCTGAGGGCGCAGAGAAAAGAACCCGCCAACCGCAGAGAACGCCGAGAACGCGGAGGAGAAGCAGTCAACCCCAGGGGAAGACCTGGCCCCTCTGCGCTCTCCGCGTTCTCTGCGGTTAAATAACCGATGAGCGCTGCCTCGTCGAATGGAAGGAAGCCCCTCGGCTCCTGCGGTAGACTTGAAGGTTCGAGGCCCCGATGAAGCAATCCAAGCTCCTGATCCAGACCCTCCGCGAGACGCCGCGGGATGCCGACGTGGTGAGCCAACAGCTCATGATGCGGGCGGGCATGATCCAGAAGGTGGCCGCGGGCATCTACAGTTACCTGCCCCTGGCCTTCCGCTCCATCCGTAAGTTCGAGGAGATCGTCCGGGAGGAACTGGAGAAGGATGGCTGCCAGGAGCTGCTCATGCCCGCGGTGCTGCCCGCGGAGCTGTGGCAGGAGAGCGGGCGCTGGAAGTTCTATGGCGATGAGCTGCTCCGCTTCTGCGACCGGAAGGCCAAGGCCGACATGGCCGAGCGCCGGGCCCGGGGGGAGAAGCCCGACGAGCGCGAGTTCTATAACTTCTGCCTGGGCCCCACCCATGAGGAAGTCATCACCGATATCGTCCGCAAGAACGTCCGCAGCTACAAGCAGCTGCCCATGAACCTCTTCCAGATCCAGACCAAGTTCCGGGATGAGCGGCGTCCCCGCTACGGCCTGATGCGGGGCCGCGAGTTCACCATGAAGGACGGCTACTCCTTCCACGCGGATGACGCCTGCGCGGATCGGGAATACTGGGCCATGTTCAACGCCTACAAGCGCATCTTCTCCCGTCTGGGGGTCAAGTTTCGACCCGTGGAGGCTGACAGCGGCGCCATCGGCGGCAGCTTCACCCACGAGTTCCATGTGCTGGCCGGCAGCGGCGAGGATGCCATCCTCAGCTGCGACGGGTGTGACTACACATCCAATATCGAGAAGACGGAGGCTCCGGCCCTGGCCGCCGAGGACCACGGGGCGGCCTTCGCCATCAAGCGGGACCACTTCTGCACGCCCGGTGTGGTGGGTCAGGTGGAACAGGCGGCGGGCATGAAAGACGGCGAGCATGACGGCATGCCGCTCACCCAGACCAGCAAGTTCTTCCTCTACCGCGTCACCTTCAGCGATGGCGCCACCAAGCTGGTGGGCGCTGTCCTGCGCGGCGATCACGAGGTGAATCCCGTGAAGGTGAAGAACTTCGTGGGTGCCGCCGAGATGGACCTGATGCCACTGGAAGAGGCCGAGGCCTTCACCGGCGCCAAGACCGGCTTCATGGGCCCCGTAGGCCTCAAGGATGTCCAACTGCTGGTGGACGCCAGCCTCCAGGGCGCCGTGAACCTCACCTGCGGTGCGAACCGCACGGACCACCACCACTTCGGCCTGGATCCCCAGCGGGACCTGCCCAGCTGCACCTATGTGGACCTCCGCATGGCCGCCGAGGGGGATGTCTGCACCCGCTGCGCCAAGGGCCATTACCAGGCCTTCCGGGGCATCGAAGTGGGCCAGGTCTTCAAGCTGGGCCTGAAGTACTCGACCTCCATGTCCTGCACCTTCCTGGATGAGCAGGGCAAGGAAAAGCCCATGGTCATGGGCTGCTATGGCATCGGCATCACCCGCACCGTGGCCGCGGCCATCGAGCAGAACTTCGACGCCGATGGCATCGTCTGGCCCTGGCCCATCGCCCCCTACCAGGTGCACCTGCTGAGCCTGGATCCCGCCAACGCCGAGGTGGCCGCCGTGGCCTGCCAGGTGGAGAAGGACCTGGAGACAGCTGGCTTCGAGGTGCTGCACGATGAGCGCGAGGGCCTCAGCCCCGGCGCCAAGTTCAAGGACGCGGACCTGCTGGGCTTCCCCCTGCGGATCACCGTGGGTGCCAAGGGCCTCAAGGACGGCATCATCGAGCTGCGCGACCGCCGCACCAAGGAGGTCGTCAAGCTAAAGCCCGAGGCCGCTGTGGCCGAGGTCTCCGTGGCCAGGGACCGCATCATGCAGGAACTGGAAACTGCGGGAGGGCGCTGATGGCCGAGGGCCGGGTTCTGCTGACCACCTTCATCGAGGGCGTCCTGGTTCACGGCCAGAACAACCCCTTTGTCCTGCTGGTGCCCACGCCCCACAGCCCTCACCGCGGCCTGCTCATGCCCGCGCAGGTGCCCTGGTCGCCCGGCTTCCTGCCCACGGCCCTGCTCAACGCCCAAATTGAGGCTGCCTGGGGCATGCCCTTCCGGTTTGTGGACAAGTCGACCCTGCCGGTGGTATTCGACGAGCGCACCAGCCGCCTCCCGACGCCTTGGCTTCTGCGCCTCGAAGGACTTGAAGGGCAGCAGCGCCTCTATCTCAGCCACCTGCTCCGCACCAAGGCCCCCGAGGACCTGCTGCCGCCCCCGCCCCCTGGCGGCCAGTGGCTCAGCGAGAAGGGCCTCCAGAATGCCGACATGCTCCCCGGCATCAAGCGCCTCTGCCAAGCCGCCCTGCAGGCCATCGCCGAAGGTTGAGGCTTTACCCTCCGCATTTCTTTCCAAACTAAAAACGGCGCCCAAGGCGCCGTTTTTAGCATGGTTGGACGTCCGTCAGATTACATCTGCTCAAATGCATTGAAGAAGTACGCAACCTCGAACTTGGCGCTCTCGGGCTTGTCGCTGCCGTGGGTGGCATTACGGCCGATGCTGGCGCCGAAACGCTTGCGGAGGGTGCCCTCGGCGGCGTTGGCGGGGTTGGTGGCGCCCATGAGGTCGCGCCAGCCCAGGATGGCGTTCTCGCCCTCCAGCACCATGATGGCCACGGGGCCCTCGGTCATGAAGGCTTCCAACTCCGCGTAGAAGCCCTTGCCCACATGCTCATGGTAGAAACCCTGGCAGATGGCGGGGGTGAGGCGGGTGAGCTTCAGGCCCACGATCTTGAGGCCGCTCTGCTCGATGGCGCTGAGAATTTCGCCGATGTGGCCGTCCTTGACGGCATCTGGCTTGACGATGGCAAAGGTGCGTTCGATGGCCATGGTTTCTCCTGAATCCAAACAATTAGTGTGCCAGGATGAGGTAACTTCGGCAACCACGGACGCTTGGGCGACTGCACCAGGGCTGGGAAACGGGCCTCCATCGCGCTACAATCGATGGTTTACGCGACTGGACGGTTTCATGCTCGACAACCTTCTGAAGAAACTCATCGGCTCCAAGAACGACCGTGAGCTGAAGCGCCTCTGGGCCAAGGTTCAATACATCAATGCCTTCGAGCCGGAGATGGCCGGCCTGAGCGACGAGGCCCTGAAGGCGAAGACCCCGTACCTCAAGGGGCTCCTGGCTCAGGGTGCGACCCTGGACGAGATCCTGCCAGAGGCCTTTGCGGTCTGCCGAGAGGCTAGCAAACGCGTTCTCAAGATGCGCCACTTCGACGTGCAGCTGGTGGGTGGCATGGCCCTCCACGAAGGCAACGTCGCGGAGATGCGCACCGGTGAAGGCAAGACCCTCACCGCCACCTTGGCGCTCTACCTGAATGCCCTGGCCGGCAAGGGTGCCCACCTGGTCACCGTGAACGACTACCTGGCCCGCCGCGATGCGGAGTGGATGGGTCGCCTGTATTCCTGGCTGGGCCTCAGCATCGGCGTCGTCCAGCACGGCCTGGATGACCAGCAGCGGCGCGATGCCTATGCCTGCGATATCACCTACGCCACCAACAACGAGCTGGGCTTCGACTACCTGCGCGACAACATGAAGTGGGATCTGGACGACTTCACGCAGCGGGGCTTCAACTACGCCATCGTGGACGAAGTCGATTCCATCCTCATCGATGAGGCCCGCACACCGCTCATCATCGCCGGCAGTAGCGAAGAGGATACTTCCAAGTACTTCCGCATCGACGCGATCGTGCCCAAGCTCAAGGCCGAGGTGCACTACAAGGTCGACGAAAAGGACCGCCAGGTCATGCTCACGGATGATGGCATCCACCATGCCGAGCAGCTCCTGGGCGTCTCAAACCTCTATGACCCCACCAGCATCGAGACCCTGCACGGTCTGAACCAGGCCCTGCTGGCCCACAACCTCTACCGCCTGGATGTGGACTACATGGTCCGCGCCAAAGAGGACGGGAAGGGCATGGAAGTGGTCATCGTGGACGAGTTCACGGGCCGCCTCATGCCGGGCCGCCGTTGGTCCAATGGCCTGCACCAGGCCATCGAGGCCAAGGAGGGCGTGGAAGTCAACGCCGAGAATCAGACCCTCGCCACCGTCACCTTCCAGAACTTCTTCCGCATGTATGGCCGCCTGGGTGGCATGACCGGCACCGCCGAGACCGAAGCCACCGAGCTGCACTCCATCTACAAGCTGGATGTGATCGTGGTGCCCACCAACATGCCCATGGTCCGCAAGGACTTCGCCGACACGGTCTACTCCACCCGCGCCGGGAAGAAGAAGGCCATCGTCGAGGAGATCCGCGAACTCCACGCCAAGGGCCAGCCCATCCTGGTGGGCACAGCCAGCATCGAGAGCAGCGAGGATCTGGCGGACGCCCTGAGTGCTGCCCGCATCCCCCACGTGGTCCTCAACGCCAAGCACCACGAGCGGGAGGCCGAGATCGTAGCCCAGGCCGGGCGCAAGGGTTCCGTCACCATCGCCACCAACATGGCGGGTCGCGGCACGGACATCATCCTGGGTGGCAATCCTGAGGGCCTGGCCCGCCTGGAAGCCAAGAAGAAGGACATCACCCTCTATGACGAGGAGGGCTTCGAGACGCCAGAATTCACGGCCCTCGTGGACCAGATGCGCGAGCAGACCGCCGCCGAGCACGAGGAAGTGGTGAGCCTGGGTGGTCTCCACATCCTGGGCACCGAGCGCCACGAGAGCCGCCGCATCGACAACCAGCTCCGGGGCCGCGCCGGCCGTCAGGGCGATCCCGGCTCCAGCCGCTTCTACCTGTCCCTCGAGGACGACCTGATGCGCATCTTCGGCGGGGACCGCATCAAGAACCTCATGGGCGCCATGGGCATGAACGACGACGAGCCCATCGAGGCGGGCATGGTCACCCGGGCCATCGAGCGTAGCCAGAAGCGCGTGGAAGCTCACCACTTCGAGATCCGCAAGCACCTGCTCGAGTACGACGATGTCATGAACAAGCAGCGCATCTTCTTCTACGGGCTGCGCACGGAGATCCTCAAGGGCAACACCAAGGACTACGTGCTGCAGGTGGCTGGAGAGATCGCCGAAGGCATCGCCCACGACTTCCTGCCTGACAAGGGTGAGCGCGACCTCGCGGGTTTCCGCGAGCGAGTTGAGCAGCTCTACACCCTCACGGGCGAAGAAGTCGATGCCGTGGGCCAGCTGCCTCAGTCCCAGGCCACCGAGGCCCTGGCGACCCTGGTGCAGAAGTTCTACGAGGGCAAGGACGAGCGCCTGGGTGGGGAGGGCATGCGCAGCTACGAGCGCTGGTCCATCCTGCAGATCATCGATGCCGCCTGGAAGCGCCATCTGCTGGTCATGGACCACCTGAAGGAGGCCATCGGCTTCCGCGGTTATGGCCAGAAGGATCCCCTGGTGGAGTACAAGCGGGAATCCTACGAGTACTTCGAGCAGATGCGCTTCGGCTACGAGGACGAGATCATCTCCTACCTCTATCGCGTGGAGCCCCAGCCCGCCTACGTACCCGACGAGGACTTCTTCCGCGGTCCTTCTGAGACCTTCGAGCTGGGTCCCGACGAGCAGGGCAATCCCCCCGAGGGCATCCAGCGGGTGCTCCGCTTCACGGCCGGTGGACTCGAGGACTAGGCAATTGTTTTTAATAACCCAACCTGACTACCAAGCATTCTCAGCCAAATAGAGGAACTTGATGGGCATGGGCGGAGTTCTGGCGGCGGCGTGAAGTAGGCGTGGTAGAAGGCTGGCCAGGTCGAAACGACGATTGTAGCGCCACTGGA